>JAESFN010000606.1_pt1 | contig 27997 bp, 29 predicted proteins | sample 9269411 | NCBI WGS metagenome assembly JAESFN01 (sample SAMN14505399, study PRJNA617100) | algae metagenome | isolation source: Iphinoe sp. HA4291-MV1 and co-occurring heterotrophs from trail next to... | place: USA: Maunawili Falls, Hawaii | collected 2009-07-25
GCTCGATCAACTCGGTGTTCCACCACAACCTCTTCGGCACCTACACCGGCGGCGCCATCGGAGTCACCTTCCGCAAGAACGTCTACCGACACAACGCCCGCTACGGCCTCGACCCACACACCAACTCGACCGGACTGGTCGTGGTCGACAACGAGGCGTTCGGCAACAACACCCACGGGATCATCTTCTCCGAGAACGTCAACCACAGCATCGTGGAGAACAACCGGTCCTACGACAACGGCGCCAACGGGATCATGATGGACGAGCGGAGCGACTCCAACCTGATCCGCAACAACCACGTGTGGAACAACCGCGGCAGCGGGATCGTGCTGCAGGGCTCCTCGTTCAACGTGGTGCAGAACAACGTCATCACCGGGCACCAGATCGGCGTCCGGGTGAACGCCAACCAGCTGGGGCCCACCGACGGCTCGCTGATCGCCGGCAACGACATCCGGGGTAACCGCAACGGCATCCAGGTCTACGGCGGCGCCCGGGACACGGTCAGCACGGGCAACACCATCACCGACACCGCCGACCAGGCCCTCAACTTCGTCGAACCCGCCACCACGCACAACGACACCGTGGTCGGCGCGCACAAGGCGGTGGTGGTGGATCGCGCCGCCACCATCCGCAACCTCACCACCGTCAACGTCGGCCGCGGCCTGGTGGTCGGCGAGGGCGCCCACGTCACCGCCGAGGCGCCCCACCTGACCGGCCGGGACATCGCGGTCAAGGTGAAGCCCGGCGGCCGGCTCGACCTGCGGGGCAGCGACGCGCTCGCCCCGGCGACCATCACCTCGGCCCGCAAGGCGATGGTCTCGGCGGGCACCGTCCAGGTGCGCGACGTGGACATCACCGACGTGGACCGGGGTGTGCTGATCGGGCCGGACGGCAGCGCGGCGATCACCGACACCCGCATCGCCACGGCGAACAAGGGGGTGGAGGTCGAGGGCTTCAACGGTCAGAGCCGGGTGCAGCTGACCACCTCGGACATCCGGGCGCCCCGCCCGGTGGTGGGCAGCACCCTGTGGCAGGAGTCCGGCACCCGGCTGTCCGCCATCCCGTCGTGGCTGGCCGTGGCCGGGGCGCTGTTCGTCGCGTTGGCCAGCCTGCTGCACATCGGGCACCGGGTGCTCGTGCCCGATGTGCACCGCCAGTCGGCCCGACCCGGGCTGCTCCGCGCCGAGGGGTAGGCGCCGGCGGCTGAGCCTGGGACGGACTGGCCCAGGCAGGCCGGCCGGTCCGCCTCTACTGTCGATCACGTGGGCGGAGCACGGAACGATCTCGGGCGGATGCTGCGGGGGTGGCGGGAGAGCGTGTCGCCGACCCTGGTCGGGCTCCCGCTGTCCACCGTGCGGCGGCGGACCCCGGGGCTGCGCCGCGAGGAGCTCGGCGTGCTGGCCGGGGTGTCGGCCGACTACATCAAGCGCCTGGAGCAGGGTCGGGGCCGCCCGTCGATGCCGGTCCTGGACGCGTTGAGCCGGGCGCTGCGGTTGTCCCGGGAGGAGTACGAGCACTTCTGCGCGCTGGCCGGCCACGCACCGGCCGGTCACGGCTGCGTGCCGACCCACCTCGGGCCGGGCGCGCGCCGATTGCTCGACCGGCTGGACGCCGGCCCGGTCGGCGTCTTCACCGCGGCGTGGACGCAGCTGGCCGCGAACGCCTCCTGGGCGGCGCTGTTCGGCGACCCGAGGGCGGCCCGCGGCCGGGAGCGCAACCTGGCCTGGTGCGAGTTCACCGGGATCAACCACTGCCTCGAGGACCCCGGCGACGCCGAACGCCACCGGGCCTCCCTGGTGGCGGACCTGCGGACCGCCGTCGCCCGCTACCCGTCGGACCGGGAGCTGGCCGAGCTGGTCGCCGCGCTGCGCTCGACGAGTGCCGCGTTCGACCGGGCATGGAACAGCGCACCGGTCACCGCGCACGGGGTGCACCGGGCGCTGGTCGTGCACCCCCAGGTCGGGCCGCTGCGGCTGGACCTGGACATCCTGACCATCCACGGGGGCGACCTGCGGGTCGCCCTGTTCACCGCACAGCCGGGCAGTGCCGACGCCGACCGGCTCGCCCTGGTCGAGGTCCTCGGGCCGCAGGACCTGACCGAGGACGAGCCCGCGCGGCTTCCGATCGACCAGGCGAGGAGAGCATGACCGCCGTCCACGACACCGACCGCACGGCCGCCGCGCTGGACGCGCTCGCCGGACGGATCGACCGGGCGCACATCGTGACCGAGGCACCCGAGCTCGACACCGCCGCCGCCGTGTGGAACGGCGCGGTGGGCCATCGCCCCGCGCTGGTCGTGCGGTGCGCGACGACCGAGGACGTCCGGCAGGCGGTGCTGGCGGCGCGCGGGAGCGGGCTGCCGCTGTCCGTGCGGGGCGGCGGCCACGACTGGGCCGGCCGGGCGGTCCGAGCGGGCGGGCTGGTGATCGACCTGACCCGGATGCGGCAGGTCTCGGTGGCCGACGGCGTGGCTGCGGTGGCCGGCGGCGCCACCTCGGCCGATGTGGCGGAGGCGGCGGATCGGGCCGGGCTCGCGGCGGTCACCGGCACGGTCGGCGCGGTGGGCCTGGTCGGGCTGACCCTCGGCGGGGGCTACGGCCCGTTCTGCGGACGCTTCGGTCTCGCGGCCGACAACCTGCTGGCCGCCGAGGTCGTGCTGGCCGACGGCCGCGTCGTCCAGTCCGACCCGGAGCTGTTGTGGGCGCTGCGGGGTGGCGGCGGCAACTTCGGGGTGGTCACCTCCGCCCGGGTCGCGCTGCACCCGGTGACCGAGGTCCTGGCCGGTTCCTTCACCTTCCCGTGGGAGCGGGCCGAGCGGGTCCTGCGCGGCTACGGCGAGCTACTCGACGGCGGGCCCGACGAGCTGACCAGCGTGCTCACCCTCGTCTCCGGCCCGGACGGTGAGCCGATGGTCGCGGTGTCACCGACCTGGTCGGGGGCCCCGGCCGACGGGGCGGTCGTGCTCGACCGGTTCGCCCGCCTGGCCACACCGCTGAGCGCGACCGTGAGCCCCAAGTCACCGCTGGCGAAGCTGCGCGAGTTCGACGGCGCGTTCCCGGACGGGGCCCGGTACGCGATCCGCACCCGCAACGTGGCCGGCTTCGGCCCCGGCGTGGTGTCCGCGCTGCTCGAGGCCTACGCCGCGCGCACCGCACCCGGAACGTTCATCAACATCCACCACTTCCACGGGGCGGCCACCCGCGCCGCCCCGGACAGCAGCGCCTTCGGGGAGCGCCGGGACCACTTCATGGTCGAGCTCATCGAGGTCGGCGGGACCACGTCCGGGGACTGGCCGCGGCAGGCGAGCGCGCTGCTCGCCCCGCACTCGCTGCCCGGCGGCTACCCCAACCTGCTCGGCCCGGACGACGTGCGCCAGGCCGCGGCAGCGTACGGCCCGCACGCCGCGCGGCTGCTCGCGCTGAAGGACCGCCTGGACCCGGACGACGTCTTCACCGCGACCCCACTCCCCCGCTGACTCCCGTCAAGGCCGAGTCCGGGGCAGCAGGAACACCGCGGCCAGCAGGGCGGCCGTCATCGAGCCGACCGGTAGCCAGTAGGTGTCCCGGAACGCGGCCGCCAGCCGGGGCGCGAGGTCGTGCACGGCGTCCGGCGGCAACCGGTAGAGCGCGCCGACCCCGTCGTCGGTGAGCCCGGGCAGCCGCGCGGTCAGCCCGAGCCCGAGCAGCACCGAGCAGGCGGCGGTGCCGGCCGCGGCGGCCGACTGGCTGGTCACCTGCATCAGCGTGGTTCCCGACGGGGTCTGCGCGTCGTCCAGGGCCCGGACGGCGGTGGTGATCGTGGGCATCATGGTCGCGCCGACCCCGGCCCCGGCCACCGCCAGCGCGATCAGCAGCACCGGGTACGGCGTGTCCGCGTCCAGGTTCAGCGCGACGACGGCGAACCCGGCGACGGCCACCGCGATCGCCGTACCGACCACCCGGGCCGCCGGCAGCCGGTCGATCAGCCGGCCGGCCAGCTGCAGGGTCAGCCCGGTGGCCACCGCCTGCGGGAGCATCAGCAGCCCCGACATCGCCGCGCTCTCCCCGCGCACCACCTGGTAGTACAGCGGCAGCAGGAACATCGACCCGAAGTAGGCCCCGGCGAACAGGCCGAGCACCAGGGCCCCGGCGCCGGTCGACCGGTGGAACAGCAGTCGCAGGTCGATCAGCGGATGCGGGGTCAGCAGCGACCGCCGCACGAACCCCAGCACCAGGACGAACCCGACCAGCGCCGGCACCAGCACCGAGGGATCGGTCAGCCGGCCGCGCTCGCCGGCGCTGGCCAGGCCGAAGATCAGCGCGGCCAGGCCGGGCGAGAGCATGAGCAGCCCGGGCAGGTCCAGTCGCCGGGTCCGGTTCGGCGGCTCCGGCCGCAGCACCAGCGCGACCAGCACCATCGCCGCCAGGCCGATCGGCAGGTTCAGGAAGAACACCCACCGCCAGGACAGCGCGTCGAGTATCCAGCCGCCGAACGTGGGCCCGGCGGCCGGCGCGATCAGCACCGGGATCCCGGTGATCGCCATGATCCGGCCGCGCTGGGCCGGCGGGGCGGCCCGGACGGCCAGCGTCATCGCCACCGGCATGACCAGCCCGCCGCCCAACCCCTGCAACACCCGGAACCCGATCAGGCTGGTCACGTCCCAGGCCAGCCCGGTGAGCACCGAGCCGGCGGTGAACAACCCCAGCGCCACCAGGTACACCCGCTTGGCGCCCCATCGGCCGGTGGCCCACCCGCTGGCCGGCATCACCGCGACCAGCGCCAGGCCGTAGCCGGTGGTCACCCACTGGATCAGCGGCAGCGGCGCGTGCATCGCCGCCGACAGGTGCCCGATGGCGACGTTGGTGACCGTGACGTCCAGCACCACCATCAGGCCGCCGAGCACCAGCACCCAGGCGACCCGGACCGCGCCGCGATCCAACCGCCCGGCCGCCGGCCGCCCGACCGGCGTGCTCACCTCGGCGGTCATGCCGGGAAGGGCCGGGTGGCCCGGCCGGCCCGCAGGGTGTGCGCCCACCAGGCCAGCTGGTCGAGGAACCGGTCCGAGGCCCCGTGCACCGCCCCGGCGTCGCGCGGCTCACCGTCGTCGTCGAACGCCCCGTGGGCGAACGCGAAGCTGATCGTCTCCCGGATGGTCGTCGCGTTGAGCTCGGCGAACACCAGTCGCAGGGCCTCCGCCGCGCGCAGCCCCCCGGAGATCCCGCCGTAGGACACCAGGCCCACCGGCTTCGCCCGCCACTGCGCGTGCACGGAGTCGATCGCGGTCTTCAACGGACCCGGGAAGCTGTGGTTGTACTCCGGGGTCAGCACGACGACCGCGTCGGCCGCCCCCACGGCCCCGGCCAGTCGCTCGGCGGGATTCTCGTGGTCGGCCAGGTCCACCACGTCCAGGACGAGGTCCTGCCGTTGCTTCGCCCGGCCGACGAACCAGCCGGCGACCACCGGGGCGAACCGTCCTGGTCGAACGCTGCCGACCAGGACGGCCAGGCGGATCGGGTCCTCAACTCTGCTCATGCACCCGACGCTATGACCTCAACATTACTTGAGGTCAAGTGGTCAGTCCGGAACGGGAACAGAGACGAGCGTGAGCCCGAGCGCCGCGTCCAGATCGTCACGAAACGCCGCCGGATCGACCATCGGAACCGAGCGCCAGCGCATCAGCAGCGTCTCCGCGCACAGCACCCGCTTCATCGCCTCGTCACCGTGACCTCGCGGTTCGCGGATGGCGATCTCGTCCATGGACTCAGTGTCTCACCGGCAAGACAGACGGGTGGCCCGACGACGCAGCCGGACCACCCGCCAGTCCAGCGACTCAGGAGGCGAGGAGCTCGTCGATCTGGTTGATCGCGGCGCTGGCGCCCTCGACGACGCCCATGTCCAGCACCTGCTGCAGCCCTTCGGCGGAGTCGTAGGTGGCCGTGTAGACCGCCCGGGTCCGGCCACCGTCCTCGGTGAAGGTGTAGACGTTCTTCGAGGCCGGCATGTCCGGGTTGGGGTTGAAGTCGAGGTCGGCGAACCCGTCCTCGAACTCGAAGCTCCTCGGCTCGTCGACCGCCGTGATCGTCCAGTACCCGGCGAACTTCTCACCCTCCGGACCGGTCATGTAGTAGTTCATCCGCCCGCCGGGGGTGAGGCTGTGGTCGACGAAGGTCGCCGGGTAGGTCGGCGGACCCCAGACCTTCTCCAGCTGGCGCGGGTCGGCGTAGACCTGCCAGACCCGGGCCGGCGGCGCGGCGAACTCGGCGGTGATGGTCAGGGTCAGGGCGTCCAGGTCGTGCGTGACGTCGGTGACGGGCATTGTTCAGTCCTCCGGGTCGGTGGGGTGTGCGGGGTCGAGCGCGATCAGCTCGTCGATGCGCGCGATACGGCCACGCCACAGCTGCTCCAGCTCGGTGAGCATGGAGGCCACTGAGCGCACGGCCGCTACGTCACCACTGGCCAGCTGCTCGCGACCGTTCCGCCGCTTGGTGAGCAGGCCGGCCTTCTGCAGCACGGCGACGTGCTTCTGCACCGCGGCGAAGCTCATGTCGTACTTCGCCGCGAGCGTCGAGACCGAGTGCTCCCCGGCCAACACCCGGCGCATGATGTCGCGCCGGGTGCGATCGGCGAGCGCGTGGAACAGGGCATCCGCCCGGTCCTCGTCGGCCTCGATCACTTCCCCAATATACAACCAATCGGTTGTACGTTGTCAAGCCCCGATCAGCGGTGGCCGTGCGGGTCGGCGGCGTTGAGCGTCGCCACCACCCCGTCGTAGTCCCCGCCCGACTCGGCGAACCGGAGGAACTTGACCCGCTCGACCTGGATCTCCCGGGCGTCCGGCCGGGACTCGAGCAGCCCGACCACCTCGGCCACGAACTCCTCCAGCGGCATCGCGAAGTCGCTCTCCCGCTGCCCGGGGAGCAGGTCGGTGCGCACCGACGGCGGGACCAGCTCGACCACCTTCACCGAGGTGTCCGCCAGCTGCAGCCGGATCGACTCACTGAGCATGTGCACGGCGGCCTTGGACGCGTTGTAGCTGGGGGTGGCCGCGAGCGGGGCGAACGCCAGCCCGGACGACACCGTCATCAGCGTGGCGTCCGGTCGGGTCTGCAGGTGGCCGACGAACGCCGCGATCAGCCGGACGGTGCCGAGCAGGTTGGTGGTGATGATCGACTCGGCCGAGGCCAGGAAGCCCTCCGCCGAGTGCCAGTCCTCGACCCGCATGACGCCGGCCATGGTGACCAGCACGTTCAGCTCCGGATGCCGGGCCAGCACCTCCTTGGCGGCCGCCTCGATGCCGGCCGGGTCGGCGGTGTCGATCTCCACGGTGTCGATGCCCGGGTGCTCGGCCGCGATCCGGGCCAGCAGGTCGGCGCGGCGGCCGCCGACGATGACGGTGTTGCCCCGCTCGTGCAGGGCCAGCGCCAGGGCCAACCCGATGCCGCTGGTCGAGCCGGGGATGAAGACGGTGTTCCCACTGATGTCCATGGCCCCACCGTCCACCCCCGGCGGACCCGGCGGCAGGACCCGCTCATCGGGGGATCGGCGATCCCAGGCTCGCGGCCCGCACACCGGCGATACTGGCCGGGTGGACCGTGCAGCACTGGCCGAGTTCCTGCGTCGCCGGCGCGAGGAGCTGCGACCGGAGGACGTCGGGCTCAGCCCGGGCGCGCGCCGGCGGGCCCCCGGGCTGCGGCGCGAGGAGGTGGCCGCGCTGGCCGCCATGTCGGCCGACTACTACACCCGCCTGGAGCAGCGGCGCGGGCCACGACCGAGCGAGCAGATGCTGGCCGCGCTGGCCCGCGCGCTGCGGCTGACCGGGCACGAGCGGGACTACCTCTTCCAGGTCTCCGGGCACACCCCGCCGGCCTCGGTCGGCACCCCGACGCACGTCGCGCCGGCGCTGCTTCGGGTACTCGACCGGCTGGCCGACACCCCCGCGCTGATCCTGTCCGACCTGGGCGAGACCCTGGTGCAGAACGCGATGGCCGACGCCCTGTTCGGCGACCGGACCGGGTACACCGGCCTGGCCCGCAGCGAGATCTACCGCTGGTTCACCGACCCGGCCGAGCGGCTGCGCTACCCCGAGGACGACCGCGACCGCCAGGGCCGGGCCCAGGTGGCGAACCTGCGGGCGGCCTACGGGTCGATGGGCGCCAAGTCCCGGGCCGGTGAGCTGGTGCGGGCACTCAACCGGGTGAGCCCCGAGTTCGCCGAGCTCTGGGAGCGGCACGAGGTGGCCAAGCGCTTCGCCGACCACAAGACGCTCGTCCACCCGGAGATCGGCCCGATCGAGGTGGACTGCCAGGTGCTGTTCACCGAGGACCAGTCCCAGGCCCTGCTGGTGCTCACCGCTCCCCCGGGCTCGGACGGCGAGCAGAAGCTGAGGCTGCTCGGCGTACTCGGCCAGCAGCGGTTCACCCGGACGGCTCCCGAGTAGTCCCGATCCGCGCCGCCACGTCGTACGCTGTGCGCCCCAGGTACTTCCCGGTCGGGGGTGCGCGATGTCGGTGGTCACGCTGTCCGCGTCGTTCGGGGCCGGTGGGGCGGTGATCGGGCCGGCGGTGGCCGAGCGGTTGGGGCTGCCGTTCATCGACCGGGCCATCCCGACCCAGGTGGCGGCCGAGCTGGGGGTGGCGGCCGAGGCGGCCGAGGCCCGGGACGAGACCGCCCCGCGCCTGCTGACCCGGATCCTCACCTCGATCGCCCCGGTGAGCGCCGAGTACATGATCGGGTTCGACAATCCGCGCGCGGCGCTGCTCACCGAGGAGTCGTTCCTGGAACGCACCCAGCTGGTGCTCCGCCGCTGCGTGGGCGAGCGGGGCGGGGTGATCCTCGGCCGCGCCGGGGCCATCGTGCTCGCGGACTGCCCGGGGGCGCTGCACGTGCGACTGGACGGCGACCCGGACCGCCGGGCCCGGCAGGCCGCGCGGGCCGCCGGCATGACCGAAGAGCAGTCGATGCAGCTGCTCCGGGAGGTGGACCGGACCCGGGCCGGGTACGTGAAGCACTTCTACCGCGCCGATCCCGCCGACCCGTGCCACTACCACCTGACCCTGGACAGCACCCGGCTGTCCTTCGAGGCCTGCACCGACCTCATCGTGACCGCCTACGAGGCGAACCGGTGAACGCGGGTCAGCGGTGGACCGGGCCGTGGCTCTGCTCGCAGTGCTCCCGGTCGACCATCGGCAGCGCGGTGGCGCCCGCCGCCGGCACGTCGGCCCCGAGCACCCCGTCGTCCGGCGCGTGGTCGACCTGCAACGTGGTGTGCGTGATCCCGTAGTCCCCGGCCAGCAGCGCCTCCACCTCGCGGCGCAGGGCGTGGCAGTCGGCCGCGCGCTCCACCAGCACGTGCGCCGACAGCGCCGGCTGCCCCGAGGTGATCTCCCAGACGTGCAGGTCGTGCACCTCCACCACCTTCGACACCCCGACCATCCGGGCACCGACCGCGTCCGGGTCCACCCCGGCCGGGGCGGCCTCGAGGAAGATCCGGCCGGAGTCACGCACCAGCCGGATCCCCGCGTGCACCATCAGCGCCACCACGATCAGCGAGGCGACGGCGTCGATCCGGGCGATGCCGGTGATCATCACCAGCGCGCCGGCCACCGCGGTGGCGATGAAGGCGAAGAGGTCGTTGAGCACGTGCTGGAAGGCACCCTCGACGTTCAGGCTGGTGCGGTTGGCCTTGCTGATCGCCCAGGTGGCCAGGATGTTGACCACCACCCCGACCAGCGCGGTGACCAGCACCAGGGCCCCCTCCACCGGCGGCGGGTCGATCAACCGCTCGATGGCCTCGTAGGTCAACCAGGCCGCCAGGACCAGTAGCGTCACCCCGTTGGCCTGGGCGGACAGGATCTCCGCCCGGTGGAACCCGTAGGTGTACCGGCCGGCGGCCGGCCTGGCCGCGAGCCGGATGGCGAACAGCGCCAGCACGATCGCCGCCGCGTCGGTGAGCATGTGCGCCGCGTCGGACAGCAGGGCCAGCGAGTTGGCCATGATGCCGACCACGACCTCGGCACACATGAACACCACGATCAGCGCGAGCGCGATGCTCAGCCAGCGGCTGTCCGCATCCTTCGACACGCCGTGCCCGTGTCCCTGGCCGTTTCCGTGGCCATGCCCGTGCTGCTCGCCCACTGCCCACTCCCGTCGCTGGGTGATATATGCACTATGACGCATGTGTCCCGGGGAGGTAAAGGGGGGTCCTCCGTGACCCCTGCTACGGTCGTCGCTCACCTCCCCAGCCTCGTTCACCCAGCCCCGTTCAGGATCCGGATGACCGATCATCGGCCCACGCCGGCCCACCCCGGCCGGAGCTTCACCGCGCCTCGGCGGATCGGCGCCTTCAACCGTCGGTCGGACGCCCCGACGGACGTCCTGCCGGCCGTTCCCGGTGCGCCCGGCGGCGCGAGCCCGCTGCTGGCCCGGCTGCTCACCGTCGGGGGCGGTATCGGGCTGCTGGCCGCGCTGGTCCGGGCCAGCGACAAGGCCGGCGTCTTCGGGGCGCGGTTCGTCGACCCGTGCGCCACCCGGTCGGGAGCGGGATGCGCGGCCGACACCCTGGCGGTGCTGAACCCGCTGCTGGGCGTGGCCGGGTTCGCCATGCTCACCGCCGTCGGTGCGGTGCTGATGACCGGGGTGGCGCTGACCCGGGGGCTGTGGCTGGGCCTGCAGGCGGCGGTCACGTTCGGCGTGGTCTTCGTGCACGGCCTGCTGCTGCGCAACGCCCTGCCGAAGGACAGCCCGCTGCCTGACACCACATGCGCCTACTGCCTGCTGGCCTGCGCGGTGCTCATCCCGCTGTTCTGGTACACCACCGCGCACACCGTGGGCCGGGGCTGGCTGCCACTCCCGCCCGCCCTGCGCGGTCCGGTCCGGGTGCTGATCGGCCACGGCCCGGTCGTGCTGATCACCTGGTACCTGCTGGTCATCGCCCTGGTCTACTTCGGCGCCGAGCGGCCGCCGCCGACCGACGGGGCCTGGGCGGCCGTCGCGCTGGTCACCGCCGCCACCCTGGCCGGCGCCTGGACGGCGGTGCGGTTCTCCGACCGGATGGGCCTGTGGCTGTCCCTGGCCTCGGCGATGATGATGGTGACCGCGCTGGCCGAGATCCTGCCCGAGGTCCGGGAGGGCGCCGCCGCGCAGGGCATCCCGCTGTGGATCCCGGCCCTCACCGCGATCGCCGGGTTCGCCGTGGTCACCTGGTTCACCCGCCAGGGCTGCGCGCACGGCCACGACGAGGAGCCCGAGGGCGGCCGTCATCGACGGGCGGCCCGGGCGGCCAGCAGCGCCGCGTTCAGCGGGATCGGCGCGGCGGCGGCGCTCACCGTGCACCGGCTGATCGAGGGCGCCACCCTGGCCCTGACCCCGTCGGCGGCGGTGATCGGCGCGCTGTTCGTGCACTCGGCCAGCGAGGGGCTGGCGCTGGCCGCGCTGCTCCGCGAGGCCCGCCGGCCGATGGCGCCCTGGTTGCTGGTCTCCACCGCCGGCCCGGCGCTCGGGCTGATCGTCGCCACCGTCCGGCCGCTGCCCGAGTCGGTGCTCCCGGTGCTGCTGGCCCTGCTGGGCGGGGTGCTGCTGCGCACCGCCGTGGTCGGCCTGCGGATGGCGGCGCAGAAGAAGCGCTCCGGGGAGCTGCGCAACTGGCAGATCGCCGGTGCGCTCGCGGCCGCCGGGGCGCTCGGCGTGTTCGTCACGCTCTCCCACGGGCACGAGCACGGTGCCGACGAGGCCGCCGCCCACGAGCACGGTGCCGACGAGCACGGTGCCGACGAGCCCGCCGGTCACGAGCCGGAGACCGCCGGTCACGAGCACGAGGGCGAGCACCAGGAAAACGAGCCGCCGGGCCACATCGAGCCGTCGGGCAGGTGAACGGGAGCGGGCGCTTTTGTTAGATTCGGCGTTCGCGCCCTTCGCCGACCGCCGGAGCCGTCCCGTGACCGAACTGCCTGCTCTCGATCCGCTCACGGTGTGGGGCGGCTGCGGCGCCGTCGCCGACCTGGGCGGACCGGTGCACCACGTCGACTTCGGCGGACCCGAGCACGGGCCGAGGATCGTGCTCGTGCACGGGCTCGGCGGCTCGCACCTGAACTGGGCCCTGGCCGCCCGGGGGCTGGCCGAACGGGCCCGGGTGTGGGCGCTGGACCTGCCCGGGTTCGGCCGCAGCGAGCCGGGTACGCGCTCGGCCGCGATCCGGGCGAACGTGGCCGCGCTGGAACGGTTCGTCCGGGAGGTCGTCGGGGCCCCGGCGATCCTGGTCGGCAACTCGATGGGCGGGATGATCTCGATCCAGCTGGCCGCCCGGGCCCCGGACGCGATCAGCGGGCTGGTGCTGGTCGACCCGGCGCTGCCGATGGCCCGGCCGCTGCGGCTGGACCCGATGGTGGCGCTGCGCTTCGCGCTGTTCGCGCTGCCCGGGGTGGGGCTGCGCACGATCGCCCGGCGGCGGGCCCGGATCGGCAGCCGCGCGACGGTGGTCGAGGCGCTGCGGATGTGCGGTCTGGACACCGACGCGGTGCCGTCCGAGCTGCTCGACCAGTCCGCCGCCCTGGTGGACGGGCGGCGCGACGTGGCCGGGATGGACCGGGCGTTCATCGACGCCGCCCGGTCGTTGCTGGCGGTCAACGCCGACCCACGCGGCTACCGGGCCACGATGGCCGCCGTCCAGGCCCCGGTGCTGCTGCTGCACGGTGAGCGGGACCGGCTGGTGCCGGTCTCGGCGGCCCGGGACGCCGCTCGGCGCAACCCGCGCTGGCGGGCCGAGTTCTGGGCGGACGCCGGGCACGTCCCGCAGCTGCAGATGCCCGAGCGGTTCACCGACCTGGTGCTGGGCTGGCTGGACACCGACGGCGCCCCGGCCGCCCGGGCCGCCTCGGCGAGCGGCGACGCCCGGCGGGCCTCCTAGCTCTTCCCACGATGCACGTCGAGGGCGGCGGCCACGGCGATCGGTGACCGGCGCATGAGGTGGAACCCGGTGGCGATCCGGGGCACCACCAGGCTGGACCGGCCCTGCTCGACGGCGTCGGCGATCCGCCGGGCGACGCGGTCGGCGGGCTCGGACATCCGCAGGCCCAGCCGGGCCGCCCGCCGCACCACCCGGTCGATCATCGGCGACTTCATGCCGTCGTCGTACATGTCGGTGCCCTCGATGGCGGCCAGCTGGACCAGGGTGATCCCGATCGGGGCCCCGGCGGTCTCGGTGCGCAGCACCTCGGTGAGGTGGGCCAGGCCGGCCTTGGAGGCGCCGTAGGCGGTCAGGTTCGGGATGGCCATGATCCCGCCCAGCGAGGCCACGTTGACCACGTGCCCGCCCCGGGTGCGCAGCTCGGGCAGCAGCGCGCGGATCAGCTCGGCCGGGGCCAGCAGGTTGACCGCGACCGTGGTGACCAGCTGCTCGGTGGTCAGCGCGTCGAGCGGGGTCAGCCAGAACGCGGCGGCGTTGTTGACCACCACGTCGACCGGGCCGTGTACCGCCCGGGCCCGGTCCGCCACCCCGGACACGGCGGCGGTGTCGGCCAGGTCGGTGGGCAGGGCGGCGCCGCCGGTGCGGGCCGCCACGTCGGCCAGCCGGGCGGCGTCCCGGGCGACCAGGGACAGCCGGGCACCCCGGGCGGCCAGCTCGTCGGCCAGCACCGCGCCGAGGCCCCGGGAGGCCCCAGTGAGCAGCACGTGCGCCCCGGCGAACGGGGTGGCCCGGGTCCGGCCCATCACTACCTCTCGTACGGGATGTCGAAGTACTCCTGGTAGCGCAGGTAGGCCTGCCGGTCGCGGGAGTTCATCTCCTCGTCGCCCAGGTTGACCTTGTGCGCCGGCCGGGCCTCCCGGGGGTGGGCGTCCACGTAGTGCTCGATCGCCCGCCGCCCGTCGTCGGTGAACGGCAGCCCGAAGTGCGCGTACATGGCCCCGATCGCGGCCAGCGGGTCGCTGACCAGGTCGGCATAGAGCATGTTGTACAGCCGGTCGGCGGGCACCTCGCCGGCCTCGATCTGGTCGATCACCCGGTTGAACCGCCCGGCGGAGAAGTCCGGGTTGGTGACGTACTCGAACGCGCCATACCGGAACGGATGGTCGGTGCGGCCCCACTGCACCGTGCCCAGCAGGCTGACCGTGGAGGCCAGGGCCCGGACCGGGTCGCGGTGCGGCCAGACGAACCGGGCGTCCGGGTAGACCTCCAGCAGCTCCGGCATCCGGTCCAGGTGCATCGGGTCCTTGAGGATCCAGTGCCGGCGGGGGTTGCGCCACTGCAGCAGCTTCAGCGCCCGCTGGTGGTAGCGCAGCGCGATCCGGGGGTCCTCACTCGCCAGCCACATCTGGTAGCTCGGCACCTGCCCGAGGCTGTCGAACCAGGTGGACGAGCGGAAGCCCAGGCCCAGGGTCTGGCAGCACTCCATCGGCACGTCCCCGGCGAACTCGTGCATCGAGGTGATCGTCGGGGTGACGCGGTTCCACTGGTCGATCAGCTTGTGGCCGGCCTCGATCCGCGGGTCGGTGGTGTAGGTGGCGGCCTCCGGCGGCGGGCACGGGAAGATCAGCTCCCAGTGCTTCGGGGCGCAGTTGTCCGGGTCGGCGTCGAGCAGGTTGGACAGCACCGAGGTGCCCGAGCGGCCCTGACCGACGATGAAGATCGGGGCGCTGACCACCTGGTCGTCGATCTCCGGGTGCCGGGCGTACCAGTCCTCGATCCGCAACCGGGCTTCGAGCAGCTGCAGGACCTCCGAGCGGGTGCGGATCCGGCCGATGAAGTTCAGGTCGGCCTCGGTGTCGAAGGACTTGACCAGGATCTCGAACGGTTCGCGCCAGTCGTCGTCCCCGAAGTCGTCCAGCCCGGTGGCCTCCTTGGCCGAGCTGATCAGCGACGCCGGGTCCAGCGGAACCACGCCCCGGGCGTTCATGCAGGCGCCCTCGTCGTTGATCCGCCGCACCCACTCGGGGCGCTCGGGCGGGGTCCACGCGGCGGTGCGTTCGGACATCCGTCTCTCCAGGTCGGTCGGTCGTCAGTCGGTGTCGTCAGTCGGTGCGGAAGCGGGCGAGGAACTCGGCGGCGCGCCGGTCGAGCTGGGCGCGGCGCTCGTCCGGAGTCACCCGGGCCGTGCCGTCGGGCAGGGCGGACTCCAGGTCGGCCAGCGCCACCAGGCGACCGGACGCGGTGGCCGGGCCGTCCGGGCCGGGCGGGTCGGGCAGCCCCTGCCAGCGGTGCACCACCAGCAGCTCGTGCAGCCCGACCGGGTCCAGCCAGTTGTGCACCCCGGGGTCGGTGTGCGCGACCACGTAGGTGGTGGTGCCGTCGGGGTTCGGGACGCCCTGCGCGTTGTTGAAGCTGCTGGTCCGCGCCCAGTACGGGCGGGTGCGGAACCAGTGGTCGTGCAGCACGATGTCCCGGTACGCCGCTCCCCCGCCGCCCATGGTGAACACGTAGGCCTGGTCGTCGGCCAGCTCCAGCCGGGCGAAGCTGATCTTCTGGGTGACCAGGCCGCTGATCCCACCGGTGCCGAAGGGCGGGGTGACGGTGTTCGGCTCCAGGCCGTCGAAGACCCGCATGAACCAGAACATCGGGGCGACGTCCTCGACCATCATCTTGGCTGCCCGGACGGCGATCTGGTCGTCGGTCCAGGGCGGGGCGGCCGGCGGGTCCAGCCGCTCGACGCGGTAGGCGTTGGACAGCTCGGTCCAGTCGGCCCGGCAGTCCCGGGTGAACACGTACAGCGCCCCGGGGTGGGTCTGCAGGTGGTCCGGGCGGCCGTCGGCGGGCTCCGGGCCGACGGTGAACTCGAACGTCCCGTCGGGCGCTACCGGCACGCCGAGCAGGTCCAGTGAGCCGAGGGTCATGGTGAAGGACGGGTTGCCGACCAGGGTGACCGGGACGTCCGCCGCGCCGGGTTCGAAGTGCCGGCCGGTGACCCGGTAGCGGCTGTGCGCATCGACCGGGAAGAACGCGTAGTGCTGGTCGGGGCCGTCGCCACCACTGCCCCGGGAGCCGGGCACCGTCATGCCGAACCACTCGTGCGGCGGGCAGTAGATCATCCCGAGCACCCGGGGATGGTTGGGGTCGCCGTTGACCGCCTTCAGCACGTAGTTGAAGGTGAACTCCTCGACCAGCTCGTCGAACGTCGTCCAGGCTTCCTCGGGCACATCCCGGCCGGCGATCGTCCGCCACCGCTGCGCCATCGCCTCGCTCCCGGCCTTCACCGTCGGGGTGTCCAGGATCGTCAGCGCGCGACGTTCGAGGTCCCGCTGCTCGGCGGTGGCCAGGGGGTTGTGCGCGGACAGGAAGTGCCCGTCCGGGACGACCAGGGTCATCGCGACTCCTCGGGGGCGATCGGGCGGTCCAGCAGGAACCGGGTCAGGTGGTCGACCAGCTGATCGCGGTCGGGGCGGCGGTCGCCGGGCGGGAGCAGCCAGTCGTCCAGCACGACCAGGGCCAGCACCATGCCGACCGTGGCCCGCACGTCCATCTCCGCGCCGAGCGGCCGCTCCGGCTGGTGCCGCAGCCCCTGCTCGGCCGCCACCACCTCGCCGAGGCGGACCAGCACGGAGTCCAGCCCGTGCACCAGCGCCGCCCGGGTGTCGGCCTCCAGGTCCTCGGCGGCGGCCAGCACGGTGCGCAACGAGCGCCGGTGCCGGGTCAGCTGGTCGACCAGCTCGGAGACGAACAGCCGCATCATCACCGGCACCGGCAGCGGCTCGCTGAAGTACCGGGCCGACACCTCGGAGAAGCGCTCGAGGAAGTCCAGGAACGGGGCGACCACCGCCTCGGCGAACAACCCCGCCTTGGAGCCGAAGTGCCGGTACATGACCGACTCGCTCACCCCGGCGGCCCGGGCCAGCTCCCGGCTGGTGGTGGCGGCGTACCCGCGTTCGGCGAACAGCCGCTCGGCGGCGCCCAGCACGGTGCGGCGGACCTCCACCGGGTTGCGCCGGGTCAGCGCGTCGTCGGGCACGCCCCGGACGTTAGAGCACGGCTTCTGTCGAAGCAAGCATTGCTACTCTGAATGCTCAGACGGCGGTGCGGGCCTCGCTGAGCGGGATCACCCGGGCGGTCGCCGTGGCCGTGGCGACGACGGCTCCGTCGTCGCGCGGGTCGTGCAGCGAGGCCTCCAGCACGGCGGTGTCCCCGGCCCGGTGCACGACCCGGCCCCGGGCCAGCACCCGCCCGGGCCGCAGCGGACGCCGGAAGAGCACGGTGAGCTGCTCGGTGGCCTGGAACCGGTCGGGCTCCAGGGTGGCCAGCAGGGCCGGCCCGACGGTGTCGTAGAGCATGGCCGCGACGAACGCGCCGAGCACGTTCCCGGCCGGGTTGGTCCACTCCTCCACGGCGGTGAAGGCCAGCTCGATGGTGCCCGCCTCCGGGTCGGCGTCCAGGAACTCGAACCCGAGGGTCCGCGCGGCCGGCGGCACCGGCGCCCGCCCCTCGACGCCGTCCCAGAACGGCCCGGTCCGGCCGCTGCTCACGGCGTCTCGGAGTCGGTCCGGGCGGGGCAGGTCAGGTACTCCTCACGGCGGCGCAGCATGGCCACCAGCATGGCCGGGAGCATCACGATGTGCCCGCCGAGCATCACCCCGTGCCCGTCCAGCAGGCCGGTCCAGTAGGCCGGGAAGAGCACCGCGAAGGACAGGTACATGGCCAGGCCCATCTCGGCGGTCGACGCCCACGAGTGCCGCTTCCACACCATCCAGACGGCCATGCCGATGGTCATCCAGGTGGCCATCAGCAGGCAGTTCACCTCCACGCCGGCCTCGACGAACATGGACAGCCAGCCGAGGGCGAACATGCCCACGAACATGGCCACGATCATCTGCAGGTAGTGCAGCAGGAAGCGGCGGCCGGTCAGCGCGGACCGGACGGACGGTCGGTCGGTGCGGGTGGTCACGGGGTTCCTCCTCAGACGCCGATCTCAGACGCCGACTGGTGCGCCGACCGAGACGCCGGCTGGTGCGCCGGCGGGGGCGAAGTGGCGGCGGTAGCGGTCCGGCGGGACCCCGACGCGGCGCAGGAACGCCTTGCGCATGGTCTCGGCCGAGCCGAAGCCGCACCGGGTGGCGGCCACGGTCACCAGCACCGGCTCGGACTCCAGCAGCCGGCGCGCCGCGTCCACCCGCACCTCCTCGACGTACTCCGCCGGGGAGGTGCCCAGCTCCCGGACGAACTCCCGGGTGAAGTGCCGGACGCTCATCCCGACCCGGGCGGCGATGGTGGGGATCCGCAGGTCGGCGGCCGGGTCGGCGTGGATCAGGTCCTGGGCGGCGCGGACCGCGGGTCGGCCGGCCGGGGGCGCCCAGGCCGGCGCGGCGAACTGGCTCTGCCCGCCCGGGCGGCGGACGAACACCAGCAGCTCCCGGGCGATCCGCTGGGCCAGGCCGGGCCCGTGGTCGGCCTCCACCAGCGCCAACGCCAGGTCGAGCCCGGCGGTCACCCCACCGGAGGTCCACACCCGGCCCTGGCGCAGGTAGATCGCATCGGGGTGCACGTCCACGGCCGGGTGCTCGCGGGCCAGCTCCCGGGCCCAGCGCCAGTGTGTGGTGGCGGCCAGGCCGTCCAGCAGCCCGGCCGCCGCCAGCGGGAAGGTGCCGGTACACACCGAGGCGACCCGCTGGGCCCGAGGGGCAGCGCGGCGCACCCAGTCGACGAACTCCGGGTGGTAGCGGGCGACCCGGCGCATGCCCAGCCCGCCCGGGATCAGCAGGGTGCCGATCGGGCCCCGTTCGGGCAGCACCTCGGTGGCCACCAGCCCGAGCCCGCTGTCGGTGAGCACCGGCCCGGGTTCCGCCGCCGCCAGCCGCACGGAGTAGCCGCTCCCCCCGCCACCGCGCTCGAGCAGCGCGCCGGCCAGGGCGAACACCTCGTGCGGGCCGACCACGTCCAGCGGCTGGGTGCCCGGGATGAGCGGGATGAGCACGTCGTGCACGGGTCCGGGCATGGGTACACCGTGGCCGCCGGGCCCGATGGCGTCAATGACGGGGATCCCTCTGATTCGGCCATACTCACGGCCACGCTCACCCACACCACTTGGTAGTACTGCTTGGTAGGATTCTTTTATGGCCTCGACGGAGAAGATCAGCCTGAGTCTGGACGCGGGATCGCTGTTGCTCGCCCGCCGGGCGGCGGAGATCGAGGGCATGTCTCTGTCGGCGTGGATGTCGGCGCTCGTGCGCCGGCACGCCTGGGATTCCCAGCGGCCCGCCCTGGCCGGCGAGGAGCAGGCGCAGCGTGACCGACGCGAGGTCGAGCTGGACGAGGAAGAGGCGGCCGGGTGGAGCGAGCAGGGCCGGCGTGCGGCGGGGTGAACTGTGGCGCTCGCCCTCGTCGCTCCGTGACCGCGTGATCTTGCTGATCAGCTCGCAGACGCTGATTGATCAGGGCGTCACCATGCTCTACGGGGTGGAGGCCGACGCCGAGGATCCCGGCCCGCTGCTGCTGGTGATCCCGGTGCTCGTCGACGGTGAACAGCGCTGGCTCAACGTCCAGCGTGGCCTCACCAGGGTCTACCGGGGCTCCCTGACCCAGTCCTACGGCCCGGCCGAACCGGCGGTACTGGAGCAGGTCGATGCGCTCCTGCGGGTCGCCCTGGACCTATGAACTCGTGAACAGGCAGAAGGGATGCCCGTCGGGATCGAACAACACCCGCACTCCGTCCTGGGGCTGCACCTCGGCGAGAACCGCCCCGCACGAGACGGCGTGCTCGACCGCCTCGGGCAGGGACTCGACCCGGATGTCCAGGTGCTGCGACGCGGTCTGCCCGCCGGCGGCGCTGGGCCACACCGGGCGGGTGAAGTGACGTTCGTACTCGAAGTTCAGGGTCGGCCCGTCCGGCGCGCGCAGCTGCGCCCAACCGTCGTCGTCGGGCTGCCCGGCCCCGGGGCCCTCCTCGGCCACCACGCTGGTCCCGAGCAGCCGGGCGTAGAAACGGGCCAGCCGGCGGGGACGCGGCGTGCCGATCGTCACGGACGTGACCTGCAGGCGCGGAATGGCCACGGCCCCGAGGCTATCCCCTCGGCCCGGATCCGACCGTGGACGTGATCGTCGCGGCTCCGCCACTCCGGGTGTCGGACGTAGCCGAGGTCAGCTCGGCGACCAGCACCACGAGCAACCATCCCAGCGCGAACGTGGCCAGCCCGGCCAGCAGTGCAGTACCCGGCGGCCAGCCGGAGTTGAGCGAGATCCACACCGGGAACCCGATCGCGGCATACGTCCCGAGGTAGCCCATCGGCAGCAGCAGCGCCCCCGCCAGGAGCCGAGGGCCGCGAAGCCGCCGGCGCAGCACGTAGAACAGCGCCCCGGCCACCACCGGCCCGATCGCGTTGCAGGGCACGTACCAGAGCGGCAGCCCCCAGAGGTTCAGCGGCTGCTCGCCGAAGTAGGCGTAGGCGCCGAGCAACCGGATGCCGATGGTCTCCAGCACGATGTCGTTGACCGCGAAGATGCCGACCAGCCGCCACAGCTCCCGCTCGCCGGCGCCCCGGTCGAACAGCCGGTACGCCCAGTACGCCTGCCCGCCGAGCAGCCACGGGTACACCAGCACGACCAGCACCGGGATGTTCACCCCGAGCAGGGTGAAGGCCTCCCAGTCACCGACGGTCGGCCACCAGACGCCGCCCAGGTAGTCCAGGATCGGCTCGACGAACATGCCGATGATCCCGCCGAGCAGCAGGACCGGGAACACGTAGTTCCGGTCCCGGATCAGCGCCCGCGCGGCCAGCACCAGGACCAGCACGGCCGGCAGCCCGCAGACCACGGTGAACGCCGCCTCCATCGTGGGATCGACGGTCATGTCGATCGGCGCCCCAGGGATGCCGGGACGCGGGTTCTCGGTCAGCAACATCGGTGCCCCCTAAGCAGGTAGAGCCCGGGCCGGGTCCCACCGGATGTGCAGTTCGCGGAAGCCGTTGATGATCAGGATGTCGTTGCGCACCGGGGGCCGGTCGGGGTCCAGCTCCAGCCCGGGCAGCCGGCGGAACAGCGTCTCGAAGGCGATCCGCAGCTCGGCGCGGGCCAGCGCGGAGCCGATGCAGGCGTGCGGGCCGATACCGAACGCCAGGTGGCTGCGCAGCTCGGCGGGGTCGCGGTCGATCCGGAACTCACCGGGGTCGGTGAAGGCGTCCGGGTCGCGGTTGGCCGAGGCGTACACCGCGCGGATCTTGGCGCCGGCCGGGATGGGGCAGCCGCCGATCTCCACGTCGACCTCGGCCGTCCGGAACAGCCCCTCCAGCGGCGAGGCGTACCGGAGGATCTCCTCGACCGCCCGCTTCACCCCGGTCTCGTCGGCCACCTCGAAGGCCGCTCGTTGCGCAGGATGGGTGCACAGGGTGTACACGCCGTTCGCGGTGGCCGTGCTGGTGGTCTCGTAGCCGGCGGTGATCAGCTGCAGGCAGATCCAGCGGATCTCCTCGTCGGTCAGCGCGGTGCCCTCGTACTCGGCGCGGACCAGTGCGGCCAGCACCCCGCCGTCCAGCAGCGGATCAACGGCGTCCTCGCCCCGGACGGCGTCGATCAGGGACTGGACGTAGCCGAACAGCTCCATGATCCCGACCATGCCGGCCTCGACGGCGGAGGCGTCCCCGCCCATGGTGGCCACGACGGCGTTGCCCCAGCGGCGGAAGTCCTCGGCCCGGTCATCCGGCACGCCCATGATCCCGACGATGGTGCGGATGGTCAGCGGCAGCCCGAGCGTGGACATGACCTCCATCGACCCGGACCCGGCCACGGAGTCGATCACGGAGTCCACCACCGCCTGGATGCGCGGCACCACCCGCTCCACCGCGCGCGGGGTGAACGCCTTGGCCGCCAGCCGCCGCTGCCGCAGGTGCGCCGGGTCGTCCGCCCAGAGCAGCACCCCGCCCTCGACCAGCGACAACATCCGGTCCGGCCCGGGTCCGTGCCGGCTGGGGAAGATCCGCGGGTTCTGCAGCACGTGGGTGAGGTCGGCGTGCCGCAGCACCGACCAGTACTCGGCCACCGCCTCGGCGGCCAGCGGGTTCGCGCTCGCGGCGGTCAGCTCCTCGGGCGGCAGCACGAAGTGGTGCACCGGGTCGGTGCGGCGCAGCACCGACCAGTACGCCTCCGGGTCCCGCTTCACCTCGGGCGAGGTCGGGTTGTAGTCGAGACTGCGGGTCACGGCGCCTCCAGGATGGTGACCACGGCGGACGCCTCGTCCAGGCCGATCGACCCGCCCGCGTTCTGCGCCAGCCCGATCCGGGGCCCGGCCACCTGCCGCCCGCCGGCCCGGCCGCGCAGCTGGTCGGCCAGCTCGACCAGCTGGGCGCAGCCGGTGGCGCCGATCGGGTGGCCGCGGGCCAGCAGGCCACCACTCGGGTTCACCGGCACCCGCCCGCCCGGGTGGGTGTCGCCGGAGGCCAGCAGCTTCGGCCCCTCGCCACAACCGCAGAGCTGGAGATCTTCGTAACCCCACAGCTCCCCCGGCGCGGCGGCGTCGTGCAGCTCCACCACGTCCACGTCCTCCGGCCCGACGCCGGCCGCCGCGTAGGCGGCGTCGACCGCCCGCCCGATCGCCCCCGGCTCCCCCGGCGCGTGGTCGGTGCCGGACACCACCTCCACCGCCCGCACCCCGACCGCCGGGGCGTCCAGCCGCCGCGCGTACTCCGGCGAGCACACCACGACCGCCGCCGACCCGTCCCCGATGGGCGAGCACATCAGCAGGGTCAGCGGCCCGGAGATCGCCCGACCGGCCAGCACCTCGTCGGCGGTGACCACCCGCTGGTACTGGGCCTTCGGGTTGAGCGCGCCGTTGCTCTGGTTCTTCGCCGCGATCACCGCGAAGTCCCGGGCGGTCGCGCCGCTGCGGTCCATGTAGGCCCGGGCCCGCTCGGCGTAGATGTCCATGAACTTCGAGCCGGCCCCCTCGGGGGGCTCGCCCAGGCCGAACAGCAGCGCGGAGATCAGCGCCCGGGTCTCCGGGTCCTCGTCCAGGTCCACGGCGGTGGCGATGGCGGCCAGCGAGCGGGTCTTGTCCGGGTGGGTGAGCTTCTCGGTGCCGACGGCCAACGCCACGTCCACCGCGCCGGAGCGGACCGCCATCACGGCCAGCGAGAACGCGGTGGACGCCGAGGCGCAGGCGTTCTCCACGTTGACGATCGGCTTCCCGAGCAGCCCGGTGTCCCGCAGCGCGGACTGGCCGCGGATCATCTCCTGGCCGTGCAGCACGCCGGCGCAGGCGTTGGCGTGGAACACCATGCCGACGTCGGAAGCCGCAAGGCCCGCGTCGGCCAGCGCCTCGGCCACCGCCTCGGACGCCAGCGAGCGCAGCGACCGGTCCGGGAACTTGCCGAACGCGGTCATCCCGGTCCCGACTATCACGGCGCTCATGAGCTCACCCCGTAGAACTGTTTGGTCCAGGTGCGCAACATCCGCATCGGGTCGCGCTCGGAGCGGGCCCACGGCGCATGGTCGACGTAGGACAGCGTGTTCCAGATGACCAGGTCGGAGTCGACCTGGTGGTTCTGCTGGGCCACCCAGAGGTCCCGGACCTTCTCGGACATGTCACTGCCGTCGCCGCGCTTGCGGGCGATCCAGGTGGTGGAGCGCATGTCGGCGGTGTACGGCGAGGTCGGGGTGATGCCCAGCAGGTAGATCACGTCGTCGAAGCCGACCAGCCGGCTCCAGCCCAGCCCCAGTCCCCAGTTCTCGGTGAGGATGTAGCCGTCCACCGGGCCGTGCGGGGTGGCCCAGGTGGTCGGGGCGTGCCCGCCGAAGGTGAGGTCGAGCTTCGCCTTGAACACCCCGCCGTCGGCCGTGAAATCACCGATGTTGGCCACCTCGGCGGCCTTGTGCACGTACTTGAAGTGCGCGGCGTCGGCGGCGTTCTCGGCCATGTACTGCGGGGAGATGCGCTGGTCACGCCAGATCTTGGTGGTGGCCGCCGACACCGGCCAGGTCTCCCCCTCGAAGCGGATCATCCGCTCCGGTGGGTCGTAGAGCGGCGGTGCCCCGTCACACGAGTAGTAGACGAGCACGATGTCGTCCACCTCGTGCACCGGCCACGCCCCGAGCCGCAGGTTGCCCATGCTGTCCGGGGAGCTGTACGGGATCTCGGTGTTGGCGCCGTCGGCCCCGTTCCAGACCCAGCCGTGGTACGGGCAGCGGATCTGGTCGCCCTCCACGCACCCGCCGTGGCCGAGGTGGGCGCCCATGTGCCGGCAGTAGGCGTCGAGCACGAACAGCCGCCCGGAGGCGCCCCGGTAGACCACCAGGTCGCGCTCGAAGTAGGACAGCGGCACCGGGTCGCCGCCCACCGGGAAGTCGTCCGACCAGCCGATCATGTACCAGCCGGAGCCGATGTGGTCGCTCGGGAAGTTCCTCACGCGCGCTCCCTCACCTTCAGGCCGCTCCGGGTGACCACCAGGCCGTGGGCCTCGCAGTCCCAGGTCGATTGGGTGACCCCGGCCCGGCGCAGCTCGACCTTCTGCACCTTGTGCGTCTGGGTCATCGGGAACGCCACCACCGCCTCGTAGTAGCGGGGCACCATGAAGTACGGCAGCTTCTCGACCATCTCCCGCAGGATCGCCTCGGGGTCGAACGCCGCGCCCTCGGCCAGGACCAGCACCGCCTTGATGTCGTCCTCGAGGTGCTCGCTGGGCACCGCGATGATCGCCGCCGCCGCGACGTCGTCCCTGGCCAGCAGGTGCCGCTCCACCTCCATGGAGGAGACGTTCTCGCCGCGCCGGCGCAGCGCGTCCTTCTTGCGGTCGACGAAGACGAACTGGCCGTCCTCCTGCCGGTAGCCGGCGTCGCCGGTGTGCATCCACTGATTGCGCCAGGCGTGCACGGTGGTCTCCGGGTCGCGGTGGAAACCGGAGAACATCGACCACGGTTCGGACGACCGCACCGCGAACTCGCCGACCACCCCGGGCGGCACCTCGACGTCGTCGTCGTCGACCACCTTCATCTCGATGAACGACCGCGGCCGGCCGCAGAGGAACGGCCGGGCCGCCCCCGGGTCGGTCAGGGTGACGGTGCCGCACTCGGACTGCCCGTACGAGCTGGTCACGTTGAGCCCGAAGCGCTCGGCGAACTCGGTCAGGTAGGGCATCGCCGGCACCGCGGTGACGTTGCGCAGGGTGTGCTCGCGGTCGCCCGCCGACGCCGGCGCCCGCCACAGGAACTCGATCATGGCGCCCATCAGCAGGGTCTGGGTGCAGCCGTGCCGGCGGACCTCGTCCCAGAACCCGGAGGCGGTGAACGTGGCCAGCACGGCGGTGGCCCCGCCACGCAGCGCGTTGTACACCCCGGCGAACAGCCCGCCGGCGTGGAACAGCGGCAGCATCACCAGCACCACGTCGTCGGGTGTCGTCTCGAACGTGTAGGACGCCGAGGTCTGGAACGCGTGCCCGTGCGGGCAGAGCACGCCCTTGGAGCGGCCCTCGGTGCCCGAGGTGTAGATGATCGTGGCGATGTCCGAGACGTGCGGCGGCCCGGGGCGGACCGGGTCGGCGGTGAGCAGCTCGGCGAAGTCGTGCACGGACACGCGCCCGGGCAGCTCAGCGCCGCCGGTACCGCGGTGCCGATGCGCGTCGGCCTCAACTGGGCCTCCGCGGACCACGATGGTGCGCAGCTCGGGCACGTCGTCGAGCACCTCGGCGATCCGGGCGCAGTAGGCCGCTTCCACGATCGCGGTCCGGGCCCCCGAGTGAGCCAGGACGTGGCGCAGCATGTCGCCCTTGTACGCGGTGTTGACCGGCACCTCGATCCGGGCGCCCACGGCGATGCCGGCCCAGGTGACCACCATGTCGATGTGGTCGTCCAGCATCACCAGGACCGGCTCGTGCCGGGCCACGCCGATCCCGTCCAGCCCGCCGGCCAGCCGGAACGCGGCCCGCTGCAGCCCGGCGTAGTCGAGCGATCGCCCGGTGCGGGCGTCGATCACGGCGGCCTGGTCCGGGCGGGACGCGACCTGCTTGTCCAGCACGGCGGCGAGCGTCCGCTGCAGAACCGGGGTGGTGGTCATCGGATCCGTCACGCTGCGCTCCTCGCCGAACGGCACCGCTGGTGAGTGAATGGTCAGTCACGCCGGTGGGCCGGGACAACCCCCGGGCGACGGTTTCGTCAGCGCCGGTCGGGTGCCCTCCCCCCGCGCAGCAGGTTCCCGGCCGGCACGTTCGTCTGCTCGTCGTCGCGGATCGTGACCTCGCCGTTGACCAGCACGTACCGGTAGCCGGTGGCCCGCTGCACCCGCCGCCACTCGTCTCCGGGCAGGTCGTGCACGACCTCGGAGGGGAAGCTGTCCAACGTGTCGTAGTCGTAGATGACGATGTCGGCGGCGTTGCCCCGGCGCAGGGTGCCCCGGTCGTCCATGCCGGTGACGAACGCGGGCAGCCCGGACAGGTGCCAGTGCGCCTTCTCCAGGTCGATCAGCCCGAGCTCGCGGACGTGCTTGGCGATGGTCTCGGTCGGGTAGCGGCCGATGGTGGCGAACTTGGTGTGCGCCCCGCCGTCGGACACCCCGTAGACGATGTACGGGTAGTTGAGCAGCTCACTCAGCAGCTCCGGGGACTGCTTGGGCTCGAAGTAGAACTCGGTGCCCAGGTCGTCGGCCACCGCGATGTCCAGCATGACATCCACGGGGTGCCGGCCCTGCTCGTCGGCGATCTCGCCCAGGGTGCGGCTCTTGAAGGCCTGGGTCTGCGCCGAGATCGGCTTCATCACCGTGATGTCCCGGAACGAAGTGACGGTCTGCGCCCGCTCGACGATCTTGCTGCCCTCGATCAGGCCGGGGCGGCGGCCGGCGTCGGACAGCTTGCGCAGCTTCTCGGTGTGGGTGCCACAGGTGGCGTCGGCCCAGTCCTGCGAGTCGTCGAAGAGGTTCCAGTCGACGAAGGTGAAGATGGTGAACGTGCCGACGGTGACGCCCTGGCCGATGACCTGCAGGCCCTTCTTGCGGCACTCCTCCAGCCAGGCCAGCTGGCGGCGGTGCCGGTTGGGTTTGTCGTCGTTCACCGCGACCGCGTTGTAGAGCAGCGGCCGGCCGGAGGCCTCGCACAGCTCCTCCTGGTGCGCCCAGTCGGCCTTCGGGTCGCCGGTGTTGAGGGTCATCATCATGAAGCCCTGGTTGCGCTCGCCGAGCACCTTGGCCATCTCCAGCGCGGTGGCGTTGGACATGCAGTCGGTGGGCATCGGGGTGCCGTCGAAGTCACGCTGGGTGGCGTTCCCGCCCTCCGGGGGCAGCCGCTGCGCCGACCACCCGCAGCCGCCGGCGTCCAGGGCCTCGTGCAGCAGCTTCTTCAGCTGGGCCATCTGCTCGTTCGTGGGCTCCACGCCGGACTTGGCGTCCTCCCAGCCCTGCACCCACAGCAGCAGCGGACCCAGCGGCACGTACGGCAGCACGTTCACCGACTTGTCGATCCGCTCCAGGGAGTCCAGGAACTCCGGGTAGGTCACCCAGTCCCAGGGCAGCGCCGCCTCCATCGCGGCCAGCGGGATGGCCTCCACCCGGGTCATCGACTTCATCGACCGTTCCCGCTGGTCGGGCGCGCACGGGGCGAAGCCGAAGCCGCAGTTGCCGATGACCACGGTGGTCACCCCGTGCCAGCCGGACATCGTGCAGTACGGGTCCCAGAACAGCTGCGCGTCGTAGTGGGTGTGCACGTCGATGAACCCCGGCGCGACGATCAGCCCCTCGGCGTCGATCACCTGGGCGGCCCGGGAGCCGTCGATCTTGCCGATGTCGACGATCCGACCGTCCTTGATCGCGATGTCGTTGCGGTACCGGGGGGCGCCGGTGCCGTCGACGATCATCCCCTGCTTGATCACCACGTCGAAGTCGCTCACGGCGGGCCCCTCTCCCATCAAAAGTTAACTATCGCAAACTTATGTTCGGCCGACGGCGGTGTCAATGGGTACCGGCGCCTCGCGGTCCTCCGCCGCCCGCTGGGCCTTGAGCGCACCGAGCAGCTTCCAGGCGATGACCCCGATCCAGAACCCGAACAGCAGGAACGGGGCGTAGAAGACGAACAGCCCGTTCCAGGCGAACGGGCCGGTGCGGAACAGGTAGGCCAGCGCGCCGAGCTCGAACAT
>JAESFN010000608.1_pt1 | contig 27980 bp, 34 predicted proteins | sample 9269411 | NCBI WGS metagenome assembly JAESFN01 (sample SAMN14505399, study PRJNA617100) | algae metagenome | isolation source: Iphinoe sp. HA4291-MV1 and co-occurring heterotrophs from trail next to... | place: USA: Maunawili Falls, Hawaii | collected 2009-07-25
AATATGAATCTTTTGTCCAGGCTTTGTAGTTGCCATCGTGAACGAAAATTTTACTTATCCAGTTTAGAAATAATGTTACAACGTTCCACACCGAAAAACATCTTGGGTTTTGGGGGAAATGCGAAAGGGAAAGGGATGGAACGGAGCAGCTGCTCCGAACTTCACCGCTACCCTTTACCTTTTTCATTTAATGTATTATTTTACACCTATATAATAGAATTAACTTACTTTGAGCAAGTAGCGTTGTGCTTGGAGTATCAGTCTGCTCACACAGGTTGTTGGGTTTTGTCGAGGGTTCTTTCTCAGTAGCATGGAGATTGTCTTTTTTACCCCCGTGGGTCGTGCTACTGGGTTGTCGAGTGAATTGTCCCGTCTCTCTACTAACTCCACAATTTTGCCCCCTCCGGGGGACGCTGCGCTCAAAATTGTTCCGTTCGCTAGGGGGAGTACCCCCTCAGAACCCCCCGACTACTGGGTTGGGCTGTTCTTAGACAAAATGCTCGCGCCTTTGCAGCAAGGCGGGTTTGTCGAGTTGTGAAAGGTTGGTACCTCCCGCAACGCAACCGCCTTGCTGCACTAATCGTGGACTCTAGATGGATAAATTTGGGTAAGGCGCGAGCATTTTGTCCAGACGGAATGAAACGGAAAGAAAGAACGATGGCATACGCAATCTGCCGAATCCAAAAACTTAAGGCTGGGAATATCGGTGGGTCTTCTAGACATACCAACCGGGAATGTTACACACCCAACGCTGACCCAGAGAAAGAGCATATCCGCATTATTGGGTCACCAGATGGACCATTAACCCCAAATCTGGAAACTTTGATTCGGCAGCGAATTGGTTCGCAGATGATTCGTAAAAATGCAGTGTTGGCAGTAGAATTTCTCTTAACTGCTAGCCCGGAATATTTCCGACCCGATAACCCAGCAAGAGCGGGATACTATGACTCAAAACGACTAGAAGATTTCCAAAAGAAAGCTTGTGAATGGTTGCTCAATAGGTATGGTGATCGCATAATAAGAGCTGAACTTCACTTGGACGAATCCACCCCCCATATTCATGCATACATGGTGCCGCTGGATGAGAAAGGCAAGCTCAATTGTAGGGGTTTATTAGGTGGTAGCCGTTATCGCCTCAGTGAACTGCAAGATAGTTTTGCATCAGCAATGGAACCTTTGGGTTTAGAGCGCGGTATTAAAGGAAGTAAAGCCAAGCACACTGATATCAAAAAATATTATACAGCTATCAATACTGCACCAGAACTAGTCGTAGAGCCGCTGACTGTGCAACAGCAGCTAGCAGACAGACAACGGGCGCTTAAAAAAAGTGCGGAAATGGAGCGGACAGCCGCTGCTCTTTCATTGGAGAATCAAAAGTTAAAGCGTCAGCTTGCTGATGTATCGGTAGAAGCTAAAACCCAAAAAGAAGAAGTGAGCAAGTGGAAGAAAAAATATGAGGATTTAGCAAACAGAGTACGGGACATTCCACTAGAGCAAGTTGCATATGAATTAGGATTAGATCCAGATCCAACAGATAAACATAAGTGGGAGAATTCTGACCACATCATCAATATCACTGGCAGCAAATTTTATGACTGGAAACAGTTAAAAGGTGGTGGCGGTGCGATTGACTTGGTGATGCACATAAATCAATGTGATTTCAAACAAGCAGTCGCCTGGTTAGGAGAGCGAATAGGAGAATCAGCAGCAATACAAGCTACCACCTATCACACCAGAACTATTATCCAGTCAGAACCATTAAAGCAGTTTGTGCCACCCGAAGAAAATCAGAACAACTGGCAGCAGGTCAGAAACTACCTAACTCTAAAGCGAAAACTGCCAAGTGCCTTGGTAGATACCCTGCATCAGCAGGGGTTGATTTATGCAGATGATAAACAAAATCTTGTTTCTCTGAGTCGTTCTCTGGATGGAGTTGAAATCACCGGAGCATCTTTAAGAGGTACGATAGGAGAGGATAACCAATTCAAAGGATTAGCTCGTGGCTCTAAGCGTTCTCTTGGTTGGTTTTACTTTGTGCGTGGTGGACAATCTTTTGACCCGATTCAACGAGCGGTGCTCTTCAAGTCTCCCATTGATGCAATGTCATTTGCGGTGTTAGACCGTACCGACTCACGCAAGACGATTTATTTATCTACAGATGGGGCAGGTCATGTGCCCAGAGAATTTTTACAAGCACTACCACAAAGGTCTGTGATTGTTGCTTATGACAATGATAAAGCAGGAGAGGAGATGGCACAAAGTGTGATGGAGCAGTTGCCCAATTCGGTACGCCTTTCACCTGGTGCTAAGGATTGGAATGAGCAGCTAAAGAAGAGCTTGAATTTTGAGCGGCACAATCAGCAAGAGTACTCACATAAACACAGCAAAGGATTGAGTCGTTGAAGAGTCACCCAAGAGGAAAGAGGGCTGGGGACAATGCGTCAGTTCACTCAATGCGACTGGGGGACGCTTGCTTGCCGTTCCGCTCGCACTGCGCGGTGTCTGCACTGCCCCATCACAAGTGATATGCAGAAATGGGGGGATGGGCTAGACAGGTGCATAACCTTTACCTGGTAAGGATTTGCGCCTTTTTTTTGCAGACCAAAGACTTAGGGCAGTAAAATTCAATTACAGCAGCAAGGGAAAACCTATTCTATGCCTACCGTCTATTTAAAGAATGGAGAGGTTGTCCAAGTACCAATAGAAGAACTAGAAGATTACCTCTCCAAAAACAAAGATAAGATTCAAATTCGCCAAGTGCAGCGTCGTGGTCAGCAAAGGAAAAATGCTGCATCAAAGGACGATACTGCTGCCTAGCAGTAAATAATCACTGTTACATTAGATTCTTCAGCTTCGTAATAACCCTCCGCTAGTCGCTTAAGACTTGTGGCAAAAAATACACTACATCCTCTAAACATCCTGTACTCGGTTTTCGGGTCATCAGTAGGTTTAGGGATGTACTCTTGTTCTTTGCCTAGCTCAACATAGGTGTATAAGCCCTCTCTGCCTTGGACTAAGCCATCAACCCAGCCATCAGAAGTGGCAGCGTTAAAATCATTCCGGGAAACCTTGATTCTTAAAATCATTTATGTCTCCTCACGATGCTGGGGATGTTTTCTAGACTTGAGCGTATTTTTTCTAGCTCACGAACCATAGATAATTAAAACTTGTTGCTCGCTGACATAGATTACGACTATACGCCAAGTAAATGAGAGAATAAAGATTGAAAAATTGTTAGATTTGCGCTACGTGTAGGGCTGAACTCATTGCAGTATAATTTTCCTATGTCTGTTGCCTGTGCCCTTCATCGTAACCGTAGACAGCCATACTCGCGCTACTTGCAACTAGCAACAATCCAAACTAACATATAAGATTATAGGTACAAGTTTTTCATCCAGTAAGAATTTTTAACCGCTAATGGCGATTCAACTATCTTTCACGACTACTGCCACTACCCGAACTACGAGCCAAGGAGGGTCGTGAAGAGATAGCGTGCGTATACGTATAAGCAATCGACTCACCCCTCTAGGCGATACCTTAAGGGTTTTTTATTGCTACAAACTCCCCGTGGAAAAACCTGTAAAAAACGCGCAACCCTTAGCAACAAGAGCGGGGTTATTAAGAACATTCTCATTAATCTTGAGAAATCCCGCTCTTGTTGCTATTCTTGACCAGTGTTGGGTCTGACAAACTAGTTAACGAGTATAGGGTTGCGCGTTTTTTATAGATTAGTACGTCCCCACTCCCTATTTTCATAAACAGACATGAAAAATCTCGCTGTCATCACTACAACTACCACCACTATGATCGCGCCTGGAGGGACGTGATGTCATTGACTGCGTGCAGATGACGAAAAACCCTCCAGGCAAACCTTGGAGGGTTTTTTACTACTTACTCATCCCATTAGAAATCAAATTTTTGTTCCAAGAAAGATAACTATGTACGACCATCGAGAATTGGCGAAAGCAATGGATTTATTCCATTTTGAAGAACATAGCCCAGGTATGGTTTTTTGGCATCCTATGTGTAGCGAACTGCAAACATCCAGCGATAAAACTGCAAACAAGGCGATTTTGAAACCACATTCTCTGCAAATAAAGGGGGTCTCAAAACCACAATAATTGCAAATGAAACTGCAAACATAATTTTCAAACCGCAAACAAAGGTTTTCAAACCACATTAACTGCAAATAAGCCGTAATCCTTGCTGTGATTGGGATACAGAATTTATCGTCGCAAAAGTGTCCAATTTATAAGAACTTTTACACCGGACATATATGTACGCAATTCATGGTTTAATTTGAACTAATAGCGTTCGATTAAATCTATAAAGCTGTTTAAACCGACAGACAGTTTGGCCATGGCCATTTATGCTTATTTGAGAGTCTCCAGTGACAAACAAGACGTACACAACCAACGACATGGCATTTTAGAATATGCCAACACCCATGCTTTGAGTCCCATCCAGTTTATAGAGGACACAGTTTCTGGACGGGAGAAATGGTTAGAGCGAGGTGGGCATCGATGCTCGCGTTACGGTTGAGGGGGTGGCTTATGAGGTTGAGCCAGATTTAGCTGGAGAAACTGTAGTTCTGTGGTGGGGCTTGTTCGATAACGAACTGTACGTAGAACATGGTGAACGTCGCTATGGGCCGTTTCTGCCTGTGGATGGACCAATCCCCCTACATCGCTACCGTAGTTTCAAGAAAACACGAACCCAGAAACGAGCTGACCGAATTGAATCTTTGGCTAAGGAGTTGTCTTTACCGAACTCTGTGATTGGTAAAAGCAATCAACCAGATTTCGGGAGTAATACAGCCCAACTAAAGGTGCAGCCTTTTGTTGACCCTAACCCATTTCAAGAACTGACATTCAGCACGGTGATTGCAGCCAAATTAGCGATCGCTGATTATTTAGCACGCCCATTAGCCAAACTCTCCTCCGAACAGATGGCTTATATTGATGCGGTGCTGGTGTCTACTCTTAATAAGCAGGAGGTAATGAAACAAATTCGAGATTTCTTTCACCCGTTATCAGGTACGAGCGATGTTGAGTGATGTCATGACTTATTTTGGTCTCAAACGTACCTTAGATCATGTGGGGTATTTTGAGACCCAAGAGCAGACAAATCTATTCAAAGAACTGAAACCCCAAATTAGGCAAGGTCGTTTGATTGCGATAACAGGTGTTGTTGGTTGTGGTAAAACAACGACTTTACAACGACTGCAATTGGAATTGTCCTCCGAGTTATTAAATATACGTGTAAGCGAAGTAAATTCTTTTATACACGCTCAGTTACCTCCTGGTCGAACCCAAGATTTGAGAGACCAGATGTTAAAAATGGGAATTCCCTTGTATGCGTCAGAGGGAAATTAAATAAAACGAGAAATACCCCATACAGAATTTTTCGGTTTCATTTGTGTTCAGTTTATATCTAAATAGACATATATGTCCGGTGTAAAAGTTCTTATAAATTGGACACTTTTGCGACGATAAATTCTGTATCCCAATCACAGCAAGGATTACGGTTTATTTGCAGTTAATGTGGTTTGAAAACCTTTGTTTGCGGTTTGAAAATTATGTTTGCAGTTTCATTTGCAATTATTGTGGTTTTGAGACCCCCTTTATTTGCAGAGAATGTGGTTTCAAAATCGCCTTGTTTGCAGTTTTATCGCTGGATGTTTGCAGTTCGCTACACCTATGGGTTGGCGGGTGTTTCGGGCGATTGAAGATTTTATGCGCCTTCTTTACGAAGCTTACGGATTTGAAGAAGTGCGATCACCTGTCGCATTAAGCCGCACTCTTTGGGAAAAATCTGGTCATTGGGAGAAGTTCCGCGAAAATATCTTTGTTGTTGGTAGTCTAGATAACGACAAAAAGAATGCAAGCTTAAGTAATGTCAGCCCAGATTATGCCTTGAAACCCATGTCTTGTCCGGCTCATATCGCCATATACAAAGCCTATCACCGGAGTTACCGAGAGATACCCATCCGCCTGATGGAGTTTGGTATGGTTCACCGCAATGAACCTTCGGGAACGCTGTCGGGTTGTATGCGCTTGCGCCAGTTTGTTCAAGATGATGCCCATATCTTTTGCCAAGAAGCTGACATTGAAAACGAAATTCGCAACTTCCTAAACATGGTTGGTGAGGTATATAAGGCATTTGGCTACGAGAATTTTGCTATTAAAATTTCTCTGAGACCAGAAAAACGCCTTGGTTGCGATACCCTTTGGGACAAAGCAGAAGCTGCACTGATAGAAGCTTGCTCAGCCTTAGGATACGCCTATGAATTATTGCCAGGTGAAGGAGCATTTTATGGTCCTAAAATCGAGGTAAGGGAGATCCATAAAAATAAATATCCAGCCGTCAAACTAGATCTCTCGTCGTAGTCGCAATATTCACACACACGGCTGGATATTTATTTACTGGTAAGTGCCTAAGCCTTGAAGACCATCTAGGACGGTCTTGGCAGTGTGGTACAATCCAGGTAGATTTTAATCTCCCGCAAATTTTTGACCTTTCCTTTGTCAATAGTGACGGTTCTTTTGAGCAGCCAGTGATTTTACATCAGGCAGTTTTAGGCTCAATAGAGCGTTGGATTGGAATTTTACTGGAAAATCACGGCGGCGCTTTACCCTTGTGGCTTGCGCCCGTACAAATTGCTGTAGCTTCAATTTCAGATAAATCTGTAGAATGGGCGAAGGCTGTTGTCGCCAAGTTGAGGCGTATCGGTGTGAGAACGGAACTTATAAACCGTGATGCTACAATCTCAAAAAAGATTCACGAACTATCAAAACGTAAGATTCCCCTAATTGCAGTTGTTGGCGAACGCGAGGCTGCTAACGGTACTGTCAATCTTCGTCGCTTTGGCGTTTCCGGTCAAGAGGAAATTGCATTTGCACTGTTGGAAGAGGAATTTTCTGGTAATACGAAGTTGCGTTCAAACAAAGTAATTCGAGAAGGCAGGGTGTAGGATGTAAAAACTCACCACACCCAATCTCAAAAGTAATATCTTTGAATGCAACTCGGTATAAGGCTTAAATATTGGCGATTGCCCTTCGGGCAGTGCCCGAAGGGCAATCGCCCGCCCAGGCGGGTCCTGTGGACCATTGCCTTTTTTGGGAATGGGCGATCACGCTTTACAGCCTAACCAAAACCTACGCAGTATTGCCATTAATGCCAGTTGTTGACCGAGCGCTGTTCACAGCCCTTCTAAAAAACATGTTAACTCGCAGCGCTCAGTCACCGCTGAGCTACAACTGGCTCTACACAGATGAGAGGGGTTTTGTTTTCTCTCCTTAGAAAAGTGTAAAAGTGTCGGACTGTAGTTCTCCCAGTTCACAGGAGTGCAGCTCTTGTAAGATTCCTCTCATTTCATCTACAGATTGTTTGTTACCTTTAAATGAGAAAGAACGGCACGCATCGCGCAGGCTAATAGATTGCTTATCGGTTCGCTTCAAATAATCCAGAAATGCTTGACCTTTTTCTGATAGGCGGCTGTTGCGTTCTACAGTGCTCGGTGAGGAATCACCAGAGTACTGAGCCGAATATTCCTCATCTTCCTTGGTGATGTCTGGAATGATACCTAAAGCCCATTCTCCTGAGTCAGTAATTGAAGATAAAATCACAGGCTGACCCAGTTCTATAGATGCTTTCTTGACTTCTGGGTACTGATTTATGAGCGTCTGTCGTATCTGGGCATCACCGATTAAATGAGCGTTTTTAAACACCCCGTCAATCACCCCAAAACCATTTGCTTTGCTTTCAGGGTTTTGTCTAGCTTGAAAGCACAGAATTGTTGACTCTCTAGCCTGCGCTGACCCTAAAAATGGTAAATCAGTCACGTTGCTTGCTTGAGTGCCGATAATGAGGCTAATACCTCCTTCTCTGCCATTAAAAGCAATGTCGCTCATGGCATTATTAAAAGCATCCCTCATCTCAACTTGCTGGCTAGCACCGGGAAAGTCTACAGGTATTGACCCCTCTTTAGATTTCATGCGATCGCAAAAATTCTTGTAGTCGTCAAACACAAGACAAATGGGGTTTTCAGTTCCTGTCTTCTTCCTTTGATTAGCACTTAGTTCATCTTGCCTGTAGCGATGTTCCTCGTAAATCTCTTTCAAAACTTCCCATGCTTCTAAGAGATTGCCAGCATAAGACACAGTTTTAATGCCTGCAAAAGTATCACCCCCCTTAGACCCAATTGCGTAGAGCGTGAGCTTATCACCGTAATGTCTGCGCTTTCTACCAATTAAGACACGCATTGAAACGCTTTTTCCACTGCCAGGAACACCAAGGAAGATGATTGACCGTTCTGCCGTCACCAGATTGTTTATCATTGATTCTCCAACTTTTATAAGCTGTTGAGTGTTAGGAATCACCCCAACTTGAGCGGGTAGAGTTGATGGAGCAGTGCCAAGCAATTGTGCCAAGGGGTCTTGTTGTTGCTGTGCTTGTAGGTGTGCTTGTTTCTCAGCTTCCTTTAGTGCTAAGAACTTTACAAAGTCCTCTCTAATCTCAGGAGGCAGGGAATAAATAGCTGATTGAATGCTAGTGAATTCAGCCTTAGAGCTTTCAGCCGTTAGTGTGTGAGCGTTTATGACCTCCACAGAATTAGCAGCAAGCTTAGTGGATTCATGAGCCGCTTTGACACTGGCATCAGCTTTTATCTTCTCCTGTGTCCATTCATGGCGACGAGCGAGACGATTAGTTACAGTTTGATTGGTTTTTTCTTGTAAAAGATTGCGGCTCATTTGCAGGGCTAACCCACCAAAAGCAGTCCCAATCACACCCAGTCCAATCGCTAGCACCGGATGTCCCTCTTGCCTATTGATTGCGTATACATGCTTATTCTGCTGAATCTGGCTTAGTTTATCCTCATCAATTCGTTGTTTTGTCGCTCCTAAACACTTGGGTTCATCTGGAATTCTATTTGGGTTAAAGCAGACTTCATAAGATGTTTTGAGCGGTGTATTTCGTGCAATGCCAATACACAACAAGCTAGCAAGTAAACAGCCGCCAGCAAAAAAGGTGACGGCTGTTGTCGGGGTTTTAATCGGCTCAGGAGGTGTTACAACTGCTGGAGGTTGTTCTTGCTGTGATATCTCTACTATTTTTTGGAGTTCGTCTTTAAGAATTTCTGCGCTTTCTGGATGAGAGAGCGCTCGCTCAAGTCGCTCTCTAATGTCGTCATTATCAGGTGTTTGCATAAGTTAAAAAGGTGTTTGCGGTTTTGCTTTTGGCTGACTTTTTAAGTTAAAAATCCAAAACCCAATAATTCCAGCGACTAACAAAACACATAACCACATAGAATTATCATTTGAGTTTTGTTTTGGAATTACGAACTGTTCAATAGATGTATTGATTTCAGTGATTCTCGTAGATTGATTAGCAGTTCTGACCACAGCCCCTAATTCAAAAGCGCTGCTGACAGCCATAGACCCAGCACGAACGATGTTTGATTTCCCGCTCTTACTTCCTGCACCTGTAGCGAACACCAAAAAACCAACTAAGTTAACACCCAAACCAAAATATGGGTTAGAGTAGGCATCCAAAACCAAGTTAATGCCTGTGCTAGTTCCGATGAACATCATCGCTTCAGATAGATTGCTCAATGATTTGATTTGGTCAACTTCTGAGCGGTGAGCGCTCTCAGCCTCCCGTTCATCATCGGTTAAGTCTGCGTGGTTTTCACCTCTGTAGGTGGGAGCGTCATAATAATTTGCTGATGGGTGGGGCTTGTTTTCTGAGCTATCAGAATCCTGACTTGGATTGATACCCATCAACTCAGTAAATGCGTTAAATTCTTGATTGTTCATAGTTCTAGCGAATTATGGAAAACCGTGATACCGTCTTGGCTGTCTGGTATCACGGGGGAATGATTACAAACCGAGCGTACGGCGGAGCATTCCGCCTACGTTCCTCATAAGGCTATTGAATTGCCCTACAGCACCTCCAGTGGGCTTCACCGTGTCATACACGGGCAGAGGAGGGGTAGACAAGGCGTTTTGTACAGGCGTGCCATACTGCCCTAAAGCCTGCAAATGCTTGATGTAATCCGTGTTCAGTTGCCTAAAGATTTGAGCGCGTAAAGCGTGTTGGGTATCATCCTCAGTTTTCACAGCCTCAGCTAGTCGGTTATCGTGTGATACTTTTATCTGTGCTAATGAGGAGAGGAATTTAGCTCGCTCCACAATCAGGTCACTCGCTGATTGCGCTTCAATCTTCTGGACACCATACTGGGTTTGAGCTTGTATTTTGCGATGGTGGGCTTTGAATTCTGCACCAGCGAGGTAAGCTTCCTTGGCTGAATCCATGATTGACCTCGCCCCTGTTAGCCGCTCGGTGATGATATTCACAACGTGCTTGGCAGCTTTGACCTTGTTATCAACCAGCTTTGAATTATTCTTCTCCAAAGTCTTGAGGACTGCAACCTGTCTATTGCTCTTTTGGAGAGCATCACCTGAAACCCTTATGGCATTACGGTCTAATTCGATTAGGGCATCATGACCAGGAACACCATAAAAGGTCTGACTAGCCCATTCCAAGATAGGCTGGGTCTTGAACACCTTACTCATGGGGTCATCACCATAATTTTCGGTGTTCACCTCACTGATGGTCGGGTCAATCTTGTAATTTTCAGGCTTAAACTCTTGCTCGTCTTGGTAATCCATGAAACCTCCTAAAACAAACTAAGTTGTGCAATAGAATCTGTGACCACAGCATTGTGCTGACCATAAAGGCTAGGCACTTCAAACACTCGCCTCAGTACTTTATTTTTGTTCAGTTGCAAGTCAGCACTCTTTCTTTGCCTTGGTAAAGGTCTAAACAAATACTGAGGGTGCTTGATACTGCCATTGCTGTACAAATAGCGGTAAAGCGTGCCGTCAATGGAATAGACTTTGTTCTGGGTCAGCAAGGTGACACACTGCACTAGTTGCAGGTCATCTAGCAATTGTTGATAGGTCATCTGTTTGATTTCGTTGAGTGATTCTAATCTGTTAGGGTTAATAAAGCTCATGGTTGCCTTTGCTTGTTCATATCAAGTGCTTGTAAACCGACCCCTAGGGCGAATAGACCACCGCCAAACGCGATAGATGCATCTCTGCCTAGATACTGGGTTGAGAAATACCCGATGCTAATTCCCCCGACTGCTGAAGCAGCTATAACAGCAATTAACTTGTGATTAGGATTCATAACTTTGCTCCATTTTCATGGGTGTATTCAGGATAAGGATTCAGCAGTTTATGACGGCTTTGGCGAACTTTCTCGCGCAAAGCCTCAGTAATCCACTTACTCAGAGGTGTGGAATCAGCGTCAGCAAGGGCTGATACTACCTCTGTAAGGTCATAAGGGACGTGATAACAAACTCTTTTGGTCTTTTTCATTGCAATCCAAGTAAAGAAATCGTTCCAGGGTTGGGTAACACAATCAGACGCTCACTATCTGGAAACTGTGAGCGAATAAAATCTTCTACTGGCGGTATTTCAAACCCTCCACCACAGCAAAAAACATACTCACCGTCTAGAAGAACGTCATCAACTTCTCTTAACACTCTTCTTGTGGCTGGGTGCTTGTATTTCCAGTCCTGTAAGGCTGTGGCTAAATTAGCTCCTACGTCATTACGGGAACCTGCCACAATAGCTTGATAACGCTTTTGTCCATTGTCGTCTATGACTTTGGAGCGTTCTAAAGCTTTGCGTAACTGGTCGAGGTAGATGGTTTCACCGTCGCCAGTGTTCGCTGTCTCAGAAAACTTATCTATGATGGCTATGACTCCACCCCCACTACCAGACTTGGGTATACCTGCTAAAGGTTTCATTCCATAACAGTTGTAAGGCGTTAGGGTGATAGTTCCATTACCAAGGTCTAAGACATGAAACTGTCTTGCTTGCCGGTCTAGCTCTTTAATCTGCTTGTGGGCTGTGATGGCTGCTCCAAAACCTTCAGGACTAGCGATGAAGTGACGCCATTCCACTTCATAGGTAACGCCATCTTTTGAAAACTCTTTGACCTTCTGCAGGTTTTGTAACAAGTCTTCACCACGGGCAAGTGCTAGACACTCAATATCGATAACTAGCTTTTTATGCTTGCGGTCGCCATCAACTCTTACAGCCTCATCTAAGATAGTCGGATGACTGGCTAATGCACCCAAAACCATGAGGTGAAAGTATTTGACTTTCGCTCCTGTGGTCGTGCCAACCTCAATACGCTGTTTAGACTGACTGACGCTTTCAGCATCAGCACCCACAAGCCAGCTTTTATCGTCCCATTCAAAAGCACCAATTGTATTTTTTGATGTTACAACCTGTGATATCACCGAACGTATAACTCCGAAATAGTCACAGGCTAAAAACTTGATGCGACCATTGCCAGCATCTATTTTTATATGCGTGACTTTGACACGCTTGACGCTAGGTGATTCCCTCTTCTTTTTTTTCGGTTTCTCAGGTGTGACATCCTGAGTTATAGTTATGTCCTGTGGGGGTATCAAGTCGGGCATGGCTTCAAGCGTTGCTTGCCCATTCAATTCACTCATGTACACTCCTTGCAAATTTGGTTGAACATTGGTTATTGAGCGTCGTAAAATATCGTAGACAGGACAAATACCTACTACAGATATTTTTAGTGTAAATACGCAAAAAAAGCTCAGTCACGTATTTGAATATACTCACAGCCGTTTTTAAGGTTTGTCACTAGCTGTCACCAGCTTTGTCACCAACTGTCACCACAAAAAATCAAGGGTTTCAGCGATTTTGTCACCAGTGTCACTAGATTTTGTCACCTGTCACCAAAACCCGGTTTACACACTTTTCTGGGATTTGGTGACAAATTAAGACTGTAAGTACTTAGTGTAAAAAAATACAAGCTAACCTCTCGAACTAACTGGAATAACCACGCCTAATCACAACAAATTACAACGGTCTAATTCTGAAGAAACCTTAAGACCTTCAGTTAGTGCTGCCGTGTAGGGCAGCAGATAACCTTGGTAGGTCTATAAAGTAAGCTTTAACTAATCCAGTGTGAATTGTGGCGCAATGCCTAGCCACTAGAAGGGGCTTACTTGTTTGTCATGGTTCTGATACCCACACACAACAGTGCAGCAAAACGCAGAAATGCGACTGCTTAACGCAGATATGCAGGGGTAGTGATTTCTGAAAATTGCAGATGTCTGCAAGTGGCGTAGTTTGTAACCACTTCTCTAAGATAACAATGAATAGCTGAATAGTCAACTATTCAGACAGAATTTGTAAAAGTTCAGTATATAGGGCAAAATATTAGCTAGTTGAATAGCTGAATAAGCATAGTATGAATGACAGAAAAACGTATAGGGAAGCGCAATAATCCTAAATACTCGCAAATGTTAGTTTACGTGTCTAAAGAATTGAGTGTTAAATTTAAAACTCTTTTAGCAAGCAAAGAACTTGAACAAAGTGAAGTAGTAGAACAACTTATAGAAAGATGGATAGAAGAACAGGAGCAAAATAAATGACGCTCGGTGTGATGGAACCAACAACAGAACAGTTAAGAGCGTTCTACAGCAGATGTGTTAGAGCAAGTAACCTGTTACAACCTATAAACGTAGTGCGATTGGACGAAAGAACAAAACGTATATATGTTTTGATAGGAGACACAATACAAATAGAGATATATCCAAACGGTGAGGTGACATTTCCATGAGCAATCCCGACTACCAGGCAATGACCGATGAACAACTGAGAGATTGGGTACGGTATCACCCACAGGATACAGAAGCTTTCCACTTGTTGATGGACAGATTAGACCAGCGACCAAAGGTGATAACCCACACAGATGAGGAATTTGAAGCGGAGTTACGCAAAAGACTTGCTTCTTAAAGATTTACTGTGGAAGCGCGTGAATAACTGCGTTCAGAACCAGTCTAGCCAACAACGTTAGTAAAACACCCCATTTGGAATTGTCTGCTTTGTTGCATGATTCCAATGGGGGATTGATAAGCAAAAATCAGTGTAATCACTTAGCTAATTAATGTTCGCTAGTGCTAGTGTACTAGTAGAGGTTTAAGCCTCCTCTTGCATCGACCACAATGCTTGAACCATTAGGTCTCGGTCGAGATGTAAGTGTAACTAAAGAAGCTTAATAAATACTATGGCTAAAAAACAAACAAGCGCCAAAGTAGCTAAGACAGCCTCGAAAGTACTTCGTGACGGCAGAACTAGCAAAGCTAGCAAGTCAGTCGCGGGTTCTGCTCTCTCACAGCGTGAACCTAAGAAGAAGAAATAATAGGCTGTCTTAGGAGTATAGGGGAGCTAACTCTACGGGGGGTTAGCTCCCCTATTTTATGCTGAATCGGCATTGATAGCCATCATCGTTATAAGAGGTTTCAGAGAGTCAAGACCCGTATTTATCTATCCATCTCCGACGGGCTTTGTTGTTCATTCTGATATGCATTTGCATTGTAGGGGTAATAACTCCTGCAACAATGTATTGAAAAACCTTTGAAATATCTTTATAACCTGGTGGAAAACCCGAATAAAGAGAAAAAACAAGTACTGCACTTAAAATATCAAAAAGTATTCGATGTAGTGTACTCCAGAGAAACCAAGCCCCAATGACTTTCAATTGTCCTGGCAATCCGCGAATCTCTACAATTTTCTTTTGATTTGGAAATTCTATCAGGGCAAGGTTCTCATCTTTCATTCTTTTAATCTGGTGGCACTAGCTTATATTGCCCAAAAGTCGTTCATTAATACCACCAATAAAAAACAAGCGCTTTCCTGGTCATCCTGGAGGCGCTTTTTGAATGCTGCGAGCTGTAGATGTAGATGTCTTTTTTGGCGAACTACCCACCACCAACCGCAAGCGGTATAAGCCATGTAATATCACCAAAAAAACAAAGAAAATCGCTGAAACCCTTACATTATCCAGATTTAAAGATTTACTAGTTATTTTTATGCTTTGATAATACTTTTCAATAACAACTTTTCTTCAAAAATGCTAGAAAAACACGTTTTTGATGGTGCGGAACTTCTAGCTAAACAAAGTAAAAATCAATGAGCTTGTTTTATTACCTAAATTTCAGCTTTTTCAGCAGTGATACTAAGCTTCTTGTGAGGTGTCTCACTCAAACCGACTGAGACAGGACTGAGACAGGGACTGAGACAGCATTGAAACTATTGCTATGACTACATTTCAGAAAAAGTGTCTCAGTCGTCTCACTCTATTCTATAAACTACCGATTTTAGTTTTAATTATTGAGAATATAAAAAATAGCATTTGCAATAAGAGAATTTAAAAAAGGTATTTTATAGGAAACGAGTGAGGCGACTGAGACACTTATCCTATAATCATTAGCCAGTAAGGGTTTGAGTGCTGTCTCAGTCGTTTTAACGACTGAGACAGCAAAATCCATCTGACTTTAAATCAAAAAATTTCTTTACATTAAACTTAATTATTTGTCAAGTTAATGTAATTTAACTTTTATATTATGGTTTGATTCATTGAACTTGGTTTACTGCTGTTTGGGGGGGGCGCGGCGCGCGTGTATGGTATCACTACCCGTGAGGACATGGCACGATGACGGGCGACCGCAATCAGGGCTAAGGCAAGAGTTGCTGTCACGAAGTGCCAAGTACCTTAAAGCATTAGTTGTAGCTTTTAGCCGTTGTCTGCTAAAGTATATAAAACTTTACAGAGTTCCGAGTTTCAACAGTGTCGGAACATTTCTCCCATAACACGCGAGCGTCTTGATGAATTTTTGGCATCAAAACCAGGGGTGATGAGGACAAGTTCCAAAACCAAGAATAAAATCGGAACTTTCTATCTCTGCGTGGCACTTCATGACAGACTCTCTAGCATTAGGCGAATCATTAAAAATCCCCTCTACTCTTGGGTGTGGAGGGAAGTGTCAAGAATATCACGTAGCGATGGCTTGTTTCTCAAGCGCTCATTGAGTTTCCCAGTATTTCTAATTCAAATTCCGGGTCATCTTTCACCCTTCTACTTGCTTTTAATACTAATTCTGTTATTGTTAAACCGTGTTTTGCGGCTATTTCTTGAAGTTCTAATTTTTCTTCTGGGGTGACTCGAAATGATACCCTATCAGTTCTTTCAACTGGTCTTTTACTGGTATCATATTCTTTGCGAGGTGTACCGTCTTTCTTTAATCTTGGTTGTGATTGTGGTTCCTCAATTCGCGTTTCGGTAAACATAGATTTTACCCAATCTTTGGTCAAACTGCCCTTATATCTATCAATTATATTATATTTTAAAATTCATGTACACCCATGATTTTTATGGTACACTAAATATGTAGCAAAATGACCGAAGAAGTTTTGCACACTTCCCCGGTCTTAATTTCCAAAAAACGCAGCCAATCCCTAATTCTGAATAAAACATAGGAATTGAACATGATTAAACATAATGAAATTATAGCAGAAAAATCTGCTATTGATAATGATTCTGTCTATACATCCTTCACCATAGCCTACAATATCGCTCTAAACGTTCTCACGTTGGGTAGGAAACCAAAGTTAGAGAAAGGTGGGTCAGATGTAGGGACAAACATAATCAAGAATGTCACTCACAAATCTTTTTCTAGGGTATTACAGTTTGAAGAGTTTCTGAAAGAAGGTCACACTATTTACTCTGGATGTTTTAAGGAAGGCGCTAAAACTACCGCTATTGCAAACATTGAGAACAGTTGGATACTATTTTTGGACTATGATGATTGCACTTTTGAAGAGTTGTCTCAAAATCCTTTTGTTCAGAAATATGGTGCAATTTTACACCCTTCATATAGTGCTAATCCGGATAATCTACGTAAATTTCATTTACTCTTCATCTTTGACCGAGCCGTCAATTCACAGGAATACAAGAAAATTTGGGATGTTGTTTCTAAAGAAATAGGTCTAAAGATTGATTCCAGCAAGAGAGGTGCTAACAATCTCTGCTTTGGTAGCTGGCATGAACCTTTTAATCTTGGAGAGAACTTTTTAGATACTACAGATTTGTTGCAAAGGTATGATGAACTTTTCAGTAAATCGAGTTCATCCAAAAATGACAAGAAACGTGCAACAAAGAAAAAACATGGTATCAGTACTCAAAAAAGTGATGAAAAATACAAGAATGAAAAATGCGATAACAATGTATTAGAGCATATCTGGCAGAAAATATCAGAATTGAAAGAAGGCGACATTGAGGAAGCGACAAAAGCGTTATTCTTTAAACATGACCACCAATTTCAAAAACGTGAGTTGAACGCTGAAGAGAGAGCCAAAGGAATGATTCTCAAATATGAATGCTCTAACCCGTTTAGCCCTACAGATAAAAGCAAGACATCATTTGTAATTACCTTATTTGATAACGGATTGCCCCCCGTATGGTGGGATAGCAGCGGAAATTATGAGGAAGCTTTAGTCAATGGTAGAGAGCGTAATGGTGGTTCAATCATTTCATACTGGCGAAAGATGAACCCTAAACTTTACCCTCAAGATGGAATTATAGAGGGTAGAAAGTTCATCACAATGGTACATGAACTTTGTGATGAATTAAAGATTGATAGATTTGATTTCAGGTCACAAGGGAATAATAGTAAGCGTCAAGAGTTGTACCAGAAATTAAATACAGTTTTTGGTTCTAGACTTCGGTTTAATGAAATGACGTTGAAACCTGAATTGGACGGTGAAATTATAAAAGCTGACACTTTAGCCTTTAAGCTCTCCATAGAATATGGAATTGAAGCTTCTAGAGAGATGGCTAAGGAAGCGGTGCTTTATCTAGCTGAAAAGAATTCTTATCATCCAGTTAGAGAGTATTTAGAGGCAGTAGCAGAGAAACATCATATTGAATCTCTCCCCTCTGGTATCATCGACAAACTTTCTACTAAATATTTTGGAACTACAGAAGATATCTATGATATTTACGTCAAAAAGACTCTCATTGCTGCCGTAGCCAGGATTTTTGAGCCAGGTTGTCAGATGAAAACAGTGCTTACCTTACAAGGCGTTCAAGATGCTGGTAAATCTTCCTGGTTTAGGACTTTGTGTGGAAAAGAATGGTTTAACGATAACGTCAAAATTAATGATGACATTGATAAAGACGACAAAATGCTTTTACGTAGGTTTTGGATACACGAAATCGATGAAATAGACAAAGCAATACGTAAAAGTGATAGAGCTAACCTTAAAAGTAACATTTCAAGACCAGATGACAACTTTAGAAAACCATATGGTGCTGATGTTGAATCTTACCCAAGAATGAGTATTTTTGTTGCAACTACTAATGAAACAAAAATACTATATGACCCCACAGGAAGTGTTCGCTTTTGGGTGATACCAGTACAAAAAAAACAGCTTGATTTTGATGGTGTGGCAAAAGAAAGAGATATGCTATGGGCTGCTGCTGTACACGCCTCTCGTGCAGGTATCAAGTGGTACTTGGAAGGTGAGGAGAACAAACAACGCGACCTAGCAAACGAAGAATTCAATGATTGTGATGCATGGGAAGATTTGATTATGTCTTTCATTGACAAATATCAAGAGGTAGCTGTTACATGGATTTTATCGACAGTTCTCAATGTTTCTAGGGATAAGCAAGATAGGAAAGCGCAGAACAGAGTTGAAGATATTTTGAGAAAAAATAATTGGGAAAATAGCAAAACTCAAAAACGTGTCTCAGGATATAAATTTAGACTTTGGAAAAATCCATCTATCGATGAAAAGTTGTTATCTCCTGAAGAGTTTTTTAACAATTACGCTTATCGGATAATCTAACAGTCAATTTTTATTTTTCAGTGGTTTTCGATAAACTAAGTTTATCGAAAACCGTTTTTACTTTTATACAGGTTGAATATCATGCCAAAACGTAAAACTACCACAACAACTAGTAACAAATCTGGAATTGCTCGCACTGATACCAAGCAGGAAATATTAGCTCTGGTGTATTGGAATCACAGCTTAAAGACTTGGGAGTTATGCGGTGTTACCGATTGCAGCCCTTCCTACAAAAAACTGGTATCATCTATCGCCTGGTTCTACACTGCCGATGAGGAGATTGCCGCTAGGATGCGCTGTGGTTATGAGGTGCTAGCCATTCGTGTGATAATCACAAACCATCAAATAGAGCGATGTGAACAAATTATTAAAAAAATGAATTCAGAATTACTAAACCACTACAAAGATGGGGTACAGCAGCTAGCTTTAACAGATAGAATTAATGAAATGAAACAGCATCAAGTTTAGAAGTAATTGTTAAAAATTCCTGCTGAAACAATTAAGGGATGGCTGGCTGGAAGCTGAGTAATGATTACAGAGGGTTTTTTATGGCAAAACTAAAGTGACTTTAATTTTACTAATACACACAACCTGAATCAATTTTGACATTAGCTATAATAGGAACAAAATAGTTCAGTTTGAATGAGAAATGAAAGAAAGACCCTTAACAGAAGCTCTTTTAGCAGTAGGAGAAACTATAGCAGACCATGCACTCGTATTGAATGATTGGTTTGAAGCTTTCCCTGTTGTTAATATTGCATTGAAACTTTGCAAAGCAGCTTCAAATACCAGTGATGAAATTCTCATGGCAAAGCTGAAAAAATTTCTTGAGGAATTTAATCAAGCTTCACCTAAAGAATTAGAATCTTTTAAACGAAAAATGGAAAGGAACCCTAAAGAAGTTTATAAGATAGGGGAAGTTTTAGTACTCACCTTAGACAGAATATCCGATTTGGACAAGTCAAAAATTATTGGCATAATCTTTCGAGCCTATATGAGTGAGCTAATAACATCAGCCGAACTCCGACGTATGGTAGAAGCAATCAATTTAGCGTTTGTAGATGATTTAAAAGCTTTTCTTGATGAAGAAAGCGCCTCACGTGGTTTTCCAAAACACTACTTACGCTACTTATCTAGTACTGGTTTAACAGAAATAACTACAGGTAAAACTATTGATGAGGCAGGAGAAATTGATTATGAGATAACAGAGCTTGGACGTAAGTTAAAAAAAGCTTATCGGTATGCAACGCTGAATCATATACAAAAACAGGTTGGGCATAAATAGCTATTGCACTTTACTAGAAAAACCTATTTAATAGGTATAGTAGATTTTTCTATTAAAAGTATGAATACTCAGATAGTTGTTTTTGAAGGTTTAGATTTTCCAATTCTTGAAGCTGATAATTATACATGGTTTCGCGCTACTGAAGCGTGTAAGATACTGGGTTTTAGCAATCCTTACGAAACCGTCAAGCTTCACTGCAAAGAGCATCAATACAGAGAATGGCAAGTAGGCAAAGGACGCCCATCTCTGTATGTCCTTGAGTCTGGACTATACCGTTTAATTTTGCGATCCAAAAAACCTGAAGCCATAGCTTTTCAAGATTGGGTAACAGAAGACGTTCTACCGTCTATTCGTAAAACAGGGCTGTATGTAGACAAATCCAAGTACACAGATGAGCAGTATGAGTCCCTTCACAAGCAAGCTGAAGCATATCGCAAAGAAAATGAACAATTGAAACTTCAAGAGAATATTTTCCGGGAAATAACAGGTCTGGGATCTCAAGAGGACATAGCTAGTTATCTACCGAGTAAAGAGCGCTGTACAACTGCAGAAATACTGACCAGATTTGATGTGCTTCTGAAGGTTAAGTTTGCTGACAAGCATCCTCAACGAACGGCTAAAGAATGGCTAGTTCACTTTGAGTACCTTGAAAATGCTGAACGCCCAACTCCTACCAAATCAGCTATTAAATCTGGCAAGTTTGACCTTAAGACTAACACATGGTGTCCCAACTTTATAGGGGAACTTGAATACGATATGCATAACGCTTGACGGTGGTCAAGTGGCACAAACAAAAAGAAGCTGGCAAGGACCAGCTTCCATGGAAAATACGTTGAATTCCAAAGTTCAAATCTTCATCTGTGCATTCTATCTCTATTGCAGATTTGGTTATGGCTCTCCTTCCCGTTGTCAAATTCTCAGGGAATTTTTTATAAACTTTTATGAAGAATAAGCAGAGTTTGCATAAAACTATGCTTTTAATGCTGAGTAGTAGGTGGGTGTTAACTTGATGTCCACTAACTGTGGTTTACTCAGTACTGGTACAACTGCTGCAAAGTGTGGAGGAGTGCAATGTCTGGGATAAGTACTCGTTTGGGGTGGTTTTTAGGAGTTGCAATAAGTATTTGGAGTGCAAACTGTGCTAACGCTCAAATTACCCCGGATGGCACTCTACTCAATAATTCTAGCGTTCAAACAGAGGGTAACACCAGCACTATTACTGGAGGAACAAAAGCCGGAAGCAATCTGTTCCACAGCTTTAGGGAGTTTTCTGTTCCCACCGGCGGCACTGCTTATTTTAACAATGCTCTTGATATTCAAAACATAATTAGCAGAGTAACGGGTAAGTCTATCTCAAATATTGATGGTTTAATTAAAGCAAATGGCACTGCAAACTTGTTTGTGATAAATCCGAACGGGATTATATTTGGTCAGAATGCGCGGTTGGATATTGGTGGTTCGTTTGTGGCGACTACAGCTAGTGCGATTGGGTTTGGCAATCAAGGTTTTTTCAGCGCTGACGCTCCGAATACCCCGGAACTGCTAACGGTAAATCCTTCAGCTTTTTTCTTCAATCAAATTGCTGCTGCGCCGATTCAAAATAATTCAGTAGCACCTGCAAAATTAGCTTCCGAGGGCTTTAATACATTTGGTCTACGTGTACCTGATGGTAAAAGTTTACTGCTGCTGGGTGGCGATATCAGTATGGATGGTGGCTCCTTGAATGCCTTTGGTGGACGAGTGGAGTTAGGAGGATTGGCAGGAGCAGGGACAGTTGGGTTAAATGTGGATGGCTTTGAGTTGAGCTTAAGCTTTCCGACGGGAGTACAATGGACAGATGTATCTTTCAGCAATAATTCCAGAGTAAATGTACGTGCTGGAGGTGGCGGTAGTATCGCCATTCATGCCCAAAATTTGAATATGGCGAGAGGAAGTAGACTCCAGGCGGGGATAAATTCAGGTTCGGGTTTTATTGGCTCTCAGGCAGGAGACATTAAAATTAATGCCACGGAGGCAATTAACCTTACTGATAAAAGTTTGATTTTCAATACGGTGGAAGGTAAAGCCACAGGCAATGGTGGCAATATCGTTCTTAAGACAAGGTCGCTTGCCTTAAGCAATGGTGCTCAAGTAGGTGCTATCACTTTGGGCAAGGGAAATGCTGGAAGTGTAATTATTCAAGCTGATGATCTTGTTTCTCTTGTAGGACTTGGAACAGCGATCTTTAGCTCTGTGGAATTTGGCTATCCTGAAGACAGTCCTCCTAGCAGCGAATTTGACACATCCATCACTGGTGTGGGCGATAGTGGAGGAGTCGCAATCCGGAGTAGATCCCTTTCCCTAGCAGATGGTGCTCAAATCGTTGCCAGTACTTTTGCCGTGGGAAATGCTGGAAACGTATCTGTGCGGGTTGATGATTCCGTCTCTCTCCGAGGTGGTTCTCTTGCTATTGATCCAATTAGCCCGCAAGAAGTTTTGAAAGTCCGTTTTGTAGCTGCTAATTTAAGCGAAAGCGGCGCTACTACTGGCATCTTCAGCACTGTGGAATCTGGAGCTAAAGGTAATGCTGGTCATATCGAGATTCAATCGCGGTCTCTTACCTTAACTAACGGAGCCGAAGTGCAATCCCTAACCCGTGGAGAGGGAAAAGCAGGCAATATTCGGGTCAATGCTTCAGATTCTATTAACATCTATGGGGTTGCTCCAACTGAATTAGCATTTAAAGATTTTTTTGAAGGATTCTCTAGTGGGCTTTTTCGAGGAGGATTCTCTAGTGGGCTGATTACTTCCTCTGAAAAAAAAGCTAACGGGCAGGGAGGTGATATTAGCGTTAAGACTGGTGCCTTGCGCCTATTAGATGGAGCAGTTCTGAGTGCCAGAACCAGAAGCAATTTCAGAGGCGGTGACATCACTGTTAATGCCAACACTCTTGAAATGACAAATGGTGGACAATTTCTTACCAGTACTTTTAGCAGTGGGAGTGCAGGTGATATCACTATCAATGCCACTGACAAGGTAAGTATCTCTGAGAGTGATTCTACCTTCGCTGCTCGACGTGAACAAGTTAATGAAGCGGTAATTGATAATGATGGTCCCAACAGTGGCTTATTTGCTCGCGTTCGAGGAGACAAAGCAGCTAATGCTGGCAACATAAAAGTTACGGCTCGCTCCATCAGTCTTGACAAACAGGGAACGATTACAACTGAAACTACATTGGGTGAAGGAGGGGATATTACCCTGAAGCTCAGAAACATCCTACTACTCCGTAATAACAGCGGCATAACTGCCACTGCAGGCACACAACAGGCTGGTGGAAACGGCGGTAACATCACCATCGATACCCCTAATGGTTTCATCGTCGCTGTCCCCAATGAAAACAGCGATATCACCGCCAATGCCTTCACTGGCAAAGGCGGTAGAGTCCAAATCAACGCGAGTGGTATCTATGGCACTCAATTTCGAGAAAAAGACAACCCACAAACCAGCGACATCACAGCGAGTTCAGAATTTGGCGTAAACGGCACAGTAGAACTGAACACACCCGATATTGACCTCAACAGCGGCTTAGTCAATTTACCATCAGTACCAGTTGATACCAAATTAGCCCAAGGCTGCGACTCTCCCAATTATGCTCAAAGCAGTTTCATCATCACCGGACGCGGCGGCTTACCTCCCAACCCCAAAGACATTCTCACACCTGATGCCATTGAAGTAGATTGGGTCACTCTCAACCCTGATATAGAGAAAAACTCTAGGACAAATATTTCCATAGATCCACCTCAGCCCACACCAGAACCCATAGTAGAAGCAACTGGGTGGGTGTTCAATGAAAAAGGTCAAGTAGTCTTTACTGCCGATGCTACACCTCATGGCTCATGGCAGAAACCTGTATCTTGCCATGCTTCGTAAGATGCCTATGCGTCAAAATTATCGAATTTGCCCCCTAAAATTTAGCCAGCCTTAGAAACCCCACGATAATCGAGGGGAAGACAGACTAACCCAGGAAGGCTGGCTAAATTTTTCCGTGTTAGGCTCCGTCATCTCATCGTGTTGTAGAGTGAATGCAACACAATTCATGTTTAATTGTATTAAGAAGAGTAATGCAGCATGACTCCGATTGCATTAGTACAAATAAACCAACGCCAGCAACTTGCCAGTATGTCCCCTGTGGACGCCCAACAACGATTAATCGAAATGTGGCTGCATGGGAAATCGAAATCAACTGTTGCTGCCTACCGTTATTACATCACTCAATTCTTGGGTTTTTTGGGCAAGCCATTGCAACAAGTGACACTTGAGGATTTGTATGCATTTGCTGAAAGTCTAGGTGAATTAGCACCAAATACGCAAAAGATTTATCTGGCTTGCATCAAATCGGTCATTGCGTTTGCTCACAAGATTGGTTTGATGAATTTCAATGTGGGAGCGGCTTTGAAATTAGGTAAAACCGCAGATAGATTGAGTGACAGGCTTCTGATGCAACGCGATATCCAAAAAATGGTTTGGGCTACAGAGCAGGCAACATATAGATATCAATCCAAGAAGCAACGTGACTTGCTGATAATCAAACTTTTATATACAACTGGGTTGAGGGTTAGCGAATTAACACAACTGAGTTGGAGTAACTTGCTTGCCCGTGGTGATAGAGGACAACTTACCATTATTGGAAAAGGTGAAAAAACCAGGTCTGTGATTATTCCCTGTGAATTGTGGAATGAATTGATGGCATTCAAGAGTGATGCCACGGATGATTCCCCTGTATTTAAGAGTCGAAAAGGCAATGGACATCTAGACCGCAGTCAGATTAATCGGATAATTGATGCTGCTGCTCTCCGTGCCGGAATCAATAAAAAGGTTAGTCCTCACTGGTTGCGTCATGCCCACGCTACCCATGCTCTAGAAGCTGGTGCTGATATCGGGTTGGTGCAACAAACTTTAGGTCATGCGAATGTGGCGACTACCAGCAGATACCTTAACCACAGACCAGATAACAGCAGTAGCCTTTACATTCCCGCTGTTTAAAGAAAATATAGAAACGCAAGTGCGATTCGTTACTCTTAAGCAAGACAGAAAATGCGTGAACAAAACGACTTAAACCAACCATCTTCTCAACAGCAACAAGCGGACTCTAATGCTATTGCCACAGAGTTAGCAGGAGTCCGACATGAACTGCGAGAATTAAAGGAACAAATTAATAGCAAAAAGTTGATTACAAGTAACCAAATAGCAGCAGGAATCTTAAAGGCGTTTGGAGTGCTTTTCCTGCTATACTTTGTCTTTTATGTATTTATAGTTTCTGGTCTAAAATATGACGAAAAAGGTGTGCCACGTCCTAATGAGTATTACCGACAGTCGCCTAATTAGCTCTATAACTGTATGAATTGTTTGTATTGGCTAATCGGCGATTGTTGCCGTACCAAAGTATTCATTCAATAACAAACGCAGTAAACCACATTTAAATTGACGTGTAAGTATTGTTATTTATAGGGGTAGTCGTACTGAGCTGCGACCTGGGGCAAAGTAATCTGTAATTGTTGCTGTACAAGCGTTTTAGCTTTTATGTTGTTCCTAAATAGCAATTGCCAAGGGCAGTGCGCTCCGCGCAATCGCTCTTCCCCACCAGAGAAGTCCTGGTTTGGAATCAACAGGTAAATTCTCTAATATTATTTCTTGTTTTCTGGCTTACCAGCTTTCTGGAATTCTTGTAAACCAAATTTTTGGGTTAAAGCTTCAACAATGACTGAGGTCACGGTAATTCCCTGCTCTTTAGCTCGTGCCATCCAGTAACGACGCTGGGTTAGGGGGACTTTTACACACAAGTTTACAAATTGTTCCTTCTCAGTTTCTTGTTCTGGTTTACCAGAAGTTTGGTTATCTGGTTCTATGGCTTTCTGATTATCTGGTTCTGGCTCTCTGGCTTTCTTGATTAAATCCCCATACTTGCTCATTTCAAAATCTCCATGACTTCTTTACCCAACGCTGTGTAATCTCTCCACGCAACCCGTAACCGAGAATCTTTCACGTCCCGAATAGGGATACCCTCCATTGCGGCTTTTTCAAATCCTGATGTCCGTCGAATCATTGACTTGAACACCGGAACACCACCTTTTATCAATTCCTCCTGCAATGTCACACCTTCTTTACTAGGGTGGGGAGCAACAATCGTGAGCAAGCATCGAAACTTGGTATCACCCAAGTCCTTTACCATTTCAAGCATTGGCTCAAGACTCACAATGTCAGGCTTTGTTGGTAGTATGAGCAGGTCACAGCCCTTGGATAATTCCTTAAGGTCATCGGAATCAGGACGGGCTGGGGTGTCGATAACCACGAACTGAGCATCAGCGACTACCTTAAGCGCTTGGCGTTCATCCACACAGAGGAAGGGGAACGAGCCACGCTTTGACCAAGCCAAAGCAGTTCTATTTTGGTCACCGTCCACAAGAACAGTTTTACCCTTTTCACTGAAGAAGGTCGCCAGATGCACTGCTGTAGTGCTTTTTCCGACACCGCCCTTATACCCAGTGATAGTTACTATTTTCTTATCCATATGGTTCACCAGAAATATGGTTTTCTGGTTTTATGGTTAGGTACAGGCTACCGATAATACCGGGTATTGTCAAGAAGACAGCACACAGACATTATCCCTAGTCAAATTAACCGAATTATTGACACTGCGGCGGCGAGTGTGTTTACTTTTGATTGCGTACTAAGCACTGAGTTGAGTCATTTCAACGGGCATGGGTTGGAGCGAAACGATGGGAATAGTTTCCACCAAAGAAACCGTATAAGCAGAAAGATGTAAAAAATCAGACACAGGGTCAGACAACAAAATCTCAAAGACCATCTCTCTAAGGTCGCTTGATATCTTGGATAAGCCAGTTAGGGGAAAGCTGCGGCTTCCCATCTCTGTTTTTTGCGCCAATACCGAATACTCAAAAAAAACGATACTTACCGCTTTACGCTGTTGTTGATTAATTCGCAACAGGATATGGTCGGTCAGTTCTATTCCCGTTGCTTTTGACCCTGGTTCAAAGCAAACAGTCAGCGTATCGCTTGCTTCATCATATTTAACACTTGGTTTGCTCATATACTTAACCCATCACCTTTTGATATGCTGTAACTACGTAGTTATTTGGTATAGGTTGACCCAATTCCCCTTCTTTAAAGCGACAGAGAACAATAGCGACTATGTGGGTATTGCCAAAGGGTAAATCATCAAACGCTTTAGTGTAACGATATTTTTGCGGATTCAATGGGTCTTGAGTCCGACGACCAGAACGAATGGTTTCTTTTAGTTTATCCTCACATTCTTCCATCTCTGGATGGTTTTCTGGGTCAATAATGTGTTCCCATCGCTCCTCAGTTATATAAATATTGTTACTGTAGCGGTCGTACACGCTCCAGCGTTTATCAATGTTCATAATGTTTTTTAAGCGTTTACGACGTTAGTTTTAGTTTAGGACATGTCATTCATTTATAAATCCTGTATTCAACCTCATCGAGAAGATTACCGCTCTTGTTAGTCTGTTGAAACTCTCGAAATACTTTACCCCCCAAACTTGACGCGATTTTCCGACTGGGGATATTTCTTTTCTCAACAGGATAGGAAAGATATTTGTACTCCAAATTCTTATCCACCCAGTCTTTCAATGCATAAATTGCCTCTCTACCAAAACCTTTACCGTGAGCTGATTTTTTTCTCCAAATTCCTAACTCCGGTGTCTCAGTATCAATAGCACCAACCTCGCAAATTCCTAAAAACTCGAAAGTATCCTTCTTGAGAATCACCAACACTAAGTCAGTTTTATTTTCTCGTTGTTGAATCATATCTTTGATGACCTTCTCGGTTTCACTGATATTGTCAGCTGGTTTCGGATACATAAAGGTGGTAATTTCGCTTGTGAATTCCCGAAACACATCTTCTGTGTATTCCAGCGAAATCA
>JAESFN010000609.1_pt1 | contig 27868 bp, 19 predicted proteins | sample 9269411 | NCBI WGS metagenome assembly JAESFN01 (sample SAMN14505399, study PRJNA617100) | algae metagenome | isolation source: Iphinoe sp. HA4291-MV1 and co-occurring heterotrophs from trail next to... | place: USA: Maunawili Falls, Hawaii | collected 2009-07-25
AAGCCAATTCAGATTTTTGAAAATTGGTTGATTTGTTTTGTTTATCATTCTCCCAATTTTTACAATTATCTATGTCATTTTGAAATCTTCTTTAGTTTTTATTAGTAAATAAGATGCGTTTTCCCTGTACTCACGCCCCTTCTATAGTGATGGGATCTTGACTATGAGCATACAATTCATCCAACGGAACAGCAAAAAATTTTTCTGTTGGCGTGAATTGTGGTGCATACGAACGACTTACAACTAATGAACCAGTGCCTTGCTGTTTTCCTAAATAAACTAGGCGATCGCTCCCTACAGTTCCAATAGGACGAATTTGGTTGTCTGGTACAAAATCAACGTCTAGAAACCTATCCTTGTTTGTAATCATCTTCTACCTCAACAACTATTTTTAATTTTTGCTCATTTGAAAGAAACAACGGTTGAATACTTGGGAAAAGTTTTTGAGCAACCTGAATGGAAGCTTCAGACTTTTCTATAAGTTCACGAGTATCTTGTGACAAGTTGAGAAAAATATTGGCTTTAACAGCTTCGTTGGTCACTCTTTCTTTTAAGTTGGGAACTTGAGTGACAGCAAATTGGAAGTAAGGAGTGTTAAAGGCTGCCGCCAATCTCCTAGATAAAGTGGCGTCCATTAAGCAGGGCTAACTCCTTTTTTAATTCCAACAGAGTAATCTAAATTTGTATCTTGTACTATTACTTTACCTCGGTTAAGAAGGTTCATAAAGGTTTTTGGCTCATAGGAGTTATTGAGAGCGATCGCATCAATACCACGCATCACGGCAAATCTACCAGATGATCCACTACCAGCGTCACCATTAGGTGGTAATCCGAATAAATCACGCAAAGCTATCGCCTGTTGTGTGATTTGAGCCTTATTGACACCAGTCCCAGCTTTTGTATTGGCATGATTATCGGCATATGCATCTCGTATTTTGCGCAAGGCAACACTAAGTTTGTCGCTATTGGTATCAACTATAGTTCCATCCGGTAGTGGAATTCTATAAGTTCCTCCCAAAGCTTGCTTAACCAAAGTTATTTGAAAATCAGAACCAAATTGACTATTTTTATGAGGAATACTGTACTCTTCATAAGTCACTGGCATTCCTCCAATCTTACCGCCACGAGCCGACAACATGACAGCATTCTTATTATCTAACGACTTTTTATAAGCATCAAATTCTTTTTTGTAAATAGTAGGGTTGACTGCACTTGTTGTGGTCTTTTGTAAGGCAGCTTTCTCCCAAGCATCAATTTTCTTTTCTATATCATCCATATCTTTTTTCATTTGCTTTCCTGTTACAACTTTGGCATCATCAGTTAAAGCCATCCGTAAAGTTGCACCATTTTGCACGATGTAGTTGTGCTTCCAAACATCGCTCCAAGCACGTCTTTGAGAAGTGGTTGAACTTTTAGCATGAAATGTTAACCCATCTCTAGAAATCCCTCCGGAATGCCCTACATAAGTCCCATTACCGTAAATCCCATTACCCACGAAGTAGTCACCTTTGCGGAATTGGTCAGCAAAAGTATTCGCACTTGCTCCTGACAATCCCCGTGTGAGCAGCACTTTACCTGAACGGGCAAGATTGTCCATATCAGTCTCAGTCTTTATCTGAGGTAAGGCATCAAACCCGGAATCTTTGTATAGCTGCTTAAGAATATTGTCTGACTCTCCCGGTGCAAGCTTGATTTTTTGAGCGTCTTGATGAATTTTTACAGCAATGCTGCCTAATGTATCAAAGTCATCACTATCTATAGCTTTTTGCAAGTCAGCAAAGCGCCCGGAGCGCAGATCTTTAATGGCTGCTGGTGCGATGATATTGTCCAAATCTTGAGTGCTTAACTTCCTACCACCAACGTACAAGTCAACTTTATTGTCCTTGGCAAACTGTGCGATCGCCGCTGTTGGCTTATCTCCCGTTCCTCTTGGTTCAAAATGAATTTCACCAATATCTTGTGGGCGGATTCCACCATGAACCTGAGCTTCAATATATCGGTTCCCAGTCGGTGCTAAGTTACTTGCTAAATCATCAATATTTCGCGCACTCGCAGCTGCTTGCAACTGCCCCTTATCTCCTGACTTATCAGCGTAAAAAGAAGGATAGTGACTGGGAAGCTTATCTTTGTCATATCCGTGCCGTGTACTAGACACCAGAGATGCTGCATTAGGTGGTGGCGGATTGCCTTGATTGACAACATCAGAAGCAATCCCAGATTTAAACGAATCCGCACCAGTGAAAGTTGTCCGCTCCTTTGCCTCTGGTTTTAAGCGTACCGTAATGCTGCCGTAAGCTTGAGAAACATCGGCGTGAGAAGTCCCATTTAAATCTTTGCCAGCTAAATACCCATAGATAGGGCGATCGCCTGGTTGTGTCGTCTTCTCATCGTATCCAAGTACTTTTGCCTCAACTCGGTTGCGAGCATCTTGATACCCTCCTTTCAGGTTCGGTATTGTGTGTGTGTCAATTCCTAACTCTGCTGAAGTCTTAAATCGACTACCAAGGATTAGCTCTAGTGTTGAGCTACTGCTGACGCGAATGTGAACATTTGTATCTGGGTCATCCAATATTCGCTTAACATTGCTTTCAGCATCATCAACAAGCTTCTTGCCAAAGCGCTGTTCTAAGTCGGTGCGTTTTAAGCTCAACTCAGTATCATTGGTTTTGATGGGGTTAGAAGGTGATCGCACAAATCCCACCGGAGGTGGTAATGCAGATGGGGTTGCTGCTTTCTTTCTACCTCTACCCTTAGTAGTAGTGGTGGTTGCTGTTGGCGGCGGCGATGTTGGTGCAGCAGTTGTTGTTGCTTTTTTACGAGTACTCTTAGTTTTCGTCGTGGTTGTCGCGGGTGCTGGTGGTTGCACTGTCCCCACAACGGTTGCAACAGTTGTTTGCTGTGCAATCGTTGTTGTTCCTAGACATTTTTTATTAGCACTAATACAAGTACCCTTGCAAGGTATTCCCTTTTTACAATTCTTAGCGTCTTGCCGATCAAAGGTATCCTGTTTGATTTTTTCTACATCACGCGGATTGAGCAGTTCGTAAGATATTGCCCCATCTTGCGAGATCTGAAATCTCAGCCGCTTAACCAAAAAAGGAGATGCTCGATCTTCAAATACACCAACAATGTCTTTTTCAGTATTGACCCCTGCTACGATTTTACTAATCTTATTGGAAAATCCCTTGGTATATAAGCCTTCTAATATTTTCTTTATACTTGCTAAATCTTGCTTAGAGGTAATCGGGGTAATACTGTGAGCCAGCGCGTTGGGCGGGTTCCCCGACTTGTAGCGACTGGCGAACCCGTAAGGGTCATCGTTTCTTGGGTCTATTTTTGAATCTACTGTTAATTCTTGGTTGTAGCGCAGAGCGATCGCCTGTGCCTCGTCCCCATACCCCAGCATTTGTAATGCTGTTACTCGATCTAGCAATCCCAGTGCAAAGTCTTGCCTGATTTGTTCAGGAGCTAGATTGCTTAAAGTTACGCTGTCTTTCTTCTTACGGGTTTTGGGGAACCGCAAATCATCTTCACGGCGATGTTCTACAAGGCTTTTAAGGCTAACTTTCTCAATGCCACCGAAGAAACGCGCAGGCATGGCGGACAAGTAAGCGTCTTGAGCTTCCTCCAGATTTTCACTACCCAAAATATACTTCCATTCATCGAAGTCCCCATCATCAGCTAATTGTTTGATTCTAAAGATGGGGCGATCGCGTGTTTTTTCAGGATCATCTATTAAAACAGGTGACACGTAACAGTCTAGCGCTTCGCCGTCTTCTCCTATGAAACGGCGAAAATGACCATATCCAAACCTTAATTTTTTGCCAAACCGAGAATCAGAAGGCAAATATTCAAGTCCAATCTCTATACCATTCCACCTAATAATTTTCTTGACATATACATAATCATTACGTGTTTGCAAAGAACGTAGCCAAGCTAAGCCTTGACTGCCCCCTAACAACAAATCTCTTAGCGTAGATGTTGAACTTGCAACCATTTTCTGTACAGCCTTAGTTCGGGTTCAATGTCCAGTAAATTTACTATATCGCTTACTTGGCACTTACCAGTTATTGTGAACCTTCCCCACACTGCGCTATTTTTATCTCTAGAAATTGCAAAATTGCCACAATAACCTAATTGTTGCAAAGCTTTCCCGTACCAATGCAAAAATTGTCAGTTGCCAATAACACAAAACAGAAGTTGGCGCTGTTCTTAGACAAAATTGCCCAGCCTTTGCAGCGGAGGGGGTTTGGTTTTTCTCCTGTCGGAGAGGCTGCGCCAACAAAACTTGTGTACTAGACTACAAATCCCCTCTTCCGCTGCTTCACAACGTGAACTCTAAATGGGTAATTTTGGGTAAGGAAGCTCCTCCGGAGCCGCTGCGCTAAGGGCAATTTTGTCCAGATAGAATGAAACGGCTGCTCAGCATAAAAATGTCCGTCATCATCAAACCAGCCACGCAAAGCAAAAAATGAGTTGATCTCCGGCTTTTTATTGTATTTCCACTCCTCATATATCGATATATGATGTCACAATGGCGATATATGATCTTCAATAAGATTCACTGATAAAACCATGCAAGTTCGACTAGCTGTAATTAGTAATGCCGGAGGAAGTGGAAAAACAACGCTTTCGGTACACTTGGCATACGAATTAGCAAAACGCAAGTACAATGTAGCCCTCTTCGACCTCGATCCGCAAGGGTCACTGACACTCTTTTGTGGATTGGAAGCACCAGAGCCAGAACAAACACTGGCTGCTGTATTAAAAGATAACTTTGACGGGTCTTGGCCACTCACTCAATGCTGGAGCGAACACACCGATAAAGTCGATATCTGTCAAGGTGGGATGGTGTTAACTCAAACAGCGGATGAATTGGTGTTACACAAACGCGGAGCCTACCTTTTAGGAGATTGCTTAACTGACCACCCACTGGAGCATGACCTTATTATCTTCGACTGCCCAGCGACTCTTGGTCCGTTGCCTTTAATGGCTCTGGCTGCTTGCACGAACATTATTATTCCTGTACAACTGGAACCAAAGTCAATTCAAGGAGCAGCTCATTTACTAGAGTGGTACTACTATAATTCCAAGCACTTACGCTTAAAACCATCTCCAGAAATTATTGGATTTGTCCCTAGCCAATATGATTCTCGACGTGGTGCTCATCGGCAAATGCTGACTGCATTGCCACAACAGTTGCAGCAGATGAATATTCATGCGTTCCCAGCAATTCGGGATAGTGCTGAATTTGTCAATGCCAGTGGTCAAGGTTTACCACTACATCTTTACCGTCCTAGCCATCCTGCTAAAGATGATTTTAAAGAAATTGCTGTAGCAGTTATAAATTTAATTGGAAAACCGACCAATAAAACTAAAAAGACAAAATAATTATGAGCGCTCGTAAAACTCCTGACTTGACTAATTATTTTTCAGCAGCTAAACAATCTCAGCAATTATCTGAAGCTGAGGAAGAGATACAGCGATTAAGAGCAGAAATTGAAGAACTTCGTTCAGTAGGGTCAACTGATTTGGAGGTGCATCTTAACGAGTTGCGATTGCAACTCCAATCACAAATGGGTATCCTATCAATTCCTCTCGAACAAATTGAACCAAACCCAGAACAACCTAGACAAACATTTTTATCTGAAAGTATAGAATCTATGTCCCGCTCCTTGGCAAGTGATGGACAATTGGAACCAGTCATCCTTGTTCAACGAGAGAAGTTAGTTATATTTGATGGGGAACGGCGTTGGCGCAGTGCTAAAACTTTGGGTTGGCAGAATCTCCAAGCTGTGATTATTCCAGAACCTGAAAGCTTACATCGTAAAGCCCTACTCACCTCTCTGCACCGGGAGGATCTCAACCCGCTTGATAAAGCAGAAGCCATTGTACGGGAATTGGCTGATAGTACAAATCTAGAATCTCAAGATATCCCTCGCATTCTCTCTACAGTAGTACGGCGATTGAATGCACAAAAACGCATGAATTTTGTTGTGGAACTGATGACGGCTGGCGCAGAAGAGCAACAGCAAAGTTTAGACACTTTGGAGTTAGGTGACTCAGAAAAAGCTGTATTAGCATTACTGTTGGATTTACAGCTCAATCCTGCTTCCATTGATGCCAACATTTTTCCAATGCTATCTCTAGCAGAGGACTTGAAAGTAGCTATCAGAGGCGGACTAAAGGGCGTTCACGCAATGGCGCTACAAAAACTTTCAGCGAAAAATTTGGGAGTCAGCGAAGAAGAAGCGCAATTAATTAGGGTAAATACAACGCAGAAAGTGATGACAGAGAAATTATCTGCTAGTGCGACTCGAAAATTAGTGAATGAAGTTATAGAAAACCAAGCACAGTCATCTTCAACGCCTGTTGACAAAATTAAGCCAGTGTCACAAGAAGCACGTCGGCTGCAAAAACTCTCTTTAGAATCGTTGAAGAAAGCTGAAAGAACTCAGTTAGTAGAACTTCAGGAAATTTTACGTCAAAAGCTAGCAGAAATTGAAGAAGTTTTGAAGCAGAAGTAAAATATAAACAATAGTGTTAATCCATTTTCAAACCTGGCCAAAATCTTCTTCAAGTCACACATTTGATTGTTAATTTTTATTAATAAATCATTATTCTAAATAGAATAATGATTTTTGTACATGTTAATATTCCAATACAGTTCAGTTCAGCCTGAAAGTCATGTAAACTGCGTATTATTCTTATGAATGGAAATTAAGTGTGGTGCATCTTAAAGATTTCTCGTTAGTGTCTCCTGAAATACAAAGTGGTGACGTACTGAAAGCAATTGAGATGGCGATCCCAGCAATGGCAATCGAACAGGCGATCGCCAATACCCAAACCGGAGAAGAATGCTTGCGTTCGCTACCAGCGCAATTAGTGGTAAGCCTTTTAGGTTATTTTTTTTTTAAACTTTTCAGGACATCAAGGAGTAACTATGAAACCGAAATCAGATATTAAGTTTGATCGGATTGCTTTTGAAAAAATGAAAAGGATAATGCCAAATCTTTTAGAAGCTAAAAGACAGCAACAAACTAATGAAGATCATGTCAGAAGATTGCCAGAAGAAATTGCTTTTAAATTGACAAACAGTTGTAATTTAAGATGTGTTCATTGTTACCAGTGGAACGAAGACGGTCATCACCATGACATGGAGCGGATAGAGCAAAATAGAGATTTAGACTTTAGCATAATTGAGAAGGTATTTGCAGAAACACACGAAACTAAATCAAATGTTTATCTATGGGGTGGAGAACCTCTAATTTACAAAGACTGGAATAAGTTAGTGGATTTGTTGGAAAAAGATCCGCGTTGGACATCTATGTGCACCAACGGTATCGGTATTAAAAGAAATTTAGAATCTCTATTAAGAATATCAGAACATTTTGAAGTTCTAGTGGCTATAGAGGGTTTTAAAGACGAGCATGACGCCATTAGAGGAAAAGGTACTTATGAAAAAGCAATTGAGGCAATCGATCTGTTACTGGAACAAAAAAGGCAAGGTAATTATAAGGGTGAGATTGCTGTCAATTGTGTAATAACTGACAAAATGGTAATTAGGATCTACGAAATTATGGAATTTTTCGAGGCTAAACAGATTGACACAGTTTATCTAAGCCTCCTTTGGTATTTGTCTGATGAAACCACAGCCAAGATGGATGAACACGCTGCAAGACACTTTAACTGGCTATTTAATGAAGAAGAAAACGGTAGACCTAGCTGGCACGCTTATAAATATAGACTTAATCCTAATAATGCTGAGAAATTAATTGAAGAACTTAATAGAGTTAATCAGAGAAATTGGAGGATTAAACTACGTTATAATCCGGCACTAGACGTAGATGAAGTTAAGGAATTTATTTTAGGTAGCGATAAACCCGCCCAGAATAAAACAAAATGTTTAGCCATAAAAAATCGTATGGATATTTTTCCTAATGGTGAGGTTATTTCATGTAAATTCTTCCCTGAATTCTCGGTAGGAGATCTCAAAGCAGAGAGTGTACATGATATTTGGCACGGTTGCAAATTTACAAAGGTTCGAGAAACGATTGATAACGAAGGATTGATGCCTGTATGTGCAAAGTGCAATCTTTTATATTCTCGCGGTATTTAATTCATTGAAACAACAGTAGTACAGTTTATTTTAGTTTTGGGGTTGTCCTAGAATTTGTTGTTAACAAGCCCTACTTTTCCTATGAGCATTTACGAAAAAACAAACCCATGCTGGTACATAATTTATTACAGAAAAGTGCAGAATATCTTCCTGATAAGAAAGCATTGATTTGTAATGGAACTCTACTGACATTCCTCGAAATTGAGATATTATCTAACTGCCTTGCCAATGCGCTGAAAGCTGTAGGGCTGCAAAAACTCGATAGAGTTGCTATCTACTCAGAAAATTCAGTTGAAGTAGTCATTTCTATTTTTGGAATTTTAAAGGCTGGTGGTATATTTACCATAATAAATCCTCAGACTAAAGCCAGAAGATTAGAGTACATATTAAACGACTGCCAGGTCAAAATTTTAGTGACTCAGGCAAATCTAGCATCTAATTATTTAGGTTTCTCCTATCTAAATTTAATACTGTTAACGGAAAAAGAACCTGATGAGCAAAGTCAACTTATAAGTAATGATATAAAAATATCTTACTTTTGGGAACTTATAAAACAATCTCCAAATAACTGTCTAGATGCTCGATGCCGCGACACCGATGTATGCAGTATTATTTATACATCAGGTTCTACAAGTAATCCAAAGGGTGTAATGCTCACGCATTTAAATATGGTTTCTGCGGCTAATTCCATAGTTCAATATTTAGAAAATACTCCTGCTGATATCATAATTAATCTCTTACCTTTATCTTTTGATTACGGTCTTTATAATATATTAATGCCATTTTACTTTGGCGGAACTGTTGTTTTGGAAAAGACATTTATTTCTCCTCATCAACTGATTGGTTTAGTTAAAAAAGAAAAAGTAACTGGTTTGCCCCTTGTTCCAACAATCATTTCATTAATGTTAAAGTTTAAGAGCTTGGAAAAGTATGATTTTTCCAGTATAAGATACATTACCAGCACTGGACAAGCTCTTCCGCTCCAGCAGATTTTTCGACTTAATGAATTATTTTCTCAAGCAAAGATTTTTTCTATGTACGGGTTGACAGAATGTAAAAGGGTATCTTATCTTCCTCCCAATGAATTGCTGAAAAAACCAAATTCAGTAGGTAAGCCAATGCCTAATGTAGAGGTTTATCTCGTCAGTGAAAATGGAAGTAGACTAAATAAGCCTGGAGAGATAGGGGAACTTGTGGTTCAAGGTGCAAATGTAATGAAAGGTTACTGGAATCTTCCTGAAGAAACAGCAAAGGTTTTGAAACAAGGCTCTCATAAAGATGAAAATATCTTATATACTGGAGACTTGTTTAAAATGGATGAGGATATGTATCTTTATTTTGTCGGTCGAAAAGACGACATGATAAAAACATCTGGAGAAAGGGTAAGCCCTAAAGAAATCGAAGACATATTGTATAAACTCAAAGGTGTAAGTGAGGCTGCAGTATATGGGGTAGAAGATGAAATTTTAAGTCAAGTAATAAAAGTATCTTTAGTATTGGAACTCGGAGCAAATTTAACGGAAAAAGATATTTTTGAATATTGTGTGATCGCCTTAGAAAAATTTATGATTCCCAAACATATTGAAATTCTCAATGAGTTACCCAAAACAATTAATGGGAAAATTGATAAAAAAGCTTTAAAACACTTTAATTAAGTAAGTTGGAATTTATTTTTATTTTCTTTAATAAGCTTACATAAAAATTTAGGTAAGAACAATGGCTCAGATAAACTCACAGTTAAAAACTGTAAATCCAGGTTGGAAAAAACTAAAAAAGTTAAATACAATACCTATCGATTTAGAGCGTATTGCTTTAATTCGTGGCAAAGATACTGACTACCTCTGTGATCCTACTAATATAGAGTCACTCATCCTTGAGCTAGGTCTTAATGATGAGGGACTGGAAGAATTTCCAGAAAGTTTACATAATTCCTGTGGTCAAGGACTGCGAATATGGCAGTACCCAGTTCAATTTAGCAAATATTTAGTTGACGTAGCGAAATTAAAAATTGATTCTTATTTGGAAATAGGAATTCGGCATGGAGGAACATTCGTAACTACTGTAGAATATTTAAACAAGTTTAACCCACTTAAATATGCTATTGGGATCGATATTATTCCTTGTCTATCATTACTTGAATATGAGAAGATTAATCCAACAGCTAAATTTGTTAAAATTAATACTCAATCAAGTGATTACAAGGAATGGCTCAAAACTTATGATAAGTTTGATTTAGTATTGATTGATTCTTTTCATGAAGAAAAACAATGCCGAAATGAATTCATTTCTGTTAAAGAACAGGCTAATATCATTGCTTTTCATGATATTGCTAATATCAATTATCCAGGAGTAAAAAAAGTTTGGGAGGAAGTTAAAAACATAGATGAATATGACTGTCGTGAATATATAGCTCAGTATAAAGACATTGAGTTTTCGTATATGGGAATTGGACTTGCAGTAAGGAAGGAAAGGCTATGATAGATGATATTAAAATGCTTTTGGAAGAAGTCAAGGGTGTTCCAGGTTTTTCTAAAAACCTGTCTGACTCAGCTAGTCTCATTGAGGATGTGAAATTGGATTCTTTGGAAATGATAAATTTTATGTTGAGAATTGAAGAAGAACTGAAAATAGAAATTGATTTTGAGCAATTAGATTTTTCTTATCTAAACTCTCTCCAAGAATTTAGTGATTTTTTGGTAAAAATGAAACAATAAATTAATGTAATTAAATTAGAGTGATTATATGCCAATTTCTGAAAATCCAATAATTACAATTCTAGGTTCTGGTGTAGCTTTAGGGGTTTACATTCCAGCTTTGCTTGTTAATTCCCAATTAATAAAACAAAATCTTAATACGGAGGTCGTTGTTTTAGAAAACTATTACACTACAGATAGCAAAGAACAATTAAAATCTCATAAAAAGGCTTATCATAGCAATTTTTCAATTGCTTTAATGGGTCATAGAATGACTAAAGATATTCAACCAAGCTTGGATAAGACTTTGGTTGATGAGCTTTTGCAAAATTGGGAAAAAGACAACAGACTTAACTTCATTGTCTGGTCAGGATTGTGGATGCCTATTCTTGAAAAGTATCGAAATCAAGTATCTCCAAAAAAATTGAATATTGATATTTGTCGAATTGATGCAGATATATCAGCCACTTTTAAAATACATAAAAATAATAACGAGGATGATAATGAGGTGTGGCTGTGGAATTGGGAGCAAAAAAAATTAATTCATGAAATTCCTGTAACAAATCAACCTCCTTTACCCTATGCAGAAAGAGAAGATCGATTTGTTATTCATGGTGGTGGATGGGGAATCGGTACATATCAGAGTAAAGTTCCGGAATTAGAATCTAGAGGAATATTATTAGATATAGTTGCTTATAATGCTACAGAAGCTGCTGACCAAAAAGCCGGTAATAGGTACTTTATGGTGGATACTGAGTGGTTTCCATGGAACAAAAATAAAAATAATCAACATGAGTATCCTCCCTTTGGAGAGGTAGATTTAAATAAAAAACATTTTCAAAACAAGGAAGAATATCATGAGTTTTACGATTTGGTCAAGCAAAGTAAGGCAATAATCAGCAAGCCTGGTGGAGGAACTCTCATTGATTCATTAGCATCTGCTACACCTGTTATTTTACTTGAGCCTTACGGTTATGCAGAACAAAAAAACGCTGAAATATGGGAGTATTTAGGTTATGGGATTTCTTATACTAAATGGCAAGAGATGAATTATTCTTTTGATATTCTTGAAGATCTTTATGAGAATATTTTCAACAGAGAGAAAACAACTATTAATTATCCCCTAAGGTATGCAGAAAAATTTTTCGATAAGAGGATGTCTGAAAAGTTTTGAGGAGGTGATTTTGACTACGCAAGCTGTTTTAAAAAATATGCATACTGATGATAAATCTAATTCTCAGCAAAGTAAAAAGGAACGTTGGAATGCATTTCGAGATGTTCTGAGTTCATCTCGGCAAGGGTCTCCTCTACAACAGATTTCCCGAGAGAGCGATATACCACTTTCCTTTGCTCAACAGCGTTTCTGGTTAATCAATCAATTAGAGCCGAATAGCGCCTATAATGAATATGTAGCTTTTCTTCGTTTAGAAGGTTCACTTAATGTAGTCGCATTAGAGCAGAGTTTGAATGAGATTAGGCGTCGGCATGAAGTTCTGCGAACCACGTTTGCGGTTGTCAATGGACAACCAATTCAAAAAATCTCCTCATATGCACCTGTAGCCCTGTCGGTGATAGACCTTCGCAAATTTCCGCACTTTCAGCGAGATGCTATTGCTCAACAACAAGCGAATGAGGAAGCCCAGCAGCTGTTTGATCTGGTACAAGGTTCTTTGTTGCGAGTAAAACTTCTGCGCCTAAAAGAAGAGGAATACATTTTTCTGGTGACTATCCACCATATTATTTATGATGGGTGGTCTCACGGTGTATTCATTCAGGAACTGTCAGAACTTTACAAAGCCTTCTCCAACAGCAAGCCCTCACCGCTTCCCGAACTCCCTATCCAGTATGCCGACTTTGCTCAATGGCATCGGGAGTGGCTACAGGGCAAGATACTACAATCTCAGCTTGATTACTGGAAGCAACAACTGAGTGGCAACCTCCCTGTACTGCATCTGCCCACAGATCGGCTGCAACCACCTATTCAATCCTACCGCGGTGCATGTCATTCTCAGGTTTTACCCAAAGAACTCATCAATGCGCTTAAATTCCTGAGCGAGTCGGAAGATGTCACCCTGTTCATGACTCTGCTGGCAGCGTTTAAAACTTTGCTCTACCGCTACACAGGGCAAGAGGATATCCTTGTTGGTTCACCCATTGCTAACCGTAACCGACGTGAAATATCAGGGTTAATTGGGTGCTTCATCAACACTTTGGTACTGCGTACTGACTTATCAGAGAACCCAACTTTTAGTGAATTGCTAGGTCGAGTTCGCTCTGTTGCTTTAGAAGCCTTTACACATCAAGACCTACCTTTTGAAAAACTAGTAGAAGAACTACAGCCAGAGCGAAACTTGAGCCGATCGCCACTGTTCCAAGTTATGTTTGTGTTCCAGAATGCGCCAACATCTTCCTTGGAGCTTGAAGGCTTAACTCTGAGTCCATTGCCGGTAGAAAATAAAACGGCGAAGTTTAATTTGACTCTATCTTTAGAGCAAACCACTCAAGGACTGATGGCGGTGTGGGAATATAACACCGATTTGTTTGATGCTAGCACTATTGAGCGGATGGCAGGGCATTTTCAGATTTTACTGGAAAGTATCGTTACTCGCCCACAGCAGCACATTTCCGAACTGCCCCTACTTACGGTAGCCGAGCAACATCAATTACTGGTGGAATGGAACGATACTCAAGTAGACTATGACTTGGATCAATGTATCCATGAGTTGTTTGAGGTGCAATCAAAGCGCACGCCAGATGTAGTGGCAGTGATGTTTGAAAACCAACGACTGACTTACCGGGAGTTAAACGAACGTGCTAACAAAATAGCGCACTACCTGAGGACTCTGGGTGTGGGACCAGATGTGCTGGTTGGCATCTGTGTAGAGCGCTCTTTAGAAATGGTAGTAGGACTATTGGGGATTCTCAAAGCAGGGGGGGCTTATGTACCATTAGACGCTAACTATCCCCAAGAGCGTTTGAGTTATATGTTGTGGGATGCTGCTGTCTCAGTGCTGTTGACACAGCAGCATCTGCTAGAATCATTACCTCTCCATCAGGCTAATGTTGTCTGCTTGGACTCTGACTGGGAAGTAATTAGCACTCAAAGTCAAGAAAATCCTGTCAGTAAGGTAAGTGCAAATAACCTAGCTTATGTGATTTATACTTCAGGTTCGACTGGTAAGCCAAAGGGAATTGCCATGAGGCATTATTCCCTGGTCAGTCTGATAGTATGGCAGATTGAAAATGCGATCGCCGATTCTAAAGCAAAAACTCTACAGTTTGCCCCTGTAAGTTTTGATGTCTCCTTTCAAGAAATTTTCTCAACTTGGTGTGTAGGGAGTACATTAGTCTTGATTTCTGAGGAGATTCGACAAGATGCATACGCTTTGTTACGGTTAATTGTAGAAGAAGAAATCGAAAGACTATTTTTACCTGTTGTCGCCTTACAGCAATTAGCCCAAGTTGCTGATAGTTCGCTATACCATCCAACAAATCTGCGTGAAATTATTACCGCAGGCGAACAGTTGCAAATTACTCCTTCCGTTGTTAGCTTTTTCAACAAACTTCCGGCTTGTCTACTGCAAAATCACTATGGTCCATCGGAGACTCATGTAGTCACCAGTTTTACCTTAGAGGGTTCTGCAAAGGACTGGCAAGCTATTCCGCCGATTGGACGACCGATCGCTAACACCCAAATCTACATTCTAGATGACAATCTGCAACCCGTTCCCATTGGCGTTGCAGGGGAACTTTACATTGGTGGCGCAGGAGTTGCTCGTGGTTACTTAAACCGTCCTGATTTAACACTCTTAAAATTTATTCTCGATCCTTTTAGTCCCGAATCCCAAGCACGTCTCTATAAAACCGGGGATTTAGCCCGCTATCTTCCTAATGGCAACATTCAATTTTTAGGTCGCCGCGATCGCCAAGTCAAGATTCGTGGTTTTCGCATTGAACCCGGAGAAATTGAAACTGTTCTCAGTACGCATCCCCAAGTACAACAAGCCGTCGTTGTTATTAGGGAAGACAAACCAGTAAATAAGAGTCTAGTTGCCTATCTTGTTTCCGATCGGGAATCTCTCAGTAGCAGCCAGTTACGCGATTTCCTCAAACAAAAACTGCCAGAGTATATGATTCCTTCGGCATTTGTGATGCTGGAAGCTATGCCTCTAACTCCCAGTGGGAAGGTAGATCGCAAAGCACTTCCAGCACCAGATAGAGAATTAAGTAGCGAAGACAACTTTGTGCTACCCCGCACACCAACAGAAGAAGCGATCGCCCACATCTTCACCTCTGTCTTGGGACTGCAACAAATCAGTATCCACGACAACTTCTTTGAAATCGGCGGACATTCTCTTTTGGCGACTCAAGTCATTTCTCGGTTGCGAGAAACTTTCAAAGTCGAATTACCTCTGCGTCGCTTATTTGAATTGCCTACAGTCGCTCAACTAAGCCAGACAATCTCAGAGTTTGAGCAAAACAAAGCAGATATTATAGTTAAAAGTTGCGAAGGCATAGAGAACTTAAAATTTACCATTACTCCGACTCAGAGAACATCAAACCAGTTTCCTTTGTCTTTTAGTCAAGAAAGACTGTGGTTTCTCGACCGACTAGAAGGACTCAGTAACAAATACAACATTCCTATAGCACTTCAGATTCAGGGAAACCTCAATGTTGCTGTTCTAGAACAAGCCTTAGCAACAATCATTCAACGTCACGAAATCCTGCGTACCCGCTTCACAATCACCAATGGAACGCTAGTACAAGTGATTGACTCCAATAGCAATTTAACCCTACCAGTGGTGGACTTGCAGGAGTTTCCCCAAGACCAACGTTCTCACCAAGTGCAACAAAAGGTGAAAGAGGAGCTAGAAACCCCCTTCGATCTTTCTAAAAGTCACAGCCTCCGAGTAACGCTGTTGCAAGTTGAGAACAAAGCGTTTGTGCTACTTGTTAGTATGCACCATATTGTCTCTGATGGTTGGTCTATCGGTATCTTCATTCAAGAATTATTTACTCTCTATCAAGCCTTCTTATCCAAGAATCCTTCTCCCTTTCCCAACTTACCTATCCAGTACGCGGACTTTGCAGTTTGGCAAAGACAGTGGTGGCGTGGGGAACGTTTGGAAACTCAATTGAATTACTGGAAGCAACAGTTATCTAATGCACTACCAATTTTAGAATTACCAAGCGATCGCCCTCGACAAACCATACAAACCTTCCGGGGAAAAAGCCTTAGTTTTACGCTTAACACAGAGCTAAACAAACAATTACAAACCCTGAGCAAAAACACAGGTACTACCTTATTTATGACCTTGTTAGCAGCCTTCGCTACCCTACTTTACCGTTATAGCGGTCAAGAGGATATTAGCATAGGTTCTCCCATTGCTAACCGCAATCGCTCTGAAATAGAAACATTGATTGGGTCTTTCGTCAATACCTTAGTGTTACGCATCCGCATCCAAGACAATCCTAGTTTTAACGAATTACTGACTCAGGTGCGACAAGTGGCTTTGGAAGCTTATGAGCATCAAGATGCTCCTTTTGAAAAAGTCGTAGAAGGCTTACAGCCAGAGCGCAGTCTCAGCCAAAATCCACTGTTCCAAGTGATGTTTGTCTTACAGAATACACCGCTCTGCCAAGTGGAGGTGCCTGGTTTAAGCCTAACTCCTTTAGCGCTAGAAGCCGTAACCACCAACTTCGATCTAACCCTGTCAATGACAGAGACGAAAGAAGGATTGACGGGGGTCTGGGAATACAGTAGCGATTTGTTCGACGAAGCGACAATTGCGAGGATGGCGGAAAATTTCCAGGTGTTGTTAGAAGCTATTGTCACGAATTCCGCACAACCTATTGGGCAACTGCTTCTGTTGACGGATTCCCAACGGCATCAGTTATTACAAGAGTGGAACAATACGGTTACTGAGTATGCAACTGATAAGACAATTGCAATCCTTTTTGAGGAGCAAGTACAAAAAACACCTCATGCCGTAGCGGTGGAGTTTGAAGAAGAGCAACTGACTTATCAACAGTTGAATGCCAAAGCAAATCAGTTAGCGCACTACCTGCAAAAAATAGGTGTGGGAGCAGAGGTACTGGTTGGTATTTGTGTAGAACGCTCAATTGAAATGGTTGTAGGGCTTTTAGGCATTCTCAAAGCTGGTGGCGCTTATGTCCCCCTAGACCCCGCCTATCCCCAGGAACGACTAGCATTTATGGTGTCGGATTCCCAAATGCCAGTACTGCTGACTCAACAGCAGTTACTCGAAGGTTTACCCCAGCATCAGGCGCGTGTCATCTGCTTAGATACAGACTGGGAAATCATTAGCAAAAACAGCAAGGAAAATCCTATTAGCAGCGCTACTTCTGATGATTTAGCTTATGTCATTTATACATCAGGGTCTACAGGAAAACCGAAAGGTGTGCAAATTCTGCACGGTGCTTTAGTAAACTTTTTGAAGTCGATGGAGTGCGAACCGGGATTGTCAAAATCTGACATATTCCTGGCTGTTACGTCGATATCATTCGATATTGCGGCTCTAGAACTTTACTCACCCTTAATTACTGGTGCGCGTTTAGTATTATCAAGCCGCGAAGTAGCCACAGACGGTAGACTGCTTATCAAGCAACTTAATACTTTTGATGTGACTGTCATGCAAGCCACCCCAGCTACTTGGCGGATGCTTCTGGCTATGGGTTGGCAAGGCAGTCCTCAATTTAAGATCCTTTGTGGAGGTGAAGCTCTTCCCCGCGATTTAGCAGAGCAGTTGCTTAAAAGAGGCGCTTGCCTGTGGAATTTATACGGCCCTACTGAAACCACTATTTGGTCTACTGCCTGTAAGGTAGAAGCAAGCAAGCTATCTAAATATCTAGTACCCATTGGTAACCCAATTGCCAACACTCAGGTGTATCTGCTGGACTCCCATTTGCAGCCCGTGCCGATTGGTGTGCCGGGCGAAGTATACATTGGAGGTGAAGGTTTGGCACGGGGTTACCTCAATCGCCCGGAGTTGACGAGTGAGAAGTTCATTACGAACCCCTTTGACAATTCAAAATCAAATCGTCTGTACAAGACTGGAGATTTAGCCTGTTATTTGCCTGATGGCAATATTGAGTACCTCGATCGCATCGACTACGAAGTGAAAATTCGTGGCTTCCGCATAGAGCTGGGAGAAATTGAAGCTGTCCTGAGCCAACACCCGATTGTACACCAAACTGTAGTCATTGCTCGAGAAGACCTGCCTGGCGATAAACACTTAGTCGCCTACCTCGTCTCGAATCAGGAGGAAGTACCCACAATTAGCGACCTGCGCCGTTTCTTAAAACAGCAACTACCCGAATACATGATGCCGTCTGCTTTTGTGATAGTGGATGCTTTGCCGCTGACTCCAAATGGCAAAGTAGACCGTCGCGCCCTTCCCGCCCCAGATAAATCTAGTTTTCTAGATAAAAGCTTTGTACCCCCCCGCACCCAGAGCGAAAAACAACTGGCACAAATTTGGTCAGAGATTCTAAATGTGCAGTCGGTGGGAATCAGAGATAATTTCTTCGAGTTGGGGGGTCATTCTCTGATGGCGGTTCGCTTGATGGTCAAAATTGAACAGGAATTTGGGAAAACTTTGCCGATCGCCACACTTTTTCAGTTTCCCACTATTGAAGATTTGGCGAATCATCTCAAGACTAACAAAAATACCCCAAGCTCTTCAAATTTAGTCCCGATTCAGCCAAAAGGAGACAAGACACCTTTGTTCTGCGTCCATCCCGTCGGCGGTGATGTTCTCTGCTATGCAGATTTGGCACATCATCTTGGCGATACTCAACCGTTTTGGGCTTTGCGATCGCAAGGGATACGAGGGGAGTGCGAACCCCTAACCCGAATTGAGGATATGGCTGCTACTTATATCAAAGCTTTGCAAACCATCCAGCCTCAAGGCCCTTACCAACTCGCTGGTTGGTCTATGGGTGGGGCGATCGCTTTTGAAATGGCTGTTCAATTAGTTGCTTCTGGGCAAAAGGTTTCTCTGCTAGCTTTAATTGATAGCTATGCGCCTATCTCTCAGTTCAAAGGTTCCTTAGAGATAGATGAGGCAACGCTATTAGCTGATTGGGTAAAAAATTTGAGTGGATCTAACCTAGCTGGGTCAGTATCAGTCGAAAAATTGCGCCTTCTGAAACCACACGAACAATTTAACTACGTTCTAGAGCAAGCCAAAAGAGACGGACTCTTGCTCAAAGAAATGGGACAAAAGCAAGCCAGTTCATTATTTCAAACGTTTAAAGTCAACCGCCTAAGTCTACATTCTTATATTCCCCAGCCTTATCCAGGTCGGATTACTTTATTCTGTGCTAGTGAGACTCCCAATGAAGAAAACCAAGACCCTACCCACGGTTGGGGAGAATTAGCGATGAAGGGTATAGATATGCACAATATTGCTAGCAATCATTTCTCAATTATGCGATCGCAGATACTAAGTGAGTTGATCGAAGCTGAACTCACACATATAAAGTGAAGCATACTATATTACATTTAAAAACGCATTTTCAAAATACTACAAGTACTAACCCCAAAAGCAGAGGTGTATTCACTAACTATTTCTTTGAGGAGAACTGATAATGCCACAAATAATGCCAAAAGTAAATTTGATAAATTCTCATTTAGACAAAGAGGTAATTCGGCAAAAATATGAAGAACATTCAATCGTACAAATAGAGAATTTTTTCTCAAATATCTATGCAGAACAACTGTATGATTTTTTTTATAACCAAATATCTAGCGATATGTGGTGTTCTGTTACATACCCTAGTCCAAACCCAAATATAGACAAGAATGTTTACAATGTTTATAAAAATAGATATTTACCCACTTTACAGGACAATATTGAGCAGGGCAAAAAAACAGCTAGAGATACATTTAAATCGAATTTATTTGCCTATATATTTGACGTAACGTTAGAAAATCATAAAGAAAAATGTAATTGTGTTGAATGCCAGCTTCGACAATATCTAGCTTCAGATGAAATCCTTGAATTTTTCTACGAGACCATAGGAGAAAAAGTTATCCAACCCTCAGAAATAATGGTAACTAGATATACTCAAAGGGCTTTTCTCGCTCCTCACAAAGATGCAAATAGGGGTGGATTTGGCTTTGTGTATAGCTTAACAAAAGGATGGAGAACGGAGTGGGGGGGAAATCTTCATTTCATCAATGAGGAAGATTGTACTTTGGTTGAGCGGGTGATAGTGCCTAAATATAACCTGATGACAATATTTAGTTTAAATAATAATCAAGGAAAGCCGCATTTTGTTTCTGAAGTCAGTCATGCAGCATCCACTGAAAGAATTTCTGTTACTGGCTGGTATCGGTAACGTTTAAAATTTTTAGAATCAATATTCAGCAATATCTATTACTTAAAGGGGATATATAAATGAGGGTAGTTGCATTATTAACAGTCAGAAATGAAGAGCGGTTTTTGACAAGGTGTTTAGAACATCTCTATTCTCAGGAAATTGAAACTTGTTTAATTGATAATGGTTCTGATGACAAAACTCTAGAAATTGCTGAAGCTTATTTGAACAAAGGTGTATTTAGAATTGAACATTTACCTTATCCAGGATATTTTGAACTATCCGCAATTACATCAAATGAAGAAAAACTAGCAAAGGAAATAGATGCTGATTGGTTTATCCATCATGATGCTGATGAAATACGCCAAGCCCCAAAGCCATATCGCACCTTGATTGAAGGAATTGAAGACGCAGATAGTCAAGGTTATAATGCCATCAATTTTGACGAGTTTGTATTTATGCCAACTAGTGATGATGAATCATTTGAGGAAAAAAACTATGTTGAAGAAATGCGTTACTATTACTTCTATCAACCAGATATACTGTATCGACTAAATGCGTGGAAGAATCTAAATATTCCGGTTGATCTTACAAGTAAAGGTGGACATCGTGTAGCATTTGAAGGACAGCGGATTTTTCCCGTGTCGTTCATTTTACGGCATTATGTAGTTCTGAGCCGAACTCATGCTTTGCAGAAATATCTGGGGCGCGTACACTCTATGCAGGAAACTGTTGAACGTGGTTGGCACAGAGTCAGCTCCTCATTTTCACCAGAGCGGTTAGCCTTTCCCAGTCGAGAGCAAATGAAGCTTGTTAGTCCTGACAATACCTGGGATAAATCACAACCTTGGTTACATCAAGAATTTAAAGGGCAGAGACCATTTTTGACCAATCAAACAACTGCTTATAAAGATGAGCAGGTTCATTTTCACCAAGAAAAAAACTGGAAACCGAAGCTGTTCAATGAAACTAGCTATCCTCCAATACCAATTATTGTCAGTGTTGGTCATTCAGGTACAACTTTGTTATGTTTAATGCTTGATGCTCATCCAGAGTTATCTATTCCGGCTGAAACTCATTTTATGTCATCATTACTTCAACTTAAAAGTGAGGGCGATGTTCTGCGTCATGAACTATATAATATGGTTGTTAATGCTGCAAATTGGGATAAGTTCAACTTATCAAAAGAAGACTTTTATAACGAACTGAGTACAATCAATCCATTTAATCTTGCAGATGGTTTAAGATGCTTTTATAAGATGTATGTGCAGCAGTTTAAAAAGCCCCGATATGGAGATAAAATCTCACAATATCTGACACAGATATCTTCTATTCAAGCTGCTTTGCCGGAAGCGCATTTCATCCATATTATTAGAGATGGACGAGATGTTGCTTTGTCTAAAAGAGGACTCGAAGTTGAGCCAGGAAATGATATTGAAGCTCAGGCTAGTGATTGGTTATGGCGGATTCGAGAAGCGCGTCAACAGGCACAATTCTGCTCACATTATCTAGAGGTTCATTATGAAGACCTGATTACAGACACCAAAAGCGTCTTGATGAAAATATGCAAATTTATCGATTTACCTTATAGTGAAAACTTACTCATACAGTTATCCCCCGATCGCACTCGAATAAACCGCTGGCAAAGTGAAATGAGCGATCGCGATCAAGCCAAGTTTGAAGCAATTGGGGGCAGTATGCTACGCGAACTAGGATATAAAACTTGAAATAGGATTCGCTATGTCTCAAATTCATATTTGGCCAGAACCAACAGTCAAAAGTAATGACTTAATCACCGTTAGCGCCACAATTGAGATTCTTAACCAAGAGCGAAATAGCCTATGGTATCGGCTGCCAGATAAACATAGTTCTTTATTAACGTCAAGTTGCGATCCATTCGTTGTCGCCACCATTTTCATGGCTATGACTCAGGGCGTTGATGTAGTGGTTCACGGTGAAGTGTCTCCTTCTTTGCTGCAAAATTTAACGGAGTTTCAAACGGTGTGGGCGTGCTGGCGATCGCATTACAAGCAAGTTGAAATCACCGCAGAAGTTGAGCGAGAACAGCCGACAAATAACAGGACATCCAGAACAATTTCTACTTTTTCTGGTGGTGTAGATAGTTGCTTTACAGCGTTTCGCCACGCTAAAAAACTGTGTGGTCGGGTGCAGCGTCCTCTAGAAGCAGGGTTAATGATACATGGACTAGATATTCGCCTCCACGAGCAGCAATACTTTGACAATGCAGCACAAAAATCTAGAGCGACACTTGCTAGTTTGGGGTTAGAGCTAATTACAATGGCAACTAATTTCCGCTCCTTTAAGCAAGATTGGGAGGATGTTTTCGGGGTTGCAATTGCGTCTTGCTTAATGCTGTTACAAGGTGGCTACGACTCTGGTCTAATTCCCAGTTCCGTACCTTACCAGGAAATGAATTTATATAATGAAATAATATCCTATGGCTCAAATCCAATTACAGATTCGTTGCTGTCAAGCCGCTCTTTTCAAATTATTCATGATGGTGCAGGCTTTACCCGCACAGAAAAAGTCAAACAAATTGCCCAGTGGCAAGAAGCTTTACAAAATCTAAGAGTCTGTTGGCAAGGAGAGCAGAAAGATCGTAACTGTGGACACTGCGAGAAATGTATTCGGACTATTCTCAATTTTCGAGTAGTAGGGCTTGGTCTGCCCCATTGTTTTGAGCGAGATATTGACGAGCGAGATATTTTGAGTCTCCCAGTTTTGAACAAAAGTATATTGGGTGAATGCGTTTCTATATTAGCTACGGCTAAGACCAACTCTATCTCTAATTCATGGGTTACGGCTTTAGAAGAATATGTAAGACGTAATCAGCGCAACGCTATCTCAGCTTCTAAGACGTAGCCTACCACGGCTATTTCACAAAATTCATCATCAAAATTAAAGGAGAAGATTGATCGTGATTCGACAGTTACTAAAATCCAATATCACTGAAAACAGTATTAATCAACTTCCAGTGGTAAACAGTCACAACGAATGGGATACTCTGCAAGAAGTTATCGTCGGGCGTATTGAGGGAGCAGCTGTTCCTCCAATAGAACCTACTCTACTAGCTAATACTTCTCCTAGCAACTTGGAATTTTTTCACAAACATGGGGGTAAGCCTTTTCCCCAAGAGCTAGTAGATGCTGCTGCCAAAGAGCTAGAAGAGTTTTGCCGAATTTTGACAGCTGAAGGCATAACTGTAAGGCGACCGGAAGTCTTTGACTTTTCCCAAACTTACCAGACACCGGATTTCACATCTTCTGGTTTTTACGCTGCTATGCCTCGGGACATCTTAATTGTTATTGGCAACGAAATTATAGAAGCACCGATGGCTTGGAAATCGAGGTTCTTCGAGTACCGCGCTTATCGCTCCCTGACAGTAGAATACCTGCAACGAGGAGCCAAGTGGACGGTAGCTCCAAAATCCAACATGTCAAATGAGTTTTATGATATTGAGTATGCTAACAAACCTGTTGAAGAACGCTTTGCTTTAACTAAAAAGAATAATTGTTTTGTAACTCGCAACCAAGAGCCTAGCTTTGACGCAGCAGATATTGTTCGCTTTGGTAAGGATTTATTTGTACAACGTTCCCATGCAACCAACGATTTAGCAATTACTTGGCTGCAAAGGAATTTGGGTGATAGCTACCGGGTACATAAAATACAATTCCAGGACGCAAATCCTTTGCACATAGATGCCTCTCTAGTGCCTTTAAAACCAGGAATAGCATTAGTGAATCCTTCTCGTCCTTGCATCCAGGAAGAAATTTTTCGCAAAGCAGGTTGGGATTTAATCAATGCCGCATCTCCAACTCTTCCTAAAAACTGGCCCATGTATATGTGTAGTTCTTGGATCAGTATGAATATACTCAGCTTAGACCAAGAACGTATTGTGGTAGAGAGTCAGGAAGAACCTACACAAAAACTTTTGCAAGATTTGGGATTCAAAGTCATTCCAATTGATTTTCGTCATGTCTACACTTTTGGTGGTTCATTCCATTGCGTAACCTGTGACGTACGACGGGATAGTAAACTAGAGGAATACGGATTCAGCGATATTGATACTTAAGCTTAATCACTATATTTCTGTTGAACCTCATTCCGGGTATTGCATTCTAATTCACCTTAATTCGTACTTCTATTATGTAACGCCCAAAATTGCTGATTAAAATATGTCGGAGTCGTCTGTGATGAATAACAAGCTAATTCGTGTGTTTAAAGACATCAACTAACTACCTTCCTCAGCAGAAGTATTATGGTGGAGCGAATGCATATTTGGCAGGAAATTGCTGGGGTTAGTGTATCTGCATGAAAGGACTGTTTGTTCATGAAGATAGTGGCTGTTGCGGCTTGCGTCAAGTTAATTTGACAATACCCCTCTAATGAGTTATCTCCTTACTTAAAAATGAAAACTATAGTTTATCAATCTTATCGTACTGAAAATGTACCTACTTGGATTAATACTTGTATGCAGACAGTCAAAGATTGGGCAACGCTGAAGGACTTCGATTATCAAATGATCGATGATAAACTATTTGATTATGTTCCGGATTGGTACAAGGAAAAGGTAAATGGAAAAATACAGCCAATTTCTGATTTAGCGAGACTAGAATTAGCGAAAGAATTTCTTTTAAAAGGATATGAGCGAACTATTTGGATGGATGCTGACATTCTGATATTCCATCCAAAACAGTTGAATGTTAACACCATAGAAGAATATTTATTTTGTCACGAAGCTTGGATATCCCTAGAAGCAGGAAGTGAGGTAGAGTCAGGCAAAATTATTTGTAGAAGTAAAGTTAATAATGCTATGGCTATATTTACTCAAAAGAATAGTTTTTTAGATTTCTACATTTATGCCTGCAAAGAAATTGTCAGAAATTCTAAAGATACAGTTTCTTTAATTGAAATTGGTACTAAATTTTTAACCAATCTGCATCAATTTCTTCCTTTACATCTTTTCAAAAATCTAGGGCTTTTAAGTCCTTTAAATATGTATGGTATTGCTGAAAATAAAAAGTATTTAACTCAAGAGTATACCAAACTAATGGGCGCTCCAATTTATGCAGCAAATTTGTGTTCAACATTTAGAAATACTAGCTATCAAGGAATAGATATGAATGATAAAGTGTACGAAATTGTGATAGAAAAGCTTTTAGAAACAAAAGGAGAATTAGTCAACCAATACTTTCAGTAGTATTGAAAAAGCAAAAGAAAAGTATGATACGTGTCCGCTCTTATCTAGAACACAAAGTATGAGTAAACATATTTTTTTGTATACACACGATAGAGGAGTTGGTGGAGTTGCACAAAACCACCACTTAATTATGCGTACATTGGTAAGGTTGGGATATCAAGTAACCTCTGTACAACCCCCAGCATATGATGATAGGATAATCAGCCTTCAAAAGCAGTTGGGTATTCGGCACATCTGGGCAGAACCGAAAGCTAAGTTTAAAAGCTGGTCACTAGGCTTTGATGTTGAATGTTGGCAACCAACTTTAACAAACTACTCTGAAAACCCGGATTTAATTATTTGTAATAATGTCCATCCGTTTGCCACCTTTGTTGTTAAACAAATCGCTATTCAACTTGGAATACCCTACATTGTAATCGAGAATCTTGTTGTGCCAGAGCTAGCTCTTCAGTTCGCTGAATATTTAGATGAGCTATCACATCACTACACTCAAGCCAAGTCAGTTATTGCCGTTTCTTATGAGAATTTAAGTTTATTACACAAATTATTCAAGCTTCCTGAAAATAAAGGAAAGGTTATTTATTATGGACGACCTTCAGAATATTTCACTCCTTGCGACTTCAACGTGCGCGATCGCCTGCGCCAATCGCTTAACATACCAACAGATGCCGTAGTTTGCTTCACAGCTGCTCGTATAGAACTGCGAAAAGGCTACCAGTACCAGCTAGAAGCAATTAAGCAGCTAATGCTCAATCCAGTATGGCCTCAACTTTACTTTGTGTGGGCAGGAGGTGGAATTTTTGAGCCACAACTCGAAAAGGAACTCCAACAAGCAGTTGAGCAACTAGGCATAACTGACAAAGTTATATTTTTAGGGAACCGCTCTGATGTTTTAGATTGGCTGAATGCCGCTGATATTTATGTGTTTCCTTCACAGCTAGAAGGAATGCCTTTGTGTGTTATGGAAGCAATGGCAAAGGGATTGCCGATAATTGCAACAGCCGTCAGTGGAATTCCAGAAGAATTAGGTAATACTGGCAAATTACTTCCTGACCCCAACATTGATTCCCAAGCCACCGTCAGAGAATTGGTAACGACGATTCAAGACTGGGTTATGAGTCCACAGTTACGTCACGACCTTGGTCAGGATTGCAAGCAGCGAGCAGAAAAAATGTTTAGGGAAGAACAGAGTATGAAAAAATTAGTGGAAGTGATTGAGAAGACATTCATGCTGTCCGAGGGTGCATCCCATGAGTATTACAACTAGTATACTAATACGCACGAAAAACGAAGCTAAATACATATTAAACACTTTGAGACTGGTGACAAGTCAATCTTCAAAGCTCAAAGATATTGTTGTAGTGGATTCTGGATCTACTGATGAAACAGTTAATATTGTCAAGCAGTGGAGTGACGTTAAGCTAATTCAAATTCAGCCTGAACAATTCACATTTGGCCGTTCTTTGAACATTGGCTTCAAAACTATTGAGGGAGAAATAGTTGTATCGTTGAGTGCTCATGCTTTTCCCTGCAATCAGTACTGGTTGCAAAACTTGGTTAAGCACTTTGATGACCCTGAAGTGGCGGGAGTTTATGGCAAGCAGATTCCTCAACCTAATGCTTGGCCATCGGTTCAGCGAGACTATATAGCGGGTTATGGCGATCAAAGACGAATTCAGACAAACCCGGATAGTCCTCGCGAACACTTTTTTTCCAATGCTAATTCTGCTATTCGTCGTCAGTGCTGGGAGAAACACTGTTTTGATGAAACGCTAACTGCTTGTGAGGATGCAGAGTGGGCAAGAGCAATGCTAAGGCTGGGATACAAAATCATTTATGAACCTGAAGCAGCAGTATATCACTCACACAACGAGCCTCTTGTTAAGGTATATCAGCGAGCTTACAAAGAAGCTCTGGCATTTCAGTCGATTTACGAAGAAAAAATGAGCTTGCACCATGCTTTACGCAAATGGCGTAAGTCAGTATTAGCTGACATTCGCTTCATCCTCCAAAATGGTAAAGCTTACGAGTGGATTTTACAAGCACCAATCTACCGCCTGTTCTGGATTTACGGACAGATCAAACCTAGTCTACCTGCGCCGATGTGGAAGCAGTTGGTTAGGCAGTGGTTGAGGGAGTAATTAAGCAAGCAGTTACTTAAAAGCATCACACAAATAGCTAATTATAAGGATATTATGATTTAGGGAGTTCTATGCTGAGTGATATTTTAATCGCTATTGGTAACAAAATCATTGAAGCATTTTTTTGAAAGATAGCAAACAGCCGAGTAAAAGAGCCAAACAATATGTTTTAGAAAATTAATTTTGAAATATTGCTGTAGCTCGCTTAGAAAAATATTTACTTAACTAGAACTTACGCATTGACAGAACATTGATACTATGCAGTTAAGTTCAACTTCTGTGTTAGGTGTTCTAAAATAAAATCACGAGCCACTTGAAGAGATAAATTTCTTTGGAGTTCATACCAATT
>JAESFN010000610.1_pt1 | contig 27867 bp, 23 predicted proteins | sample 9269411 | NCBI WGS metagenome assembly JAESFN01 (sample SAMN14505399, study PRJNA617100) | algae metagenome | isolation source: Iphinoe sp. HA4291-MV1 and co-occurring heterotrophs from trail next to... | place: USA: Maunawili Falls, Hawaii | collected 2009-07-25
CCTTTTTCAAAACTCATCTAGGCAAACATCAAATGAGACGTAGTTTTTAAGATGCAATTTTGAGATGAGAAAACCGCCAAAAATCATGGTAAATCTCCAGCGGGTTTAGTACTCTCAAAAACGGTCGGTTTTGAGAGGTGTTTTTTATGTGTCATAAATAATCTGAGCTATTAGGCAAGGATATTGATTTGGATTACAGACAAAATTATTTTTTATTCAGATAAACTTTTCAAACTTCTAATTTTTAGTAGTAACGAGGTACATATGCTTCGGTTTTTTACGATTTTTTCGTTGCTTCTTATAGCTAGCTGTAACTGCTCTTCGCATTTGCCTAATATTCATCTCTACGATGATGTTAAACTACTAGGATGCCCTGTAAAAAAAGGTACTCTTCTTAAAATGGATGACAAAATAGTTGTGGTTATAGATAGTAAAAATACACCTGAAGGTTGTCATACGGTTGTTAAACCTAGATAACAATTAATCACTTACTATTACTGATAAAATAGTAAGTGATTTTATAAAGTTATTAATTTTATTAAAATTATTGCTCTAAAAAATAAACTTGGCATACATCATTTGTTTTTTTACAGGATAAGTTAACAGAAAAATTATTATAAAAACTGTTATTTTTTGAAGAATCAAATGTTTTAGTTAGTATATATCCTGGCTTAATTTCTTTACTTAAATTATCTAGTAACTTACCTCCTTGATAAATCTTAATAGCCATAACTGTAGAAATACTGTTATCAGAAACTCCAATCATTAAATTAACTTTACTAAAATTATCAGCATCAATTCGACAAGAAACTTCTATAAATTCATCTCTATAAGCATACATACTTGCTGAATATGTGTAAGATTGATGATTAACCACAATCAAATCTTTAGTATTATCATTTTTCCAAAATTTTGTACGCCAAGAATTAGACGAACTTAGCGCACATTCAGCGTCAGAAAACACCGCAGGAGTCAGTGATGGTGTTGGAGTTGGCGAAGTTGTTGGAAATTCTGGATATGTGCTTGGAATTGAGGGTGTGCTGAGAGTTAGTGGTGTAGATGTTGTTAGAGGTGATTGATTTGTTGGTTGACTAGGCAGTGGGGATAGATTTGTATTTGATGGCAGTTGAGTTGGAGTGGGAGAGGGAATAGGGCTTGAACTAGGACTAGTTTCAGACTTAACTGCTATTTTAGGAAATCGATTAGGAAAAAAAGTAATCTCTAAAGAGCCAAAACGAACTATATTTATTTTCTGTCCCAAAGTAAAATCATATAAAACTAAAAGAAGGAATATACAAAAAAAGGAACTGACAACTATTTTTTCTAATTTACTCATGAGTACAAAGCAGACAGTAGTATCTTTATTATCTATCTAACTTGCCATCTTATTTCGGATTATTGATTATCTTTTCTTTCCAAAGCTGCGTGATAGCCGTGTAATACATGGAAAGAACCTCGCCTGCTGTTCAAACCACCCCAAGAACACAAAAGCGCCCATTCATCAAACAGATCTTGAACCACTTCTACCGTATAATAACGAGGTTAGAGATGATTTTGGAATAGCGGTCAGTTAAGAACCACGCAGATATTGGTACAGCGTCTTCCGACAGATGTGGAATTCCCGCGCCAACTGGGTTTTGTTCACCCCGTTTGCCGCCCTTGCCCTTATCTCTACAATCTGTGCCGGATTTAAAGACTTTTTGCGCCCCTCATAGGCTCCGCACCCTTTGGCAAGGGCAATAACCGTTCAGGCGTTCTTGTGACAGGAGGTCAATCAGCATCTGGCATTTTTCTGGAAATTTGCTATATTACAGATGTGTGCCCCGGTGTTCTTCCTAGCGTGAAAGCGTTCTATAGATACCGGGGATTTGGTTCTTATGCCATAGAAGTACCATAAAATTCTATTTTAAATATCTATGCATCCACTACCGTCGCCTAATTTCCCGATAGAGATTGCTGCGTCCAATCCCTAACTGCTTTGCTGCATTAGTGGGTGACATACCAGCATCGATGAGGAGAAATGCCGCATTAAGGGTATCAGCGTTCAACTTGGGCCGACCAGGATGTTTACCCCTACTGCGCGCTACTGCAATGCCATCTTTAGTACGTTCGGCGATAAGTCTGCGTTCAAAATGCGCAATCGCTCCAAAAACATGAAACACCAGTTCCCCAGCGGCGGATGAGGTATCAATCTTCTCCTCCAGTGACATCAGGTCAATCCCCTGCTGCTTGAAGCGTTCCACAGTTTCCAACAGTTCTTTAAGACTGCGCCCCAGACGGTCAAGCCGCACCACGCAAATGATGTCTCCCTTACGGGCATAGCTAAGCATTGCGTCCAATCCTGCCCGCTTGAAATTCTTGCCGCTGATGACATCCTCAAAAATTTTTATCGCCCCAGCCCGCTCAAGGCGTAGCCGTTGCCCTTCCAAATCCTGTTCTTGAGTGGACACCCGCGCATAACCAAGGATATCTGCCATATTTTATATTTCTTCATAATAAGTTGTGCAATGATTATTAGTCTCTAAAACGGTCGTTTTAGAGACGATATTCCCCCTACCCCCTTTTCGCCATCTGCACCAGTCAAAACCGTCTCTAAAATGTGTCTCTTTATTCTGCTTGTCTCTTTATTTGATGGGACATTTTAGGGACGAGCAACACTTCTTTTATCCGTCAAAAACGATTTTGTACAGAATCGCATCCAACGCCTTCCAATACTGCTCGGTTAAGAATAGTTGAGGTGCCAGAAACCCGGTTTCTTTAAGAAACCGGGTTTCTAATTTTTGCTTATCCGAGCAGTATTGCAACGCCTTCTGCTCATACCCATTTGCTTTGAAAAGTTTTATGGACATTTTTTTATAACGCATTTATCCTCAATAACTGCATAAGGAGTATAAACCCTGTGGCGGAAATTCGTATTCGTAACCTCCCTGATTGGGTTGTTAACTGCTACAAACAGACAGCAACGGAAAATGGTAAAACCCTCGAAGGGTACATGCGCCAAATGCTTGAAGGTTCCCTTTTATCCGAACAAGCCGCTATTGCTGACACCCTACAACAAGGGTTGCTAGAACTTGCGGACAAATACGGCCCTATGCCTGATAGCACAAATCTGCTGCGAGAAGTTCGGGACGAGAGCGAATAAGATGATTGTAGTCGATGCCAGTGTAGCGCTCAAATGGCTACTACATAACGAGCAAGACAGTGCCAATGCACTGGCACTCCTGAAGAAGCCCTTCAAATTGATTGCGCCCGATCTTATCCGCCTGGAAGTTCACGCAACCCTCACCAAAGCCGTCCGACGGAAAATCCTTTCGCCCACCGATGCGCTGTTGCAAATGCAGCGCTGGCGCTCTTCCCTTGCAAACCGAGCCATCATTATCACGCACCAGGATGAAGATTTCAGTGAAGCAGGACAGCTGTCTCTAGACTTACAACATCCCTTTTATGACTGTGTGTACTTAACCGTCGCCAAAAAACTTCATATACCTCTGGCAACGGCAGACAACCGTTTAGAGGTAGTGGCACACCAAGTATCGATTGAAGTTTTCCCTTGGAGAAAATAAACTTTCCTCAAATCAGACTATTAACCACCCTACCCTCTTGACCGACAGAGGCAGCATAAACAAAGCCAGCCGAACGGATAAAGTGTAGAGTCAATGCAAGATTGGTGAATGTTTTATGTTTAACATTTGTGCGTGGAAAGCCTGGAGATGGCAAACTGATTCTCGATTTTATACAGCTGAAATTGTGCAAGACCTTTTCGGAGATTGGGTTGTGCGTTTAGGTTGGGGTGGTTTGCACAATAGAAGTGGAAACACAAGCAGCATTTTGGCTGCCAGCTATCTTGAAGCACAAGATATTGTGGAAAAAATTCGTAAGAGGCGTTTACAAAGAGGGTATAATCTTATGTCTGGCGGTTACGCCAGCAGATCGCGATCCATAAACATGCGTGATATATAATGTGAGGATAATTGTTGGTAGTCCCTATGAACGAGGAACACGCAGCGCTTTTCAATCTTAGCCCTTCCGAACGGCTTTTGCTGGCGCAAGACCTGTGGGACAGCCTCAGTGTCGAGGATATTCCTCTTTCTGAATGGCAGAAACAGGAACTTGATCGTCGAAAAGCCATTTATGAAGCGAACCCTGGTTCTAGGCGCTCATGGGATGACGTGAAACGCCGAATTATTGAGCGGCATGGCTAAACCTGTCGTCCTCACACCAGAAGCCGAGGAAGATTCCGATCAGGCATATTTCTGGTACGAAAGCAGACGGATCGGCTTGGGGCGAGAATTTCTAACCGCAGTCGATGCGTGTATCCAGTCCATCCATCGCAATCCGAAACTATACCAGGTTTTGTACAAAGGCTATCGCAGAGCAGTCATTCGACGCTTCCCTTACGCCGTTCTCTACGAAGAAACGGATGATGAAATTGTTGTGTATGCCGTTTTCGATTGTCGCCAAGACACTTCAAAGTGGCGCGAACGCTTGCAATAGCTCAGGGAGAATTAATAGCTATGGCACATAATGCATCCAACGGCACGAAACCATTCCTTCGTTTCATATTAAATTAACTGATATTCATCAGTTAATCCGATACAAAATGACGTTCATCTGCCCGCATTGCAACTCGCGCAACGTTGTCAAAAATGGCACTCAAAAACACAGCGGTCGCCAAAAAATATACTGTCGCGACTGCTGCAAACACGCACAAGCAGGATATACCTACAGGGGAAGTAAACCAGGGATGAAACGGCAGATCGTCAAGCTTTCCATTGAAGGAAAGTCGGTGCGTAATATTGCGGCGAAACTTTCTCTATCCCCTACAACGGTACAAACCAAAAGAGCCGTTCTCCCAAACACCCTGCGAAAACCGGATAAACAACGCAGCACACTTCTCAATCCCAAAAGCCCGTTACGCTTTCCGGGCGGCAAATCCAAAGTCTTGGACTGTCTTCTCCCCCTTATCCCTACTAATATAGAAGAATTTCGAGAACCAATGGTTGGAGGCGGGTCAATGTTCCTCGCCGTTAAAACCCTTCTGGAAGCATCAACAAAATTCTGGATCAACGATCTCAATCCCAATGTCGCCGCCTTCTGGCAATCCCTTCAGGCATCCCCTGACGACCTGCTTCAATCTATCCAAACCCTACGACAACAATACCCAGATGGCAAAAAACTATACCAATGCCTCGTCTGGAACTATCCGGTGGTCGATGCTTTATCCAGAGCGACACGCTGCTTCATTCTGAATCGGATTACATTTTCAGGCGCTGCCGATGCTGGAGGCTATTCCGCACAAGCCTTTACAAACCGATTTACCGATGCGTCCTTAGAAAAGTTACGTACCTGCGCCCCTCACCTAACCAATGTGCGCGTTACAAATGAAAGCTACGAACAATCTCTACAGGCTCCAGGCAACAAGGTTTTCATCTTCCTCGATCCACCCTACTACACTGCCTCAAGCCTTTACGGCGAACGGGGCGAAATTCACGATTCTTTCGACCACGTAAAGTTTGCACATCACGCACAACAATCACCACATCAATGGCTCATCACCTATGATGATACCCCAGAAATCCGACAATTATTCCACTTCGCCCACATCCAAGAATATTCCGTACAATACGGCATGAATAACTACAAACAGTCCCATGCAGCCAAAGGAAAAGAGCTTCTGATTCGGAATTTCTCGCCGTGAAAATTTTTCATATGGCACGACGCAAGTTAACTTTGAAATATTTCTTCCAGCTTTTTCAATAGGTCATCCAATTCCCGCTGTTGCTTCTCATCCAAGGATTTTATCTTTTTCGCTTTCGTATAAATATTTTTGAGACGTTGCGAATAAGCAATAGCCTCATCCGTACCCTTCTTCTCTTCTTTTGTCTCTGTTTTCAGATTGGCAATTTTTTCCTTAATTTGACTCAAGGATAAATTCTCACTAGCAGCAATCTTTAACAGAGATTTGCGCTGTTTATCATCTTTAACACGAGCAATCGCCCTTGCTTTTGTATACTCTATCTTACCCTGTCGCAAAATCTCTAAAACATCTGACGGCAGATTCAATAACGGCAGACGTGCCGTTCTAAAGCTGTCTATCGTCAATTTGCTGGTCGTCACCAGCACAAATTCAATTTTTTCCAGTTGACTAGAAACGTTTTCAGTCAACTCCAGCCCCCGTTTTTTGGCATTCAAAGCTTGATCAATAAGAGAAATCACTTCTTTTTTAGAAGCATTCAATTCCAAACTCAACAGTTCCAGGATGCCCTCTGTTTCTTCTATCGGATTGAGATCTTCACGTTGCAGATTTTCGACTAAGGCCAACTGATAGGCTTTTTTGTCATCTAATTCCCGGATGACCACCGGGACAAAGCCCAATCCCGCCTCCTTCGCAGCCCGATATCGCCTTTCCCCCGCCACCAATTCATAAGCACCACTGGAGAGTGGACGCACCAGCAATGGCTCAAGAATACCATGTTCTTGAATGGACTTTTTTAAGTGTTCCAGCTTGGAGGGATCGAAGTAACGTCTCGGCTGAGACGTTGGCAAAGAAATTTCAGCCAATGATAAAAGGGCACTATCCTCTATTCCTTGCCCTTTTTCACTCAGTTTATCCAAAATATCTGGAACCTTAATGCTGGTAATGCCAGGATTTTTATTCTTTGCTGCCATGAAGACCATCCAACGTTTTCGCTATTTCCTGTAATAATTTAATAGCAGGGTGCTTGGGGTTATATAAGGCTAAAGGTTTTTGGCTTTGAGCCGCATTAGCAAAATCCGTAGTTCTAGGAATAGTTGGCAACACAGCCCCCACTTTTGAAAGCTGATCATAAATCGCTTTGAGACTGTTTTCCCCCTGCATTGTACGAGCATCATGCATGGTAGGTATAAAACCTGCAATTTTTAGCTTTTTATTGGCAATTTTCAAAGTCTTCACGATTGTCGTTAACAACAACTCTGTCCCTTTCAAGGCTTTAAATTCTGTTTGAATCGGAACCAAAACGTGCGTTGCTGCAACTAGAGACATAATACTCAAAATACCTAAACTCGGCGGGCAGTCTATAAGAATGAAATCGTAATTCTCTTTCACATCTTCCAACGCCTGCCTGAGCCGAAGCTCCCCCATAATAGCTCCAACCAATTCCATTTCTGCAGTACTGAGACTGATATTGGATGGAACCAGATCCATTCCAAAAATGTCTCGTACAATCTCTAAGTCCTCTTCTTTGGCTACGGCATTGTAGAGAGTTTTGGTAAGTTCATTCGGTTCTAAGCCCATAAAAACTGTCAATGAACCCTGTGGATCGTCATCAATGAGCAACACCTTTCGCCCCAATTCCTTCAGATGATACCCAATATTCATAGTAAGAGTCGTTTTTCCAACCCCACCAGACTGGTTAAAAAGCGCAATTATTGAAGCGGTCACTATTTACATACCTTACAGTAGGCTTTTGCTATTTAGTGTAATAGCATTCCAGCACATTTGCACAATGCGCTACATTTTTCCTAGACAAAACCGGACAACCTTGGCAAAAAAGGCGGTTTTTTCGGTCAATAAGCACGAGTAATTGAGAATCACCGCCTTTTTTGCCCCCACCACAGATATCTGTGAGTGCTTCAAGAGTACTCGTGGGGGAAGGTTGTCCGGTTTTGTCATGGTTTCACCCAACCCTACGCATAAGGTACAAAAAATGTGTGGTGTCTTATGAAAATTCCAACTCAGACCATTACAGGTACAGATCTTACAGGCAAGCAGCGGACTCTTGATCGCAGCGAACCTCCATTGCTGTCATTATTCCAGACTTTTCTCCCTAGTACAGAAAAATATTCCAATACCATTGAGCTATACGATGCTCTTCCCAAATACTATCCTTCCCCCAAAAAAATGGCATCCCTTCGAGAACAAGGGAAATTTCTCAACACTCTTGAAAGAAACTTTAAGCATCGTGGCAAGTCCTATCGTGTGCAAATTTACCCTGCCCGCATTGAAGTTGAAGATGGAAAATTCATCGAATACTATCCAACAGAACGCGAACAACTGGTAGAAGAAGCATTACGCAAAATTGCTACCGACAGCCTTAGTGGTGTATTTCTCAATGAAAAAGCAGGGGTGCAATTTACACTTAACCAGCTGATGCGAGAACTAAAAAAATACGATCACAGTATTTCATATCCAGCACTTATCGAAGCACTTACCATTTGTAACCGTACTAACCTTACTGTAAAATCGGGAGATGGTGCGACAATACTCCAATCACCTATTTTTCCTACCGTACTTATCAAAAGTCGCAAAGAGTGGCTAAATGAGCCGCGAGATGCATACTGCTATGTGCAATTCAATCCTTTAGTAACAGTTTGCCTGGAGAATCTCAGCTACCGTCAATTCGATTACAATACTTCCATGCGTCTTTCACAGCCACTAACACGCTGGCTACACAAACGCATATCGCACTATTATATACAAGCAAATTTACTGGCACCATACAAAATCAAAGCTACCACAATCATCCGTGATAGCGGACTTATCACTGACGAAAAATTTTCACGAGCTTTAAACACAATCTCAAAATGTCTTGACGATCTCAAAAATCCTCTTCCACAAAGCAACGACACCCCAACAGATTCACGCCTAACCGTACTATTAGGTTACAATGCAGATCGTATATCTGAAGGACGACGCATCGTCGATATTCAATACACACTTCGACCATCACCATATTTTGTACAAGAAGCAAAGCTAGCCAACTCACGGCAAAATAAAATCGTCGAACTTAGCAGTCCCAAAACTAAGCCGTGAAGAAGAATTCAGGAGTCAGAATCAGTTGAATGGGGATTCAAACAAGGCGCGAAGCTCGCCGGGTGGAATCTTCCATCCGGCAGACTTCGCAGCTTTTGGGTAAGAAGCTTCTTACCCAAAACGTGCCGCCCCAACCAACTGTGGACAACGCTCTTATCCTGCGGAGGGAAAACGCCAGGTGCTACAACGGGGGGAACCCCCGCAACGCACTGGCTCCCCTCCTGCAGTACTGGTTCACCAGTCGTACAGAATACATTCTGTATTCTGACTCCTGACTCCTGAATTCTTTGAGGATAACGAAGATGATATGTATGGGCACGTCCTGATGCGACACCTCAAAGCAAACAAGGTATGTACTAGCACGTCCCAAAGGTATGTATGGGCACGTCCTGGTGGCACGCTGTACATCCAAGAAAGTATGTACTGGCACGTCCGGACACCCAAAAAGGTATGTATTAGCACGTCCCAAAGTATGTACTGGCACGTCCAGAACAGCCAAAAAGGTATGTATTAGCACGCCCCAAAGTATGTATTGGCACGTCCAGAACACCTAAAAATACACCAAAGTATGTATGGGCATGTCCTGCCAACACCCAAAAAATCTTAGGATTTACACGATGAGCAAGCTACTTTTTCACCGCTTATTCTTTTAACCTTATTTTAATCACCTCCCTACCCCCAAAACTGTGGATAACTTTCTGCACAGATCAAAGAGAAAACATCTCTGCAATATATGACACTAAAAATAGAAGTCCCCACAAAAGCACTTTTAACGCTTTTTTAATCACAGTTAAAAATTTGATGTAGGTGGGGATATTTTTCTCCCTTAACCCTACCAGGCGCTCGTTTTTCCCGGCATGATGGCGATGTTTTTTCGCTACCATCAGAACATATGCGTTCTAATGGTGAGCAATGCCAGAGCATGGAGAAAAAGATACAGAACAGCAAACAGAAGAAAACCTTCCTAATCCAGAGGATTATTACGACCGCAATGAAGTCTCACACAGCGCGAGAAATGCTACTCAAGGCGAAGCAAGCCGGCTTCAGCGTCTCATAGAACGTGGCAAGAACGCTATCGAGCGGGCGAAGCCTGTAGCGCAACTGGTCGGAAAATATCTTAAGGAAGAATCTACCGAACGTATTGCAAAGTTAGCAGCCAAAGAAGCTGTGGTTGGGGAAGTCCCAATAGTCAATGTTGGTGTTGCAGTCTATGAGATTTATGATTTTGGTAAAGATCTTAAGCATTTCATTGATGAAGCCAAAATCATAACACAAAATGAAGCTAAACTAAAACGCCCTTTTCATGAAATAGCCAAAGAGAAACGTGAACATAACCTGAAGTTATTAGACGCTAATGGAGAAGTAACACGCCTATCAAGAATTAATAAATTTCACGAACAAAATCCTAATGTTTATTTTGTTCAAAATCAGATGGATCATCGTTTCATAGAGCAACTCAATAAGGTAAAAGCGCGCTCCTTTGAAGAACAAATCTCTCAGAAAGCATCAGAACCAAATGCAAAAGCTCAAATAGCTTCTCATTTCACAAAAGTTGAACGCATTTCTGAATCGTTCCAGCGTGAGTACCTTATAGGGTCAGTATTTGATAACTACAATTATGCTTTGGCGACGGCACGCAAGGAACTAGGAGAGCAACATTTTAATCTTGTCCATCATCCTCAACGGGGAACCGAATTTGATCGGTTTACAGCTGAATGGTTATACACCAAAGGATTTTCTAAAACTGAAGTCAGCCATGCAATCTATCGTGAAAGTCCTTTCCGTCAGTTAGTTGACGTGCAGCAGCATTTACCGGAAAAAGGGGTTTATCCTGAACTTGATAAATATACCCAAAAAACTCTTGAGGCACTCTCCCCTAACTTAGACCGAATCAGGGATAACGTGCAAGGCTGGCAGTTTTCCAAGGGATCTGAAGTATCCAAAGGGCATATAAGTCCTCATCAATTTGAGCAGTATAAAGATTTGAAAATCGAAGCGATGAAAGAAGCGGCTCTTAAGAAAGAAGATGTTGACACACTGTCTCGTAAAAGGCTGGCAGAATATATAAGTAAGAATGCCCAGGAAAACCATCAGGGAACAGATCTGCAATACATATTAGAACGGGGTAGGGTACTAGAAGCAGGTCAAACTCCAAACGATCTTAAAATAATGTTTAAGTTACACGCCGCAGGGCACGAAAAAGGCGAAGTGATTGAAGTGTTGAAAAATTTTTCACCACATTCCAATGATGGAGTAAATTATGGCTTTGAGAAATACAACCAACTTGAGCAATATTTAAAACAACCTAATGTCCGCACAAAGCTTGATGAGGTTATCAAATTAAAGCAGGAGAACCCTATCTTACAACAAGAGCGCCGATTGGATAGGCTGGGACTTTCCCATAATCAGTACGAAGGTGGAACACAAACTTACACAGATGCATCACGCAGTGCAACGGTAACGCGAACACAGCAGCGTAGGGATATTGAGAGAGAGAATTGACCAATAAAGGCGTCAAAATAAAACATCAGATTGTTCCGCTTTGCGGAACGCTTTACAACACTGGATCGCCGCGCCGCTGCCCGGCTCGCGATGACACTCAAAGGCTTGTTTTTCCCGTTTCATTCCGTCTGGACAAAATTGCCCAGCCTTACCCAAATTTACCCATCTAGAGTCCACGATTGGTGCAGCAAGGCGGGTCTATTCTCAATAACTGACCTTTCACAACTTGACAAACCCGCCTTGCTGCAAAGGCTGGGCAATTTTGTCTAAGAACAGCCCAACCCTTTAAAAATTTCATGAAGTGTTAAGATTTTGATTTGTTCTTCGTTGACTTTTTTTGAGCAATATTGTTTCCTGACCCTGATTTTTATGGAGGGTTGCATGGATATCCCGTTTCTGACATTAAATATCTCGAAACCTTCATGCCTATGGTACAAAAAGGTCATAGAAGACGGCAAGGAAATCAATACAGGACTTTCTCTTTTGATGCCGGAGATATTTCCGTATCTTTATGCGCCTCTTGAAGAAGAAAAGGAACAGGATTTCAAGTATAAACCATTGAGCGTTACTCTCAGGAAAAGGTTACAGATGACGCCCAAAAAATATCTTTTTTGTATCAAAGGAATTTTTCAAGACAAGTATTACCAATGTAGTTTTTTCGACAAAGCACTAGCAAGTCTTAGTTTCACCTTTCTTTCTATAGGTGACATGCTTTTTTACCCTGGACTTATCGCTGTTATCAGCGATAAACAAAGATATGTCATCGCTAAAAACAATGCAGCTGCTTCTTTACAAAAAAATAAGGAACAAATCCAAAAGGAAGTTGAAGCATGGACTGCTAACCTTTATCAAAAATTGTTAGATGCTAAAATTTTATCCCCTGAAAAGCATTAAAAAAATGGAGGTATCAGTCGTCAGAATTCAGCTAAGGGAACTTAGTACGACTATATGCTATACAAAGAAATTCTCTTAACTGCCTCTTGCGATCGCCTCCTTAATGGTGTTGAGTAGCATGTAATTATAGATACTGCTGATAGTGAGAACGCCCAGGAGAATTATTAGCCAAGGTGGCAGATGCAGTTTAGCGCTCAACCTCATGGTCATGGTTTGCTGTAGGCGTGTAATCGCTTGTCCTTGTTTGTTCTGTACCGATTGAATGCTCTGTGAGTGCTCCAAGAGTTCGTGTATTGATGAGATTAGCATCGAGCTTTTCGACAGCAGTGCTGACTTCTCCAAGGCGCTGTTGAGTCTTTTCCAAGATTCCGTTGAACTGATCAAGGCGTTGACGAGCGTTTGCGAGATGGTCGCCAAGGTTTCCTCGTGTTCTGCTTTGCGTATCAGGCTGTTGAGAGTTTCGAGATTGAGACTGCTCCATTCTTCTAATTCCTGTTGAAAATTCACAAACAATGTCTGCCAGTCTTGTGGTGCATCTTCAATCAGGAGTTGCAGGTGGTTAAGAGCCAGCATAATAATGAAAAGTTCATCCTGGGGATTTATACCCAGGCGTAATACCAAATCCAGCACCCGTGCCTTGGTGTCGTCAGGCTTGCCGGATAGCACCCGATCCAACAAATCCTGAGCCGTTTTACCATGTCCGTTGCTGTTAGTTACTGGCATTCACAAATACCCCCGTACTATCAAACGCACTGTAAGCTTCTCTAAGGAATTTACGGATGCGCTGCTTCTCGATGATCCCAAAGTCCTCACGAGCAAGAGCAGCGCCGTAACTCAAGGATTCGCTATCAATACGGTTACGCACAACTGAACCAAGTAGGGCAGGGAAGTCGATGAAAACTGCATGATATTTTTTCGCAAGTTTCTGAATAAGCTGATGGTTATCCAAGGCTTCAAAATCATCTGAACGTCCATAGTTACGAACGATGGTGTAGGTCATCTTATCCTGGTACAATTCCAAAGTTTTTTGCAATAGCTGTAAACTGTCATATCCGGAATCGGTCACGAACCACAGGTGAAAGGTCACACCTACTTCTGGGGCGATTTCTAATAATTCATTTTTTTCCAGCCACGCTTGAAGTGGCTGATGCACCTGGGCAGGTAAGTTGACAATCACCCGATTATGAATGGCATCGTTAAAAATGGTGTTTGCTGCATCCTCATAACGATTGGATTCGCTGAAAATCGCCAGTTTGACAGGAATTTCATTCTTGTAGCAGCGATAACAATCAGGATTATTCCGGTCAGTATCAAAGGCAATAAAAGGATAATCGTGGTCAATGTGATACTGAAAAAGCGCGCGACAATTAACACTCTTGCCTACGCCACCTTTAGAGTTGCTAACAAGGACGACTTTCATAAATTTTGTGACACGTTGTAAACAACAATCAAGAGAGTAAATTCAATGACATTCCCTTCCAGTTTCAAGATCAACTGAACGCGAAATGGCATTCCTCACCAAGAAAGGCAGAGGACAGGAGGCAGAAGGAATGTCTCCTGCCCTCTGCTCACAACTGAAAGGAGTAAGGGTATGAAGACGCGGACAATCTTCGATTTGGGAGCTTCCGATTGGGAGGGGTCACAATCCCCTTCTAATTGGTTCCTTCTGCCCTCTGCCTCCTGCCTTTTTGAAAACTGATATGATCCGTGTCCGCAATGGTGTAAAGGGAAGGGTGTCTACAAGGGGCTTACTAGACTGAAAATAGGTTAATGACTGTAACAATCGGTGTAGTTTTATCTGCTTTTCCCACAGATGTTTCAAATTTCAGTGATGGGTATTCGATGGGTGCAAAAAATAGACCTCTCCAGAAATTGAGCATTAACCCAGACAGTGCAAGGATTTGAAATTAGTTTTCGAGGATGTCTAATAGCAGACTAACCATAATACCGCCCTCCTTCGGACGAATAATCATCCGTATGCTTAAGTGTCTCATCATCCATTGTTGCAAAATACATCACATCTGCAATACCTAAGCGTTCCCAATCTTCCGGACTCCACGGCTCCAAGCGTTGCCAGTGCGCGGGAGCCGCCACTTCATGCACAAACTCATCGGCAGGTTGAAGCTGTTGCTTCAGCACCTTCCACGGAGTGTAATTCTTATAATTGATGCTACTGGTTTGAAAATAACCCGTGAGTCCCTGACCTGTTTTTGGATCAACAGAAGGAATATCAGTAAACTGAGAAGGGATTACCAGCTTAGTTTGTTGAATCGTCTGGCTTCCTCCAACACGCTTACTCATGCCAATCAACCCACCCATCCCAGAATCAAAACTGGTATTTGCCTGTTGCCGCCTCACTTCCATATCGCCAAGTTGGGACGATGCCCACTCGCCAGTAGCAGCATCTGACATTTTCAGATAGGCTTTATGCCGGATCTGCCCCAGGATGCTGTCGGTGACTTCTCTTCCATAACAGTGAACCATACCCTGTATAGATTGAAACGCAGGAATCAGGCAGATGCCTTTGGAACGTCCTTTAGTCGCAACTTCAAGCAACGCCTCCACATGTATACTTTGTAACTCGTCAATAAAAATAAACGTCCTTGGTTCTGGATAGTCGCTCTCCTTAAGTAGGGACTGGCTCATGCGGGTCAAAATCAGTCGATTCAGGGCATTCATTGCTGGTCTTGCTTCTTCGTCCTCGCCCAAGAGCCAGATTTGTCCACCTTCCAACCACTGAGAAACACTAACACTGGTGGTCGCTTTTTCCCACAATGCTGCAATCGGTAAATAGCGGTATATTTCGGCACAGACGCTGGCAAGGATATTAGTCGCAGTTTTTTCGCTACCTAGAGAATTAAGGTAGTAAGCACTTTGGCTGTCGGAAGCCAGAAGTGCGGTCAACACTTTTTGACTACTGAAAGCAAGAACGAGATCACGGAGCCTCCAGCGATTGGGCGCATTATTGATAAACAACAATGTAATCCCAGTAAGGATGTTGACGGCCGCATCACGAAAAAATTTGTCGGATTTTTCATTGTTATGTGGTTCCGGGATAAGGGTGTCAGCGAAAGACTGGGCGTGAACATAACTGGTATAATCTTTTGCCATGTCATATCGTACCGCACCGCGCTGAAAGGCGTTGAGGGTGATAATATCGGCGCTGATACCATTGATACCGGAGATTTCCGCCAGAGCGTTGTGCTTGGGGTCGAAGACTACCGCCCGCACCCCATTGACAGGCGTGACCATTGGCAGGCAGGCTTGCATAATGAGCTTCAAGGTAATAGATTTCCCAGAACCACTGGAGCCGACGGCTACTAAGTGCGTGGTCAATTCACGCACCGGAATATCCAATCCACCAAAAGGAAACGTCTCTTTTGCCACCCGTGATTCAGCATCGAGGCGTTTGCGATAGTCGTACCGCGCCTTGTTTGTCGGGGTCAACTTGCTTCCCCGCAGTAAGACATCATTTTCACTCGCTGCTTTCAGCCACCTGTTGAAAAACTCGTGGGGAACCGTGACCGCCAGCAGAAATCCTACGGCAGGTGTGATCACATAGAACAAGGTGAGGGTGATAAAACCTCCCACCAGGCAGCAGTAATAATACGGTAGCTTCACACGCTCATTCCGATGAATGAATACCAGTGTATGCAACGCCAGGAGGACATACCACCCGAATAGAAAAGAAGGATGCCCCCGGTAAAACTGGTAACAAAACGTCATAAAACCGTTTACTTCACTGATTTCTTCTGGGTGGATGGCATTGTACACGGCTGCCATAATCACGGCCCAGCCAATGAACAACAGGATGGTCTTGCCCCGTGTATCGCTTGGTTTAGCGATCCAAAAGAGAATAAAAACAATCAACGCAAGGATACAGGCGATGCCGAATAAGGTGTTCTGCGTTTGTATCCAGATTAAAAACGTAAAAGGGTCAGCAGCAAGGGCAATCGGTGTAGCAAGCAGACACCAGACGCTTATAACAGCAATCGATAAACCTGCGTTGAACCAGTAATTTTCAAGCCGATGCTCGAACTCAGCGAAAGTGGCTATCCACCGTTCAGTAAATCTTTCCCAATCGGAGAGGGTTGGAATTTTCATAATCGCTTTTCAAAAAGTGACTTTATCCTTTCAATACGAAAGCCTGCGCTTTTCTCTGCCGCATCAAGTCAGCCTGGTAGCGGCGAGTAGGGTAATTCACCAAATACCACCACAAAAAGAGGGTGGTAAGGCTGAGCAATACAAAAAAGACGAGATGCCGATGCCAAAATAGAATCGAGAGCGCACAGTTGGTTATGGCGATTGCCGCCAGTATTGCTGACAGCATCGTTAGTCCCGTGTAGAAAAGAGGAAAGTTTTCCTGTCGCATCTGTCGCCAGCAACGCAACATAAAACGATAAAAACTCAATAGCAGGATACCCGTAACCGTGATTGGTGTAAGCAAAAGTAAGCGATATAGCATCGCGCCCACGAACCAATACATTACAAGCACCAGCGTCGCCAGAAGGATGAGGACGATCCCTAGAAGTACGCCTTCCAGCATCACCAGGTAAGCACAGGCAATCCCTAGCAACACACCACCGCCAAACAATACCCCCGCCAGCAAATACACGACATTCACTTCGGTATACTGTCCAAAGGTGAGTTCTATCTTGATCGTTACAGGAATGATTTGAGGAAATGCTTGACCAAATTCATAAATAAGGGAAGGTATCAGCGACCAGCCATACCACATCGCACACAGCAGCATAGTGATTCCAAAACATTCCAGTAGAGTAAGCAAGGGAATCAGCCGTTGACGAAGTGGAGTTAGCACCGATATGGTTGTAAAGTATTCATACGCTTGGGTTGCATTCTGAAAATATCCAATTTCCTTAGCTCCCAGCAACCGTTTAATACCTTCTATGAAAGCGGGATTAACCGACTGATTGACCAGAGAGAAAGATTGTTCAGAAAAAGCATCTTTAGTTGTCGCTTGACCGATCAACAAACGTACTGCGATAGCTCCGAGTTTTTGCAAATCGTACTGCCATTTTTCTTGGACAGTAGGCAGGATAGCATTTTCCTGCACCTTGCCAAAACTCAGCACCGCCACCTCTATCTGTCCATTGGAAAGATAATCCACCACAATATCCCCAAAATTCAGGTCACGGTGAAATATGGGAGGGTCAAGGCGTTGTGCATAACTAAGGATAGCCAGAACCTGAAGGACAAGGTGGCGCAATTGCTCAAGGCTGAGATGAAACCCTTTTTCGAGACTGCTACCAGGTTTATATTCCAGCACCAGGATAATGCTTCCCACTTCAGGGCTGGTAACATCCCGTACCACAAAGCAATCAATATACCGAGGAATACCACGATGAGCAAGGACTTGCAGTGTATCGCTTTCCTGCTGCACTAGAGCTTTGACGGTGGACTCATTAAAGAAAAACCGATATTCCTTGAGAATCACTGGCAAACCACGTCGTTGTTCACAGGCACGATAGATCGCACGGTTTTCATAGTAATAATTGCCTATTTCCTCTTCAACTATGTAACCGTGAGCGCTGAAATCGGGCATGTTATTCATACATCATCTCTCCATGCATGTCAGGTCATGCAATACGACTTGGGTAAACGCTTTGGGTTCATAAACGTGAGTTGGGTGAGAGGTAAAAAACAAGATTAAGGGAAGAGAAAACCACGTTTCTCTGGTATTTTTACCCTCTAACCGAACCGTATTGAGGGGTTATGCCCGTGCCAAACACGGGCAGGGAATGATTTTTCGTTAGGTGTTTTGCCAGAACAGCCTGTCGATCATCTGGCGGAATCCTTTTGAGAAATTCCCAATCTTGGAAGGCTTGGCAGAATCGACTTCGATGGGTGCCTTAATCGCGTTTTTGATTTCATCTGTGATGCGATCGGTTGCGGCTTCAACCATTTCAACTTGATGCAGTTCCTTCTGGGCAGCGGCATCGGCTTGGCGAATCACCTGTAGGAGCTGAGCCTGGGAAGCGCGGGTAAGTTCATCCAGTGCCGCCTTGCTCAAGGTTTCGCGGTAATGCCGTCGCGCAAGGGATTCTCGCTGGATTTGCTCAATATCCATTTCCCGCATTGTGTCCTGAAGTTTGATACCCGTCGCGTCCTCTTTTTCCAGCGCTGCATCGTAAACGCTATACTTCGACATCAACTTGGTGAGTACGGGTAAGATTTCAAACAACACAAACAGCATGGAGAGAAGCCATCCCGTGTAGCGCACGGAAGGTTGCTGTTCTCCCAGTTGCTCTAAAATGACAATCTGGCGCAGCAGTCCCAGACGAACATCCAAAGGGGATTTTTCCGAGATATTCAAGGTTTTGGTTGTATCGGCTATTTGTCGATCAAGCCGATCAACTTCCTGGGATTTTTTCGCTGCTTGCTGTTGATAGGTGCGGGCATTCGCTTTTTTTACCGAAATCACCGACGCGGAAAGCTGGCTGGCGCTCGACAGGGCTTGCCGCGTCTCTGCTTCCGCCTCCTTGCGGGATTTGGTTAACATCGCCCGTTCCCGCCGCAAAGCCGCAAGATGTTCGGCACGGACATAACCCTGGATTTCTGGCTTGAACAGACGCAATTCCAGCGGTTTCGACACCGTAAAGCCAATGACCAGTGCCAATACCAGACGAGGAAAAACGCTTAGGAACTGTTTGAACGACTTACCCCGCTGCTTCCGCATGGTCATCAGCAAAGCCCTGTCCAGCAACAGGATACTACCGCCCCAGAAGAGAGCGAAAGGTATAACAAGTAGCAAGTTTCCAAAGACTGCAAACAGGGCATAGCCACCAGAACAGGTAGCGAGTGACGATGTAGATAGCACCGTCATTCCATACGCAGCGTACTTTTCTTCTTCCTGGGGGCTGTTGATTTGTTCCAGCACGGAAGGAAAAACGCCTGAACAGAAAAGCAGAGATTCTTTTAAGGTTGGCATAATGATATGTCCAGATTGTGTTAGTCACAGTCACCGAAGTGATGACCTAAAATTTCGTGGCAATTCTTGCCTGACGGCTTGTGAGGATTGCCCATGACCAAGGGGGCAATAGATGAAAGAATCGGATGATCGTGAGCCTGCCAACCAAGGCGGAAGCAGAACACCCCGTACCAACCGAGAAAGAGAAAAGTGACCAGCGTGGTCAGGATATTCCCAAAGGTTTTGAATGGATTGAGCATAAAGAGGAAGGGTAGGGAATTATGCAGGCAAAGAAGTCTCTCTGTTTGGCGCACGTTGATAAGGATTTAAAAGACACACCTCAATTTCTGAGAGGTTCCTGATCTGTCGTGCAAGGTCTTAAAACAGATCCGCGTGCGATCCGCACCGTAGAAAATGCAGAACATTGTGCTGAAATCTGTAAATGATCAAGAAGTCTGGGTAGACATGGAATTCAAATGCATTGTTATATTTAGACTGCCATAATCGATGGTTGCGGTAATGCGCCGATAAAGGGATACCCTGTTGAATTACATGGAGCAGATGGTACAGCTTTCGTAAATCTTTACAGCGTTTCTTCGCTCTTCGTAAATCTTGGCGAAATCGTTTGGTTTTATGCACAGGATATTTCATAGTTTCTTATTGGTAAATAGTGCCTATTTTTGAATGTCTTCGGATGAATTAGTTCATAATTAAGTTGAAAAAGAAAACTCTGGCTATATGCCAGAGCTATATCTGACAGGTTAGTCAAGATTCCCAGTCTTCTTCCGGTACATACTCACCAATTCGCGCTTTAAGGTTATGCATCTGCTCTAGGGTTTGTTTTAGAGTTGCCAGCAGCCCCGGCATTCTGTGACGGACAGCAGATTGCCAGCTTATTCGTCCGTAGTGATCTAATTCTTGAGAAAACTCACACAACAAGATTTTCAGGTTCTCAGTGGGCGCTTCTTCTATAGCAGGAGGGCGGTTGTGGTTATCACGTTTGTTCTTCGTCCCTTTTTCGTCAGCAATGAGCTTCAGGGCACGGGAATATGTCATCGGCGGATCGGCAATCGTTGCCATTTTCTGAATGAAATCCCAGTTCTCTGCAACGCGCATATAACCTCGCACCGAGGTTTCAGACATAAATGGGCAAGTTTCATGTAGCCAGGGCATCCATGTACCATGTGGTAGTTGCGCTTTGACCTCTAGTAGTAAGTCACCAATGGTCTTGGCGTGGGTAAGGGATTTTGCAATGTTTTCTTTGATAAGCTGTTTGCTTTCTTGCAGTCCCTGGAACTCTTTACCAATACGGATTGCTATGGCTGCTAAGGGGTAGTGGTTCACAAAAATATTGACGGTGTTAGGTTGAATTGGCATAAAAAATGATTTTTGTGAATTGTATAGTTTTCTGTATGTTGGGTCATGCAAAGCCAACGCCTGAGTGCAGACATCGGCGAGGATTGTAGACATCGAACTTCTTGTTGAATGGTGATCACTTTCGCAGGCGGCGGCTGGGGGTTCGCGTGGAATCCCCTAGCAAATTGGCTATGCCTGCGTTTGAAGTTCCAAACTTTGCCTATTTCCAACCTAACTCAGGTTTTATGAAAAAAACCGTCTTGAATTCAATCTGATTAATCTGATTAAGTAGGTTTGCTGTAGCTTATCTGATGGAAAACTATGATTGGGAAAGAAAATATATAAATTAAAATTGCATTCATACAAAAGAGTTCAGATTTTATATAGAAAATAATATTTATTTTTTGATATTTTTATTGCTTTTTATAAAAATAAAAATTATCTATATCTATGCGCTCCAAATTATTGAAAGATAAGCATAAATGAATTCTGAAACTTTAAGGCTCCTTGGATTTTCTCTTGGAATAGGAACGAGGACGAAGCGACAAATGAGGGCATTTGAATATGTAATACAAAATTCTGATAAATCATCAGAGCAATTGGCTACTGATATAATCAGCATGCCTAAAGAATTTTCTTCTCTATTTACAAAAGCAGCTGAAAGAATCGTCAGCAATATTGTTGATAAGTATCATAAAGGGATATACAGCGACGGTTTAAATAAAAAGTGGAACAATCTTTTTTCTGAAGAAGAAAGAGATTATTTTAAGGATGCAAATCCTAATAACAGATATTCTCATATTATGATAGTAATGGATAAATTTCCAATAGAAAAATTAACATTCTCTGTTAAAGTTATTCGCAATGCTACGACGCATTATTTGCAAGATATTAAAGCAAGCGGGCTATTAGAAACATTAAGAGCAGAAGAATTAGAGATTTTAAATAAAATATCCAGCAAGCAAAGCACAACTAATTTGACTCAAAAAGAATTACGAGATTATGAGCTGTGGAAAGCTGGACATCTACAATGTGAAATTTTCCAAAGCGGGCGATAAATAGGCTGTTCTAATTTGGTATAATTTTCCTGCGGTTTAGATATAGTTGGGCAATGAGTGCAGAATTAGGCGTAGCCCTTCGTAAGGAAGCTAGGGCCAATTTTTTGGAACCACGTATAGCAAGTTTGGAGTTAGAGGGCAAAGGCGCTAAACCAAGCCACACACAAGTCGCACAATATTTAAACTGTGGTGTAAGTTACCAAACGATTGGAAGAATTAGGCGGGGGAAAAGAGTCTCTAGGTCTAGCTTAGAAGCATTATGCAATAAACTTGACTTTAAAGATTGGCAAGAGTACCTCCAAGAAGAAAGCGATCACCCCGCTTCATTGCAACACAACCCAGCCGTCATTGCCCAACTCCCAGAAACCATCCGCCAGAAGCTGGGCAGCTTCGTTGGAAGAGAGCATGTCTTTAACTCCTTTAAGGATTTCTGCCAAAGAAACCCTCGCGGCTTTTTCACGCTGATCGGCGATCCTGGCGAAGGCAAGAGCATGATCGCCGCAGAGTTTATCCGGCGCCACGGGATCGAGAACCAATACCCTCTGTTCTTCTTTATTCAATACCAGATACAGAACAACACCCCCAGGAAATTCCATCAAAGCCTTTGCCGTCAAGTGTTTCAGCGTTTTCCAAGGCTTGAGGAAAGGTACAAGTTGGTACCTAATGATTGCGGCCAAAGTGATGGGATGTTTTTATCTCAATTGCTGAATGATCCTGACCTGACCGTCTCGCAACAGAGTCCCCTGTTTATCGCTATTGATGCCCTAGACGAGGTTGATGATCTAACCGTGGGACGGGGGAACATCCTGTATTTGCCGACCTCACTTCCCAATCACGTCTATTTTTTCCTAACGCGCAGGCGGCGCTTCGAGCGGCAGCTAGTGTTCAAGGATCACGCCGGGTTCTATGACCTGCTGCAACACGCCGCTGAATGCCGGGAGGACGTTGCAGAGTATATTGACGACTATTGGGAAGACCCAGCCAAAAACGAAAACATCCGCGCCTGGGCGACCTCCCAGAACCTTGACCAGGACGCATTCATCGATCTTCTTGTGGACAGAAGCCAGAACAATTTCATGTACCTCTTCTTTGTCCTCAATGACATGGCGGCAGGCGTCTACAAAAGTGTCAGTTTGAGAGATATTCCACGCGGGTTGATGAACTATTACCATGAACACTGGATACGGATGGGCATGAATGAACGCCCTACACCGTTATTGAAATTCAACATCCTCAGTCGGCTGACCGAAACCGAAATGCCCGTCTCAGCAGAGCTATTGCGGGAGTTTGCCAGCTACGGCATCGACAAACAGGTTTCCATAGAGGAGGTACTGGCGGCGTTGGAAGATTGGCTTCAATTCCTGCACATTATAAGAGAAAACAAAACGGATCGCTATTTCCCCTATCACCTCAGCTTTTATGATTTTTTGCACGATGACCCGCAGATCGAGGAAAAGCGCAGAGAATTGATCGCCTATCGAAAGAACACTACCATGTCCGATGTCCTTTTAGACGGTCTAGACGATTAACCTTATGGACGACAAGATCAGCAAATGGCTTGACAAGCTCAGTGCCGATAGACGTGAGTACATCCTAAAGAAGGGCATTTCCACCTTCATTCATGATGGGTACTTTGAAAAAGTCTATGACTTTCTCACGAATTTCACCTTCATTTCCGAAAAATTGAACACCTATGCCTGTCAAGCGTTGCTGGAGGACTATGAGCGCAGTTCACGCCTGGAAAATGATCCGCAATACGCGGCGTCGGCGAAGACCTTGAACACCATCCACATGGCACTGCAACGATCGTCGCCAGTTCTAACAGAGAATCCTCAGAATCTGCCTTCCCGACTATGGGGGCATCTTGCCAGCGAGCAAGACCCAGGGATTCAAAAACTCCTACAGCAAGCCATTGATCACAAAGCCGAAAGCGACAACCCCTACTGGCTGCGACCGCTCGAAGGCAATCTGTCCACTCCCGGTACTTCCCTGCAAACCACACTGACAGGACACAGCGGCAGTGTGACATCCTTGGCGGTCACCTCAGATAGTAGCACGTTGATTACTGGTAGCAATAGACAGATCAAGATCTGGAATCTTGCCACGTTCACCAGCGATACGATCAATTTTAGTTCTGCCGATTACCATTCGCTAATGTCGCTAGTGCGGAAGTACGACTTTTTGTTATTTGATAGCTACTCCGCAGAGATGGCGCATCCGCGCTATGTCCAGGCACTAGCCCTTGCCGCAAACGATTCCATCCTGGTTTCTGGCTCCAGTGACGGCGTGCTTCAGGTTTGGGATCTAAACACCAGAAAGTTGCTGCGTGTTCAGGAATTCATCCGCGCACGATTTGCGGCATTCAATTATGACGAGTTGAGAGAATACATCTGTTCAAGTAAAATCGCGGGACAACGACTCGATCCATATAACGCCATCATTAGTCTAGCCTCGATTCCAGGAACAGATTGCGTAGCTGTTGGCTGTGAAGATGGTGATGTACACCTATATGATTTTGTCACTGGAAAATTGGTTACCTTCCGTTCTGCTCATCCTGATGCCGTCACTAGGGTGATTATTGACAAGGATGGGATGCTGATTACCGGATCGCAAGAAGTCATTCGGATTTGGGATTTGTCAAAAGGCCAAGTGACTTCCTTCGAAAGCAATCCATCTCCCTTTATTCCCGGTTTTGGGTGTAATTGGGATTTTAGGATGATTCCAGTCAGGCAGGCGTTGTTTACCAGGCGAGATCGTACAGTTTTTATTTGTGATTTGGTCTCTCGTAGATGTCTCTTTGAACTGGATCACTCCCATACGGTCAGGGCTGTTGCCGTGACGCCTGACGGCCAAAAAATTATTGTGGGAGAATCCTTTGGGGATGTAGTGGTTTGGGATATTTCCGAGATCGATGCGCTGCAAGCCGCTGTCCAGCCAACACAACCGGAAAATGGCTTTCTGTCACGGTTGAGAAATTTCTTCAGCCGTCCTCCTTCTCTGATAGAGCTTCCAGCGCACCATAGTAAAAAGCTTGCAACCTTGGAGGGGCATGGTGGTTATCCTATTGCTTCCTTAGCGGTCACTCCTGATGGAAAGTATGCGATTTCAGGAGCAGACGAAGTTAAGTTATGGCGTTTGGATAGGCTGTCGCAAGCATCAGAATCGTTAGCTCAACACCAGCAGACGGTTCTTAGGGTTGCTGTAAGTCCTGATGGAAAACGTCTTGTTTCGAGTGAAGGCAAGCACATTAAAATTTGGAACTTAACCACCAGAAAAGTTCTTTATAGCATATCGAAGGACAATTATGCAGAACAGGAAGAATTTGGTTGTCTCTTGGTTACACATGACAATCAGCGTCTGATTGTAGGAAACTTGGAAGTGATTGATTTCTACAATCTTGAGACTGGAAAAGAGGAAGATTCGGTTTTTGTTCAGGGATGCTTGGTCAACACTTTGGCTATCTCGGCAGATGGGAAGCGGTTGCTTTCCGGCGGAGATTGCCAAGTTGGCAGGGGGACAGGCGCTACGCTGCGGCTTTGGGATATTGGAGGGTTAAAAGCAAAACATATTGAAGCATGCAGCCCTTATGTTGATGCAGATGGCAAAGCAATTTCAGGTGTGGCCATCACACCAGATGGTAAGCGAGCATTATATATAGCCCTCGGAGAAAAAATGATTACGTTGTGGAGTCTTAAGACCAAGCAAGTGATTAATACGTTTCCCAATTCTTTATTTATGCTGACAGTCGATCCAACCTCGCAGATAAGCGTGGCAGCGGCGAAAACCTGCGATTTATGCTACTCGCCATTTGTGTTGATACCCAATACAAATCGGCTAATTGCGACTTCTCCTTTGTTTTTCACAATTATTGATCTAGATACAGGGCATAAAATAGCCGAATTGCCTCCTAGAAAAACTCTGTTTGGTCAAATTCGAAGACATCATTCTCAATTTGTTAAGGATATAGCCGTCGCTCCTAACGGGAAATGGTTTGTCTCCGTTTCTTTAGATGGCACCATGAAAGTATGGGAATTGGCAACGGGAGATCTTCTTACAACGTTTAGATGTGAGAGCAATTTCTTTACTTGTTGTACTGTTGCATCAGATAATTATACGATCATTGCTGGAGACTTTTCCGGGCAGATTCATTTTTTTAGGTTGGAGAGAGGAGAAAATCTCCAGCACATTGAGACGAACTCAGAATCAAAAGAAACCAATTATGATTCGTACACCAATAATAACAAAACAACAAAAATATATACTATTAACTTAAAAGGATTTCCAAGTGGATTCGCATATCTGAAAATACAGTTCAAAGGGAAAGGAAATGTAGATATAAATTTAGATTTAAAAGACAATCATTATTATAATAGAAAATGGATTTATAATGAAAATAAAATTCACAAACCAGATATTATTTTGATTCCATTGCCACCTCATTTTTGGGAATCAGAAGATTTAGTAGGAAATATTACAATAAAATCAAATGATAAAGAAGTTTCATTTCTTCTTACTACAAATATAAAAATTTCTTGTCCTTTTAATATTCATCAGATTACAGAATATAAAGAATTAATATCTTCAATAAATAAAAAATCAAATCTTTACAAAGTTTTAGAATTACAGAAATGCTTTTTAGGAAATGATCATCCAGATGTTCTTATCACCTTAGATGATTTAAAACAACGCTGCGAAAAAATAGGTTCTTATGCAGAAGCTGAGTTCTTTCAAAATGAAATATACGATATACAACAAAGACGAAAGAAAATAGAATTAGGGGATGAATCTTGTGGAATTAATCTATTTCTAACTAAAGATGAAATGGGGCTGGAGACATTTAATTAACCGATAGATGTGGCCAGCTTGGCGACCTTAAGGTTGCGGATATATCTTGGGTCACACTTCAAAGCTGCTGAAATCTTTCGCAACATGCATTTTGGGAGTTTTTGACCCCTATTTTCTAAAGTCTTGTGCGAAATCCGGGATTCTAACTCTGTGAACGGTTAGAGTTATTTTGTCGTTAAGTTGTTCTATTTGGGTGGCTAATTCTGGTGAGAAAATAGTTTTGAGGTCATCGCGGGTTTTGCTACGTCCGATATAATCTAGTGCTTCCTTGTCTATTCCCCTAGCTAGGCAAACTTTTACCATGCACCGATAAAGTTGATCCCATTCTTCTGCTTGTTTACACTTGGCTTCTTCCAAAATAATTCTATCCCGCAAAATCTCGACTGTAGTAATCGCATTGGCAAAGGTATCGTATGCTAACTGAAATCGTTTTTCGTCTTGGTATAATCTGCCGAGATTAAATAAAGTTACTGCATTATCCTTGGGAAAGGAAGTGCGGGTATATACTTCCAAAGCCGCAGTATAAGCTGTGATCGCTTGTTCAATATTCTCGGCTTTGTCTCCCAATACTCTCTTCCAGTAAGCAAGCCCCAAATTATTTTGCGTCCATGCCCATTGTTCAGGAAAGGAAGTGCGGGTATATACTTCCAAAGCCGCAGTATAAGCTGTGATTGCTTGTTCAATATTCTCGGATTTGTCTCCCAATATTCTCTTCCAGTAAGCAAGCCCCAAATTATTTTGCGTACCTGCCCATTGTTCGGGAAAGGCAGTGCGGGTTCTGACTTTCAAAGCCGAAGTATAAAATGAGATCGCTTGTTCGAGATTGTCGGCTTTGTCTCCCAATATTCTGTTACGGTAAGCATTCCCCAAATTATTTTGCGTCCATGCCAAATCTAAAGGAAAGTCAGTCCAGATATATACATCAAAAGCCAAATTATAAACTGTAATCGCTTGTTCGAGATTGTCGGCTTTATCTCCCAATATTCTGTTAAGGTAAGCATTCCCCAAATTATTTTGCGTATCTGCCCATTGTTTTGGAAAGGCAGTTCTGGTATATACTTCTAAAGCCGCAGTATAAGCTGCGATCGCTTGTTCAATATTCTCGGCTTTGTCTCCCAATACTCTATCAACGTATGCAAGCCCCAAAATAATTTGCGTATCTGCCCATTGTTCAGGAAAGGAAGTGCGGGTAAATACTTCCAAAGCCGCAGTATAACCTGCGATCATTTGTTCAATATTCTCGGCTTTCTCTCCAGATATTCTATTCCAGTAAGCAAGCCCCAAAATAATTTGCGTATCTGCCCATTGTTTTGGAAAGGCAGTTCTGGTATATACTTCTAAAGCCGCAGTATAAGCCGAGATAGCTTGTTCAATATTCTCGGCTTTGTCTCCCAATACTCTATCAACGTATGCAAGCCCCAAAATAATTTGCGTATCTGCCCATTGTTCAGGAAAGGAAGTGCGGGTAAATACTTCCAAAGCCGCAGTAT
>JAESFN010000611.1_pt1 | contig 27733 bp, 22 predicted proteins | sample 9269411 | NCBI WGS metagenome assembly JAESFN01 (sample SAMN14505399, study PRJNA617100) | algae metagenome | isolation source: Iphinoe sp. HA4291-MV1 and co-occurring heterotrophs from trail next to... | place: USA: Maunawili Falls, Hawaii | collected 2009-07-25
AGCAGATGCGGCAGCAGATTGAGCAGCGACATGAAAGCGTGTGTGCTCGTTCTTGTCGTTGGACGGATGCAGGCCTCTCGCCGGGCGAATTGCCCGGCGAGAGGCCGCGGCATGCCTTACAGTTCGTAGGTCGGCACGTCAGCGTCGGCCTTCAGCTTGCACTTGCCGGGTGCGGCATCGTCGAGCGCGTGCTCCGGTTTCGTCCAGCTGATGATCTCGAACAGGTCGGACTTGTCCGCCGGCTTGGTGTTGCGGCGGGCCAGGTAGATGGTCTGCTGCACCTGATGCGTCGCGGCATCGATGTAGGCATCGAAGTGCTGCATGCGCTCGGCGGCCGGCATCTTGTGGCCTTCGAGCTGCTTGATGACCTTGAGGTTGTTGGTCGATCCGGCGCGCTCGATGGCCCGCAGCAGCTCGCGCGTCGCCATGTACCCGTTGTAGGAGACGTTGCCCGGCACCGGGATCGGCGACTGCGGGTAGGCGGTCTGCCAGCGCTTGACGAACCCGGCGACGCCGGGCAGCGGCAGCAGGTGATACCAGGTGGTGCCGAACACGCCGAACAGCGTCTCGGGCGCGCCCCAGATGTCCGGCCAATCCTGTTGGTTGTTGATCCAGGCGGCCTTGTCCTCGAGCTTGAGGTCGCTCACCTGCTGGCGCAGCGCCTTGATGTCGTCGCCGCCGACGGCGGTCGCGATCACGTCGGGCTTAGCCTGCTGGACCTTCAACAGATAGGAGGTGAAATCACGCGTGTTCTGAGGGATCAGCAGGTTGTCGATGATCTGGCCGCCGGCCTTTTCCACCTGGGCCTTGGTTGCCGCCGAGGTGGTGTGCCCCCACACGTAGTCATTGGTGAGCAGCAGCCACTTCTTGCCGATCTTTTCGACCGCGTTCTGCACGGCGGCTTTGGAGAAATTCGTGCCGTTGCCGTCCCACACAAACTTGACGCGCGAGCAGTTCTCGCCGGCCTCGCTCGGCGCGGAGGAATTCGTGTTGAAGTAGATGGTGCCGTACTTGTTGGCGACCTGGGTGATGGCGTTGGCGACGCCCGAATGCAAGGCGCCGATGAGGAAGCCGCACTGGTCCTGGGTGATGAACCGCTCGGCCACGCGCGTGCCGGTTGCCGGGTTGGTTTCGGTATCGGCGGTGATCCACTCGATCTTGCGGCCGATGACGCCGCCCTTGGCATTGAACTCGTCGATTGCCAGGCGGATGCCGCGCAGATCGTCCTGGCCGCTGTTGCCGTACTGGCCGCTGGCATCGCAGGTGAGACCTAGCTTGATCGGCTTGGCGCCCTGAGCCCAAACCCGGTTGTGGCGCCACGGCCCGAAGAATGTGCCGACACCTCCTGCGGCGGCCACAGCCAGGCTGCCCTTCATCAGACTGCGGCGTGACATGCGTCCCTTCTTCATCGTCTCCTCCTCTTTTATGGCGGGTAGTCCTGTTTGACCCCGGCTCGTTGTTGGCTGTAGAATAAATATTCTACAGCGTAATGCAATATGAAACGAATGAATCGGACCAAAGATCCGTGAAAACGCGCAAGTCACCAGAGACGACATGGGCCGCGCCCTCGCGCGGCGATGCCTACGACACCCTGCGCGGCGAGATCGCGCGGCAGCACCCGCGGTTTTCGGATCGCTTACGGCAGATCGCCGAATTTGCGCTCGAGCATCCGACCGACATGGCGCTGGGGACGGTCGCAGAGGTCGCGCGGCGTGCCGGTGTGCAGCCGTCTGCGATCGTGCGCTTTGCGCGTGCACTGGGCTTTGCCGGTTTCACCGATCTGCAGCAGGTGTTCCGCTCACGCCTCGTCGACAGTGTCGCGCCAAGCTACAAGGACCGGATTGCGGGCCTCAGGCGCAACGGCCGCTTTCGCGACGGCAACGATCCTCGCACCATCCTGACGCGCTTCATCTCCGAGGGGCTGGTGGCGCTCGAGAGCCTGCGCGACGCGGTGACCGATAGGGATCTGTCGCGGGCGATCACGGTGCTGGGCGCCGCGCACACCATCTACGTCCTGGGTCTCGGTGGGTCGTTTCCAGTTGCCGCGCACCTGTCCTATGTCTTGCGCAAGATGGGACGGCGGGTGGCCCTGCTGGACGGCTTGGGCAGCGCGCTCGGCGAGCAGGCGGTGGCGGCGACCCCGCAGGATGCTTTGGTCGCGATCAGCTTCCGCACCTACAACCCAGATACCGCGCGGGTCTTTCCCGAGCTGGTGGCGCGCGGCATTCCGGCCGTCTCCATCACCGACAGTCTGCTGAGCCCGATCGTCGAGGGGGCCGAGGTGGTGTTCGAGATCCCCGACATGCCGGAGGCTGCGCTGCGGACCATGGTCGCACCGATGTCGCTTGCTCAAGCCCTGGCCGTCGGATTGACGCTGGCGCACGATTGATTTTACGCGTCGGGGAATGGGCCCAGTGAGGAGGAGAGGGACATGGTTGCACGCGCGCTCGAAGGACAGGTGGCGCTGGTGACCGGAGCCGGGCGAGGGCTGGGGCGGGCGTTCGCCGAGCACCTCGCGGGCCTTGGCTGTCACATCGCCGTGCATGGCATGCGCGAGCAGGGTCCGTCGGAGTACGGCGGCGTGGAGACGCTCAGCGACGTGACCAGCGCCATTGCGCAGGCCAACGGCGTGCGGACCGTGAAGGTGCTGGCCGATCTGACACGCGCGTCCGACGTCGACCGCACGGTCGAGACGGTGCGGGCCGCCCTCGGCCCCATCGACATTCTTGTCCACAACGCCGGCGGCGATATCGCCGCGGCCGGCGGCAAACCTGATCCGAACGACGTGGTGCACATCAAGGAGGAGGACGTCCGCGCGGTGATCGACCGCAACCTGCTGAGTACCATCTTCGTGTGCCAGCGCGTCGCGCGCGACATGATGGAGCGGCGGCGCGGGCGGATCGTCACCGTCAGCTCGGTCGCCGCGTTCAAGGGGCGCACGCAGGCGTCGATCTATGCGACGGCCAAGGCAGGTGCGGTACACTTCACACGCTGTCTGGCGGACCAGATGAGGCCCTACAACGTGACCGTCAACGCGATCGCGCCCGGCGACACGCGTACCGAGCGTTTTTTGGCGACTCGGGCGGTCGATCCGGGGCGGCTTGCCGAAGACGGCACGCTCGACCGGATCGCCCTGGTCGACGAGGTGGCCCGGGTGATCGAGTTCTTTGCCGGGCCGCTCGGGGCATTCGTTTCGGGTCAGGTCGTACGCGTCGACGGTGGGGGGCAGGCCTGGCCGGCGTGATTGCGGCACCGGGTCTTCAGAATGGGCTTGATTTTGCCCATTGACCCTGCACTTTGAGGCGCGCGGGGCCGAGGGCCGAATCCCTTTGCCTTCAGCCTATGGGGCGGCGGATCCTTTTGGTATCGAGGCACTCGATGGTTGCACGCATCTACAAGCCGGCGAAGACGGCGATGCAGTCGGGACAAGCGCAGACCAAGGAGTGGGTGCTGGATTTCGAGCCCCAGGTGCCGCGGGAGATCGATCCCTTGATGGGATGGACGAGCTCCAGAGACATGCAGTCTCAGTTGCTGCTGACGTTCGACACCAAGGACGAGGCCGTTGCCTACGCCGAGCGCCACGGGATTGCGTACACGGTTAGCGAGCCGCAGGCGCGCAAGGCGGTGCGAAAGTCCTATGCGGACAATTTCAAATTCGGGCGCATCGGCTCCTGGACCCACTAGGTCGCCGCAGGGTCCGCGTTGGTCCCGAAACCGTGCGATGCGGATACAGCGCAGCGGTGCGAATTTTGCTACTGTGGCGGGGCCGATCCCGTAGCTCAGTCGGATAGAGCATTTGCCTTCTAAGCAAAGGGTCGCTGGTTCGAATCCAGCCGGGATCGCCAATCCGCTCAATGCCTTATTTGGATCTACGTGCGCGCACGCCATTTTTGCCGGGCGGGCCAATCCCGCCGGTGGGATCACCGCGCTGGTAGTGTGCGATGGCCCGCATTTCACAAGGCAGGCAGTCCGGGCCCGGTGAGAATGCAGACGACGGGTTGTTCGGGATCGAGGGTGTCGGCGGCAGCCGCCGCGCGGAGCCCAGCCACGGCCAGCGCGGACGACGCCTCGACAAACAGTCCCTCCGTGCGGGCCAATTCCATCTGAGCAGTGATAATCTGGTCCTCCGTGAGCGACAGCGCGGCGCCACCCGACGATCGTACGGCCCGGAGGGCATGCACACTCGCGACGGTCTCGGATGCCGAAAAGGCGACGCTCGTGAAGGGCGGCAGCTCGATGGGCGTTTCGCTGCCTTGGCCGATGGACACGGCGAGAGAATCCGCGCGGCGCGGCTGACAGGCGATCAAGCGTGGCGTTTTATCCGCCCACCCCCACGCCTGCGCTTCTCGGAAACCCTTCCAGGCGCCGTAGAGGCCGTTGCCGCGCGCGCACGGAAAGAGCACGGCGGCGGGGGATCGGCCCAAGGCTTCGATCAGCTCATAGGCAAAGGTCTTGTAGCCTTCGACGCCGAACGGATTGCTCACCGGCCGCGGCAGGAACAGGCCCAGCGGAAAGCAGTCGCTCTCGCGGCTCAAGGCCTCGAACGCCGCCTGTCGTTCGGTCGCATCGACCGTGACGATACTGGCGCCGAGTGCTTCGGCGCGGCTGCGGGCGATGGGCGGGATATCGGAGGGCGCGACGATGCGGCAGCCGAGCCCTGCGGCTGCGCAATAGGCGGCCGTCGAGATGCCGAGATTGCCGGTGGAGGTCACGGCGACGGTGGCGAAGCCGAACCGGCGGGCGATCGCGATCGAGACCGAAACGTAGCGATCCTTGAACGACCACGTCGGATTGAGCGTGTCGTTCTTGAAGTAAAGCTGCTTAAGGCCGAGCGACGGGCCGATGGCTCGCGAGCGGATGAGCGGCGTATCGCCCTCGCCCAGCGAGATGAAGCTCATCGCATCGGCCGGCAGCAGATCGAGATAGCGCGGCAGGCCGTGGCCAGGCCGCTTTGAGGGTGGCCGTGGTATCCGGCGCGGCCGGAATTGAAGCTCCAGGACGCGCGGTGCCGACGCCGCGGAGCAGGCGGGGCATCCGTGCAGCAGGGGGGCGAGATCGAACGTCTTCCCGCACGCCTCGCACAGGAGGTGCCACTCGGGGGAATCGCGACGTTTGGCGTCCTCCGTCACGCTAGCCGATCCGTATCTCGGGGGCCGGCCTGAACACCGTGAATGCGAGATCGCCCGGTGCGACGGAGATGAAGTTGCGGCGCGCGACCAGGACTCCGTCGAACGGCGCGGCCAGCTCCTCGAGCGCATCGCCCTTGAGGTCGGTCACGACGCCTAGGAGATCGCCCGATGCCACGGATGTGCCCAATGCGATGTCGCTGACGAGCACGCCGCCGCAGGAAGGTATGACATGCTCCGAGATCCAAACGCCGCGGTCGCGGCTTGGCGGCCGATCGGCCCGCTCGATCATCCCGAGATGGCGCATCAGAGCGAGAATGTGGTCGCAGTATCGTTGCCGATAAGCCTGCCGGGTCAGTCCGCCGCCGCCAAGCTCGGCCTCCATGGACGCAATGCCGACCGCGTTGATCGCTGCGGGAAGCAGTCCCGGATGCCAGGTCGTGGCGCGCACGTATTCGAAGCCGCTGGCAAAGGCGGCGTCGTAGCTTGCGGTCCGAAACGGAGATGCGGCGTCGGCAACCTCGACGTGGCCCAGCGCATCGCCCGTCGCGTACCATCCATGCAGGGTCAGCAGGAACTGAGCATTGAATCGCACGAGGTCGAACACCTTGTGCGCCAAGCGCTCGGAGACCGTACCGTCCGCATTGCCGGGAAATATGCGATTGAGGTCCGCGCCGTCGGCGGGGCTGCGGCGCTGATGCGCTCCGAAGGCCAAGGGATTGGCCACCGGAACCAGAAGTAGGCGCCCGTTGAAGGACGCGAGGTCGAGGGACTTCGAGATCGCGAAGAGCGCCGAGATGCCTTCGGCTTCGTCGCCATGAACGCCGGCGACAACCGCAAGGCACGGTCCGCTGCCGGCTCCCGCCAGCACGTGGACCGGCACGGAGAGCCTCGTGCCGTCCGGCATGTGGGCCACGAAGACCTCGTGGACGAGGCGCGTGTGGTCGGAAACGTCTTGGACGTTCAGGGTGGTGGGGCGAGTTTTCTGCACGGCTTATATCTCGATCACGGGCAGTTCGCGGGGTGCGCGCCGGCTGAGAAGCTCGGCGCCGTTCGGGCCGATGACGATGTTTTCCTCGTGGACCATGACGCGCGGCGAGCCGTCGCGCGCCGTGAAGCCGATTCCCGGCTCGAGCGTGAGGACCATGCCGGGCTCTATGACCGTGGTGTCCTCGGGATGAATGGAGGGAGGCTCCGTGAGGTTGAGGCCGAGCCCGTGACCCATGCGGCCGACGCCCGATCCGGAAATTGCCTCGCGGCCCAGCGCGGCAGCCATCGCCTCCCATACGTCACAGACGCGCGCGCCAGCCCGGGAGGCGAGGAAGCCCGCTTCGGTCGCGTCGTAGGCGCGCGCGTGAGCATTTTTCACCGATGCTGCCGGCGGGCCGAATGCGAAGTTGCGGTCGAAGTCGCAGAAATAGCCATCAATGGTGCAACCCGTGTCGATGATCAGCACGTCGCCCTTTGCAAGCTGGCGGTCGGAGGGGTCGGTATTGATCGTCTCGTAGCCCTCGGGACCCGATGCCGAGATCATGTAGGGAAATCGGTCCGCGCCCCGCTGTAGCACGTCGAGCTGCAGCCGCAGGCAGACGTCACGCTCCGAGTCGCCGAGCTGCATGACGTTTGGGAGCTCCTCGAATGCCCGGGAGACGAGCTGCGCGATTGTCCGGATGCGCTCGACCTCGGCCGGCGATTTGACCATTCTCACCTGCTGCAGCAGGCGCGAGGCATCGGACATGACGGTTGGCAGAAGATCGCTACGCAGACGTAGGAAATCATTGGTCGGCATGCGGAGCTGCGTCTCCGGCCCGAACTCCGCTCCGATCGTTCCCCGTGCTCCAACCGCGCTTCGCAGCGCGTCAGCCACGAGCGACACGCCGTCATCCGCCGGCCGGGGCGCGGGCCACGTGCGCACATCCTCGATCCACGAGTATTGCCGCATGACCACGCTGCTGCCGGTCGGGATGACAGCGATGGGATCGCGCTCCAGCGGCAGCACGAGAAACATCGGGCGTGTTGGGCTGACCCAGCCTTGATTGCTGAGCCCAGAGACGTAGCGGAAATTGGTCTCGGTCGTGATCAGCAGCACGTCGAGGCGCGCCGCGGCCATGGCCCGGCGGATCCGCTCCACGCGACGGGCATACTCCTCGCGGCCGAAAGGCGCGAATGGATACTTCAGTGCCTTGATCGGCATGACCCTAACCTCCGGCAAGCGGCTACGCTGCGATCTCTCTGTCGAAGGCGTCGATCCACGCGCGTACGGTGATCGGGTCTTCGTCCTTCAGCACATGGGGCTCGATGGCCATCGCCAGATGGTCCGGCCATTTGAGGCCGCCACCGGTCACCACGCAAACCGCGTCCTCGTCGTTGCCGATCTCGCCGCGCTTCTGCATGGCGAGCACCGCGGCAACGCCCGAGGCGCCTGCCGGCTCGGCGATGATGCCGACACGTGCCAGCGTGCGCATGGCCGCGATGATGTCGTTGTCCGATACCGTTTCGGCCGTGCCGCCGGACTGATAGATCGTGCTCAGCGTGTTGGGTGCCGCGGTGTCGTCTCCGATCGATATCGCGATGGTTTTCGGATCGGGGTGGACCGGGACCTTGTCCGCTTTCGCCTTGTAGGCCTGGGCAATGGGATCGCATCCGGTCGACTGCACGGCATGCATGCGGGGCAGTCGACCGGATGCGCCGAGCGTCTTCAGCTCGTTGAAGCCCTTCCATGGTCCATAGAGGATGTCGCCGACGGCAACGGGGATCACCACACGGCCCGGCATGCGCTGGCCGAGCTGGTCATAAATCTCGTACGCGATCGTTTTGTAGCCCTCGACGCCGAACGGTGTGGACACCGGCATCGGGGTCATGCCGGTCGAGGGGTACCAGTTGCGTTCCCTGACGAGCCATTCGAGATGCTGGCGCCGGTGCGAGAGGACGGCGGCCCGCGCGCCGAACGCCTGGATGCCTTGCCGCAAGAGCTCGGGTGAGCGTACGTCGCAGAAGATCAGGCAGCGAAGCTTGGCTTTCGCGGCGTAGGCAGCGAGCGAATACCCGTGATTGCCTGTGGTGGAGGCCGAGATCTTGGTAAAGCCGAGGTGCTTGGCCATCGACACCGACACCGAATGAAAGCGGTCCTTGTGGGCGCCGGTGGGATTGCGGGTTTCGTCCTTGATCCAGATGCGGCCTGGTCCGTTGGTTTCGAGCCGGATCAGCGGCGTGCCGCCCTCGATCAGCGACACCGGCTCGATGTCCAGCGGCAGGGGCAGCAACTCGCGGAAGGCCCAGGTTCCGAGCCGCCCCTTCCAGCGCTCGAGCGTCCCCTCGAGCGGCTTGGGGTCATAAACCACCTCGAGCGCGCCGGCGTCCTTGGGACAGCCCGTGAACATGGCACTGATGGGGTAGGTTGCGTCGCACTCCTGGCACTCGAGATGAAGGCCGCGCGGATCCTGCTTGGTCATGTCTTTTCCTTTGGTGCGCAGTCCGTTTCGCGTCAGTCGACGAGACGCTTGAGCGCCTCGGGAGCGATCTCAACGGTGACGTTCGAGCCCGGCGGGTAGAGCTCAGGGAGCTCGGGCGCGTTGGGTGCGTGGGCCAGCAGGATTGCGTCGCCGACCTTGACGCGGTAGGCCGTGCTCGGCCCGAGGAAGGTGCTTTGCTCGACCGTGCCTGAGAGCTTGTTGGCGCCATCGGCTTTGCCGCCAGGGGGAGCGATGGCGATGTGCTCGGGGCGAACGAAGTAGGTGCCGGTCGGTTTGGCCGGTGCTTGATGGGACGTGGCCAGCATCCGGCCTGCGGGCGTCTCGACTTCGACCCTCTGGCTGCCGGCATCGAAGGCGCCAAAGGTGGCGGTCAGGGTATTGGTGCGCCCCATGAAGTCGGCGACGAAGGCGGTGCGCGGGTTCTGATAGACCTCCCGCGCCGGACCTTCCTGCTCGATGCGGCCGCCATTCATGATGATGACGCGGTCCGACATCAGCATGGCTTCTTCCTGGTCGTGCGTGACGTGAATGGTCCCGATGCCGAGCCGAAGCTGCAACTCGCGCAGGTCCTCCTGCATGTGCTTGCGCAGTTTCGCATCGAGATTGCTGAACGGTTCGTCCAGCAGGAGGATCGAGGCGCCGGCCGCGAGCACGCGGGCGACGGCCACGCGCTGCTGCTGGCCACCACTGAGCTGGCTCGGCTTGCGATCCTCAAAGCCCTGCAGGCGCACGAGGTCGAGCGCCCATCGTGCCTTCTCGCGCATCTCGGTCCGGCTGGCGCCGCGCATGCGCGGCCCGAAGGAGACGTTGTCGAGCACGGACATGTGGGGAAAGAGGGCGTAGGACTGGAACAGCAGTCCGACATCGCGGCGGTAGGGCGCATCGTTGGCGATGTCGCGACCATGCAGGCGGATGGAGCCAGAGTCCGGGATCACGAAGCCTGCGATCATGCGGAGCGTCGTCGTCTTGCCGCAGCCGCTGGGGCCGAGCAGGCAGAGAAATTCGCCTTTCTGCAGGCTGAAAGAGACATCGTCGACGGCGGCCGAGCCCCCGTACAGCTTGGTCAGCTTCTCGACCTCGAGAACGGTTTGCATCGTCACGGATGTACGCTCGTGTTTTGGTTGTCCGCACGCAGCCCGACCAGGCGGCCTAGCGCGACTAGGCGATTGACGATCAGGAGAACGAGCAGGGTCAGGATGACGAGAAACGTGCTGAGCGCTGCCAGGCTCGGGTCGACAAAATGCTGCATGAACTCGTAGAGCCATGCGGGTAGCGGGCGCTGCTCGCCCGAGTATAGGAAGAAGCTGACCGTGAAGTTGGAGAACGACACCAGCATCGCGAAGATCGCTCCCGAGATCACGCCGGGCGTAATCAGCGGCAGGGTGATGTAGCGGAACACGGCGCGCGCATTGGCGCCGAGGTTCATGGCGGCCTCTTCGAGGCGCTGATCGAGCATCTCGAGGCTGGCGGTGGTCGTGGTCACCACGTAGGGCAGCGTCAGGATGAGATGGCCGAGGAGGAGGCGGAGCCAGGAGGGCACGCCGCCGATCTGGCTGAACCACACCAGCAGACCGATGCCCACGACCACCTGCGGGAAGAGAAGAGGGAGCAAGAGAACCTGCCGCGCCGTCTCCCTGCCGCGGAAGGTCGCCCGATGCAGCCCTATGGAAGCAAGCACGCCGGCGAGCACCGATCCGGTCATCGCGCCGACGCTGAGCCAGATGCTGGTCCAGATCGAGGAGACGAGGTTGGTCTTGGTGCCGGGCGCCTCGATAAACGTGTCCCACAACGCCCGATACCATTCGAGCGAGACGCCGGTCGGCGGAAAGCGGACGGTCAGTTGATCGTTGAAGGATGCCAGCACGATGATGAAGAGCGGCGCCTCCAGGTAGACGAAGAACAGCACCAGATATGCCGTGAGGCTCCACCGGCCGATCGAGCGCAGGGTCGTGGCGTTCATTGCGCACCCGCGGTCGAGCGACCGAGCATGCGGCGGTACCCGGCCAGGAGAAGGACGACGATGAGAACGAGCGCGATCGCCTGAGCGGAGCCGAGCGGCCAGTTGAGCGTGGTAAACATGTTCTGGCGCATCAGCACGGTCATGGTGACGACATTGCCGCCGCCAAGGACGAGCGGGGCAACGAAGGCGCTCATCGCCAGCGCGAAGGTGAGCAGCGTGCCGGCGGCAATCCCGGGCAGGCTCAGGGGCAGCGTGACGTGAAGGAACGTGCGGACCGGGCCGGCCCTGAGATTCATGGCCGCCTCCGAGTAAACCGGATTGACCCGCTCGAGCACGTTGGCGATCGGGAGCACCATAAACGGGATGAGCTCGTGGATCAGCTCGAGGATGACCGAGAGCTCGGTAAAGATCAGTCGCTGGGGCTCCGGCCAGATGCCGATGGTGGTCATCAGCTTGTTCACGATGCCCTGATTGCCCAGCATGATGATCCAGCCGTAGGCGCGGATCAGCACGTCCATCAGCATCGGCGTGACGAGCAGGAAGGTCAGCAGCGATCGGTGGGGCGAGCGGGAGATCGCATACGCAACGGGATAGCCGATCAGCAGGCAGACCACAGTGACGATGACGCTGATCCGCAGCGTCGTTAGGAAGGCCCGCAGCACCGTAGAATCGCCGAGCAGCGCGACGTAGTTGTGGAGGGACCAGTCCGGCGTCATCGTGCGGACGGGGTCCCAGCTGTTGAAGCTGAAGCGCAGCAGGATGAGGCAGGCGATGACGAGCGAGAGGATGATGGCCGCGCCCGGCGCGAGAAGAAGCAGGCGCCAGGCCTCGGCGCGCGCCTTTCGACGCGCCGAGGGTGCCGGGCCAGCCCCGGTTGCAGCGATGCCTGAGGTCATCGAGAGTGCCCCGCCAGTCAGCGCTTATTTCGATTTCAAGTCGTTCCAACCCTTGATGATGTCGGCGCGCTGATCGAGCAGCTTGAGCCGGTCGACCGGGATCGCCTTCTCGTACTGCTCCGGCGTGTGGACCAGGTACTTGGCTATGGCCGGATCGAGTTTCGTCTTGGGGTTGGTCGGGCCGTACCACAGCTCCTTGGCGAGGCCCGCCTGAGCGTCAGGCGAGAGCGCCTGGTTAATCAAGGCATTGGCCACCGCGCGATCCCCTTTGCCGCCCTTCACGAGCGCGGCCGAGCCGGTGATGCTGAAGAAGCCTTCCTTGAGGTTGGTCGTCATGGCGATCGGATAACCGCGATCGATGTAGGCCTTGAAGTAGTACGGGATGTCCACGGCATAGAGCGCCTCGCCGCTCTGTAGGGCTTCCGCCGCCAGGGCGCGGTTCTCGATGTAGGAGTGGATGTTCGGCTTCAGCTCCGCGAGCTTCGGCCAGGCTTTCGAGAGATCATCCAGGCTGCCGCCGTTGAGCCGCGCGGCCATGACGGTCAGCAGGAGGCTCTGGGTGTCCTCGCCCTTGGGGGCCAGGACCTTCCCCTTGAGGTCCGGCTTCCACAGGTCGGTCCAAGCGGTCGGGGCAGACGTGCGCTTCTCGTTGTAGAGCACGGTCGTGATGTAGTTGAAAAAGCCGATGCCGTGCTGGTCCGCGATCACGTAGCTCGAGTGCACGTCCTTGGCGTTGGGCAGTTTCGCGAGGTCGAGCTTGTCGAGCACGCCTTCGCGGGCAAGCGTGAGGACGCCGATATCATCGAGGAAGATGACGTCAAGCTGAGGATCCGCCTTCTGCGCGCGGACCTTGGCGATCGATGCGGACGTGTTGCCCTCCTCCACGACGACCTTGGCACCGGTCGCTTTCTCGAACGGGTCGACGATGAACTTACGAATGGCGAGGCCATCCGCTCCTCCCCAGAACTGGGCCCGGATGGTCTTGCCGGCAAACTCGGACGCAAGGGCATGGCCGGCCATCGCGGCGCATAGCGCGAAGGAGAGACTGAACAGGCCGAACGGCTTTCGCATAGGGCGCTCCTGGAACGTGACGCTGCAGTTGTCGGTCGCGGCTGCGATAGAATAGTTTGTTTGTCAGACAAACATGGCGCAAAGAGAACATACTGCGCCGGTGTTCGCAAGAGGCTTGGCGGGCACGACGCCGCCATTAGCTCGTGCAGGGAGCTGCTTTGTTCATCAGCGCCGACGACGGCGACGGGTTCCGACGGCGTCGAGCTCATCGAGTTTCACGAGCGTGCGCTGGAGGTGAAGCTCCATGAGCGCGCGCGCCTTTCTTGCATCGCGGTTCTTGATCGCAGCGACGATCGCTGCATGATCCTCCATGTCGTCCTTCGGCGTGGACGGGAGCGCATCCATCATCTCGCGCGGCTCACGGAAGCTGCTCAAGATACTGCGAATACAGAAGAAAAAAGCCGAATTGCCGGACGCGCGGGCAATCGCGCTGTGAAGGCGGGCGTTGGCCGAAAACCAGGATTTGCGGGCGCGTATCAGCTTGTTGACCGACTGGTGCGCGGCCTCGATGTCCGCCATCTGCGACGGTGTCCAGTTCCTCGCGGCTCGGGCGGCCGCTTCCGCTTCCAGGAAGACGCGCAGCTCGTAGAAGTCGCGCACGGCGGCCTTGGTGAGAGACGGCGTGAGCTCTTGCGCCATCTTGCGGCCGATGGGGGTGGCAACGGTCGTGCCGCGTCCCGGGGAGGCCTCAAGAACGCCGCCGACGACCAGGCTGCGAACCGCCTCGCGCAGGCTCGAGCGCGCAACGCCGAGTTGGCGCGCGAGATCCACCTCGTTGGGGAGCTTGTCGCCGACCTTGAGCTTTCCCGAGCCCAGGAGCTCGGCCAGCGCATCGAGGACGGAGTCGCTCACGCGCGGCTTGAGGACCCTCTTGAGCGGCAACTCGTTCATGGCGACTGGCGTGCTGCAGCCTTGGTCGGAGCGTAGGATTCGGGACCCTACACGCGGGCATCAACGCCGTCCAGGAAGGCACCGTCTGCTACTTTAGGGGTGCACCGAGGGGACCAACGCATGTCCGATGGCTGATGTGAGCCCGTGTCGTCGCCTCGATCCTCGGCCGACCTCCGTTCACGCACTCAGCGAGAAATATGGCAACCGATGCCCCGGTGCGACCTCGACCATGGAGGCTTTGACCGCCTTGCCGACCAGCGCGTCCCCGGCGGCTTCGACATCCGTCCTGCGGAGGAAATCCGCCGCCTTGCCGCGCTCGGTAATGCCGAGCCCTTCGAGCTGGATGAACTCCATCGCCGGATAGTCGTCGTAGAGCTGCGCGAAATGAGGTCCTGCGGCGTGCACCCTGGGGCGTACATGCGATCGCTCATTTTCTCCCAGCCCCCGCGCAGCGGGTAGATGGCCTCGACCGGATGGTTGTGAAGGATTAATCGTTCCTGGATTGCCCTATCCACCATTGCGCGCGGCCACGAGGATTGATGCATCCGGCGCCAGCGCGTCTCGTGGGGTGCGGGGCTCCGTTTACGCTATGACAAACTGTGATGAGGCCCTGTCATAATCCCTTTGGTGAAGAGGGATGGCCTGCCGCCATGTCGTGCGGCGTTTTGCTGGCAGTTCTAGCCAGGGCGAGGGGACGGCATGGCCGGGGCGGCCCCTCAAGCCCGACCGGCTCTTTCCCGTGGCGCGGGGGCGGCAGCGCCCAGCCCTGCTATATAGCGTGTGGCACCGTTGCCAATGGACCCGGGTCGTGGTGCTCGAGCCCCGCAGCCAGCCCTTGGCGGCCTCGCGCACATGTGGTGATTTGGCAACGTCGTGGTAGACGGGGTGGCCCGTTCCTGGGCAAACTCTCTTGACGCCAGATTGGGAATGACCAGGCGATCCATGTCCGACCTGCTACGCATTGAAAACCTTCGGATCTCCTTCTCCCTGCATGGGCTGGAAATTGAGGTCGTGAAGGGCGTGAGCCTGCGGATTCGCCGCGGCAGCGTGGTGGCGCTGGTGGGGGAATCGGGCTCGGGCAAGTCCGTCATCGCCCAGGCGATCATGGGGATTCTCCCCCGCGTCGGGTCGGTGTCCGGTGGGAAGATTCTGCTGAGCGATCCGAAGTCCGCGCACTCCGTCGACATTGCGGCGCTCCCTCGGGACGGCGATGAGATGCGCGCGCTTCGCGGCTCGCGGATGTCCATGATCTTCCAAGAGCCGATGACGTCGCTGGCACCGCTGCACACCATCGGCAATCAGGTGTCCGAGGCGCTGACGACGCATTTGCCGTGCGACGCTCGGGAGGCGCGTGCCAAGACCGAGGAGATGCTCGGCCTGGTGGGGTTCTCCAATCCATCCCGGGCCTATGACATGTATCCGTTCGAGCTGTCGGGCGGACTGCGGCAGCGCGCGATGATCGCCATGGCTTTGATCTGCCGGCCGGCTCTGCTGATCGCCGACGAGCCGACTACGGCGCTCGACGTCACGATCCAGGCGCAGGTGCTGAAGCTCTTGAAGGACCTTCAAGCCAAGCTCGACATGAGCCTGCTGCTCATCACCCACGATCTGGGCGTGGTCGCCAACATGGCCGATGAGGTCGTGGTCATCTATCACGGTGAGGTCATGGAGGCTGGGCCCGCCGCCACCTTGTTCCGCAAGCCGGCCCATCCCTATCTCAAGGCGTTGCTCAAAGCCGTGCCGCACTTCGACATGAAGCCCGGCGAACGCCTGGTGTCGTTGCGGGACATGGGAGGAGACGGCAAGCCGCAGGCGCGCGCCCGTCCCTTTCAGGGCGGAGCGCCGACGTCTGTGGGGGGCGAGATCCTGCTGGCCGGCAAGGATTTGCGCAAATCGTTCCGCACGAGCAAGGGGAGTTGGCTTGGCAGGGGCAACGTCGAAAGCGCCAAGGCGGTCGATGGCGTGAGTTTTGAAATTCGGCGCGGAGAATGTCTCGGGCTAGTCGGCGAGTCGGGGTGTGGCAAGACAACGCTCAGCAAGCTCATCGTGCGGGCCCTGACGCCCGATTCCGGAGAGTTGGTGTTCGCGGGCTCGGACGGCGAGATCGATCTGCTAAAGCTCGATGGACGTGCCCTCAAGCAGTTCCGCTCGCGCATTCAGATGGTGTTCCAGGACCCGGTCAGCTCGCTGTCACCGCGGATGACGGTCCTGAATATCCTACGAGAGCCACTGCAGATCCATGGCCGCGGCGACAAGAGGGAGCAGATCGAGCGGTGCATGGAGTTGATGCAGTGGGTGGGTCTCGATCCGCGGTTCCTCAACCGCTATCCGCACAGCTTCTCGGGCGGGCAGCGCCAACGCATCGGGATTGCGCGTGCGTTGGCGCTCGATCCCGAGCTGTTGATCTGCGATGAGCCGGTGTCCGCGCTCGATGTGTCAGTTCAGGCGCAAATTCTCAATCTGCTGAAGGATCTGAAGGCTGAGCTCGGCCTCACGTACCTGTTCATCTCGCACAACCTGGCTGTCGTGGATTACATGGCTGACCGTATCGCGGTGATGGCGCGCGGCCGGCTTGTCGAACTCGCTCCCCGGCACGTGCTGTTCAGCAACCCCGTACATCCCTACACCCGCGCCCTGCTCAAGGCCGTTCCCTACCCGGATCTCGATCGTCCTTTGCAGCTCGATGCACTCACCTTGAGCGGCGCGTCAGATGAAGCGTCGTGGGGACCGCGGTTCCGTGGTGTAGTTGGGGGTGCTGCGCTCGACTACGTGCCGCTGGGCGGTGGCCACACCGTACTTGCAAATCCCAACGCCAACGTGCGGGAATTGACCCAATGAAACGGCTCGGTCTGGCAGCTCTTTCGCTTGTAGTGCTGGGATGGCTTGCTGCGGAGCAGGCGGGCGCACAGGGTCTGATTGAGACCCCGATGTTCAAGGCCGACGTCGAGGCTGGGCGCCTGCCGCCGGTGCGGGAACGCGTTCCCCAAATTTCGCGCGTCATCGACGTTGGAGCGCTGGGCCGCGAGCCCGGCAAGCACGGTGGGCAGATCCGGATGCTCATGGGAGATCAGAAGGATCTCCGGATGATGGTGGTTTACGGCTACTCGCGCCTGATCGGTTATGACGACGCGACGCTCGCGTTGGTGCCGGACATGCTCCTCAGCTACGAGGTGGAGGGGGATCGCGTCTTCACCTTCCGGCTGAGGCCCGGGCACCGATGGTCGGACGGGCACCCATTCACGGCGGAGGATTTCCGCTACTTCTGGCATGACGTCGTGCTCGACAAAAAGCTGTATCCGAGCGGTCCTCCGCCGGAGATGCTGGCTAACGGCAAGCCGCCAACCTTGGAGGTGCTCGATCCCCACACCGTCCGATATACGTGGGAGGCACCCAATTCGGCTTTCTTGCCGGCAATCGCGAGCGCGCGCCCGCTCTATCTCTACATGCCGGCGCACTACATGAAGCAGTTCCACGCGAAGTACACCAAGGAGGACGTTCTGGAGAAGTCCATGGCGGCGGCGCGGGTGCGCAGTTGGCGAGCGCTTCACGAGCGCAAGTCGCGCATGTATCGCCCGGAGAATCCGGATCTGCCGTCGCTCGACCCGTGGTACAACAGCACGCCGCCGCCTTCGAGCCGCTTCGTCTTCAAGCGCAACCCCTATTTTCATCGCGTCGACGAGAATGGCCGACAGCTGCCCTACGTCGACGAGGTGGTGATGTCGATCGGCTCCACCTCGCTCGTGCCGGCGCAGGTTGGCGCGGGCGAGAGCGACCTCCAGGCGCGCTATATCCGCTTCGACAATTACACGTTCCTCAAGGAGGCCGAGCGCAACGACAAGCTGCGGGTCAAACTGTGGGAGATGGGTGAGGGATCGCGCATCGCGATCGTGCCGAACCTCAATGCCAATGACGATGTTTGGCGCAACTTGCTGCGCGACGTCCGGGTGCGACGGGCGCTGTCCCTTGCTATCGATCGGCGGGAAATCAACCAGGCCATCTACTTCGGCTTGGCCCGCGAGAGCAGCAATACCATGCTTCCGAGAAGCCCGTTGTTTCGCCAGGAGTACGCAGATGCCTGGTCGAAGCTCGATCTGGCCCTTGCCAACAAGCTGCTGGACGATGCCGGCCTTGGGAAGCGGGATCGCGACGGTCGCCGATTGCTGCCGGACGGGCGTAGAGCCGAGGTGATCATCGAGACATCGGGCGAGAACACGGAAGAGGCCGACGTGCTGTCGCTCGTTCACGACACGTGGCTCAAGGTTGGCATCAAGCTCTATGTGCGTCCGACACAGCGCGATCTCTTTCGCAAAAGGATTTACGCCGGCGAAACGATCATGTCGGTGTGGAAGGGCCTCGACAATGCGATCGCGACGGCCGACATGAGCCCGGACGAGCTGGCCCCGACCTCCCAGGCGCAGCTCCAGTGGCCCAAGTGGGGCAACTACTACGAGACGCACGGCAAGGAGGGCGGCGAGCCCGTGGACATGCCGGCTGCCAAGGAGCTTCTTGTTCTGCTGCGGGCGTGGCACACGTCCCAGACCACGCAGGAACGCGCGGAGGTGTGGCACAAGATGCTCTCGATCGATGCGGATCAAGTCTTCACCATCGGCATCGTCAACGCGACGCGCCAGCCGATCGTCGCCGCCCGAACACTCGTCAACGTTCCGGACAACGGCATCTTCAATTTCAACCCTGGAGGCTATTTCGGCCGGTACTTGCCGGACACCTTCTGGTACCGCGACGCCACCCAGTAGCTGACAGGGCCACATGCTCTTCTACATTGCTCGCCGCATCCTGATCATGGTTCCGACGCTGGTCGTCATCAGCATGCTGGTGTTTACGATCATTGAGCTGCCGCCCGGTGACTATTTCGAGAGCTACATTGCCGAGCTCGAGGCGCAAGGCGAAGGCGTCGACAAGGCCAAGATCGAATTCCTGAAGCAGGAATACGGATTCGACAAGACGCCGGTGGAGCGCTACTTCGTGTGGGCGGCGGGGCTGCTCCACGGCGATTTCGGCTACTCCTTCGAGTACCAGATGCCGGTCAGCGAGGTCGTCGGGGACCGGCTCTATCTCACGGTGCTCGTGTCCTTCGTCACGATCATCTTCACGTGGCTCATCGCGTTTCCGATCGGCATCTATTCGGCAACCCATCAGTACAGTTGGGGCGACTACGGGCTGACGTTTCTGGGGCTGATCGGTATTGCCGTGCCGAACTTTCTCATGGCCCTCGTGATGATGTACCTGGCGAGCGTGTTTTTCGGCACGTCGATCGGTCATCTCATGGCGCCCGAGTTCATCGGTCAACCGATGAGCTGGGCGAAGATGGTGTCCATCCTGGAGCACATCTGGATCCCGGTGATCGTAATCGGTCTTTCCGGGACAGCGGGCATGATCCGTAAGCTCAGGGCCAACCTGCTCGACGAGCTTCAGAAGCAGTACGTGGTCACGGCCAAGGCCAAGGGTGTGCCGCCGTTTCGCGCGCTCGTGAAGTATCCGCTGCGTTCCTCCCTCAACTTCTTCATCGGAGATATCGGCAGCATCCTCCCGGAGATCGTGTCGGGTGCGGAGATCGTGGCGATTGTCCTGTCGTTGGAAACCACCGGGCCGCTGCTGATCAAAGCGCTGCAGAGCCAGGACATGTATCTCGCGGGCTCGTTTCTGGTGTTTCTGGCATTCTTGACGGTTATCGGCGTGCTGATTTCGGACATCGCGCTGGCGTTTCTCGACCCGCGAATCCGGCTGCAGGGCAAGAGCACCAAATGAGCACGCACCGCTTGCCGCCCACCGAGGAACCGCTTGCTCATTTTGTGTCCGAGGCGCCGTTCGACCCGCGTTCGATCGAGCGGTTGAGCGCGGCTCAGGAGCGGGTTTACCTGGCGTCGCAATGGCGGCTGATGTGGTGGAAGTTCCGTCGCCACCGCGTCGCGCTCATTTCGGCGATTTTCTTAGGTTTGCTGTATTTCTCGATCCTGATCGTCGAGTTCCTGGCGCCCTACAACTATCAAACGCGGAATGTGGACTTCATCCATGCCCCACCGCAAAGGGTTCATCTGTTTCACGAAGGAAAGTTCATCGGGCCGTTCGTCTATGGGATGAACTACAACCTCAACATGTACAATCTGAAACGGGAGTACGAGCCCAACCCGTCAATCGTGCTGCCGCTGAGGTTCTTTTGCCGCGGTGACACCTATGACTTTTGGGGGATGATCCCGGGGAACCTGCATCTGTTCTGTCCGGCACCCGGCGGCACGGCATTCCTATTCGGGACGGATCGCCTGGGACGGGACTTGTTCTCCCGTATGTTCTATGGCGCACGGATCTCGCTCACGATTGGTTTGATCGGTGTCAGCGTGAGCTTTGTTCTCGGACTGGTGTTCGGAGGGACTGCCGGCTATTACGGTGGAGTGGTGGACCTCGTCATCCAGCGGATGATCGAGGTGTTGCAGTCGATCCCGTCGATCCCGCTTTGGCTCGCGCTTGGCGCCATCATGCCGGTGACGTGGAGCCCGATCGCGGTCTATTTCGGCATTACCATCATCCTGGGCCTCATCGACTGGACCGGCCTGGCGCGGGCGGTGCGCTCGAAGCTGCTTTCGCTGCGAGAGGAAGACTATGTGCTCGCGGCGCAACTGATGGGCGCCAATACGCCTCGGATCGTTGGCCGGCATTTGATTCCGGGCTTTCTCAGCCACCTGATAGCGGTTGCAACTTTGTCCATTCCCGGCATGATACTGGGAGAGACCGCGCTGAGTTTTCTCGGCCTCGGTCTGCGAGCGCCAATCACGAGCTGGGGGGTCTTGCTCACCGAGGCGCAGAACATCAACGTGGTTGCACTGTATCCCTGGCTACTCCTGCCGGCTGTGCCGGTTATCCTTGTTGTGCTCGCTTTCAACTTTTTGGGAGATGGGTTGCGGGATGCAGCCGACCCTTACAAATAGGTGGCTTTGAGCGGCAAGGCCTGAACAGCTCGCCGAATTGATAAGGGTACATATCGTTTGCGCCTCACGTGTGCTAAACACGTGTCGCGTCCGTATTCTCAAAGGGTGGGGAGAGCAATCCAACCGACCGGCACCGAACGATAAGATCGAGCGCGATCAACGCGTCAACGCTCCGTCAACGCCGGTATGGGTTTGCTTCGGGCTTCATGAGACGCTCAGATCACGCGCGCGTTCTGATGTACAGCCACGACACGTTCGGGCTCGGGCATTTGCGTCGATGCCGCGAGATCGCGCATGCGCTCGTGGAACGCTACAAGCGTCTGCACGTCTTCATCATTTCGGGTTCGTCGATTGCGGGAGCCTTCGACTTCCGGGCGCGTGTCGATTTCATCAAGATTCCCAGTGTCATCAAGCTGTACAATGGTGAATACACGTCGCTTGCCCAGCACATTGACCTCAGTGAGACGCTGGCGATGCGCCGGGCGATCATCCAGCAGACGGCCGACCTTTACCAGCCCAACGTGTTCATCGTCGACAAGGAGCCGCTGGGCCTGCGCGGGGAGCTCGAGCCGACGCTTGCGATGCTGAAGGCGCGTGGATGCGCGATGGTGCTCGGCCTGCGCGAGGTGCTGGACGCGCCGACGCAGGTTCGCGCCGAATGGTCCCGAACGGACGCGATGGCGAAAATCACAGCCTTCTACAACGAGATCTGGGTCTACGGCTCGCGCAACTTCTACGATCCCCTGTTCGGGCTCGACGTCCCCGAGGAGGTGCGCACGCGCATGGTCTTCACGGGGCATCTGCGCCGCGTGCTGCCGAAGGCGCAGCACGTGCGATCCATCGATCTGCCGGACGAGTTCATTCTGGTCACGGCGGGCGGCGGCGGCGATGGCGGCCCGCTGATGCAGCAGGTGCTCGCTGCACGCGAGTATGATCGCACGCTGGATTTTCCGCTCGTCATGATCCTCGGACCGTTCATGGTCGCCGAGGAGCGCGAGGCCATACGGGAGCGGACGCGAACCCTTGCCAATGTCACCATCATCGACTTCGAGAGCCAGATCGAAGCGGTGATGGCGAAGGCTTCGGCGATCGTCAGCATGGGCGGCTACAACACCTTCTGCGAGCTGCTTTCCTTCGATAAGCGTGCGCTGCTGGTGCCGCGCAAGCGGCCGCGCCGCGAACAGCACATCCGTGCCGAACGCGCCGCCGTGCTCGGACTGGTCGATATGCTTGATTTCGATGCAGCCGAGGACCCGCGCCTGATGGCGAAAGCTCTCAGACGGCTGCCGGGACGGCCCGTACCCTCGCATGCCCACCGGCGGGTCGACCTCGACGGCCTCGAGGTGATCGGCAACAGGATCGAAGGCTTCATCCTCGATGCGACCCGGCCGCTGCCGTCGCTGGCCGAGGCCTGACGGAGCGCCGATCGCATGAGCGTCATCGTCGTCGTGCTGAAGGGCTATCCGCGGCTGTCCGAGACATTCATCGCGCAGGAGCTGCTCGGGCTGGAGCAACAGGGGCTGCGGCTCAGCATCTTTTCGATGCGGCGGCCGACGGATCCGACCACCCATCCTGTGCACGGTCAGATCTCGGCCCCCGTGACGTATCTGCCGGAGTACCTCTATCAAGAGCCGTGGCGGGTCGCGCGCAGCGTTTTTCGCGCGCGGCGCCTGCCGGGTTTCTGGCCGGCGGTGCGACGCTGGCTCGACGATCTGCGCCGCGATTTCAGCCCCAACCGTTTTCGCCGCTTCGGGCAGGCCGCGGTGCTCGCTGTCGAGCTGCCGCCGGAGGCGCGCTGGCTCTACGCGCACTTCATCCACACGCCGTCGGCAGTCACACGCTACGCGAGCCTGATGACCGGCATCGCCTGGAGCTGCTCGGCCCATGCCAAGGATATTTGGACCTCGCGAGACTGGGAGCTCGAACAGCACTTGAGCGATGCCCGCTGGGCGGTCACGTGCACTGATGCCGGGCGGCAGAAGCTCGCGGGCCTTGCACCCCATCCGGATCGGGTTCGACTGGTCTATCATGGGCTCGATCTGCGTCGCTTCTCGCTTCCGGCGCCGCGGATGCTGCGAGACGGCACCGATCCGGCCGAGCCGGTCCGACTGCTGATGGTCGGACGAGCGGTCGAGAAAAAGGGCTTCGACGTCCTCCTGCGCGCATTGGCTGTCCTGCCCGATACGGTCTACTGGCGGCTCACCCATCTCGGCGGCGGCGCCGAGCTGCGGGCGCTGCAACGTCTCGCCAACGAGCTTCGTCTCGAGGGTCGCGTGACATGGCGCGGCGCCGTCGACCAGAACGAGGTGCTTGCGGCCTATCGCGCGTCGGATCTTTTCGTGCTGCCTTGCCGCATCGCGGGGAGCGGTGACCGGGACGGCCTGCCCAATGTGCTGGTCGAAGCGCAGAGCCAGGGACTGGCCTGTATTTCAACGGCCGTCTCCGGCGTGCCCGAGCTGATCCGCGCCGGCGAGACGGGGGTCCTCGTCGCGCCGGATGATCCGGCCGCGCTGGCGCAAGCGATCGAGACGCTGATCGGCGATCCGGCGGAGCGGCATCGGCTGGGAGCGGCTGGCGAACGGCGGGTGCGGGAGCAGTTCGACATGCGCGCGGGGATGGCGCAACTGGTAGCCTTGTTCGAGGCGTCCGTCCCGGACGCCAAGGTGCCCACGGTATTGCAGGCGGCGCAGTGAAGCCTCGCGTCTTCTTCTACGTTCAGCATCTGCTCGGCATCGGGCATGTCATCCGCGCCTTGCGGATTGCGCGCGCCATCGATGCCGGCGGCTTTTTCGTCGAGCTTGTGGTGGGTGGCGGTCCGGTCGGGTTCGATACGAGCGGCTTGTCAGTTGTCCAGCTTACGCCGTTGCGGGCCAGTTCCCAGGGTTTCAACGTCCTCGTCACCATGGAGGGCCAGGCGGCGGACGAAAGTCTCAAAGCGGCGCGCTGTGAGGAGCTCCTCGCCGCCTTTCGACGCTCGACACCGGATATTCTCCTGATCGAGGCGTTCCCGTTCGGCCGGCGGCAAATGCGCTTCGAGCTGCTCCCGCTGCTGGAAGCCGCGCATGCGATGCGGCCCCGGCCGGTGATCGTTTCGTCCATCCGCGACATCCTGCAGGAAGGTCAGAAGCCCGGGCGGAACGAGGAGACGGTCGGCACGCTGCAGCGGTACTTCGATCGGGTCATCGTGCATGGAGACGGTGCGATCGTGCCGCTGGGCGAGACGTTCCCGCTCGCCGATCGCATTTCGCACATGACGTCGTATTCGGGAATGGTGGGGCCCGAGGCGACCGGAGGCACAGCGGTCAGCGAACCGTTCGATGTCATCGTCTCGGCGGGCGGAGGCGCAGTCGGGCGGCAGCTTCTCGAGGCCGCCGTCGAAGCCAAGCCACGCACCGTGCTCGGCGCGGCGCGCTGGCTCGCCATTACGGGGCCGAACGCACTGGCGGAGGACGTCGAGCGGCTGAGCCGGCTCGCGGCGGGCGCCGATGTCACGATGCGCCGGTTCGTCGATGATCTTGCCCAACGCCTGGGCGCGTGCACGCTTTCGGTATCGCAAGCAGGGTACAATACGGTCGCCGATATTCTTCGCGCCGGCTGCCGGTCGGTGCTCGTGCCGTTTGCCGCCGGTGGGGAGACGGAGCAGACGCGGCGCGCTGAGCTGCTCGCAGCGAGCGGTCTGGCGGTGATCGCTACGGAGGCCGACCTTACCGCGGCGTCCCTCGGAGGGGCAATCGACCGGGCCATGGGCCTTGCGGCGCCACGCACGCGCCCGATCCTCGACGGTGCCGCGCGCACGGCCGACATTCTGGCCGATCTGCTGCGCCAGCGCTCGGGGGGTGCTGCTCGCTAGACCAGAAGGTCGGTCGCGCGCACCCACTGCACGCGGGGATCGATGCTTGTTTGCTCGAAGAGGCGCTCGAGGAATGTCCAGGCCGGTCCATCGTGCACGAGATGATGGGTCAGCACGCCGATCGCCGGCCAACCGTTGTTTCGTGCCCAGGCGAGCTGCTTAGCCAGCTCGGAGGCGAGCCAGTCTGTCGCGCGCCCACCGCGGGTGCCCCGCCAGTCGATGATGTCGACGTGGGTGTTGATTTCAGCCATCGGTGGATCGCCCTGAAAAAGCGAGGTCGTTCCGAAAGTGGAAATGCCGCGGAAGCCGAGGCCGGGCAACAGAGCGGCGACGTCGGGTGCGATGCGGTTCCAAGGCGGAACGTAGATAGGAGCAAGGCTACGCCCGAGCAGTGCGGCGAGCCGTTGGCGGCCGGCGCCGATCTCGGCGATGATCTGGGAGAGGGGGCGATACGGCGGGAACTCCTGCGACTTGTCGCCGGTGCGTGCGTGGTTGGCGTGGGCGTAGCCGTGGACCGCGCCGTCCGTGATGGCATGCGCCTCGAGGTAGGCGGCCAGGGCGTCGGTGGCCGGGGCCGGCACGGTCGCAACGAGCATGGGAACGTGCGCCGCCTCGCACAAGCCGACCAGACGTTCGAGGGGCGGCGTGACATCGATGGCGTCATCGTCCCGCAACCACAAGCGCGCCGTGCGCCCGGCCGCGGACCAGCGCTCCAGCTCGTCATGAACTGGCTGCCATTCGGCCTTGTGAGCGCGTCCACGCGATGTCACCGTTGCGACCTGCGGCAAGCCCTGCAGCGCTCGATCCAGAATGGCGGAGGCGCCGGCAAGCGATCGTTCCTCGTGCACGAACGCGTGGGCCGCAGCGCCCATCCTCCGGCGCTGTTCCGGGTTTGCGAGGAGGCCCCGAAGGGCGGCGGAATATGCGTCGATGTCGCCGAACGGGGTCAGCAGACCACACAAGCCATGGCGTACGACCGCACTGATGCCGCCGGTATCCTGGGCAACGACGGGCAATCCGGCCGCCTGGGCCTCCAGATAGGCGAGGCCGTACGCCTCTCCGGTGCCGGGCCACACGTAGATATCGCTGGCAGCAAGCTGGGCTGCCACGTCGCTTGCGATGCATTCCCCCAGCCATTCGATGCGGTCCGCGGGCACGTTCGCCAGCGCGTCGTGTACCGACCGCCGCTGGTCGCCGTCGCCGATGACGGCAAGCGTCCACGGCAGGTCGAGCAGAGCGGGCAGCGCCGCACCGAGCATGCGGTAGCTGGCGAGCTTGTCTCCGGGCCGCATCATGGCCACGCAAGCGAGCCGGGGCGGGCGGCCGTCGCGAAAGGAGGGGCCTCCCGCGGGGAGGCCGTTGGTATCGATGAACGGGGGAAGGTTGACAAGGATGCCAGTCCGATCGGATATCCGCTCGAGGCCGTCTCGATCGACGGGCGTCAGGCAAAAGTTGATCGCGGCCTGCCGTACGGCGGCCGCCACGTCGGCCTGCGAGGCGGCCCACGGGCCGACGGCGCGCTTGCCGGCAAACGACGCTTCGGCGGTCATGTAGGGAACGGCGAGGTCGCGGCAGACGGCAGGGCCGATCCAGTCGGGTGCCTTGTAATAGGGATGATAGGTGAGCCAGGCCTGCGGACGCCACGGGGATTCGGGCGATGACCACTCGGCAATGAGGGCCCTGGCCTCGCTTTGCGATTGGCTCTTCAGATGCTCGAGTGCCGGGGTGTCGGCCGCCTGGCTGAACGCGCGCAGGCGACTGGCAAGGCGCACGTCGTGCCCGGCCCGGGTCAATGCTGCGATCAGCAGATTTGCCATGAGGCGATCGCCCGAGGGAATCGGATGATCTGGCGGTTTCAGGGTTGCGTAAAAGGCTATCCGCATTCTTTCGCGCAACTCACGTTCAATTGAAATTGTCTAGGAAGCTGTGACATGCCTCTACCGCGGGAGCCAGGTCGAATCGGGTAGTCCGATGGCGGGGCGTCACGATCATTTGAGAGTGCGTATCCGCGACACTTGCCAGTGTAGTCTAAGTGGCGTTCTTGCCGAAAGTGGCCAGCATCACTAGGTTCTTTCGCCGCTACAGCAAGGGTGAGAATTGGATACCAACCTATTTCGATTTGTCTGGCGACACAGCCGCGGCGAGCAGATCAAGATCTTGCTGATCATTCTCGCGTCGATGCCCTTCTACTTCGTGTCGCTCGACGTTCCCAAGCGAATCGTCAACGACGCCCTCCAAGGGGGCGCGTTCAGGGGCGGCCTCCGAACGGCCGAGCTGTTTGCCTGGTCCTTCACACTTCCGGATTGGCTCGGCGGGCGCACTATCGTTCTGAGCCCGGGGTTCGAGTTCACACAGGTCCAGTATCTGTTCGCGTTGAGCGGCTTCTTCCTGGTCCTCGTGCTCATCAACGGCGCTTTCAAGTATTCGATCAACATCCGTAAGGGTGTGCTTGGCGAGCGCATGCTGCGGCGGATGCGTTTCGATCTGTTCGCGATGCTGATGCGCTTCCGTCCGGAGGACATCCGGGCGGTCAAGCCGTCCGAGGCCGCGAGCATGATCAAGGACGAAGTGGAGCCGATCGGCGGATTTGTCGGCGACGCATTCATTCAGCCCGTCTTCCTCGGCAGCCAGGCCCTGACCGCGCTCGTCTTCATCATGGTGCAGAGCTTATGGCTCGGCCTGATCGCGTTGTTCATCGTGCTCATTCAAGCGTTCATCATTCCGGTGCTCAGGCGCGAGCAGATTCGACTGGGGCGCGAGCGACAGATTGAATCGCGGCGCTTGGCGGGACGGATTGGAGAGATCGTCGAGACGGCGCCGGCCGTCCACATTCACGGCACCGCGGCGTACGATGGGGCCGAGATCGGTGGACGTCTCGGACATCTGTTCGACATTCGCGTCGATCTCTTCAAACGTAAGTTTGCCGTCAAGTATCTCAACAATCTGCTGGCCCAAATCACGCCGTTCTTCTTCTATGCGGTCGGCGGGTATTTCGCGCTGCGCGGCTCGCTCGATATCGGACAGCTCGTCGCGGTCATTGCAGCCTATCGTGATCTGCCGCCGCCGATCAAAGAGCTCATCGATTGGGATCAGCAGCGCAACGACGTCACGGTGAAGTATCAGCAGGTGGTGTCGCAGTTCTCGGCCGGGCGGCTACTGCCGGTGCACGACGCGGACAGGCGGGCCGAGCCGCCCTCGGCGAAAGGCCCGATCCTGGTGGACGGCCTGCGCGTCACTGATCGACGTGGCGGTGTGTTGCTCGAGACAATATCGGTTACGATCAACAGGCCATCGCACGTTGCGCTGGTCGGCGGGGCCGGAAGCGGTCGCGATGTATTCGCCAAGGTTCTTGGCCGGCAGATTTCCGAGATTCAAGGCATTGTCCGTTTCGATGGATGTGATCTAGGGCAGATCGATGGCATCACGGCGGGCCGGTTCCTCGGCTATGCCGGATCCGAACCGCTGTTGGTGGCGGGGACAATACGCGACAACATGGCCTACGCGCTCAAGCGGTTGCCGCCGGCG
>JAESFN010000612.1_pt1 | contig 27682 bp, 28 predicted proteins | sample 9269411 | NCBI WGS metagenome assembly JAESFN01 (sample SAMN14505399, study PRJNA617100) | algae metagenome | isolation source: Iphinoe sp. HA4291-MV1 and co-occurring heterotrophs from trail next to... | place: USA: Maunawili Falls, Hawaii | collected 2009-07-25
ATCGAGCCATGTGGTGCCCGCCACCGAGCGCTGCGCTTCTTCCGCCATCGAACCGTCCTAGAGCGCTTTCAGGAAAAGTTGCAGGCTTTTCCGGTTCGAAAGCGCGACCAAATCAAGACCGAGAGCATTCTGCGGTTTAGCCCAACGGCGAAATGCTCCTGGAGCCGCAGGCGATTCACCCCGGCTTGCCAGATGGGGGTGTTCATAGCACGGTTGTGACACCGTCATGACAGGCTACGGAGTTCGTTCATGTCCGACGCATTGGAGGGCTTCGACCTCGAAGACCCGGTGCTGCCCCGCTCGATCAAGAAGAAGGCGCTCGAGTCCGGGGGCTTTCCCTATGACGAGAAGCTGGATTCGGACGTCTACGAGGCCGAGATGCTGCAGGTGCAGCGGCAGTTGGCGCTGCTGCAGCATGATCAGGCCAAGACCGGCAAACGCATCGTCATCGTGTTCGAGGGGCGCGACGCCGCAGGCAAGGGCGGCTCGATCGCCACCTACCTCGAGAACCTGAACCCGCGCTACAACACCGCCGTCGCACTCTCCAAACCGAACGATCGGGAACGCACCCAGTGGTACTTCCAGCGCTATGTCGACTGGATGCCGGCGGGCGGCGAGCAGGTGCTGTTCGATCGCTCCTGGTACAACCGGGCGGGCGTCGAACCGGTGATGGGGTTCTGCACCCCCGAGGAGACCGAGAGGTTCCTCGACGAGGTGCCGGATTTCGAGAAGATGCTGGTGCGCGACGGCATCCACCTGTTCAAATTCTGGCTCACCATTGGGCGTGAAATGCAGCTCAAGCGTTTCCACGACCGCCGGCACGACCCGCTGAAAGTGTGGAAGCTCTCGCCCATCGACCTCGAGGCGCTGCAGCGCTTCGACGACTACAGCAAGGCACGCAACCGCATGCTGGAAGCCAGCCACACCGAGCATGCGCCATGGCGGATCGTCTTCAACAACGACAAGAAGCGGGGACGGCTGGGGATCATCCGCTCGGTGCTGCACGCGCTCGATTACGCGGGCAAGGACGACAAGCTGATCGGTGAAGTCGATGGCAAGATCGTCGTCGCGCCGCAGGCGTTCATGAAGTCCCACAGTCAGATGTAGCGGGTGGATTGACCAGACGGTCAAAAACCCGTCAACTGCCTGTTAACGATCCGCTCGAGGGGGCCTCCAGCGGATCGACAGCAGGGGCGAAGGCTTGGGGCTGGAAGGCCGGGGCCGGCACGTCCTACAGGGGTCAGTATGGTGGGCCACGAGGCCGGCGCAAGCCAAGAGGCAAGCGTTATTCCGCCAGTGCTGGTGTTCAACGCCGAGGGGCGATCGCCTTTCGTGCTGGCCTGCGATCACGCCTCGAACCGCTTTCCCGAACGCTATGGCGACCTGGGGCTGACGCCGCACCAGCGACTGATGCACGTCGCCTGGGACCCCGGCGCCATGGCGGTGGCGCTCGAGCTCAGCGACCGGCTCGACGCGCCGCTGGTGGCTTCGACGGTCAGCCGGCTGGTGATCGACTGCAACCGCGACCATGACGCACCGGACCTGATCCCGGTGGTCTCGGAGCGGACCGACATTCCGGGCAACCGGGGCATCGGCGACAACGAGCGGGCGGAGCGGATCGGTGCCTACCACGCGCCGTTCCACCAGGCGCTGCAGGATGTGCTCGACGCCCGCAAGGCGGCCGGCATCGAGACAGTGCTGGTGACGGTGCATTCCTTCACCCCGGTCTACAAGGATGTGCCGCGCCCCTGGCCGATCGGTCTGATCCACGGGCGCGACGACCGCTTCACGCAGGCGCTGCGCGCGGCGCTGGCGGCCGACGAGGCGAGCCTCGACATCGGCTGGAACCAGCCCTATTCGGCGCTCAACGGCGTCACCTATACGCTGGAGCACCACGGCGACGGGCGCGCGCTCGAATCGTCGATGATCGAAATCCGGCACAACGAAATCCTCGAACCAGAAGGGGTGAGCCTGTGGGCCGCCCGGCTGGCCCGCTGCCTCACTGCCGCGCTTGGGTCGCACGGCGGGGCCGCGGCTACATCGCCGACCGACCAGAACACGTCAGTTCACAGGAGGGTTTGATGGCTGACATTCCGTCTAGTGCCACGGGCACGCAGGCGGGTGGTGTGAAATACGCCACCCGCGACAAGAGCTATTTCGAGAAACGCGGCCTGCAGCGCTATGCCGGCATCTGGTCGCTCTGGGCGCTGGGCGTCGGCGCGGTGATCTCGGGCCACTTTTCGGGCTGGAACTTCGGCTTCGCCACCGGCGGCTGGGGCGGCATGCTGGTCGCCGGCATCATCATCGCCATCATGTATCTGGGCCTGACCTTCTCGATCGCCGAGATGAGCCCGGCGCTGCCACATACCGGCGCCGCCTACTCGTTCGCGCGCAGCTCGATGGGGCCATGGGGCGGCTTCGTCACCGGGCTGTTCGAGAACGTCGAATACGTGCTGACACCGGCAGTGATCTGCACGTTCATATCGGCCTATTTCGGCTCGATAACCGGGCTCGATACCTCGCTCTACCCAGTGTTATGGATCGTGTTCTACGCGATCTTCCTCGCCCTCAACATTTTCGGGGTAGCGCTGAGCTACAAGGTGACGCTGGCGGTGACGCTGATCTCCTTGGCGGGGCTGGCGTTCTTCTACATCAGCGCCTTCGGGCATATCGACTTCTCGCGCTGGGCGCTGAACATCGCGCCCGATGGTTCGGAGCTGCCAGAAGGCGGCGGCGAGTGGTTCCCCAAGGGCTTTGGCGGCGTGCTCGCCACCCTGCCCTTCGCGGTGTGGCTGTTCCTTGCCATCGAGCAGGTGCCGTTGGCCGCCGAGGAATCGGTCGACCCGAAGCGCGACATGCCGCGCGGCATCATGCTGGGTTTTGCGACGCTGGCCCTGTCGGCGTTCCTCGTGGTGCTGCTCAACCCCTCGATCGCTGGGGTCGGCTCATATGCACTGGGCTCATCGCTGGAGCCGGCGCTCGACGGCATCCGCGCCATGTTCCCGGATGTCGGCTGGGCCGCTTCGGCCTTCGGCGTCGTGGCGCTGATCGGCCTCGTCGCCTCGTTCCACACCATCCTCTATGCCCAGGGCCGGCAGGTCTATTCGCTGAGCCGCGCCGGCTATTTCCCGTCGGCGCTGTCGGAGACGCATGCCAGGTACAAGACCCCGCATCTCGCCATGATCGCTGGTGCGCTGCTGGGCCTCGGCGTGATGCTGGTGATCTGGTTCGCCAATGGCGGCGGCGGGCCGGGTGAGACGCAGCTCGGTGACGACATCATCGGTTCGGTGCTGCTCAACATGGCAGTGTTCGGGGCGATGCTGAGCTACATCGCGCAGGCGCTGAGCTTCATCATCCTGCGCCGTAAGTTGCCCAATATCGAGCGGCCATTCAGGAGCCCGGTCGGCGTTCCCGGCGCCGTGCTGACGATCATCATCGCAGCAGTGACGCTAGGCTACCAGATCCAGGATCCCAACTTCTTCAAGGGGGTGATCTGGGTGATCGTCTGGTGCGCCGTCGGCATCGTCTATTTCGCGCTGGTCGGCCGACACAAGCTCATCCTCTCGCCCGAGGAAGAGTTCGCGCTCGAGCACGCCAACAAATAGCAACCGTGGGGACCGCGGCCCGGCGCCGCGGTCCCTTCCTCACAACAACAAGACCAGCGTTCCCAGGGAGTTCCGCCATGGCGCAAGCCGCCTATACGCTCGATCAACTGAAGGCCGACGTGAAAGCCGGCAATATCGACACCGTGCTGGTGGCGTTTCCGGACATGCAGGGCCGACTGATCGGCAAGCGCTTCCAGGCCGAGTTCTTCCTCGACGGGGCGATCGACGAGACGCATGGCTGCGACTACCTGCTCGCCAACGACATCGACATGGAGCCGGTACCCGGCTACGAGGCGGCGAACTGGGCCAAGGGCTATGGCGATTTCGTCATGAAGCCCGACCTCGCCACGCTGATGAAGGCGGCCTGGCTCGAAGGCACGGCGATCATCCTCGCCGACCTCGTCGACCACCACCATCACGAACCGATCCCGCACAGCCCGCGCGCCATCCTCAAGGCGCAGCTGAAGCGGCTGGAAAAGCTCGGGCTGACGGCGAACTTCGCCTCGGAGCTGGAGTTCTACCTGTTCGACGAGACCTTCAGGTCAGCCTGGGACAAGGGCTACAGGAACCTCACCAGCGCCGGCTATTACATCCAAGATTACCACATCTTCCAGACCACCAAGGAAGAAGGCGTGCTGCGCGCCATGCGCCGCCAGTTGCAGGCCTCGGGCATCCCGGTGGAGAACTCGAAGGGCGAGTGGGGACCCGGGCAGGAAGAGCTCAACGTGCGCTATGCCGATGCGCTCACCATGGCGGACCGGCACGTGGTGATGAAGAACGCGATGAAGGAAATCGCGCATAACCACGGCAAGGCCATCACCTTCATGGCGAAGTGGGATTTCGGGCTCGCCGGCTCTTCGAGCCACATCCACATGAGCCTCGCCAAAGGCGGCAAGAACGCCTTCATCGATGCGAAAGACAAGCTCGGCATGTCCGACCTGATGAAGCATTTCATGCAGGGACTGCTGACCTATGCCGGGGACATCACCTATTTCCTCGCGCCGTACATCAACTCCTACAAGCGTTTCCAGGCCGGCACCTTCGCGCCGACCAAGGCGATCTGGTCATCGGACAACCGTACCGCCGGCTTCCGGTTGTGCGGTGAGAACACCAAGGGGGTGCGCGTCGAGTGCCGGATCGGTGGCGCCGATCTCAACCCCTACCTCGCCTACGCGGCGCTGATCGCGGCGGGGCTCAAAGGGGTGGAGGACAAGCTCGCACTGGAGCCCGCCTTCACCGGTGACGCCTATGTGGGCGAGAAGCTGCGCGAGGTGCACAAGACGCTGCGTGACGCGGTGGCCGCAATGCAGAATTCGAGCATGCTGCGCGAGGCGTTCGGCGAGCCGGTAATCGGGCATTACGTGCATACCGGCAACTGGGAACAGTTCGAGTATGACCGGCGCGTCACCGATTGGGAGTTGAAGCGCGGCTTCGAGCGCAGCTAGTTACTATTGTAAGTACAGCGTCAATGTACTAAGTTACAATCCGGAGGTCCCGGATGGCGAAGTACGATGCGCTGCTCAAGCTGCTTGAAGAAGCGAGCGACGAAGTTGAACTGTCGTTCGCACAAATCGAGAAAACGCTGGGGTTTGAATTGCCAGCGTCGGCGCGACGCTACCCGGCCTGGTGGAGCAACAGCGGCGGTACACACGTGCAGGCCGCCGCGTGGATGGGTGCGGGATATCGTACGACTGATGTCAACGTCGCGGCGGGCCGGGTGCGGTTCGTGCCGGAGGGCGGATCGGGGTTTGGAGAAATGAAGCAAGCAAAGTTCGAGCCGGAGGCTGTGGTTCCGAAGGCGCAGGACAAGGGAACCGGCGGGCATCATCCTGCTTACGGAGCTCTCAGGGGCCTGATCACGATCCCACCGGAGGTAGACCTGACGCAGCCGGCGTTCGAGGACTGGAAGGGCCTTTATGGCGAAACCGACTGATCTATTGCTCGACACCTGCGCCGCAATCTGGATGGCGCAGGGGGCGCATCTCGAGCCTGACGCTTTAGGGGCTATCGACAGGGCTGGTCAGGAAGGGCGACCTATTCGGCTGTCGCTGATCACCGCGTGGGAGCTGGGGCTGTTGGCCAAGAGTGGGCGGGCCGCGATGACGCAGTCACCGGCCGCCATCTTCCGAGCTTTCCTGCAGCTACCGGGTATTGTGCAGCAGGACCTGTCGGCGGACATCCTGATCGACTCTTCGCTGCTTCCAACCCCGGTTCATGGCGATCCGGCGGATCGGATCATCATTGCCACCGCGCGGGCGCTTGACTTGACGATCGTGACGCGCGACCGACTCATCCTCGATTATGCGGCCCATGGGCACGTGCGGGCACTGGCCTGCTAATGGCTTGGAGATGAAACAACAATGACCGACAGGGTCCAGATCGTCTCGCCCATTGATGGGCGCGTGTATGCCGAGCGGAAAGTCGCCAGCGGCGCCGAGATCGACGCGGCAGTGGCGAGAACGCGACGGGCCCGGGAGGTGTGGGGTGAGGTGACAGTCAAGGAGCGGGTGAAGTTCCTCGAGCACTTCCTCGATGCGCTGTTGGCCAAGAACGACGAGATCGTGCCGGAGCTGGCCTGGCAGATGGGCCGGCCGGTGCGCTATGGCGGCGAGAAGCGCGGCGTCGAGGAACGCTCGCGCCACATGATCGGCATCGCCGAGGAGAGCCTCAAGCCTTCGATGCGGCCGGACAAGCCGGGGTTCGAGCGCTGGATCGCGCGTGAGCCGCTGGGCACGGTGATGGTGATCGCGCCGTGGAACTACCCGTATCTCACAGCCATCAACACCATCGTGCCGGCGCTGATGGCGGGCAATGCCGTGATCCTCAAGCACGCGTCGCAGACGCTGCTGGTGGGTGAGCGCTTCGCCGAGGCGTTCCAGGCGGCAGGAATGCCGGATGGGCTGTTCCAGAACCTGGTGCTGAACCACGCCGATACCGAGAAACTCATCGGCTCGGGCAAAATCGACCACATCAACTTCACCGGTTCGGTGGAAGGCGGACGGCGGATCGAGCGGGCAGCGGCGGGCACCTTCGCGACGCTCGGGCTGGAGCTCGGCGGCAAGGATCCGGCCTATGTGCGTGAGGACGCGAACCTCAGCCACGCGGTGGAGAACCTGGTCGACGGCTCGTTCTTCAACTCCGGGCAGAGCTGCTGCGGGGTGGAGCGGATCTACGTACATGCCGCGGTCTACGACCGCTTCGTCAAGGACTTCGTCGAGAACGCCAGGGGCTGGACGCTCGGCAACCCGCTCGACGCCGACACCATGGTCGGGCCAATGGCGACCCCGCGCTTTGCCGACCTGGTGCGTGGGCAGACGCTGGAAGCGCTGCGCAAGGGCGCCAAGGCGCACCTCAATACCCAGCACGACCTCGACGAGGAGAGCTCGCCCTATCTGGCGCCGCAGGTGCTGACCAACGTCAACCACCAGATGGCAGTGATGCGCGAAGAGAGTTTTGGACCGGTGGTCGGCATTATGAAGGTGCGCGACGATGCCGAGGCGATCGAGCTGATGAACGACAGCCCCTATGGGCTGACCGCCTCGATCTGGACCGAGGACCTTACAGCAGCGGCCAAGATCGGCAGCAAGGTGGAGACCGGCACGGTGTTCGCCAATCGCTGCGATTATCTCGACCCGGCGCTGGTGTGGACCGGGGTCAAGGAAACCGGCAAGGGCGGCGCGCTCAGCGAGATCGGCTACGCCAACCTGACGCAGCCCAAGAGCTATCACCTCAGGAAGGTGTGAGACTGACAGCCTCTGCGAGGTCACCCGGCGTGGCTGTATGAGCTAAGTTGGGGGCACTTCCACTAAATGCGACACACATTGGCGAACTTGCCACCGGACGGCGACCGCAAACTCGGTGTCATCCCTGCGAAAGCAGGGACGTAACTCACAGCTGGCACGGGAGGCGAAATGGGTCCCTGCTTCGCAGGGATGACAGCCGGTGGGTGGGGATGGCCTGGAGCCAACAAAAGAAGGAAACGAGCAGAATGACCAAGGCCAACTGGAACTATCCCACCGCCGTGAAGTTCGGCGCGGGCCGCATTGCGGAACTGCCGGAGGCGCTGAAGACTGCCGGAATCGCGCGACCGCTGCTGGTGACCGATGCCGGGCTGGTGAACTTGCCGGTGACGCAGAACACCCTGAAACTGCTGCGCGATGCCGGGTACGAGGTCGGTGTGTTCGCCGAGGTGAAGCCCAATCCGATTTCGGCCAACGTCAACGCCGGCATCGAGGTGCTGCGTAAGGGTGGACATGACGGGGTGATCGCGTTCGGCGGCGGCTCCGGGCTCGACACCGGCAAGGTGATCGCCTTCATGGCCGGCCAGACCCGACCGATGTGGGATTTCGAGGATATCGGCGACTGGTGGACCCGCGCCGACCCCAAGGGGATTTTCCCCATCGTCGCCGTGCCGACCACCGCCGGCACCGGCTCGGAAGTCGGCCGTGCCGGGGTGATCACCGACGAGACGACGCATACCAAGAAGGTGATCTTCCACCCGCTGATGATGCCTAAGGTGGTGATCGCCGACCCCGAGCTGACGGTCGGCATGCCGACTTTCATCACCGTCGGCACCGGGTTCGATGCGCTGGCGCATTGCCTCGAGGCCTACTGCGCCAAAGGCTATCACCCGCTCGCCGACGGCATTGCGGTGGAAGGGGTGCGGCTGGCGCTCGAGAACCTGCCCAAGGTGGTGGAGAACCCTGGCGATCTCGAAGCCCGCGGCCACCTGATGAGCGCCGCCGCGATGGGCGCCACGGCCTTCCAGAAGGGGCTGGGCGCCATCCATTCGCTGAGCCACCCGGTCGGGGCGCTCTACGACACGCACCACGGCATGACCAATGCGGTGTTCATGCCCTACGTGCTGGTGGCCAACCGCGATGCGATCGAAGCCAAGATCGCCCGGCTCGCCGCCTATTGCGGCCTGTCACCGAACTTCGATGCGTTCCTGCGCGCCATCAATGGCCTCCGCGCCCGGCTCAATGTCCCCAACACGCTCAAAGATTTCAAGGTCAGCGGCGAGCAGCGCGATCTCATCGCCGACATGGCCATCGTCGATCCGACGGCGGGCGGCAACCCGGTGGAGCTGACCAAGAAGCTGGCGCTGGAGATCTTTGATCGGGCGATGGACGGGCGGCTGTAAGGCGCGTCGGTCCCCGCGGCACCGGCCGCCATTGCAGGGCAGCTAAGCAGACAGGCCAGCGCCCCCGCCCCTCATCCGGCGCTACGCGCCACCTTCTCCCCGACGGGGAGAAGAATACGGAGAGTGCCGGTGACCACCGCTATCCCTCTCCCCGTCGGGGAGAGGGTGGATCGGCCGTCAGGCCGAGACGGGTGAGGGGTTTGGGCACAATGCCGGTGCCCCTGGCTCCTTACGCTGCTGGATGGGCGCCTACCGCACCCGCTGCACCGCAATCTTCGCGCCATCTTCCAGCAGCGATTTCAGGTGGTTGGTGGCGGTGTCGCGGAACACCGCGACCTCAGGCAGGTCAGTGCCGAACACCTCGGCCACCGCAAGCAGGCCATTCGCCAGCTTTACCGGATCGCCCCCTGCCCCGTCGGCGATCGTGCGCAGCCTTGCCGCCAGCGGGTCCTTCACATCGATCGGCTGGCCGGTCTCGTCGATGCCGGTGACGTAGCGCATCCAGGCGGCGACGCCGAGCGCCAGGCGCGGGAATGGCTGGGCCGCCGCGAGACGGTCGCGGATCGTGCCGAGCAGGCGCTGCGGCAGCTTCTGGGTGCCATCCATGGCGATCTGCCAGGTGCGGTGCTTGAGCGCCGGGTTGGCGAAGCGGGCCAGCAGCTGGTCGCGATAGGCCTCGAGGGTCGAGCGCGACATCGGCAGGGTCGGCATCGCCTCCTCGGTCATCAGCCCGTGGATCAGCTGGTGAATGCTGGCATCGGCGATGGCCTCGTTGACGTATTGATAGCCAGAGAGATAGCCGAGATAGGCCATGGTGGAGTGGCTGCCATTGAGCATCCTGAGCTTCATCAGCTCGAACGGCTCGACATCCTCCACCAGTTCGGCACCGACGCTTTCGAACGGGGGGCGACCGGCGGGGAAATCGTCCTCGATCACCCACTGGGTGAACGGCTCGGTCATGATCGGCCAGGCGTCATCGAGACCGGTGAGCTCGGCGACGATAGCGCGATCGGCATCGGTGGTCGCCGGAACGATCCGGTCGATCATGGTCGAGGGAAAGCTCACGCCCTGCACATAGCCCGTGAAATCCGCTCCCCGTCCGAGCAGTTCGGCGAAGCGGCGCACGATGCGGCCGGCGGTCTTGCCGTTGGACGGCAGATTATCGCAGCTCATCACCGTGAATGGCGCGAGGCTGCGCTGCTGCCGCAGCGCGAGAGCGGCGACGATGATGCCTGGAGCACTGACCGGAGTTTCGGGGTGAGCGAGATCATGCACGATGTCGGGGTGCTTTTCGTCGAGTTCGCCGGTCGAGGGATCGTGGCAATAGCCCTTCTCGGTGACGGTGAGCGAGACGATGCGGATCGCCGGATCGGCCATGGTCTCGATCAGCTGGGCACGTTGCGTATTGGCATCGAGCACATCGAGGATGGAGCCGATGATGCGCGGCCTGGTGCCCGAGGCATCGCGGACGGCGAGGGTATAGAGGAAATCCTGCGGCGCCAGCGCATCGCGGGTATCGGGGCGGCGGAGCGAGGCGCCGATGATGCCCCAGCTCGGGTGCTTTGCCAGCAGGCTGTCGACATAGGCCGCCATATGGGCGCGGTGGAAGGCGCCGATGCCGAGATGGACGATGCCGGGCGTGATGGCAGACCTCTGATAGTCCATCGTCTCGATGCCGCGCGCGCGAATATTGTCTGAGTGGATTTCGGACATGGACAGGCGTGGCATGCGGCGGTTCCTCCCGATGGATATTCTGCATCCCCCCTCCACCAGCTTCGCTGGTCCCCCTCCCCCGCCACGCGGGGGAGGATCAAGAGGTGCGCGCATCAATACCGGAGCATCCCGGGAACTGCCATACCAGACGGTTGCGTGGACAAAATATCCCCGGCATAAGCATTGGGCAGTTGAGGGGAAGACGGCGTGACCAAACGGTTCGTGAGCATCGGCGAAGCCATGATCGAAATGTCTGGCGGCGAAGGCGGGATGTATCGCCTCGGCTATGCCGGCGACACGCTGAACACTGCCTGGTACGCCCGGGCGCTGCTGCCCGAGGGCTGGGACGTCGACTATGTGACGGCGCTCGGCGACGACATGTACTCGGGCGAGATGCGGGCGTTCATCAAGAAGGCCGGGATCGGCACAGAGCGGATCCAGACCATCGCCAACCGCCGGCCCGGGCTCTACATGATCCACCAGGAAAAGGGCGACCGGCACTTCACCTACTGGCGCGGACAGTCGGCGGCGAAGCTCCTCGCCGATGATGTCGAGGCGCTGGAGGCCGCCGTGGTCGGCGCCGATACCGTGTATTTCTCCGGCATCTCGATGGCGATCCTCGCGCCGCGGGCGCGCGGCAAGCTGATGCACACCATCGTCAAGGCGCGCGACGCCGGCGCGACGGTGGTATTCGACACCAACCTGAGGCCGGCGCTGTGGACCAGCCCGAAGATCATGGCCTCGACGCTGACCGCGGCCGCGGCGATCGCCGACATCGTGCTGCCGACCCATACCGACGAGGCGCCGCTGTTCGGCGACGCCTCGCCCGAGGCGACTGCGGAGCGCTACCTGAAGCTCGGTGCGCAGGAAGTGGTAGCCAAGGACGGTTCGAAGCCTGCTTTCGTCGCGACGGCCGACGGGGTGCGCCAGTACGTGCCGGCGCCCAAGGCCGACAAGGTGGTCGACGCAACCGGCGCCGGAGACTCGTTCAACGGCGGCTACCTGAGCGGCCGAGCCCGCGGCCTGTCACCGGTCGAAGCGGCTGAGCGGGCCCACCGGGTGGCCGGCGTGGTGATCGGCCACAAGGGCGCACTGGTCGACCCCGAACTGGTGCGCGGGGTCTGAGGCCATAGCCTGCATGCCGGCTCAGTAAGAGGCGATGCGAACACCTCTGCCTGTCGAACCCTCGCCACATCGGATGTCCATGCTTGCCCTGACCGAACCGGAGGTCAGTTACGATGCCCGATGAACAAAAGAAGGTCGTTCTCGCGATCGGCCTCGATCCCGCCTTTGTCGATCTCAGCGCGATGCCTGGGTTCACCGCCGAAATGGTGCGTGTCTATTTGTTGAGCCAAGTCAACCGGGTCGCCGAGTTCGGGCACGACGTGCAGAGCTGCCTCATCGATACCGGCGACACGGCCGAGCAGGTGGTCGAAGCGGTGTTGCGAGCGCGACGCTTCGATTGCGTGGTGATCGGCGCGGGGCTGCGGGAGCCGCCGGAACTGTTGCTGCTGTTCGAGAAAGTGCTGAACCTCGTCCACCGCCTTGCACCGGCGGCGGTCATCGCATTCAACGCGAACCCGACGGATACGGCAGAGGCGGCAGAGCGGTGGTTGAACGACCGAGGCGCGGAGTGAGTGGGCGCAGACCTGCCACCTTGTGAGCCCCTCCAAGGCGCACGCCGCTGGCCAACGCGAGCGAGGGCCAGGAAGCCTTCAGCTGTCTATCCGGCGCGCTCTCGGCAAGAAGCCTATCCCGAAAGGTTCGCACCTTTGCGCGGTCGAAGTGATGCCTGAGCTCGGCGGGCGGTAGGCGTCGACCGATCGTGATCAGTCGGCGCGCTTGCCGCGATCGACCGGTGCTTGCGGGGTGAGAAGCAGGGTCGCCTCGAAGCCGTCGGTCCAGCCGGTGGCCGGGGAGCTGAGGGTCAGCCTGCCGCCGGTCTGCTTCATGATCGTATCGACGACGGCGAGGCCAAGCCCGGAGCCGCTCGCGCGGGTGGCGCCACGGGTGAAACGTTCGCTCAGGCGAGCAACGACATCGGGCGCCAGTACGGCGCCGTGATTGCGGACCCGCACCAATGGACCCGGTCCGGATTCGACCACCACCTCACCTTCTGCAGCCCCGTGCAGCAGTGCGTTGTTGATCAGGTTGCGGACCGCGATGGCGAAGGCATCCGGGTTGATCCGGTACCACAGGTCGGCATCATCGTGCGCCTCGAACCTGACGCGGGCCGCGGTAGTGGACCGCGCCTGAAAGTCGCGAACCACCAGGGCCAGCACCGGCGCGAGGTCAACCACGTCCTCGCTGCGGGCAAAGCCGGCCTCGAGCCTCGAGAGCTGCAGTAGCCGCTCGGCGAGTTCGGACAGGCTGCGCAGCGCGTACTCGATTTCCTTGAGGCGCGGCGCCGAGGCATGATCGCCAAGCTCCCGGGCGAGCCGCTGGGTTTGCGCCAGCGCTCCGGCGATCGGGGTGCGCAACTCGTGTGCACTGCTGGCTGCAAAGGTGCGTTCGGCCTCCATCGCCGCACGCAGCCGCTCCAGCAACCCTTCGATCTCGCGGGCGATCGGCGCCAGCTCCGCCGGCTGATCGTCGTCGTTCAGCGGGGTGAGGTTGGCGCCATTGCGCAGGGCAACATCGCGGCTGAGCCGCTCGACCGGCTTCAGGGCGATGCGAACCGCCAACCAGATGCCAAGCGCCACCAGCGGCAATAATGCAGCCAGAGGCCAGAGCAGGCCAGCGATGGCACCCCACAGCGCCTCGTCGCGGGCGTTGGTGGTTTCGAGCACCACGATGCCGAGGCCGCTTCGTCGGTCGGTGGATTTGTAGGCACGACGGCCATCGACCGAGAGGAAGCCGTCGGCGGCCGGCAACGCCGGCAGCACGGTCGGCGCGTCCTCGGCGCGAACCCGCACTGCTCCGGCAGCGTCGAAGACGATGTAGGTGAACGCCTCCGGACTTGGCACGATTGCGCCCGGCGGGGCCGGTCGCCCCTTGCGTCCAGGTCCGTGACTATCGTCATCGAACTCCATTCGCGGAATGGGGCCCCGGCGTCGGTCGCCGTCGTCGCCGAGCTCCTGATTGGCCAGAGGCAATAGCCGAAACGCGCTCTGCCGCAGGGTTTCGTCGAAGGCCTGCTCCAGCTCGCTGCGCAGCACGAGACTCGAAATTGCCGCGCCGCCGAGCCAGAACACCAGCATGGCGGCGCATAGCCAGACCGCCAGTTGCAGCGCGATCGACCGGCGCTTCATGTTTCGATCCTGTAGCCCATGCCGCGCACCGTGGTGATGACATCCGGGCCGAGTTTCTTGCGCAGCCGGCTGACATAGACTTCCACGGCATTGCCTTCGACCTCGGCCCCGAACGGGTACAGTGAGTCCTCGATCTCGGATTTCGTTACGATGCCGCCGCGTCGGCCGAGCAGCCTTTCAAGCACAGCCCACTCACGCGCCGTGAGGCTGATTGCCTTGCCACCGATGGTCACTGACTTGGTCGCGAGGTTGATACTGGCTGCTCCCACCGTCAGTTGCGGCGCGGCAATGCCGGCATAGCGACGTGCCACCGCCGATACGCGCGCACTCATCTCGTTGAGGTCGAAGGGTTTGACCAGGTAATCATCCGCCCCGGCGTTCAGCCCGTCGATGCGGATGGCGATCTGATCCTGCGCCGTGGTGATGATCACCGGCACCGGGTTGCCTTCCCGGCGCAACTGCCGGAGCAGATCGAGCCCGCGCCCGTCGGGCAGATTGAGATCGAGCAGGATCAAGCCGTATGTAACCGTCGTCAGTGCCGCCCGCGCGTCATCGAGCCGCTGCATCCAATCGACACCGTGCCCATCCGCGCTGACCTGGTCGCGCATGGCTTCGCCGAGCACATAGTCATCTTCAATCAGCAGAATGCGCACGCCAAGGGCCTCGTTTGTCGATCCTTCTAGCCCAGCAACCTGTCGCCAGGCTTACGAAAAATCTGTGCCTGCGCAAGGTCGCAGACAGCTTGGCGTGGTTGCTTCCACCTCAGTCGCGGCACCCCCGCCGCAACGGACCCGGCACTCACCGGCCGGTCAGCCAGAGGAAGATCATCATGAAGAAATCGAGCCATTTCCTTGTTGTCGCCACCCTCGCGGGCGTCATCGGCGCCACGGCGCTGGTCCCGAGTGTGTTCGCTCAGCCGGCGCCGACCGACGTGGCCAGCCCGACCCAGCCGAGCGACAAAGGCGGCATGCGCCCCGATGGCAAGCACGGTGGCGGGCGCGGCGGATTTGCAGGCCTGATCTGCAGCACCGATGGCGCAACGCAACTGCAGACGCGTCTCGACGCGCTGGCGACCCGGCTGACGCTGACCGCCACGCAGCAACCGCTGTTCGACGCCTATCGCAGCGCGGCCCTGGCGGCCCAGACCAGCTTCGCGGACGCCTGTGCTACCGTGCAGCCTGCCGCCAGCGCGGCGAAGCCCGACATGCTGAAGGCCATGCAGGACCGGCTGACCACCCAGAAGGCTGAGGTGGCGGCCATGGACTCGGTCCTGCCCAGCTTCGAGGCGTTCTTCAATAGCCTGACCGACGCGCAGAAGGCCCTGCTGACGCCCGCCGGAGAGCACGGTCACGGCGGCGACGACCATGGCCGCGACGATCGCGGGCGTCAGGGCCGCGGGGATGAGCGGGGTCATGGCGACAGGCGCGGCGATCGCTCGGCAATCAACCCGGTTGGGATCGAGCCCTCGGCTGCCACCGCGGGCTGATCCGACAACCACGCCGGCGATCGGGTCTCCTTCACCGATCGCCGGCAAACGCCTCGAGCGGCGGCGCCGGCTTGAAGCGCAGGCTGAGGACCAACGGCACCAGCACAGCGTAGAGCGCCACCACCGAGAGCCAGATGGCGCCGGGCCAATGGTCGCGGAAGACGAAATAGAGGCTCGAGAACAGCAGCGGCGCCGCAATGGAGGCCAGACTGACGGCCGAAGCGAGGACGCCCTGGAACTGGCCCTGCTGACTTTCGTCGACCTCCTGGGTGGCCAGCGATTGCAGCGCCGGTGCGCCGATACCGCCGAGCGCGAAGACCGGCATGATGGCGAAGATCAGCCAGCTCTCAGTGGCAAAGGCCATGACGACGAGCGCGACGGAGGCTCCGGCAACGCCAGTGAGGATAGCGCCGCGCTCGCCGAGCAGCTTCACTGCGGGACCAGGCAGGAAGGCCTGCGCCAGAGTCTGGCAGACGCCGAAGGCGCCGAGCGACAGGCCGATCCACAGACCGTTCCACTGGAAGGTGTCGCCACCCCACAGGGCCCAGCAGGTGCCGTAGACCTCGCCGGTGGCGGCGAAGGCAAAGAAGATGAAGATCATCGGCCTGAGGCTCTTGATCGAGAACGCCCAGCGCAGCGAGCGCAGCGGATTGAGCGCCGCGAGATCGAGCTTTTCGCGCGTTGGCGTGCGGGATTCTGGCAGCACGAGCCACGCGAGCAGCAGGTTGCCGGCGTTGAGCACCGCCGCGGCGATGAAGGGCAGCCGCAACCAGTAATCGCCCAGCGCCCCACCGAGCACCGGGCCGATGATGAAACCGATGCCGAACATGGCATTGAGCAGGCCGAAGCGGCGAGCCCGCGTTGCCTCCGGCGAGATATCGGTGACGTAGGCGGTGGCGACGGAGACATTGGCACTGGTCAGCCCGGCAATGGCCCGACCGAGCAGCAGCAGCCAGAGGTTGGGTGCGAAAGCGAGGAAGAGGTAGTTGATGGCAGCGCCGCCGAGCGAGATCAACAGCACCGGACGGCGGCCGAGGCGATCGCTGAGCGCGCCGAGGATGGGTGCGAAGACGAACTGCATGACGGCGTAGAGCGCGGTCATGATCCCGATATAGGCGGCGACGTTCTCGGCGCCGGTCACCTCGGCGAGCAGCGAGGGCAGGATGGGGAAGATGAGGCCGATGCCGACGGCATCGAGGACAATGGCGGTGTAGATGACGGTGAGTGATCTCTGCATAGCACGCTCGATCCACGCGACAGCCGGCGAGCGCCTGATGGCACCGACAGCTTCGCGATCAAGCCCGCCGAGGCGGGCGACAAGGGTTCTGGGAGACGCTGACCAGTCCTGCGCGAGGCATGAACTGGCGTGTGCTTGACCACCTGGACGACTATTCGTCCACCTGTTTACTCCGCCACTGAGCGGATCAAGGGAGGCGGTCGCTTTGCGCGACGCATGCGGCGTACGCCTCGCTGTCCACCGCCGCAAGCGAATTCGACGACTGGACCCGATGCGCAGGAGGCATGACTGGCGAGAGCTCGCTACGCTCGTGAACGGACTGCCAGCGCCGCGGTGGCGACCTCGCGCTCCAACGCGGGCGGGTAGGCATGCAAGCCCGGCGCGATGCCGGCAGCGCCGTTGGTGAGCAACCAGAGCAGGCCGCGGATCATCACACCGGAGAATGGATCAAAACTGGCGGAGCCGGCGAGGTTGCCGGTGAAGGCGATATTGATGAGGCTGCCCCGGTTGAGCAGGAACAGCGAACGGCTGCCAATGGCGTAGCGTTCGATATGATCCTTCATGGCGCGGCGCTCGTGGCGATCGAGCCAGTCGACATCGATCTCGCGATTGGAGTGTCCGACGTTGAAGACCACAGTGCCGTCGCGGCACAGGCTCAGCTCTGTCTCGCCGAGCACGCCGTCGCGACCGGTCGCGGTGACGATGACTTCGGCGTTGGGCAGCGCCTCGTCGAGTGCTGCGGTGGAGCAGCCGAAGTGCAGCGCCTCGAGCTGACGGACCGGATCGCGTTCGGCGACGGTGACGACGGCTCCAAGGGCGCGGGCCCGCTCGGCGACGCCGCGTCCGACCGGACCGAAGCCGACGACGAGCACTCGGCAACCGAACAGCGATAGCCCGGTAATGCTGCCAAAGGCCGGCCAGGTCTCCTCTCCGACGTGGAAGCGGTTGTGGATGGCATCCTTGAGGACGATGCCGTTCCAGTCGAACACCGGGAAAGTGAGCTGCAACGGCCGGATGCGATGCAGGCCGGTGGTCGTCGCCTCGAGCGCACCGACGACCGCGGTGCCCGCCAGGGTGGCAGCCTCGATGAGCTCGCCGCCCATGTCACAGATTGCATCGAGTGGTTCGGAAGCGAAGCGGTGCAGCGTACTGTCATAGAGGGCGCGCGGGTCGCGGCGGCCGTCAAACACCTCGACGCCGTGCCGGGTGAGGTAGTCGACGACCCGGGGGTCGGTGCTGTCGGGGTTGCAGCCGCCGACGCGGATGGCGACGCCGGCCTCAGCGAACGGCATCAGGGTCAGAATCGTATCCGGGAGCAGGTGCATCCAGGCGGCAAGCCGCTTGCCACTGAGGTCGACACGGCGGACTTCGTCGCCGAAGTGTTGGCTGATGGGATGAGTGAAGCGCAGCCACTCGAGCGCGGCCTCGATTTCGGCCGGGGTAGTCCGGTCCGCAGCCATGACGTCTCCTCCTGGTCAGCCGGGCGTTGGGGTCCTCAGGATCTTCTCTATCGCCTTGCCCTTGGCGAGTTCGTCGATGAGTTTGTCGAGGTAACGGATCTCGCGCATCACCGGCTCCTCGATGGACTCGACGCGAACGCCGCAGACGACGCCGGTGATCAACGCGCGGGCCGGGTTGAGCTTGGGAGCGGAGGTGAAGAACGTCTCGAGGGTAGCGCCCTTCGCCAGCTCGGCCTCCAGCGAGTGCTGAGAGTGGCCGGTGAGCCAGCGGAGGATCTCATCTACCTCCGCCTTGCTTCGTCCCTTGTTCTCCGCCTTGGCAATGTAGAGCGGATAGACCTTGGCGATGTTGTATCCGTAGACCCGGTCCCGGACCTTCTCCGTCGTTTCCCGCACTCGCTCCTCCTACCTCGCCTCGATAATCAGGCGGATGCCGAGAATGCCGATGAAAGCCGCGGCGGCGCGATCGACCCAGAGTTTGGCGCTCAGGTAGATGGCGCGCGGCCTCGTGGCCGAGAAGGCGATGGCGACGATGCTGTACCACAGGGTCTCCTGCAGGAAGATCAGCGGCGGCAGGGCCCAGTAGAGCCAGGGCTCGGGATTGGCCGGGAGGAGCGCCGCGAACACCGCGCCGAAAACCGCGACGATCTTGGGGTTGGAGAGTTGGGTGAGCAACCCGAAGATGAAGGCCTTGCGCGGATTGGCGGCTGGAGCGGCCCCGGCGTCGACCGTGATGGGGTCGGCGGCATGGCTCCAGATCTTCCAGGCGAGATAGACGAGGTAGAGCCCGCCGGCAACCTTGAGCGCCGTGAACAACAGGCCGCCATCCTGCATAAGGGTGCGCAGGCCAAGCACGGCAAGCGCGCCGTAGAGCATGGCCCCTACCCCCATGCCGAGCGCTGCGGCAAGGCCTTCCGTGCGGGACTGGGCGACGGCGGTGCGCACCACGAAAACGAAGCTCGGGCCCGGGCTGACAGCGCCGAGCAGCAATGCGCCGAGAATAGCGAAGAGCGGCAGGAAGTGGTCCATGGAAGCCTCCGGATCGGCAAGAGGCTAGCGCATCCGCGGCTGGCGGTGGAAGCGATATCGCCGCGCGGATGGTCGACGGAACACCGCTCTCACCCGAACCCGACGTTCCGGTGAGAGCGGTATGCGAGGAGCCGGTGGCCCTTACATCTTTTCTTCCTTGATCGGCTCGCGGCTGACGATCTCGCGGTCGCAGGCGTCATAGGTGATGTAGTAGGCGACGAAGACGTGCTCGGAGTTCTTCTTCTTGGCAGAGAACAGGTAGATGCCCTCCTCCGCTTCCTTCTCGAGCTTCTCGATGTTCTTGTAGTTGCGCTTCTTGAGATAGCGCACCGCCTGCTTGACGCTCTGGCAATCGTAGTCGTCGTCGTAGTGCTCCTCGAAGATCGGTTTCGACTGCAGCCCGCCAGCCATGGCGGGCTGGAAGGAAACGGCAACGAGCGAGAGGGCGACAGCGGCGAAAGCCGGGCGGGCGTAACGGTTGAGACGTGCGAACACTTTGTCCACTCCATGAAAGCAGGCTCGATTGCCTGCGGTGTGAGCAAAGGACTAGCGGCGGTCGGCTGAACCGATACGGACCCGGTGGTTCAGTTGTCATTCATAAGTCGTATTATGATTTTCCGGGGTGCAACAGGATCAGAACATGCCGTCGCCGGAGTTGATGTACTCGATCTCCTCGGGGGTAGAGGCGCGACCGAGGGCAGCGTTGCGGCGCGGGTAGCGGCCGAAGCGGGCGATGCAGTCGCGATGCATGATCTCGTATTTGAGCGTGTCCGCATCGCCGAGCGCGGTGAACAGGCGTATCGCCTCGTCATGCACCGCGAGATCCTCTGAGTGCATGTAGGGCATGTAGAAGAAGGTGCGGCGCCGCGGCTCCACCCGCAGATCGTCTCCCGCCGCGACCGCTTCCTGGGCAAGACGCAGCGCCATGGCGTCGGAGGCGAAGGCTTCGGAGCGCTTGCGATGCAACTGGCGGCAGAACTGATCGAGCACGATGATCTCGGCCAGGCGCCCTGACGGCGTGGCGCGCCACCAGGCGGCGTCGCCGCGGGCGACGGCGGCATAGGTCGCGGCAAAGCGCTCGGCCAGCACGGCATCGAATTCGGGCTTGCCGCCGAACCAGTCCGGCTCGCCGTGTTCGACGAACCAGAAGTTCAGGATGTCATCGGGAGAGGTCATTTGCAGCGGTCCGGTGTGATGGCGAGGTGGATTGGGCGAGCGCCCCTTCACGGTTCATTGTCCATGGGTCGGGCATCATGTCACCTGCCGCACGGCGCTGGGTTATGTGGGGCTATACCGAGGAGAATTCTATGCGGCTCGTGAAGCTCGATACGCCCGATGGCATCATCTACGTCAACCCCGAGCACGTGGTGGCGGTGGTGAAGGGGCTGCGCGACACCAAGATCGATACGGTGTCGGGCATCCACGTGGTGAAGGACCCGCCGGAAGTGGTGGCGCGGCTGCTCGGGATGGAAGAAATCGAGCTCGATGTGACGCCGCGAATGATCAACCGGGGCTAGCTGTCGACAGGCCGTCGTCGGCCAGACGCGCCCGGCGCCAGGCAGCCGGCGGCATGTGCATGACCCTGCGGAACACCCGGCTGAGATGGCTCTGATCGACGAAGCCACAGGCGACGGCGATCTCGTCGATGGGCTGCAGCGTGGTGGTGAGCAGGTGGGCGGCGCGCCGTACGCGCTCGCGCAGCAGCCAGCGATGCGGTGGTAGCCCGAAGGACAGCCGGAACGCCCGCGAGAAGTGGCCAAGCGACAGCCCGCAGGCAGTGGCGAGCTCGGCGAGCGTGGTGTCCCGGTCGAGCTGATCGAGCAGCAGTTGCGACGCGCGACGCTGCTGCCAGGGAGCGAGTCCCTGGTTCGGCCGCGGCAGCACCTGGCTTGGCCCGGCCGCGCTGTGGAGGTGCACGAGATGTGCCGCGGCGGCGAGCAACATGCGCTCGACGAACAGCGCGCTGAGTTCGCCGGGCCGCTCGAAGGCGGGGACCAGCGCCTCGGCCAACGCCCGCATGGTGGGATCGACCCGGTCAGGCACATAGGCAGGCGGATTGAACTCCAGCCCGGCAACATCGGTGCCGGCTGCTTCCGCCAGCAGCTCGAGCGGCAGCAGCAGGTTCATCGAGGCATAGGGCGGATGGATGATGGCCCGCCAGCTATGGCGCAGATCGAACAGCTGCAGCGTGCCCGCATCGCCGGAGAGGCGCCCGAGGGCACGGCCGTTGCGCCAGACCTCGACCTGCATTGGACGCAGGTAGGTCGCCGCCATATAGGCCGGGCCGATGCCGAAATTGGGGACGCTGAAGGGCGGGCCAGTTTCAACGTGCTTGACGTAGACGGCGAGCAGTTGCCCCTGGCGGATCATTTTGATGAACGGCCGATCCGGCATCTCAACCGGCTGCGCCACGCGCTTGTCGTGCACCCTGCTCTCCCCAGCCGGAGCCGAAACAACACCTCTCCTTTTCATACAAGGATAGGGATTTCGTACAATCCCTGAGCACGACCCCAAGTGCAGGCTCCGCGCGCTCAATGCAATGGGAGTGCAATCGCAATGACTGCTCTGGTTAGGACGACACTGGGACTGATCGCCGGTGCAACAGTAATGTCAGGGCTGGGCGGCGGCGCCCTGGCCCAGGATCTCGGCGTCAAGAACATCGTCTTGGTGCATGGTGCCTGGGCCGATGGCTCGGGCTGGCGGCCGATCTACGAGATCCTCAAGGCGGATGGGTACAATGTCCGCATGGTGCAAAACCCGCTCACCTCACTGGAAGCCGACGTGGCGGCGACCGACCGGGTGCTCGACCGGATGGATGGGCAGGCGATCCTCGTCGGGCATTCCTACGGGGGTGCGGTGATCAGCGAGGCGGGCGACCACGACAAGGTGGTGGGGCTGGTCTACGTACAGGCATTCGTGCCCGACGTCGGTGAATCGCCGTTCGGGCTCATTCCGCAGGATCCGAACCATCCGCCGCCGTTCGATATCGGGACTGACGGCTTCGCGTTCTTCAACGAGGCGGCCTATGTCGGCGGGTTTGCCGATGCGCTGCCGCCGGCGGATGCGGAGTTCATGCGCGACTCGCAGGTGCCGATCTCGGTCCAGGGCGGCAGTACGCCGCTGACTGTGGCGGCGTGGAAGGACAAGCCGAGCTGGTACCAGTTGGCGAAGGCCGACCACGTGATCCCGCCCGAAGCCCAGCAGCAGATGGCCGGTCGCGCCAAGGCGACGATCGAGGAGGTCGAGGGTGGGCACCTGGCGTTTATCGCGCACGCAGCGGATACGGCCAAGCTGATCGAAACAGCGGCGAAGGCTGCGGGGAAGTAGGCGCAGATCAGGTCTCCTCCCCCGCACTGCGGGGGAGGATCGGGTTGCCTCGCCTCAGACGGTCACGATCGCCTTGATGACGCCGGTACGGTCGTGCGCCCAGATCGGCATGTCCTGAGGTACCCGGTCGATGGTAGTGGCATGGGTGGCGAGCTTGTCGGTAGGGACCTTCCCCGCCCGGATCGAATCCATGACGTGCTCGAAATCGGCGCGAATGGCGTTGCGCGAGGCGCGGATGGTGAGCTCCCGGCGGTGCACTTCCGAATCGGGGAACACCAGGTCGCCCTTGATCACGCCGACCAGCGTGTAGCTGCCGCCATTGCGGGTGTGGAGCAGCGAGGCGTTCATCGCCTTGATCGAGCCGGTGGAATCGAACACCGCATCGAAGCCGGTCGCCTTGATCCCTGCGAATTCGCTGCTCTCGAGATCGGCCGGCGCGAAGGTGCGGAAGCCGAGCGCCCTGGTCGCAGCGATCTTGTCGGGAGCCGCATCGATGACGGTGACGTCGGCGCCGGCGATTTTGGCAAAGAACGCCACGCCGAGCCCGATCGGACCGGAGCCGACGACGAGGGTACGCGAACCCGGCTTCAGCTCGGCGGTCCGGCGGATGGCGTGCGCCCCGATGGCGAGGAACTCGACCATGGCCGCATCGCGGAGGCTGAGGCCGTCCGCCTTGTAGAGGTTGCCCGAGGGCATGACGATTTCCTCGGCCATGCCGCCAGGCGCATGTACGCCGATGACCTTGAGGGTCTCGCAGCAATTGGCACGCCCCTCGAGGCAGGCCGGGCAATGGCCGCAGTTGAGGTAGGGGTTGATCACCACCGGATCGCCGGCGGCGAAATCAGCACCGTTCGGATCGATGACCGTGCCGCTCAGCTCGTGGCCGATGACGCGTGGATACTCAAAGTAGGGAAAGTTACCCTCGAAGATATGATAGTCGGTGCCGCAGATGCCGATATGGCGGATAGCGACGCGGACCCAGCCCGGCCTCAGCTCGGGGCGCTCGATGTCGATCAGCGCCAGTTGTTCGGGCGCAGTGCAGGATATGGCTCGCATGGTGTCTCCTCTGGCGCAGGATCATAGCCGGGCGGGGGCGAGACTCCAGTGCGCAAAAGGTCCGCCTTCTTGCGATTTTCCAAGGGTTCGGCGACGAGCCAAACCTTTCTCCCACCGCGAGGGGGACGATGGCCGACTGAGAGGCCAGTGTGTTACGAGCGTGCTCGCAATGTATCGGGGTATTTCAGCGTGAATTTTGCGAGCGATAACTGGGCCGGGGCGACACCTGAGGTGATGGCGGCGCTGGCGCGGCACAATAGTGGCTACTCGCCGGCCTATGGGGGGGATCCGCTGAGTCTCAGTGTGCAGCAGCGCTTCTCGGCATTGTTCGAGCGCGAGGTCGAGGTGTGGTTCACCGCCACCGGCACCGCGTCGAACTCACTCGGGCTGGCGGCGCTGAGCCGGCCGGGCGGTGTGGTGTTCTGCGGTGAGGATGCGCATGTCCATACCGACGAAAGCGGCGCGACGGAGTTCCAGTCGAGCGGCATGAAGCTCATGCCGGTGACGAGCCCGCTCGGGCTGATCGACGCCGCAGCGTTCCGGACCGCGCTCGGCAAGCATTCGCCCGGCGGGCGGAGCATGCCGGTGGCACTGAGCCTCACCAACGCGACGGAATGGGGCACGGTCTATTCGGTTGAGCAGGTCTCTGAACTCGCCGGGATCGCTCGCGACAGCGGGCTGAAGGTCCATATGGACGGGGCGCGGTTCGGCAACGCAGTGGCGGCGCTGGGGGTGACGCCGGCAGAGCTGACCTGGAAAGCCGGGATAGATTTCCTGTCCTTCGGAGCGACCAAGAATGGCTGCTGGGCGGCCGAGGCTATCGTGGTGTTTACGCGGGGGCTGCTGGGCGATTTCGAGCCACGGCGGCAGCGGGCGGGGCACACGTTCTCGAAGGCGCGGTTCGTCGCCGCGCAGTTCGAAGGCTACCTCGAGAACGGCAACTGGCTGCGCCGGGCCGGGCATGCCAATGCCATGTCGGACCAGCTGCGCACCGGGATTCGGGCGAGCGGCACAGCGCGGCTCGGCTGGGAGAATACGGCGAACGAGGTGTTTGCGGTGATCTCCCGGGCGGCTTTGGCGCGAGTGCGGGCGGCCGGTGGCGCGGCGCATGAGTGGCCGGCAGACGGGCTCGCGGCGGATGAGACGCTGGTGCGGCTGGTGACGAGTTGGGCGACGACCGAAGCCGATGTCGCGGGGTTTCTGGGGGCGCTGTAGGCTTTCCACCGCAGGGTCGGCGTGTGCCGACCCCCACCCCTGCCCCCTCCCCGCAAGGGGGAGGGAGACCAAAACACTGGCGTCGCAGCATGCGTCTCCCTCCCCCTTGCGGGGAGGGATCAAGGGTGGGGGTCAGGTTGCGCCGGCGCGTGCGGCCGCCCCCGGCACCAGGGGATCAGCCCACCACCACCTTCACCAGATTGCCGGCCGGATCGCGCGTCTCGATCCCCGCATTGGTATCGGTGTACCCGGCACCAATCGCCGTCAGCCGCGCCTTCACCGCCTCCAGCGTCGGCTGATCGGCCACGGCGATGTGGAACCAGCGCAGCCCTGCGGCCCCCTTCGGCGCCTGCGCGGCGTTCGGGCCGGACCAGATGTTGAAGGCGATGGTATGCGGCGGGTAGTCGAGGCCGAGGTCGCCCATGCCGAAGCGGCGCATGATGAACAGGCCGCCGAAGCCGAGGCCGTCGCGGTAATAGCGCATCGCCTGCTCGAGGTCGTTGACGTGCAGGTGGATGTGACCAATGCGGGTGCCCTCGGGCATCAGCGCGGGAACGGCGTTGATATCATCGAGCTCGGCGAGCAGGTCGTCGACATCGATCGCCTCGCGGCCTGAATGCGGCGAGCCATCGACGGTCTTGACGTAGAAGCCGTCCTCGCCGTCGCCGATGGTGCCACGCCACGGGGTCTCGAAGGTGATCTCGATACCGTTATTGTCGTAGTCCCACAGGTAGATCGCCTCGGAGACGAGGTGATCGGTGGGCGAAATGCGGACACGGCGCATCAGGGCACGCACCACCATCTCAGCCAGTGCCTTGCGGGTCGGGACATGCACGGCGACGTGGTAGAGGCCGAGCGAGCGATCGGGGAACGGGCTCGAGGCACCGAGCTCGAGGGTAATGAGCTCGCGCCCACCGGCGCCAAGGTGCAGCGCCTCGGCATCCTCGGAGATCAGTTCGAGGCCGACGACATCGCGCCACACAGCCAGCGCCTTGTCGCGGTCGGTGACGCCGATACGGACGGCGCCCAGATGGGTGGTGAGCGGCAGCGTGGGAGCAGAGCGGACCGCGGCCTGGGATTCGACGGTGATCATGATGGGTCTCGCAACGGGGTTAGGTTGACCCTGATATGGCGGAGACCGGCGAGCAAGCCAATGTCGCTGCGGAGGCAGACAGTCGATACGTTTCTGCGCGAATGAGGACTGCCAGCCGCTGATTAGCTACAGTCGCGGATCTGGCCGCCCCCTCCACCGCCTACGGCGGTCCCCCTCCCCCTCCCCGCGGGGAGGACAAGAGCGACCACCACCCCCATCCCCGTTTGGGGATGGATGGTGGGGAGGGAGTGGTGGCCGCACTGCTGCCGGTGGCGCCGAGGTCAGGTGGCCACGGTACGGCGGCGGTACTCGCTGGCGGCATAGACGAGCAGCGCGGCGACGATCAAACCGCCGACCAGCTGCGACCAATCCACACCGGCGAGAAAGCGCGGGATCATGACCGAGGCGTCGAACGAGGCGTCGCTGAAGAAGGTCTTCTCGAACTGCATGTCATCGGTGCCGAACTTCAGCCGCTCGCTCAGATAGTTGAGGAAGTAGCCGGCCCGCGGGCCCGTGTCGTTGAAGATCAGGTTCTCGGCCAGCCCGATCAGCCCCGGGATGAGGAAGGCGAGCGGGATCGACCAGCGGCGGAACACGGTCGAGAGCGCGCCGACCCAGGCAAAGAACGGGGCATACCAGAGGAGCGCCGTCACCAGGCCCACCAGTGCGAAACCGGCGATGTTGAAAGCCGAGGAGATGAACTCGAAGACGCCGGGCACGCCGAGCCGCGGCAGGATCATGGCCGTGATCATGGTGACCACGTAGAGCAGCACACCGGTCAGCAGGTAGGCGGCGAAGATCAGGGCAGGCAGGATCGTCATGCCCGCCAGGGACTTCGAGGCCAGCACTTTGAAATCGGTCAGCGGCATCGACTTCCAGAACAGCATGGCGTTGTTCCGCCGATCGGCGCTGAAGGCGTCGGCATAGTAGAAGAACAGGGCCACCAGCAGGTACATGCACCAGAGCGCGGCAACACCGAGGAAGCCGAACTCGAAGAACTTCAGCGCCGAGGGGACGCCGATCTCCTGGTGCATCTGGAAACGGTTGGAAGCGATGCCGAACACCAGCACCAGCGTCATGATGCCGAGGATCACGCCGGGGGCGTAAAGGAACGCACCCCGATGCTCGAGATACTCGCGCTTGATAAGGGCAACGAGAGACTTCATTTGGCGGGACCGCGCTGCATAAGGGCGACGAACAGGTCGCTGAGAGTGGGAGTGGTGACGTCGCCGAACTGGGCGAGCCGATCGCGATCGACGCCATCGAAGACCATGGCGGTCTGGCCGAAGCGGGTTTCGCTGTAGATCGGGCCGAGCGCCGTGGCGGCAGCCACCTGGTCGGGGCGGACCAGCACCTGGCTGAATTTCGAGGAGACCGTCTCCATCTGCATGTGGAGGATCAGCTCGCCATCGCGGATGAACATGATGTCAGAGAGCATGAACTCGATCTCATCCACCTGGTGGGTGGTGATCAGCAGCGTGCGCTCCTCGGTCATGTAGTCCTCGAGCAGGCGCCGGTAGAAGCGCTTGCGATAGGTGATGTCGAGGCCAAGCGTGGGCTCATCAAGCACCAAGAGCTTGGCATCGATCGCCATCACCACCGCCAGGTGGAGCTGAGCGATCATGCCCTTCGAAAGGTTCTTGATCCGCGCTTCCATCTTGACGTCGGTGCCCTCGAGGAAGCCGCGAGCCTTGGCCTGGTCGAAGTTGGGGTGGATGTTGGTGAGCAGTGCGAACAGCTCGCGCACCCGCAAGAACCGCGGCAGGCTGGCGACATCGGAGATGAAGGCGACGTTCTTCATCAGCGAGGCGCGCTTCTGGTACGGATCCTCGCCGAGGACGCGTACGGTGCCCTCGTAGGAGGTGAGGCCGAGCAGCGCGTTCAGCGTGGTGGTTTTGCCAGCACCATTGTGGCCGACGAGGCCGTAGATGCGACCGGCGGGGATGTCGAAATCGAGCCCGTGGAGGATTTCGGTGCGGCCGAAATGCTTCTTGAGGCCACGCGCCGAGACGATCGGAGCAGCTGTGGTTTGAGCCAGATCATTCATCTTTACCGCCTTGCTTCAAC
>JAESFN010000613.1_pt1 | contig 27655 bp, 19 predicted proteins | sample 9269411 | NCBI WGS metagenome assembly JAESFN01 (sample SAMN14505399, study PRJNA617100) | algae metagenome | isolation source: Iphinoe sp. HA4291-MV1 and co-occurring heterotrophs from trail next to... | place: USA: Maunawili Falls, Hawaii | collected 2009-07-25
CGAGCGAGGAATAGTCCTCGTGCCGTTGCGGCCGATGGGTGGCTGGGGTCGAGCAATGCGAGCCCCCAGCAAGCCACCTTGATACCGGTCTTCGGCAATCACGAAGTCACGACTCTGGGGCTCGCCTGCTGCTCGACCTTAGCGCGGGCGTTGCGGTGGAATTCCCCCCCCCCGTCATTGACGGGGGGCTAATCAGCCGCTGTACATTAGCCCCCGGCGAGTCGCCGGGGGGACAAGGATCGATGCGGCGCGAGCCCGTTGGAATCCGGTTGAGTTCGGCCCTCTTAGACAAACCCCTGGGCTCTCTCTCCCGCAGAGTTTGGCTAGTCGGCAGCGTCGCATCCTCTGATTGAAGAATCCGCACCGCCGATCTCCTAGCGCCCCTCGTCAGCGCAACCCCGCAGCCTTGCCGACAGCGAACAGCCGGAAGCTGGCTGGCCGTTTCGCCAGCCGCCCCCATGGTGGTGTCGATTGTTCCGACATGCAGGGATGCAAGGGACGAGCATGGCGGCTGGCGGCGGCGTTGTTGATCTGGCAGTTTGCGCTGCGCCCGCTCGGCGCGGTGGAAGACTGGTGGATCGTCGCGCCGGAGCAGCGGCACATCGAAGTGCGGCCGCCGGGAGCAATCTATCACCGGCCCATTCCTGAGGCCGGGCCGCCCGTCACCGTGCGCGACCGCTCTCGCGCCACGGGCCGCATTGCAATCACGCTCGATGAAGCCATCCGAATCACGCTTTCGAATTCCGACGCGATCCGCGTGCTGGCCGGCGACGTGGCCGTTTCCAGCGGCCGGACGATCTACGACCCGGCGATCACCAACGTGCAGATCGATCAGGAGCGTGCCCGCTTCGATCCGACGCTCGAGGTGATCAACAACTTCTATCGCACCGAGCCCCCGTTCGCGGTCTTCGATCCGGCCAGTCCCGGCGGCGTCGGCATTCGCGGCTTCCGCAACGACAACTACCTGTTCAACATGGGGTTGGCGAAGACTAACCAGTTGGGCGGTGTGGCTCGCCTCGGCGTGCAGGCGAACCCCACACAGTCGAACGCGCCGGGATTGCCGCTCAACCCGCAAACGCCCTCGGCGACGGAGATGTCGTACACGCAGCCCTTGCTGCAGGGCGCCGGCCGGCCGGCCAACATCGCGCCGATCATCGTCGCCCGCATCAACACCGAGCGCTCGTTCTACCAGCTCAAAGACACCGTGCAGGATCTGGTGCAGAGCGTGGTGCAGGCGTATTGGGGGCTGGTGTTTGCACGAACGGATGTGTGGGCGCGCGAGCAACAAGTAGAGCAGGGCCAGCAAGGCCTGCTGCGAGCCGAAGCAAACTTAAGGGCCGGTCTGGGCAGCGCCGCTGACGTAGCCCAGGCCCGCTCGGCCCTCGCCGGTTTCCGGGCAAACCTCGTCACCTCGGAGGCCAATCTGCTGGCCCGCGAGGCGGCGCTCCGCAACATCATGGGGCTGATCCCGGCCAGTGTTGATCTTTATGTGCCGGTTTCGCCGCCGACATTCAACCGGCAAGAGATCCAGTGGCCGGCGGTCTACGAGCTCGCGGCGCAGCAGCGGCCCGACATCATCGAGCTGCAGCTTGTGCTCGAGGCCGATGAGCAACAGTTGATCCGTGCCCGCAACCAAGCGTTGCCGCGGCTCGACGCCAACGCCCTTTATCGCTGGAACGGCCTCGAAGGGCGAACTCCGGATCGCACGCTCGTATCGAGCCGCCCCGGCGAGTTCAACGAGTGGCAGTTAGGTGTCAACTTCTCGGTGCCGCTGGCATTGCGGCGCGAACGCGCCACGATGCGGCAGCAAGAGCTGTTCATCGTTCGCGACCGCGCCAACATCAACCAGCAACTGCAAACCGTTTCGTTCATCCTCAATGGCGGATTGCGAAATCTCGATCAGTTCTGGACGCAGTACGAAGCGTTTCGCACCGTTCGCGAAGCCTCGCGCGTCAACCTCGAGATTCAGTTCGCGCAGTACATCGCCGGCCGAAACATCTACTTGAACGTGCTGCAGGCGATCACCGAGTGGGGCAATTCGGTGAGCCGCGAGGCCGATGCGCTCACGCAGTACAACACGGCCTTGGCGACCCTCGAGCGCGAGACTGGCACCATCCTCGAGGTGCATGGCGTGCGCTTTGCCGAAGAACGCTACGGCTCGATCGGTCCGCTGGGCCGCCTGTTCCACCCGCGGCTGTACCCGCAGGCCATGGCGCCTACAGGCGAAGAGCCGCGCTACCCCGGCGGTCAGCAGCCGGCGGAGAACACGTTTGACCTCCGCAATCCGATCGAGCGGCCGCCCGCGACGGGGCCCGATCCGTACCTCGAGGAGCCGCGCGAGCCCATCCGCGACGTGCTGCCGGAACTGGCCGTGCCTGAAACCTTGCCCGTTCCTCCGCCGCAAGAACGCCCCCTGCAGCTTCCGCGACCGCCGCTGCGGCCGTAGCAGGTTGGCGAGGATACGGCGAATAGAGCGTTGCCTGCCGACCGCCGACCTTGACCCCCCGCGGCAGCCGCGCGTAGACTCCGGCCGACTTGAGCGAATCGGCTGCGGCGGAACGGATTCCCCGCGAGCGCTTCGCCGCACTCTGCCGGCACAGGCACGGAATGCTACTTCGCAGCTTCGGATTGCCTGCGCTGCTAGCGGCTCTGACGTTTGCGTATGCACGGCCGGCTCAGTCGCTGCCTCCCGGGGGCGCTGGAGCCGACGCGGCGTTCATCTCCGATGAGGGGCCGCCGCCCCCGAAAGCCCCTTCGCCGCGGGCCCCTTCGCCCCAGGCGGCATCGACCAAGAAAACCGTCAGGCCTCAAAGAACCTCTGCTTCGGCCCCTGGTCCGGCCGCCACCCCTCGGCAGGCCTCAAGGTCCTGGCCTGCCGCGCTGCCGGTCGAAGATCGACCGCGCCGCGCGTCGTGGTCGATTCCGGGACAGATCGGCCACTGGCAGCAGCGACGTGATGCGCTGCGTCACCTAACCGCGGCGGGCGTCGACGTGGCCGAAGCCGTCGATGAGCAGGGGCAGCCAGGCTACCGCGTGCGTTGGGGCGGCGACGACGCCCTGCTGCCGCAGATCGCACGGCTTCCCCATCTGCGTTGGTTAGACCTCGAGCGTAGTCAGGTCACGGATCGCGGCCTCGTGTTCCTCGCCCCGCTCAAAGATTTGCGCGCGCTCAAGCTGCAGCAAACACGCATTACCGATGAGGGCTTGGCCTCGCTCAAGAATCTCACCGAACTGCGCGGGCTTGCGCTGCACGACACGCGAGTCACAGGCCAAGGCCTTAAGCACTTGGCCGCGCTCAAAGCGCTGCGGCAACTCAACGTTTCCTGGACCAAGGTCGGCGACGCCGGCTTGAGGCACGTGGGCGCACTTGAAGCACTCGAGGAGCTAGGGCTGTACGGCGCCGGGATCGAAGGCCCAGGCCTGGTACAATTGACCAAGCTGAGCCGCTTGCGGTCGCTGCGGCTCAGTGGCAATGCGATCGAGCCGGGGCATCTGGCGCCGCTAGCGCAACTGCCGCTCGAATCGCTCTGGCTCGATCAGACGGGCGTGAACGACGACGACCTGCTCGAGATCGCCCGGCTCGAGAATCTGCGCGAGCTTTCCCTGTGCGACAACGATGTCAGCGATCGAGGACTCGAGGCGATCGCGCGGCTGCCACTCATCCGCTCGCTCGACCTGGCCAACCTGCCGATCAGCGACGAGGGGGTCGCTGCTCTTTCCGAGGCTCGCACGATCGAAGAGCTGCGGCTCGATGGGAGCGATGTCACCGATGCAGGCGTCCGCGCCCTCACACGCTTGACGGGGCTGCGGGTGCTCAGCCTCCGCGGCACGCCGATCACCGATTCAGGCCTTGCCCCGCTGGGCACGCTGGTGCGGCTCGAGGCGATCGACCTTTCGGAAACCGAGATCACCGATCTGGGGCTGGCTCAACTGCACGCGTTGCCGCTGTTGGCCGAGCTCAATGTTCGCGGCACGAAAGTGACCGATCGGGCTCTGACCGAACTGCAGGCGGCTCAGCCCAGCCTGGTCATTTTCGGCCGCCCAGGGCAGTCGGGCGATGCGGCCCCCGGCGGCAGCTACGGCTCCAAAATCAACCGCGGACGCATTCCGCAAAACGGCTGGTAAAACCGCAGCGGCCCTGCAGGCGCCGTCGAAGGAAAAAGGATTTCGCGCAGTGCTTGCTCTCGGCCGTTGGACCACCGCTTGCCTCCTCGTACTCGCCTGGGCGAGCAGCGCAGCTCAAGCAGACGACTGGCCGCAATTCCGTGGCCCCACCGGCCAAGGCGTGAGCGCTGCCAAGCTCGCGCCGATCGCCTGGAACGAGAACGAAGGGGTCGCCTGGCGGACGCCGATCGCGGGCCAAGGTTGGTCGTCGCCCGTCGTACGCGGCCGCAAGATCTGGCTAACGACCGCTATCGAAGCCGAAGGCAGCTTGCGCACAGTCTGCGTCGACTTCGTCACCGGCGAAGTGCTGCACGACGTGGAGGTGTTTCGCCACGATGATCTGGGCCGCATCAATGCCAACAACACCCACGCCTCGCCCACGCCGGTACTCGACGGCGAGTATGTGTTCGTCCACTTCGGCGGTCACGGCACGGCCTGTCTGACGAGCGACGGCCGCATCGTCTGGCAGACGGAGCTGCTGAAGTACGACCATGGCCACGGCCCGGCCGGTTCGCCGATCGTGTGGAACGATCTGCTCATCGTGGCCTGCGACGGCGTCGATCAGCAGTTCGTTGCCGCGTTAGATAAACGCACGGGGCAACTTCGCTGGCGGCAGAACCGCGTCGGGCCGCCAGCCTACAGTACTCCGCTGGCCATTCGCGCCGCAGGCGGCGATCAGATCGTCTCGGTCGGCGGCGGTCAGGCGATTGCCTATGCTCCGCGCACCGGAGCTGAGATCTGGACGTTCCGCTTCGAAGGCTACTCGACCGCGCCGCGCCCGGTGGCCGCCGGCGGCCGCGTGTTCATCTGCTCGGGCTACGAGACGCCGACGCTCTACGCCGTGGAGCTCGACGGCCAGGGGGACATTACCGACACCCACCTGGCCTGGGCCGCCCGCCGCGGCGCCCCGCACAACCCATCGCCGCTGGTGGTGGGCAAGCAACTGTTCATGCTCAACGACAAAGGCATTCTGGTCTGCCTGAACCTGGCCGACGGCCAGGAACTATGGCGCAAGCGACTGCGGGGCACTTTTATGGCGTCGCCTGTGTATGCGGCGGGCGCGATCTACGCGGTGAACGACGAGGGGATGACTTACGTTGTCGATCCCGCCCGCAAGGGCCAGGTGCTGGCCGAAAATCAGCTCGAGGGGCGCGTGTCCGCCTCGCCGGCCGTCGTTTCGGGGTCTCTCTTGCTCCGCACCGACCAGGCGCTCTACCGCATCGATGCGCCCGACCAGGGCGTGGTGACTGCTTCCGCCGTGGAATAGGCGAAACCGCAAGCGATTTACTTGCGAGTCCTTTCGACGATCGAGGGACGACAGTCCCCCGAGCAAAACCGCGAGTCGAGCGTCAGCAGCAGTGCGCTCCGCTAGCGCCGCTTGCCCCCCACGGCCCAGCCTGCAACAATTTGCCCTTCGTTCTCCGCCCCAGCTTTCCCGCTTGCCAGAGCCGAGCCATGTCCGACCCCTACTTTCAGACCCGCTTCGCCGAACGCATTGGCGGGGCCAACTACGGCCGTGGCACCGAGATCTACAAGTTCGAGAAGATCAAGCGCGCCAAGCGCAAGGCGCTCGCCGAGCATCCCGAGCGCAAGCTGATCGACTTCGGCATCGGCGAGAACGACGAGATGGCTCCGCCGAGCGTGCGGGCGGCCATGGCCCGCGAGATCGACCGCCCCGAGAACCGCGGCTACGCCGACAACGGCATCCTCGAGTACCGCCAGGCGGCCGCCCGCTTCATGCAGCGGAACTTTGGCGTCGAGCTCGATCCGGCCCGCGAGATCAACCACTGCATTGGGTCGAAGACCGCCCTGGCCATGCTGCCGGCCGCCTTCATCAATCCGGGCGATGTCACGCTGATGACCGTGCCGGGCTATCCCGTGGCCGGCACGCACACCAGGTACTACGGCGGCGAAGTGCATCGCCTGCCGCTGTTGCGCGAGAACGACTTCTTCCCGGACCTCGCCGGCATTCCGGCCGACGTGCTCCGCCGGGCGAAGGTGCTCGTGCTCAACTACCCCAACAGCCCCACCGGCAAGGTGGCCACGCGGGCGTTCTATGAGCGCGTGGTCGAGTTCGCCCGCCAGCACCAGTTGATCGTGGTGCAAGACGCGGCCCACATCGTGCTGAGCTACGAAGGGGAGCCCCTCTCGTTCCTGCAGGTGCCGGGCGCTCGCGAAGTCGGCGTCGAAGTCCATTCGATGTCGAAGGGCTTCCACATGATCGGTTGGCGGCTCGGCTGGGTCTGCGGCCACGAGAAGATCGTGCAGGCCTTTGCCGACATCAAGGACAACAGCGACTCGGGCCAGTTCATGGCCATCCAGCGGGCGGCCGCGGCGGCGCTCGACGACGACGCGATCCCGCGCCAGGTGCGCGAGAAGTATCGCCGCCGACTCGAGAAGCTGGTCGCCGCGCTCAAGACCTGCGGCTTCGACTGCCGCGTGCCAGGCGGCACGTACTTCCTCTACACGCCGGCCCCCAAGGGCGTGGCGGGCGGGCCGAAGTTCGAAAACGCCGAAGCCGCGAGCCAGTACCTGATCACCGAGCACTCGATCTGCACGGTGCCCTGGGACGACGCGGGGGCCTTCCTGCGTTTCAGCGTCACCTATGAGGCGGCCGACTCCGCTGCGGAAGACAAGCTAATGGCCGAAACGGCCGAGCGCCTGCAAAAGCTGAAGCTCGAGTTCTAAGTCGTTGGGCTGAATCGCTCGTCATTAGCCCCCCGTCAATGACGGGGGGGACGTCCGGTTGATGCGGCTAATCCCCGCTGGTTTGCCGACGTTCGTCGCGTCCGCGATCCTTCCCCGCGGCGGCTCGCCGGGGGCTAATGGGGCGCGCTTCTCCCGCGAATGCCGGAGTGATTCTTAGAGCGTCCAACCGGCCCGAAACTGCGGCCGCAGCAGGGCATCTGCCTCGGGCGCGTTGGGGCAGCGGAGCGACTTGGCGTCCCACTCGAGCTTCTTGCCGGTGCGGATGGCCACGTTGCCGAGCAGCACCATTTCGCTGAACGGCCCCGAATACTCGAAACTGGAGAGCGCGGGCGCGCCCCCCTTGCAGGCCGCGATCCACTCGAGGTCTTCGTTCTCCACTCGTGGCAGCGATCGCGCCGGGCGCTTGAAGGCCTTGGCCGTGTCGTCGGGCGTCACCAGCCAATTGGCGTCGCCGCGGTTGAAGAACAGTTTGCCGTGCGCGCCGACGAGCACGCCGTCAAAGCGGTTGATGTCCTGCCCGCCGAGCACGTCGGCCGCGGGGCGATTGGCGCGCTGCCGGTCGGCGTCGCGATAACCGTCGTACCAGCGGAAGACTACCGGCGGCTGCTGGCCGCGGGCGGGGAACGTGTAGGTGACGGTCGACCAATTGGGCGCCGCCTCGGCGGTGGCCCCGCCGCTCTCTGCCTCAATAGTCGAGGGAGCGCCCAGTTCGAGCGCCCAGTACGGCATGTCCATGATGTGGCAGGCCATGTCTCCCAGCGCGCCTGTGCCGAAGTCCCACCAGCCGCGCCAGTCGAACGGCAGGTAGCCGGCGCCGTAGTCGCGATAAGCCGCGGGGCCCAGCCACAGATCCCAGTTGAGTGTCGCCGGCACGGGGATCTTGGGCGGCCGCTTCGTCATTCCTTGCGGCCAGATCGGGCGATCAGTCCAGGTATGGACCTCGGTCACGGGACCGATGATGCCTGCCCGCACCGCTTCGACCATGCTGCGGATCGGTTCGCCAGCGTGGGCCTGGTTGCCCATCTGGGTCGCCACCTTCTGCTCGCGGGCCACCTCGGTCATCACGCGGGCTTCGTACACGCTGTGAGCGAGCGGCTTCTGGCAATACACATGCTTGCCAGCCTTCATCGCCGCGACCGCCGCCACCGCGTGCGTATGGTCCGGCGTGCTGACGGTCACCGCGTCGATATCGCGCTGCTTGTCGAGCATCTCGCGAAAATCAGCGTAGCGCTTGGCCTTGGGAAACTTCTCGAAAGACGTTGCGCCGCGCTCCTGATCGACATCGCAGAGGGCGACGATGTCGCAGCCGGAATCGGCAACGTCTTGCACGTCTCCTTCGCCTTGGCCGCCAATGCCGATGCAGGCGACCTGCAGGCGGTCGTTCGCGCCGAACACGCGTTTCGGCAAGTAGGTGAAGGCAAAGGCCGACGCGGCCGCACTGGTGAACGTGCGGCGAGAAATCCGAGGAGTCGACATGGAAAGCTTCTCCGCGTTGCCCCAAGGGTGTGGATTCGGAATGACTGCCTACAGCCGAGGCGGGTTCGGCTTTACCGGCGCTTGAAACGAGAGGGCGCCCTGCACCTTGACCTTGCGCTTGTACACGCGGTCGCCGCAGGTGGCGAAGATCGTGTCGAAGTTGGGGCCGCCGAAGCACAGGTTCGAGATGTTCTTGTTCGGCGTCGGAATGATGCAGTTCACGCGTCCCGCCTGATCGCAGACCTGCAGGCCCAGCCGCGTGGCGACGTAGAGCCGGCCGTCGCGGTCGACCTCGAGGCCGTCGGCCCCGCTGTCGTCCGCCGTGTCAGGCACGTGCAGATGGTAGTACTTCTGCTTGTGGGCCAGCGAGCCGTCGGGCTGAATCTGGTAGCTGTACACCCAGTGGCTGTTGGTGTCGGCCACGTAGAGCAGCGACTGATCGGGCGACAGGGTGAGCCCGTTCGAGAACTTCAGCCCTTGATCGACGACCTTCTTTTCCCCCTGAGGGCTGATGTACCAGATTTGGCTCGTGCCGCGGCCGTCCCAAGCGGGATGGGTCACGTAGATGCCGCCGTCGTGGCGAACAACGAGGTCGTTGCCGCGGAAGCCATCGGCGAAGGCCTTGCCTTGGCCCGACGCGTCGTAGGCGATGATCTGGTTCGCGCCGCCGGCCACGGAGTAGAGCTCGTTGCCGGGGCCAAACGATTGCCCGTCGCCGTTCTTGGTGTCGCCCAGGAACTCGGTCACCTTGCCGTCGAGGCCGATCTTCCAGGTCTTGCTGCGGGGCACGTCGTTGAAGAAGACCTCGCCTTGGGCGTTCACCGCTGGGCCTTCGGTGAATTGGTAGCCGTCGGCCACGAGCTGCCAAGGCTCGCCGGGGATGAGGATCTCTTGCAGTTGCGACGAGCCGGCGCCGGCCTTCACTTCTGCCGGCCAATCCTTCCACAGCCAGCGCATGCCCTGCGGGAAGACCTTGGTGGGGCCGTCGTTGTTGTGCTTGCCTTCGCCCCAGACGTGGTCGACCTCGTAGCCGGCAAAGGCGAGCGAGCGCTCGAGCGACTGGTTGGCCATCCACCAATCGCCGCCGTAGATGTTCAGGTCGTTCGAGCCGTCTTCCAAGAATACGCGAATCGGCTTGGGCTCTTGCTTACGCACCAGCGTGCTGTAGTTGTGGCCGCCGCGCAGGCCCACATAGGTGCCGATGCCGGAAAAGACGCGCTGAAAAGCATCGGGGCGTTCCCAGGCCGCGGTGAAGGCGGCGATCGCGCCGCTGCTGGTTCCGCCGATCGAGCGATCGTTGCCGGATTTCGAAAGGCGGATCGGCCGGCCGTCGGCGGTGCTGAGCTTCTCGACCGCGGGCAGCAGCTCATCGAGCAAGAACCGCGCGTAGTTGTCTCCCAGACCGTCGTATTCGTAGCTGCGGTTGAAGCGGGCGAGCGCCGCGTCGCTCGCCGCCGGCACCTTGCCGTGCATCACAAAGACGCCGATCGTGACCGGCATCTCGCCCTTGTGAATCAGCTCATCGAACACGGCTGACGCGCCGAACTGAATGCCGTCTTGGTTGACATGCACGCAGGCAGGCTTGGCCGGATCGTATTGCTTGGGCACATACACCCAAAACTCGCGCTCCGTGCCGGGGAAGATCTTGCTGTCCTTGAAGGTGTGCTTGGTAACTTCACCTTTGGGGATCTCACTCGACGCAGACTCTTCAGCGGCGATCGCCGGGAGGGTCAGGCACCAACCAACAAGGGCACAGACAGCAACCAGGCGGCGAATCATGGGGCAGGCTCGCGTGGGCAGGTGGGAAGGCAGGATTGCCCGGGATTATAGTCGCACCTGGGAACGAATACGACGGTTTGCCCGGCGGGCGAGTTGAGGCTTCTTGGACTACCGATTGCCGGTGCGTGCCGGGCGACGGAACGCGCACGAAAAAACCCGCCCGACCCAAGAGGGCCGGGCGGGTTGATCTAGGTTCATGCGTGCTTACGGCGAGCTGAACGGCCGCGCGTGATGGTCAAGCTTACGGGTTGGCCGGCGGGGGATTCTTGCCGGTCTGCTCGATCGTCGTGGTCTCGGTCACCGTGGTGGTGCCGCCGGGCGAGGTGACCTCGGTCTGCTTGACCGTTTCGGTCTCGGTCTTCTTGCTGCAGCCGACCACGCCAACCGTGAGCAGCAGAGCCGCGCAGGCGAACAGGTAATTCTTCATGGGGAGCCCTCCGAAAACGGGTTCATTGCCAGGCCGCGCGGGGGCGGCGATTCTCTAAGACATCGTAGGCCGCGCCGGGTTGGCGCGAAGGCGGTTCGCGTTTCCTCCGAGGCGCCCATCGCAGCGATTGTGCCAGACATAGGGGTGGGGGCGTCGCCCGCTAGCAAACCGGCCGCCGTTCGGTTAATCTGCCAGCAGCCTTCCGGCTGGCCAGGCACGCGGCCCATTCGATTCCGGGGGCAGGGAACAAAGCAGACTTCGCGCGCGAGCCGCATTCGCCTATGGCCGAGGTTGAACGAAGGCCGGGGGCCATTACCCGCTGGCTCGAGACCGCTCCGGCGGGGGCTTTCACGCTGTACGCCATCACGGCGTCGTTCCTCACCTACTTCTGCATGTACGCCTTTCGCAAGCCGTTTTCGGCGGCGAAGTTCGAGGACCTGCAGTTCTTCGGCACCGGCGTCGGCCTCAAGACCGTGCTCGTGTCGAGCCAGATCGTTGGCTACACGCTGTCGAAGTATCTGGGCATCAAGTTCTGCAGCGAACTGATGCCGCAGCGGCGGGCGCTGGGCCTCGTCGGCCTGATCCTCTGGGCCCAGGCGGCGCTCGTGTTGTTCGGCGTGCTGCCCAACCAGTACAAGCTGGTCGCCATCTTCCTGAACGGCCTTTCGCTGGGCATGGTGTGGGGCCTCGTGGTCGGCTACCTCGAAGGCCGGCGGACCAGCGAACTCCTGCTGGCGGGGCTGAGTTGCTCGTTCATCCTGGCCTCGGGCGTGGTGAAGAACGTCGGCCAAAGCCTGATGGGAGACTACGGCATCTCCGAAGGTTGGATGCCGGCCGCCGTGGGAGCGCTCTTTCTGCCGCTCTATCTGCTCTCGGTATGGATGCTGAATCGCATTCCGCCTGCGTCGCACGCCGATCAGGAAGCCCGCACGGTTCGCGAGACGATGAACCACGTGCATCGGCTGGCGTTCGTAAAGCACTTTCTGTTTGGCTTGGTGCTGCTGATCTTCGCCTACTTCTTCCTCACGGCTTATCGCGACTTTCGCGACAACTTTACCGTGGAGATTTTCACCGAGTTGGGCTACGCCTACGACCAGAACCGTACCATCATCACCCAGGCGGAAACGCTAGTAGCCTTTGGCGTGATGGCCGCGCTCGCACTTCTGAACCTAATCAAGGACAACCGGCTAGGGTTGCTGGGCGCGTTCGGCATCATGACGGGCGGCACCGCGCTGATGGGCGTCGCCACGCTGCTCATGGATCGCGGCCTGATCAGCGGCTTTACTTGGATGACGCTCGTGGGGCTGGGATCGTATTTGGCGTACGTTCCCTATGGCTCGGTGCTCTTCGACCGGCTGATCGCGTCGACGCGTGTGGTCGGCACGGCCGTGTTTGCGATCTACTTGGCCGACGCCATCGGCTACACCGGCTCGGTCGGCACCATGCTCTTCAAGGACGTGGGTCTGGGGGGCATGTCGCGGCTCGAGTTCTTTCGCCAGTTCACTTATGCGCTTTCGGTCGGCGGCGTAGTCTTGCTGGCGGCGAGTTGCGCGTACTTTCTGATCTTCAAAGTGCCGCGCCGGCAACCGGCGGCGGAGCTGACGCAGCGCGTGCCTGAAGGGGCGCGCTGACGCTGCCCTAGGCGTGTAAGATTGTGGGTGCCTGGGGTCGAACGAAGTGAGCCCCCAGAAACCACGGCAATCAGGGCATAAGCCTGAACGGCACAACAACGGCTCTGGGGGCTCGCCTGAGGGCTCGACCCCAGGCACCCACTGGCTCACCGGGGCCTGTTTTGCAAAAGGCGATCGTGATGGGACTGGATTCCACGCAACGATTCACCGACCGCGTGGCCGACTACGTTCGCTACCGGCCCAATTACCCGGCCGAGTTGCTGGCCGCTCTCGAGCAGCATGCCGGGCTTACGTCCGCCTCGATCGTGGCCGATATCGGCGCCGGCACCGGCATCTCGAGTGAACTTCTGCTCCGCTCCGCCTGCACGGTTTGGGCCGTGGAGCCGAATGACGCCATGCGGCAGGCCGCCGTGGCCTGGCTCGGTGAGCGGCCAGGCTTTCATACCACCGCGGGAACCGCCGAGGCTACCGACCTGCCGGACCAAAGCATCGACCTCGTGGCGGCCGGTCAGGCCGCGCACTGGTTCAACGCGCCGGCTGCCCGCAGCGAATTCTTGCGCATCACCCGGCCGCCCCATCGAGTTGCATTATTCTGGAACGCTCGCCGCAGCGACGACTCGCCCTTCTCGGCAGCGTATGAGGAACTGCTCGAGCGCTATGGGACCGACTACGCCCAAATCCGCCACGATGGCCGCGAGCAGCGGCTAGCCCTCGAACTGTCGTCCGTGCCGTGGCAGCACTTCGAGTTTCCGAATGCCCAATCGCTCGACTTCGATGGGTTGCGGGGGCGGCTGCTCTCTTCGTCCTACGTGCCTGCGGCCGAGGCCCCGAAGCGGGGGCCCATGTTGGCCGATTTGCAGCGGCTCTTCGACAACTACGCCGAAAACGGCACGGTGACGATGTGCTACCGCACCGAACTTTATCTGGGCACGCTGACGCCCGGCTCGTCGGCATCGTAGACCGGCCTGGCCGCCCCGATGGCCTATAATTCAGCATGCCCCCCTTAGTTTCGTTTCGATCCTCCAGGCCGCTGCTTCCTGCGTGACCGTTCACGAGCTTTATCATGTGCCGGGCCTGGATTGCCCGGAGGAACTTGCGCTGATCGAGCGCGGCTTGCGGCGGCTGAGCGGCGTAGGCGCCGTATCGGCCGACTATGTGGGCCGGACCCTGCGGGTGGAGTTCGACCCCGCGCTGCTCGAGTCGGCCACGGTGGTCCGCACGCTCGAGGAGACCGGCTTTCCCGGCCAGCCGGCGCTCGCGGTCGTCGCGCCGCTCGAAACCGGCGCGCCGCCGATCCGTCGCAGTCTGATCATTGCGGCTGCGCTCTTCGCAGCCGCTTTGGTCGCTTGGGCGTTCGAATCGCGGCGATACGGCGTGTGGCTTTCTGGCGGGCTGGCGATCGTGTCGACGCTTGTGGCCGGCATTCCGGTGGCTCGCGTCGGCTGGCGGTCGTTGCGGCAGGGCGCGTTCGACATGAACGTACTCGTGACGGTCGCCGCCGCGGGGGCGATTGCCATCGGCTACACGTTCGAAGCCGCCACGGCGATGCTGCTGTTCGACTTTTCACTGTGGCTCGAGAGCGCGAGCCTGGGGCGGGCGCGGAAAGCGATTCAAAGCCTGCTCGCGCTCGAACCGCCCGTCGCCCACCGCTTCGAGGGCGACGGCGTTCACGACGTGTCGGCCGATGTGTTGCGGCCGGGCGACCGCATTCTGATCAAGCCAGGCGAGCGGATCGCAGCCGACGGCGCGGTGGTCGGGGGCGCTTCGACCGTTGACGAAGCAACGCTGACTGGCGAGAGCTTGCCGGTGGAGAAAAGCACCGGGGAGCGAGTCTTTGCCGGCACGCTCAACGGCTCGGGCTCGCTCGAGGTCGTCGTCCAAAGTGCGGCCGCCGAGAGCACCCTGGCGCACATTGCTCGGCTCGTGCAGCAGGCGCAGGCGAGCCGCTCGCAGACGCAACGATTCGTCGATCGCTTTGCCCGCATCTACACGCCGGTCGTGATGGTGTTGGCTTTGTTGGTCGCGGTGGTCCCCCCCGTGGCGGTGAGTTGGGGCGTGCCGGGGGCGAGCGAAGCGTTCGGCGCGGCGCATTGGACCAACTGGATTCACCGTGGCCTGGTGCTGCTCGTGACCGCCTGCCCCTGTGCGCTCGTGATTTCGACACCGGTCACGATTGTGTGCGGGCTGCACCGTGCGGCGCGGCTGGGGATGGTCGTCAAAGGAGGCGAGCATCTGGAGAACGCGGCCCGGCTCGACACGATCGTCTTCGACAAGACCGGCACGCTCACGACCGGTAAGTTCCGCGTGGAGCGCATCGAGCCAGCGGCGGGTCATACGGCCGAGCAAGTATTGGCGACGGCGGCCGCGCTCGAGGCGCATAGCGAACATCCGCTCGCGGCCGGCATCGTGCAGGCAGCGAAGGAACGCGGCCTGACCTTGCCCACGGCGAGCGACTTTCTTGCCCGGCGAGGGCTGGGGATCGAAGGCACGATCGACGGCCACCGCTATCGCGTGGGCAATGCGGAGCTGCATCAACAAAACGGCCACGGAGCAGCCGGCGAAGCCAAGAACGACGTAGGACTGACCCCGGCCATCGTGGCCGACGACCGCGGCCCGCTGGGCACGCTTTGGCTGGCCGACACCGCGCGACCCGAAGCCCCGGCAGCGATGCAAGAACTACGCGGTTTGGGCGTAAACCGGCTGCTGCTCATGACGGGCGACGCCGCGCCGGCCGCCGAGCGCGTGGCCAAGGCGGCGGGCATCGAGCAGTTCGAGGCGAGCTTGCTGCCGGAGGACAAGATTCGCCGCGTTCAAGAGCTGGCAGCGAGTGGCGCGCAGGTGGCGATGGTCGGTGACGGCGTAAACGATGCGCCCGCCCTGGCCGCCGCGACGCTCGGAATCGCGCTGGGCGCACAAGCAAGCGCTACCGCGCTCGAAACGGCCGACGTGGTGATCATGGCGGCGAATCTCGAGCGGGTGCCGGCGCTTATTTCGCTTGGCCGCCGCGTGCGTAGAATTCTCACGCAGAACATTGCCCTGTCGCTGGGCCTGAAGCTCGTCGTGTTGCTACTGGCGACCGGCGGCCTGGCCAGCATGTGGCTGGCGGTGCTGGCCGATGTCGGTACGAGCCTCGTCGTCATCGGCAACGGCATGCGGCTCGTGCGCGTGCGGCCGAAAGAGTAGAGTCAGACGCAGACGAATCTGACCAAGCAAGGCGCGGCGCATGACCAACCGAGAGCGGCAAGCGTTGATCGGAGGTCTCGTCGGCGTTCACTTGGCCGTCGGCCCGCTGCTGAACTACTTTGGCACGTCGGCCAGCCCCTGGGAGAGCCTGCTCGACTCCGGAATCCTTGCCGGGCAAGTCAGCGTGCTCGGCATCTGGACGGTTTATGGCGCCTTGCCCATCAATCGTCGTATTGGATTTTCGCTCGTAGGCCTGGCGTACATCTGGTACTGGATGGTGCGGTACTGGAGTTTTCCTGCTTCGTTCGCCCTCGGCGCGTTTGGGCAGTGGTTTCTCGTCGTGGCTCTGCTGCTGGCGTGGCAGGCGCTACGACGTTCGCAAACCGGCGCTGCTGCTCTGCCAAGGTTCGGCATCAAGGAACTGCTGCTATGGACGACGATGGGAGCGGCCACGTTGGCCGTCGCTAAATGGCTCGGCGCTGAATCAACGAGCGCCGTGGCGAAGTCTGGCGGCGGCGAATTGCTGGCAACCGCCAAACAGTCGGCCGCCCATGCGGTGATGGGCATCGCCGCGTTGTGGGTCGCCAGCAGCACACGGCGCCCGCTGCTCAAGACCATCGTGCTCGTCGCGGCCGCCGTGGGACTGGCAACGTGCCCTTGGGAGGTTATTCGTCAGTCCCTGCCGCTCGTGGCCGGCGGCCTGCTGGTGGTTTGTACCGTCGTGGCCATGCGCTGGCTGCGGTGCTTTGAGCCCGGCCCAAGTTTGCCGCGGCCCGCCGTCGAGGCACACGGACTTCAGAACGTCTAACTGAACCGGATTCCAGCGGCTTCGCGCCGCAACGGTCCTTGTCCCCCCGGCGACTCGCCGGGGGCTAATCTTAGCGTTCCAGCCTCATTAGCCCCCCGTCAATGACAGGGGGGATTTCCACCGCGACGCCCGCGTCCGCGGATCAAACGGTGGTGTTAGGCGTTCTTAGCGCTATCGCCCGCCGCCGTAGATCAGCGTCATGATCTCCGCGCGCGTCGACAGGTTCGAGCGGAAGATGCCTTTCATCGCCGAGGTGACGCACATGCTGCCGGGCTTGCGGACGCCGCGGATCGTCATGCAGGAGTGCGACGCCTCGATCACCACGGCCACGCCCTTGGCCTCGAGATCCTTCATCAGCATGTCGGCGATCGTTTCCGTCATGCGCTCTTGAACCTGCGGCCGGCGAGCGACCCCTTCGACAACGCGCGCAAGCTTGCTGAGGCCGATCACGCGCCCGGCCGGCATATAGCCAATGTGTGCCTTGCCGATGAAAGGCATCATGTGGTGCTCGCACATGCTGTGGAAGGCGATGTCCTTGACGAGCACGACCTCGTCGTACTTCTCGGTGAAGAACTTGCGCAGGTGAACCCGCGGGTCGTCGTGCAGGCCGCTGAACAACTCGGCGTACATGCGGGCGACGCGGGCCGGAGTTTCTCGCAATCCTTCTCGGTCGGGATTCTCGCCAATCGCGGCCAGGATCTCGCGCACCGCCCGTTCAATGCGGGGCTGATCGACCGGCGAGGAATTGGCGGACTCGGAACCTTCGTCGTGGGCACAACTCATGAACAAATCTACTTTCGATGGGTAAGGCAAATGAGCGGGGCGAACGAATGGCCACTCGGCCAGGGCTCGGACAACGAGCGCTCAGTTCGCACTGAATTCGGGAGGAAAGCGGTCGCCGCGCTCGCCGCCTTCGGCCGTGCGGTCGAGCAGCGCGAGCAACGCGCCGGCGCGCCGCTCGGCGTCGAGCTCTTGCAGCAGCGCTTGCTTGTGCTCCGGCGCAAGCCGGAGTGCGAACGACACGATGTCGGTCAGCGCGCCGAGCGGAATTTCGTCGTCCAAGAGACGCAGCAACTGCTCGCGCACTTGGGGCAGGTCGGGCAACAGGCCGCGGAATCGCTCGAGCAGCGACCGCTGCAGCCGAGCCCCGGTCGCCGCCTCGGCCACCGGGCGATCGGCACACAGCTCGACACGCGCCTCGCGAAACAACCGCTCGGGGGGCAACTCGCGCACGATCCGAGCCCGGCTCACGCCGGTCAGGAGCAAATTGTATCGCCCATCAGGCAGCTTGTGATGGGCCGTTACCCGCCCCAGGCAAACCATCTCGTAAACGGGGGGCCGTTCGTCATAGTTCGGCTCCCAACCCGGCTTGAGCAGGGCCATCGTGATGAGTTGGTCGGTCGCCAACGACGCCTCGAGCAAGGCCCGATACCGTGGCTCGAAGACATGCAAAGGCTGCACGACATGCGGAAACAACACCAGATTCGGCAGGGGAAACAGGCGCGCAATGCCGCCAAATTCGGCCGGATCGAAGGAATCTGGTTGAGGGGACATAGGTTACGCACCCGCCGGCCCGCCTGGGCCGCTGCTCGCTCACACTTCTCTCCTTTAAGATAGTCCGCGCGACGGCGGACTGGGAGGGGCGGGTGGGGCCGGTTCGAATCGCGGGCGTCGCCTTTCCAGAGTTGCCGCGGCCCTACACGCCGTCTTTCGGCAGGTCGCGGGCAAACTGGTCCTCGTCGCCGAGCTCGGTCCTTAGCCGGGCAAGCTCGGCCTTCAGTTTTGCGACCGTCTCTTGATGCGCCGGGGCATCGTACAGGTTGTGCTGCTCGTGGGGATCGGCGGAGAGGTCGTACAGCTCCCACTGATCTTTGCTCCAGAAGTAGATCAGCTTGTGCCTGTCGGTCCGCACGCCGTAGTGGGCGCGCGTGTTGTGGTGGCCCGGGTCGTGGTAGTAGCGATAGTACATGCTCGAGCGCCAATCGGCAGGCCGCTCGCCTTCGAACAGCGGCTTCAGGCTGCGGCCTTGCATGTCAGCCGGAACCGGCAGGCCGGCGATCTCGAGAAAGGTGGGGGCGAAGTCGGCGTTGATCGCGATCGCTTCTTGCGCCTTGCCCGGCTGAATGCCGGCCGGCCAGCGCATGACCAGCGGCATCCGCAGCGAGGGCTCGTACATAAACCGCTTGTCGTACATGCCGAGGTCGCCCAAGAAGAAGCCCTGGTCGCTCGTGTAGACGACGAGCGTGTTCTCGCGCAGGCCATGCTCGTCGAGCCAGGCGACGAGCCGGCCCACGTTGTCGTCGACCGACTGCACGCAGGCCAGGTAGTCCTGCATGTAGCGCTGATACTTCCAGCGCACGAGCTCCTCGCCAGTGAGCGTTTTGCGTGCGCCATCGATCTCGATTTCCACGGAGTCGGGCGAGGCGCCGAGCCAGCGGGCTCGTTCGGCTGGAGAAAGCCCGGCCGGCGGCGTCAGCTTCAGGTCGCCGCGCGTCAGGTCCTTGGTGATGGTTTGCCGGTTCTCGCGAATCGCGTCGGTCCGGGTCGCATGGTCGTCGAAGAGCGTGGCGGGTTCGGGAATCGTGCGGCCGGCAAACTGGGCGCGGTGTCGCTCATCCGGCTGCCAATCGCGGTGCGGCGCCTTGTGGTGGCACATCAAGAAGAAGGGCTTGTCGGCTGGCCGCTGCTCGAGGAACTCGATCGACAGGTCGGTAATGATGTCGGTCACGTAGCCGGGAATGCGCCGCCGCCCCTGGGGTTCGATGAATTGCGGGTCATGGTAGTCGCCTTGGCCCGGCAAGATCGTCCAGCGGTCGAAGCCGGTCGGATCGCTGCCGAGGTGCCATTTGCCGATCATGCCGGTCCAATAGCCGGCGTCCTGGAGCAAACGCGCGACGGTTTGCTGCGAGCCATCGAAGCGGTTGAACACGGGCACGCCGTTGCGGTGGCTGTATTTGCCGGTCAGGATCGTCGCCCGGCTCGGCGTGCAGATCGAGTTGGTGGCGAAGCAGTTGGCGAAGCGCAGGCCTTCGGCCGCCAAACGGTCGAGGTGCGGCGTCTCGTTCACTCGGCTGCCGTAGCAGCTCAGTGCGTGGGCCGCGTGATCGTCGGACATGATGAACACGATGTTCGGCCGCTGCTCGGCCGCGGCCCCCACGGCGGTCCAAAGGCCGAAAAACGCCAAGAGAACGCCAGTCCAGCGCGACATCGAAGAAGCTCCGAGAAAGTGCGGCCAAGTTGCTGTTGTTGGGCCGCTCTAGTCGGCGGCGATGGCGAGCCATGGTTATCGGCCGCCGACGGCGCGCAATCAAGCGCTCGAAATCGTTGGCCCGCAGAAGTGGCACGCTAGTTGCTTGAGGAATTCGGCACGTTCAGACAAACGCACCACACTTCCTCTGGAGTATTCCGTCCATGGAAAGCGTCCGTCGTGTCGCCAATCGTTCTGGCAAGATTCGCTACGGGTTGGCCGCCTGGCTGCTGGGTCTGCCGCTGCCGATCATTCTCCTGGCACTCATCTGGCGCGGCTGCGACTGGTAGTTGCAGCGGTTAGCATGCGCATACGCATGAATTCGCGTAGGTTATGCTTCAGCATAACTACCTCGCTAACCAGCCGCAGACCAACGCTTGCGCCGTAGCGTTATGCTGAAGCATAACCTACTTGGGCAGCGTCACCTCGGACGAATAGAGTTGGCTCGAGTGGTCGTCGGTGCGGCTGCTCGTCCACATCCAAGGGTCGCGATTCTCATGGCGCGGGGCAGCCTCTCCGGGCGGAGGTCGGGCGGGCATCGCCGGGATGTCGATTCCTCTCTATGATAGGCGGTCTGGCGCCGAAAAGGTCAACCCACGGCGCAACTCCATGCAAATTGACGACTACGACCGCCATGAAGATCTACACCAAAACCGGTGATGCAGGGCAAACGGGGCTCTTCGCCGGGCCGCGTGTTTGGAAAGACGATCCGCGGATCGAAGCCTACGGTGCGGTTGACGAACTCAATTCGGTGCTCGGCCTGGTGCGCGCCGAGCAGCCTCCCGCCGATATCGACGCTCTCTTGGTATCGGTGCAGAACGATCTCTTCTGCGTCGGCGCCGAGTTGGCCACGCCTGACCCGGCCGCGAGCGGGCTGAGCTTTGCCGCCGATCCGCGCATCACCGCGCTCGAGCAGGCGATCGACCATTTCGAAGCGCGGCTCGAGCCGCTGCGGCAGTTCATCTTGCCTGGCGGAACGAAGGCGGCGGCGGCGCTGCATCTGGCGCGCACGGTGGCCCGCAGGGCGGAGCGCCGCGTGTTGTCGCTGGCGCGTGATTCGGAAGAACCGATCTCGCCGCTGCTAGTGATGTATCTCAATCGGTTGAGCGATCTGCTGTTTGTGCTCGCGCGGGCAGCGAATCACGCTGAAGATGTTGCCGATCAGCCGTGGCAGAAGCCTGGGGCTTAGCGCACAGCGTCCATCGCTGCGGCTGAACAGACGGGGCACTCTCGAGAGGGGACTTCGTCGCCGCAATCGTTGTGGGCAGTCCTCCGTCGCGGAATGCGGGCCGCTTGATCCCCGAGGTCGGTCTAGGGAATTGCCGAGGTCTCGCTTACGTAGAGGACCTTCGCGCCTGGGCACGGCACGAAGCGCTCTCTTCGTAGCCTAAGTTTTTCTGATTCCCGCCCCCACCCTGCGCGCTCGACAGCGCGCTCCCGCCTGCTGATCGCCCGACGATCGGACTTGCAATGCGCCAACTGCTTTTGACGCTGTGCCTCGGCATGGCCCTCGATATTTCCACTTCCGCCGCGGCGAACGAATCGGCAACCGCGACCCAAGCAGCGACGGATTGCGCGGCGGGGCATTGTGCGGCGGCGAATGCTATGTCTGGCGAAGCAGACGAAGCGATCGGCCCCTTTAGTTGGCTGCTCGACACCGCGCCGTTTCCGCCACGCTGGAAGTGCGGCACCTGGACCGCGGAACTCGGTTGGCTGCACATCGTCTCCGACGCGGCGATCTTTGCCGCGTACTTCATGATCCCCTGCGTGCTGCTCTACTTCTTGCTGCGCCGGCCGGATCTGCCGTTCCCCAAAATCATTTGGCTGTTCGCCACGTTCATCTTGGCTTGCGGCTTTGGACACCTGGTCGAGGCGGGCATCTTCTGGTGGCCGATCTACCGCTTCTCGGGCGCGGTGAAGGCCTTTACGGCCATCATCTCGTGCTTCACGGTGCTGGCGCTGATTCGACTGATGCCGGAGATCATGAAGCTGCCCTCGGCGGCGCTGCTGGCCAAACAACTCACCGAAAGCCAGGAGCGGCTCGAGGTCGCGCTCGACGCCGGCAATATCGGCTGCTGGGAATGGAACGTTCAGGACGACCAGTTGACTTTCGATAGGCGGATGCGCGAGCTGTTCGACGTGCCGGAGGAACGCGGCATTCAGCGGTTCGACGACTTCGCCGCGCGCGTGCATCCGGGAGATCGCGAGCGGATTGGGCAAGCGGTCACGGCTTCGGTCACGACCGGCGACCCGTTTGGGCAGTCGTATCGCATCGTGCATCGCGACGGCTCGATTCGGCATATCCATGCCGAGGGCCGCACGATCCACGACGCCGAGGGGCAGGTCGTGCAGATGGTCGGCGTGTGCCAAGATTTCACCGCCAAGCAGCGGCAAGACGAGCTCTTGGCCGAAAGCGAAGCCAACTACCGCGGCTCCTTTGAAAACGTGGCGCTCGGCATCGCCCACGTAGCGCCTGACGGCAAGTTTTTGCGTGTCAACCTAGGCCTTTGCACGATCCTGGGGTATCGCCCCGAGGAGTTGCTCCAGCAACGATTCCAAGACATTACGCACGCCGACGATCTTGAGGACGATGTCGAGTGCGTTCGCCAAGCGCTCATCGGCGAGATCGACCACTACACGATGGAGAAACGCTACTTGCGCCGCGACGGCAGCGTAGCGTGGGCGAACCTGAGCGTGTCGCTGTTGCGCGGTCCGGATGGCGCCGCCAAGCACTTTGTGTCCGTGGTCGAAGACATCGGTCGGCGCAAAGCGGCCGAGACCGCGCTGCAAGATACGCACCAGCAACTGCAAAAGCTGTCACTGGTGGCCAGTAAGACGCAGCACTCCGTCGTCATCTCCGATGCCCAGGGACGCATCGAATGGGTCAACGATGCCTTTACGGAACTCACCGGCTTTGGCCTCGATGCGATCATCGGCCGCAAGCCGGGCGACCTGCTCCAAGGTCCGAAGACCGATCCCACGACAGTGCGCGAGATCCGGAGCAAACTGGCGGCGCATAAGTCGATCGCCACGGAAATCGTCAACTACAGCGCGACCGGCCGCGAATACTGGATCGAGCTCAAGATCGACCCCGTGTTCGGCGAACAGGGGCAGCTCTCGAACTTCATCGCCACGCAGGTCGACATCACCGAACGCAAGCTGGCCGAGTTCGAAAGCCGGCGGGCCAAGGCGCGCTTCGACAGCCTGCTCAAGTCGGATATCGTCGGCGTGTTGACCTGCCACACCGACGGCACGATCGACCAAGCCAACAACGAATTCCTGCGAATCGTGGATTACAGCCAGGAAGATCTGGCGGCCGGCCGGCTGAATTGGCAAGCCATGACGCCTGCGGAATGGCGCGAGCAAGACGAGCGCATTCTGCAGCAGGTGATCGAAACCGGCTCCGCGCGGCCTTGCGAGAAGGAGTACTTCAATAAGCAAGGGCAGCGGGTGCCGATCGTGGTCGGTATGGTCCGGCTCGACGCCGAACAGGATATGTCGCTCAAGTTCGTGCTCGACGCCACGGAGCAAAAACGCACCGAGGAAAGCCTGCGGATGGCCAAACGAACGGCCGAGGAGGCCAGCCGGGCGAAGAGCGACTTCCTGGCGTCGATGAGTCACGAGTTGCGGACCCCGCTCAACGGCGTGATCGGCATGACTGAGCTGCTCGCCGAAACCGATCTCGACGAGCGCCAGCGGCGGTTCGTGAAGGCATGCCAATCGAGCGGACAATCGTTGCTCGCGCTCGTGAACGACATTCTCGATTTCTCGAAGATCGAGGCCCGGCAGCTCGAGCTCGACCAGCATCCGTTCGATCTGCTCGAGCTGCTGACTGACATCATGGATACGCTGGCTCTGCGGATTCAAGGCAAAGAGATCGAGCTGTTCTACTCGCTGGCCCATCCCGGCACGCTGATGCTCGAAGGCGACAGCCACCGGCTGCGGCAGGTGCTCGTCAACCTGCTGGGCAACGCCGCCAAGTTCACAGACCGCGGCGAAATCTCGCTGCGCGTCACGCCGCTCGAGCTGACCGAAAGCGACGCGACGATCCGCTTCAGCATCAAGGACACCGGCATTGGCATTCCCCATGACCGGCGCGACCGCTTGTTTCGCGAGTTTTCGCAGGTCGACAGTTCCACGAGCCGCAAGTACGGCGGAACCGGCCTGGGCCTCTCGATCTGCAAGAGCATTGTCGAAGCCATGCATGGCGAGATCGGCGTCGAAAGCATTGAGGGCATCGGCTCCGAATTCTGGTTCACCGTCCGCTTGCGGCTGCAACCGCAGGCAGGCCCGATTGGCCTCGATAAGACCGCTGGGTTGAACGTTCTGGTGATCGGCGACAACGACTCCTGCCGTCGTCACCTGATTGAAGCCCTGCAGGCCTGGGGCATGTCCGTACGGACGGCGGCCGACGTGCCGGCGGCATTGGCGAGCGATGCACTCGTCGGCTCGGAGCCTGCCGCTGATCTGGTTGTGCTGAGTTCAATCGCTGCGGATGCGGGCGAACGAGCGGTGACTGCCTTGCGGGGGCAGGCGGCGCGGAAGGACCTTCCGCTCGTGCAAATCCTGCCGATTGGCAGTGAACTTGCCCTGACTACGCACGAGCCGCTCACACGCGTGCTGCGTCGGCCGGTTGGGCAGTCGGATCTGCTGAACGCGATCGTCGAGCTCATGTGTCCTTGGACGAACAGTGCAGAGGACAAGCGTCAACCGGAGGCCGAAGTGGCGATCGCGGCCGCGACAACCCAGGTGCGTATCCTCGTCGCCGAAGACAATGAAACCAATCAGCTTTTCGCCCGCGAGATCTTATCGCGGGGAGGCTGGGCGTGCGAGATCGCCGCCAACGGGACCGAAGCGCTCGCCGCGCTCGAGAAGCAGCGTTACGACCTGGTGCTCATGGACTGCCAGATGCCGGAGATGGACGGCTTCATGGCGTCGCGCGAGATTCGCGCCCGCGAAGCCGACGGACGTTTGCCGGGGCGCGTGCCGATCATCGCCCTGACAGCCAACGCCGTGAAAGGCGACCGCGAAAACTGCCTGGCGGCCGGCATGGACGATTACATTTCCAAGCCACTGAGCCCGGCGGAGCTGAAGGCCGCGATTGCGCGCCATTTGCAGGCGAGCAAGGAAGCTGACTTAGAGCCTGAGAAGGCGCCGCCAGCTCCGCAGTCGCAGGGCACCCCCGCGGTGATTCAGCAGGAAGAACTGCTCGCGCGTTGTCTGGATGACGCGAGCTTCGCGGCGGAAATGCTCGCTTCGTTCGAGCGTGATGGGCAAGCGCGGTTCGCGGAGATCGAAGGCGGAGTTGCCGCAGGCAATCTCGCGGCGGTGGCTGGAGCGGCTCATCGCCTCAAGGGAATCTCGGGCATCGTCGCGGCGCACTCCATTCATCGGCTTTCCAATGAACTCGAAGCCGCCGGGCACGACCGTCAGGCGGCGGTCGTGGCGAGGATCGTCGCCGAACTGCGCGGTGAACTTGCTGCTTGCCTCGCGCAACTTCCCCAGCTCACCGCTCGGCTGAAGGAAGGGAGCGTTCGCTCATGAACCAGGTGCTCGTGATCGACGACGACGCGATGGCGCGAGCCGCCACTTCGCACGTGCTGAGGAAGGCCAACTACGAGGTGCTGACCGCGGCCGACGGCGCCGAGGCGCTGCAGATCCTACGAACCTCGAACTGCCGCATCGTAGTCACTGACTGGGAAATGCCCGTCATGGACGGGCTGGCGCTCTGCCGGGCGATTCGAGAACGGCAGTTTCGCGGTTATGTTTACGTGATCATCCTATCGAGCCATCAGGGCGCGCAAGACACGCTCGACGGCCTGGCCGCCGGCGCAGACGACTACGTGACGAAGCCCTTCAATCCCGCCGAGCTGATCATGCGGGTCAAGACCGGCGAGCGGATCATCGGCGTCGAGACGCGTGACATGGCGATCTTCGCCATGGCCAAGCTGGCCGAATCGCGCGATTCCGAAACCGGCGCTCACCTCGAACGGGTCCGCACGTATTGTCGGTGCTTGGCGGAGCAACTGCATCGAGGGGGCGCCTTCGCCGACGAAATCGACGAGCAGTTCGTGGAGCTGATCTATCAGACCAGTCCGCTCCACGATATCGGCAAGGTGGCCATTCCCGACTGCGTGCTGCTTAAGTCGGGGCAGCTCATTCCGCGCGAATACGAAATCATGATGCAACACACGCTGGCGGGCGCCGCCACGCTACAGGCGGCCCTCGACGAGTATCCCAACGCGCGGTTCCTGCAAATGGCCCGCGATATTGCGCTCACGCACCACGAACGCTTCGATGGCAAGGGCTATCCGCACGGCCTGGCCGGCGATGATATCCCCTTGTGCGGCCGCATTGTGGCTGTGGCCGACGTCTACGACGCGCTGACTTCGAAACGCGTCTACAAAGACGCCTATGGGCACGATGTCGCGCGCTCGATCATCGTGAAGGACTCGGGTGCTCACTTCGATCCGCATGTGGTCGAAGCGTTCTTGGCGTGCGAAGAGGCGTTCGCGGCGATGAGCCAGGGGCACGCGCCGGAGATGGCCGCGGCTCGTTAGCGCGAGCCTCGGGCTCGCCGGATTGAGGCGCAAGAAAACGCCCCGGCTCGAAGCAGCGAGACTTCGAGCCAGGGCGAAGGAGCAACACCCATTCTCACCCTGCCGGCAGCCACCAGCCCCAGGAGGGGCGGGAGGACTGGTGGCCGCCTTCCCACAAAACCCATACACGACGATTTGGCGGTCGTCGAAATCTAGCGGGTACGGCGCGTCTTGCGAGCGCTGGCGGTTGCAGTCGCGCTTGCGTTCGCGTTCGCCTCTTTAACCGGGGCCGGTTGGAGCGTCGGTACATTGCCCAGCTCAGGCGACAGCGGAGTGATCGAAGCGACCGCGGTGTCGCCGTCGTGCTCGCTGAACTGCATCGCGTTGCTGACCTGGCCGTCTTGCTTCCACCAGGTCCATTTGCCGAACTCAGCGCCCGATTGATAGGCGCCTTGCAGGGCCTTCTGGCCGTTGGCGTGCCACCAGGCCCAGGTGCCCGTCTGCTGGCCGACGACGTATTCGCCTTCGATCGCCTTCTGGCCGTTGTCGTACCACCAAACGAATTTGCCGACCGGCTTGTCGTCTTGGTATTGGCCTTCGAGCTTCTTTTGGCCGTTGGGATACCAGGCCACGTAGGGGCCATGACGCTGGTCGGCGCCGTCCTTGCCGGTGACCTTTTCCACGATCGCGCCGTTCCACCAGTCGTAGTCGATTTCGGCCAGCTTGCGGGCGAACAGGTAGATGGCCTCGGTTTGCGACTGGCCGGGGCGATAGAGCTTGGTTTTCTTGGCCAGCTCTCGTCCCTGCTTGAACATCCGGCGGCTCGTCACCTGGTCCTTGGCATTCCACTCCACGCGCTCGCCATCGAGCTGGTCCTGTTCATAGGTCTCCTCGCGGAGCTTCTTTCCATTGGGCTGCAGCCAGAGCGACTTGCCCTGACGGCGGCCGCGCTCGAAGGCAAACTCGCTCGCCTTGCGGTTGCGGGCATCGTACACGGTCCACGTGCCGTGCAGTTGGCCGTGGTCGAAGGTCGCCTCGGACACAAAGGGCGCTTGAAACGCCTTGTACTCGGGCTGCGAATACAGGTCCTTGCCGGTGGGCTGATGCAACCGGCTCCAGGCGCCATCGCGTTGGCCCCAGGTGTATTCGCCGCGGGCCACGATGCGGCCCTTCTCGTCGAATTGCGACCACAGGCCGTGATTCACGTAGTTGCCTTCGGCGTCCTGCACCACCTGCCGTTCGACCTTGACCGCGCCGTTGGCAAAGCGCTCCTGGATGGTCTCGGACTTCGCGTCGGCGCCCACGGTTTCGCCGCTGGATTCGCTCGCGTAGTAGTCGGAGTCCTGGTCGGCGGCAGCGGCCGGAACGACCATCAGATCCTGGGCCTGCACTGCGTTCGGCAGACCGAGCGCCAGGGCGGCGCCCAGCATTCGTCCGTACAACAACCATTCACGTAACATGTCGCACCTCCTGTACGAGCCTTTCGACCGCCCTGATTGGGGCAACCCCTTGGTCCCACATAGCCGATCGTCTCGGAGCATTGTGCTCTTTGAAATTTTTGAGAGGGACCACTACGACCGGAATAAGCCGAATCACGTGCTTCAGCGGAACGTTAGGCAAAGTCTGGTGGGTTCGGCGGACAGGTTGTTCGTGTTGGGTAAACCTTGCGGGCAGTCGGTAGGGTGCCGTCCA
>JAESFN010000614.1_pt1 | contig 27616 bp, 25 predicted proteins | sample 9269411 | NCBI WGS metagenome assembly JAESFN01 (sample SAMN14505399, study PRJNA617100) | algae metagenome | isolation source: Iphinoe sp. HA4291-MV1 and co-occurring heterotrophs from trail next to... | place: USA: Maunawili Falls, Hawaii | collected 2009-07-25
CCTCAGGGCGAGCCCCCAGTGGACCGGCCCATGACCTGGGGGCTCGCGTTGCTCGACCCCAGGCACCCCAAGCATGCTCGGTTAGCGAACGCTGAGTAGGATCGACATGGAGCGCGACTTCCCCCAGGTGACCTGGGACGCCACGGTGGCCGACGAGGGCCGGCGGCTCGTGCGGCTGGCGATCGCCGAAGACCTGGGCGACCAGCAGGACTGGACCACGCTCGCACTCGTGCCCTCGGGGGCGGCTGGCAAAGCCGCGGTGGTCTCGCGACAGACAGGCGTCGCTTGCGGCATTCAGGCGGCCGCGATCGTGCTGCACGAGATGGACCTCACGGCTCAATGGACGGCGCACGTCGAAGACGGCGCTGCCGTGCAGCCGGGGCAAATGCTGGGCGAAATCGCCGGCAGCGCCCGTACGCTGCTGGTGGCCGAGCGGACGCTGCTCAACTTCGTCGGCCGACTCTCCGGCATCGCCAGCCTGACTCAGCGGTTCGTCGCCGCGGCCGCCGGCACGCAGGCCCGCATCTACGACACGCGGAAGACCACGCCGGGCTGGCGGCGGCTCGAAAAGTACGCCGTGGCCTGCGGCGGAGGGCACAACCACCGCCTTGGGCTGTGCGACGCCATTCTCATCAAAGACAATCACCTGGCCTTCGGCGCGAGCGCGGGCGCCCGCTATTCGCCGGCCGAGGCGGTGGCGCGCGGCAAGGCCCTGCGCGATCAGTTCGGGCCGCACGACCACCGGGGGCAGATGCTCATCGAGATCGAGGTCGACACCCTCGAGCAGCTTGAAGAGGTACTGCCGGCCGGCCCCGACATCGTGCTCCTCGACAACATGCCCCCCGAAGTGCTGGCCCAGGCGGTCGCCCGGCGTGATGCGCTCGCGCCCAAGGTCGAGCTCGAGGCCTCAGGCGGGGTCCGCCTCGACACGGTGCCGGCCATCGCGGCGACAGGGGTCGACCGGATCAGCGCGGGGGCGGTAACTCACTCGGCGGCTTGGCTGGATATTGGGTTGGATTGGGAGTGAACCGCGAATCAGGCGTTTAACCGAAGCGCCATTCTCCTGGACTGCCCCGCAACCACGTGCGATACTGTGAGCCTTGCAGGCGGTCCCACCTCTTTAATTTCCTCGGACGTTTCTCCGGCTGTCGGCTGCTTCTTTTTGCCGCGCTGCTTGGGCCGACACCCCTGCAATCTAAGTAGCTGCCATGCTTCGTTTGGTTTTGGCTGCCCTGGTCCTGGCGGCCTCGTGTTTCGCTGGCGTCGCCTGGTCGGCTGATAACGACGCGGCGACGAAGCCTGCGCGGCCGCCGGTGGTGCTCACCGACGAAGCGCGGAAGCTGCACGCCGAGTGCCTGCTGATCGATGGGCACAACGATCTGCCGTGGCACATGCGGACCGAGCACGGCGCTTCGTTCGCCAAGTGCGACATCGCGCAGGTTCAGCCCAAGAACCACACCGACATTCCGCGGCTCCGCCAAGGGGGGGTAGGGGCTCAATTCTGGGCGGCCTATGCCCCGGTGGAAACCATTCGTAAGGGGGACGCCACGCATGTGGTGCTCGAGCAGATCGACCTGATCCGCGAAATGGTCGACCGCTATCCAGAGACCTTCGAACTAGCTCTCACCGCCGACGACATCGAGCGCATTCACGGCCAAGGCAAGATCGCCTCGCTGATCGGCGTCGAAGGGGGGCACGCCATCGAGGATTCGATCGGTGTGCTGCGGATGCTGCATGCCCTCGGCGTACGCTACATGACGCTCACTCACGCCGACACGCTGAGCTGGGCCGATGCGGCGACCGACGACCCGCGGCACGGCGGCCTGTCTCCGTTTGGCGAAGAGGTAGTGCGGCGGATGAACGAGCTGGGCATGCTGGTCGACATCTCGCATGTCTCGCCCGACACGATGCGCGACGCCTTGGCGATCAGCAAAGCGCCGGTGATCGCCTCGCACTCCTCGGCTCACGCCATCGCCCCCCATCCGCGGAACGTGCCGGACGATGTGCTGCTGCTCATCAAGCAGAATGGCGGCCTGGTGATGGTGAACTTCTTCTCCGGCTTCGTGGTGCCGGAGTCGGCCAAGACGGCGGCCAACATGTTTCAGGTGCGGCGCGAGTTCTCGAAGCAGCACCCCGACCCCAAGGATCTCGACAAGGCGATGAAACAGTGGGAGGCCGCCCACCCCCTCGAGCCTGGCACGATCCACGACGTGGTGGACCACATCGACCACATTGTGAAGGTGGCGGGCATCGATCACGTCGGCATCGGTTCCGACTTCGACGGCGTGTCGATGCTGCCGGAGCAGCTCAAAGATGTGAGCGCGTATCCGCTGATCACCCAGGAGCTGCTGAACCGCGGCTACACGCCGGCCGACATCCGCAAGATCATGGGCGAAAACCTGCTGCGGGCCCTGCGCGGGGTGGAACAAACGGCCCGCGAGCTGCGCAAGTGACTAGCAGGGGACAGAGTTTCTTCGGCCAATATGGACCGCGGCCTGGGCGGAAAAGAGCAACGGCCGGCGGGCCGCCGCTCGCGGCCGGGACCCTCGAAAACGTTGATCTGCGCCGTGTGCTGCCGCTTCCAAAATGTTCAGGAAATCGTCGGCCGGATGTACCGAATCGGCCGGTGTCTGGATCGCCGGTGGAGTTCGCAAGCCGTGCGAGGAAATCGACTTATGACAGCACCCGCCCGGACATTTCGGATCTCCGAAGTGCCGCCGGGCTGTTGTTGTCAGGAATGTCGAGATTGCGTACTGTACGGTTCAGTAGGCCGTTCTGGGCGGAGCAGACTCCCAGCGACCAAGCTGTCGGCCAGTCTATGGACGGGCGGGCCGAACGCCGAAACCGCCTTCTCACACGAGCGCCGCGCGTTTCCTCCACAGCGCCAGCGGCGTCTAAGCCATTGGCGACCCGGCGAAATCAGCTAAGCTTACGTAACTAGTACACGTGGAGTGTCGGACCAAAGACCCCATGAACGATACCGAGACCTGGCCGCATAGCGCCAGTCTGGAGTTCCTCGAGGAGCTCTTCGCCGCCTACTGCCAGGATCCGCGCAGCGTTCCGGACGACTGGCGCCCCTATTTCGACACGCTCTCCGCCAAAGGCGAGCGCGAAATCCAGCGCGGCCCCTCTTTCCGCCCTGGCACCCTGTTCGATCCCACGCCGGCCGCTCCTAAGAACGGAAACGGTAATGGCAACGGGAACGGACATGGCAACGGCCATACCCCGGCGCTCGCCGCGCCGGTCAAGCCCGCCGGCGCCGTCAAGCGCGAGCGCGACCTGAACGTTGCGGCGATGCAGGACCGCGTCGACCAGCTCGTACGGGCGTATCGCGTGCGCGGCCACATGGCGGCGCAGCTCGATCCGCTGGGCCGTCCGCGTAGCTCGCAGCCGGAGCTCGATCCCGAGCACTACGGCTTTAGTGAAGGCGACCTCGACCGCACCTTCAGCACGCGCACCATCGGCGGCCCCGACACGCTGACCTTGCGCGGTATCGTCGAGCGCTTGCGCAACACCTACTGCCGCCGCATCGGCGCGCAGTTCATGCACATCGACGACGTGCGGGTGCGCACCTGGCTGCAGGAGCGGATGGAGACCAGCCAGAACCGGCTAACGCTCACCCGCCCCGAGCAGTTGCGGATCCTCACCAAGCTGACCGACGCCGCGGTCTTCGAAGAGTTCATTCACAAGCGCTTCCAGGGGAGCAAGAGCTTCAGCCTGGAAGGCGCCGAGAGCTTGATTCCGCTCTTGGACCTGGCCATCGAGCGCTCGGGCGAGCAGGGCGTCGCCGAGATCGTGTTGGGCATGGCCCACCGCGGTCGCCTCAACGTGCTGGCCAACATTTTGGGCAAGAGCCCGCAGCAGATCTTCCGCGAATTCGCCGACATCGATCCCGAGCTGCACATCGGGCACGGCGACGTGAAGTATCACCTGGGCTACAGCAACGACTGGGTGACCACCACCGGCGCCAAGGTCCACCTGTCGCTGTGCTTCAACCCCAGCCACTTGGAGTTCGTGAACCCCGTGGCGCAGGGCCGCGTGCGGGCGAAGCAGGATCGCTTTGGCGATCTGCTCCGCGAACGCGCGATGGGCATCATCATCCACGGCGACGCCGCCTTCGCCGGCGAAGGCGTGGTGCAGGAAAGCCTGAACCTGAGCCAGCTCACGGGCTACACGACCGGCGGCACGCTGCACATCATCGTGAACAACCAGATTGGCTTCACCACCAATCCGCACGAAGCCCGCTCCTGCATCTACGCCACGGATCCGGCGAAGATGCTGCAGATCCCGATCTTCCACGTCAACGGCGAAGACCCCGAGTCGGTGGCGCAGGTCGTGCGCCTGGCGATGGACTTCCGCCGCGCCTTCGGCCGCGACGTGGTGATCGACATGTACTGCTACCGGCTCTACGGCCACAACGAGCAGGACGAGCCCGAGTTCACCCAGCCGCGGATGTATCAGGCGATTCACGCCCGCAAATCGGTGCGCGACGGCTACCTCGAGCATCTGCTGCAACTCGGCGGCGTGACGCAAGAAGAGGCCGACCGCATCTCGCATCAGCGGCGCGATCTGCTGGAGCAAGAACTGAGCGTGGCCCGCAGCGACAAGTTCGTTCACCGCGCCGACGGGTTGCAGGGCCTGTGGAAGGGTTATCGCGGCGGACCGGAAAGCCAAACTCCCGATGTCGACACCGGCAGCTCGACCTGCCTGCCGATTTCCATCCGCATGGTCGGCTGGAAAAGATGTTCCTCAATGCGCGTCGTGAGATGGCGCAGGGAACTCGTCCGCTCGACTGGTCGGCCGCCGAATCGCTGGCCTTCGCTTCGCTGGTGACTAGCGGGTCGCGGGTCCGGCTGAGCGGCCAGGACTCCGGACGCGGCACGTTCAGCCATCGCCACTGCGTGCTGCACGACTCGACCGACGGCCACACGTTCATTCCGCTGGCCAACTTGGCGGCTGATCAGGCGCCGTTCGAGGTCTACAACAGCCCGCTCTCGGAAATCGCTGTGATGGGCTTCGACTACGGCTACAGCCTCGACTGCCCCGATGGCCTCGTGCTGTGGGAAGGTCAGTTCGGCGACTTCGCCAACGTGGCTCAGGTGATCATCGATCAATTCATCGTCAGCGCCGAAGACAAGTGGAAGCGGCTCAGCGGCCTGGTGCTGCTGCTCCCCCACGGCTTCGAGGGCCAGGGCCCGGAGCACTCGAGCGCCCGGCTCGAGCGGTTCCTGACGCTGGCTGCTGAAGACAACATTCAGGTCTGCTACCCGACGACTCCCGCCCAGTACTTTCATCTGCTCAGGCGGCAGGTGCTGCGTCCGTGGCGAAAGCCGGCGGTGGTGATGACCCCCAAGTGGCTCTTGCGGTATAACCAAGCAGTTTCCACACTTGAGGAGCTGTCGACCGGCACGTACCGCCGCGTTCTTCCGGATATCGATCCCTACCGGATGGATGTGGAGCGCGTGCTGCTCTGCAGCGGCAAGGTTTACTACGAGCTGTACCAAGAGCGCGAGCGCCTCGAGCGGCACCGCGTGTCGATCGTGCGGCTCGAGCAGCTCTACCCGCTGCCCACCGACGAACTGCAGGAAACGCTGGCCCGCGTGGGCGACGGCGTGCCGGTGGTGTGGGTGCAGGAAGAGCCGGAGAACATGGGCGCTTGGCGCTACCTTCGCGTGCATTGGGGCGAGCGGCTGTTTGGCCGCCTGCCGTTCAGCGGAGTGTACCGTCCGGCGTCTGCCAGCCCGGCGACGGGCTCGCATAGCAGTCACAAATTGGAACAAAGTCGGCTTCTGGCCAGCGCCTTCGGCGTTGACTGAGCGCCGTACTCTCTCTTAGGACGAATCGAACGGCAGACATGGCGACGGAACTGAAGGTGCCCGCGGTGGGCGAGTCGGTGAGCGAGGTGCAAATCGCCCAGTGGCTCAAGCGCGAGGGCGAGTGGGCGGACAAGGACGAGAACCTCGTCGAACTCGAAACCGACAAGGCCAGCGTCGAGGTGCCCTCGCCGGTCGCCGGCACGCTCACGAAGCTGCTCAAGAAGCCGGGCGATTCGGCCGCCGTGGGCGAAGTGATCGGCTACATCGAGGAATCGGACGGCAAGGGTCAGGCAGCCGCCTCGACTGCGGCCCCCGCCGCCGAGCCGGCCAAGCCGGCGGCCCCGAAAGCTGAGCCCAAGCCAGAGCCTGCGCGGGCTGAAGCAGCCACAGCCGTTGCGCCTCCGCCGAAGCCAGCCGCTCCGGCGCCGGCACCTCGTCCAGCGCCCGCCGCGGCGAAAAGCCCGCAGCCAGCCGCTCGCGGCGAGTTGATGCCTTCGCGTTCGCCCACCGGCGGTGGCTCGCGCGAAGACGAGATGGTGCCGATGAGCCCCATCCGCCGGCGCATTGCCGAGCGGCTCGTGCAGGCGCAGCAGCAGGCAGCCCTGCTGACGACGTTCAACGAAATCGACATGACGAACATCATGCAGCTCCGCAAGGAGCAGGGTGAGACGTTCAAGCAGGCCTTTGGCGTGAAGCTGGGCTTCATGTCGTTCTTCGTCAAAGCCTCGATCGACGCGTTGCGCCTCGTGCCGCAGATCAACGCCGAGATCCGCGACAACAACGTCATCTACCACAACTACTACGACGTTGGCATCGCCGTCGGCGGCGGCAAGGGCCTCGTAGTGCCGGTGCTGCGCAACGCCGAGCGGATGAGCTTTGCCGACATCGAGCGCACGATCGCCGAGTTCGCCGTGCGGGCTCGTGACAATCAGCTCAAGCTCGAAGAGCTGCAAGGCGGCACCTTCACGATCTCCAACGGCGGCATCTACGGCTCGCTGCTCTCCACCCCGATCGTCAACCCGCCGCAAAGCGGCGTGCTGGGCCTGCATGCGATCCAGGAGCGCCCCGTGGCCCGCGATGGCCAAGTGGTGATCAAGCCCATGATGTACGTGGCGCTGACCTACGACCACCGCATCGTCGATGGCCGTGAGGCGGTCACCTTCCTGCGGCGGATCAAGGAAGTGATGGAAGAGCCGACGCGGCTGCTGCTCGAGGTGTAGTTGGCTTTCGGCGGCTGCTAGCACAGGCTGGAAGCCTGTGCCACTTTTAGGAAGGCATTGGGCCTTTCGACTGTGGCGAGCACTCCGTTCGTGGCACAGGCTTCCAGCCTGTGCTGCCCTGCTCGTGCCGCTGCGGCTGGTACGTCACAAAGGTTGCTCTTCGCGCGCCGCCGCTGGAGGGCTATTCTTCCCAGCCCTCGGAGATTCCGTTGCCTATTCGCAAGGCAAGGCTCCAGGCAACGCCGCATTCGCTCAGCGCACGGAGGCCAGCCAATGCAACCGCGCATCATGCGTAGTACCGTTTTTAGTCTGTTCGCGGTCGTGCTCACCGGCACCGCCGCGCTCCACGCCGCTTCGCCCGACGAGTTGCGGATCGAGACCAAGGTCTACGCCGGTCGCGAAGGCCAACCGGTCAGCCAGAACCTGACGCTGTTCCACGCCGGCGCCGTGTACGACTATTTGCCGGATACCGGCGAAGTCACGGTGTTCGATCCGCGCGGCGGCCGCTTCCGCCTGATCGATCCCGCCCGTGGGCACCAGGCCGAGATCGAAACGCGCGAGATCGACGAGTTTTGCAAGGGGCTCAAGCGCTGGTCCGCCGAGCAAAGCGATCCGCTGCTCAAGTTCGCCGCGCAGCCGACGTTCGAAGTCGTCTTCGACGAAGAGCGCGACGAGTTGCTGCTGAAGCACAAGCTGTTGCAGTACTCCGCGGTCGCGGTGCCGACGCCCCGCGGCAAGAACGCCGTGCTGCCTCATTATCGCGCCTACTGCGATGGCTACGCCCGCTTGGGCGCCTTGCTGCACCCGGGCTCGATTCCTCCCTTCGTGCGGCAGCAGTTGAACGCCGAGCTCCACTCGCGGGGCTTGGTGGCCGAGTCGATCGAGCTGACGCTGCAGCCGCGCGAAGCGCTCGGCAAACCGCTCGTCATGCGCAGCGATCACAAGATCGCCTACCGCCTGATCGACAGCGACCGCAAACGCATCAGCCAAACCAACGATCAGATGGGCACGCTGCCCTCGATCGACTGGCGCGAATACCGGCAGGCGCTGAACGACGCCGAGTAAATTGACGACCCGACGTTATTGAACCACGGAGACACAGAGACACGGAGAATCTTTTTACCGCAGAGGACACAGAGGGTCGCAGAGAGACTGAGAGTGTTTTTCTGCGCCCCTCTGTGTCCTCTGCGGTGAGAAAAATCGCTCTCCGTGCCTCCGTGGCTTGAAGTTTCGTCGTGGTTGGCGATCCCGTTATGCTGAAGCATAACCTACCTAAGCTCCGCACGATTCGGGGCGGATCGCCTTTCGTCGGCTGGCTGGTGGCGTACAATTCCGGCAACGGTTTCTTTGTACGCTCGTTCGCCTGCTGGTAGAAATTGCCCATGTCGGATTTCGTGACGGTCGCGAAGGTCGGCGACCTTTCAGAAGGGGCCAGCATCGTGGCCACGGTGGGCGAGCGGCTAGTCGCCGTGTTTCTTTCCGAGGGCGCCTATTACGCCATCGACGACCTTTGCCCTCACATGGGCGCGTCGCTCGCCGACGGAGCCTTCCAGTCCGGCGTGGTCACCTGCCCTTGGCACGCCTGGCGGTTCGACGTGCGCGACGGCCGCTGGTGCGACAACCCCAAGATCAAGATCGACACGTTCGAAGTCCGCGTTCACGGGGAGCTGATTCAGGTCCGGGCCAAGGACTGATCGCCCTACTTTTCGCCTGGCTGCTTCGCGCCGGTCAGTACGAAGCCGCTCGTTGTGGTGAGCGTTTGCTCGAACTGCTGACTGCCCGTGTTCGTGTCGAGCACGAGTTGTAGCTTCGACTGCCCCTCCACGAAGCGCCCCGCCGCCCGATCGAAGTACATCGCGGCCTCGTTGCTCTGGCGCAAGAGCTTATAGGTGAGGTTGCCCCGCTGCGTCTTCGTGTCGGCCGCAAGCTCGAGCGTGCAGGTGAATTTGTCGAGCCGCTTGCCGCCGTGGTTCACCGGCCCCTCGAACTTATAGGTGCGTTTCGATTGCACCTTGCCGAGCGCCATGTTGGCGACTTCCTCTTGCACCTCCCAGGTGGCGCCTCGAGCGATCGGCTCGGCCGGCAGCACCGGCCAGTTCAGGCCGAGAAACTGCGTCAAGCCACGCGGCGTGGCGATGGTGTTGATCGGCGCCTTGCCTTCGATCGCCCGTTGCCGATACTCCTCAGCCAGCGTTACCGACTGTAGCTCGCCACGCCGATCGATCACGATGTCGAACGGACGTTTGGCGAGCGCGTCGTAGCCGGCGATCACGTTCTCCAAATAGCCCTTGGTGCGCTGGCGGCCGGCGGAGTCATAGTAAAACGCTCCCACTTCCGGCGCCTTGATCTCGATGCGCATCCGCTCGAGCGTAAGTTGACCGCTCGCGAGGTCGTCGCCATCGAGCTTCACGACTTTCAGGCTCACCTCGCTCCGGCTCACGGTCTCTGTCTTTAGGTCTTTGCCGCCCACCCGCGCCTCGGTCGTGGTCGTCTGCGGGAAGGCGTATTGGAGCTCCAGCCCGGGCTCGAACTTCCACTCGAGCGACACCGGCGCGGGCTCGGCGCTCAGGGCGACCGTCGCGCACGCCAGCGTCGCCGCCGTCAGCGACCAAGCGAGTGCCCATGGGGAGCGTCGAGACGGCAGAGCTAAACCCATCGCAGAAGGCCCAGTAAGACCGAGAAACGTGAAACTCGACGCACGGTCGCTCAACCCAGTGTAATCGACTCGCCGGGTTTGGGGGCATGGGCCACCACCCCCGCTTGGCGAACGCGCTCTGCCCAGGCCGCGGCGTCTTGGACGATGGGGGGCCAGGTGTCATAGTGCGTGGGCGCCGCCTGTCGAGCGCCGATCAGTTGCACGGCCTCGAGCGCCTCGTCAGGGCCCATGGTGAAGCGGTCGCCGATCGGCACGATCGCCAGATCGATGCCCCGGCGGCCGGCGTAGGTCGCCTGGCCGATACGGCGCATCTCGTCGAAGAGCGCCGTATCGCCTGCCAGATAAAGGTTCGCCCCGGGCAGCGCCAGCACGAAGCCACCTGGGTTGCCCCCCGCGGCGCCATCCGGCATGGTCGAACTGTGGTGGGCGATCGTCATCTTCACCAGCCCAAATGGCAGCCGGAGTTGGCCGCCCAGGTTCATGTGCTCGACCTTGGCCACGCCACGCTTGGCGTGCCACTCGCAGATCTCGTAGTTGGCGATCAGCGTGGCGCCTGTCCGCTTGCAGATCGCCACCACGTCGGCCACGTGGTCAAAATGGCCATGCGTCACCAGCACGTAATCGGCGGCGACATCGGCTGCCTTGCACGCGGCGGTTGGGCAATCGTCGAGAAACGGATCGACGAGCAGCCGGTGCTGGCCGGTCTCGATCTGCCAGCATGAATGCCCGAGCCAAGTGACCTTGATCGCCATGGGCAATCCTCCGGAGTTTGGTGGCCAGTCCATCGCCCCCGAGAATAGCCGAGCCGGCTAGCCTGGGGGAAGCCGCTCGAGCAGCGTGGCCAGCAGCAGCGTTTGAGCGAGCTGGCCGAGGGAGACTTCGTCGAGGGCCGGTAGCTCGAGGCCAATCGTCGGGGCTGAGTTTGCGTTCGTTGGGCTGGGAAGTCGCTCGAGTCCCAGTGAATCGCAGCGTGTGCGGGCGGCCGACACCACCAACCGTTGCGTTGCGCCCGATGTCTCTCGCCTGTCGTTGGCGTCGAGAGGCGGCGCCAGCCAGTCATCGTGCCAGGACTGCAAGCCGCTGAGTGCGAGCAAGTCGGTGATGAGCGTTCGCCGTGGATGGCCGGCGTCGGCCAAGTCACGTCGCAACGCGGCCAGTTCTCGCGCAGGGCTGGCAGCGCCGTCGAGAAACGCCTGACTGACCACGACGCCGCCCAAGAGCAGCCGCACGATGTCGATGCCGACCACGGCCGCCGGAAGCAAGGCCGCCGCGGTGAACAGCGACCAGGCGCCTGTCAGGCCAGGCGTTGGCGCGAAATCGGCGACCGAGCAAGTACGTTCCGCCGCGAGCGACTCGTCGCCGTCACAGGAACTTAATAGTCGCTGCTGCAGAAGCCGCAGCACTGCGCACGGCGCTTTTGCCCCGGTGTCGATGACGAGGAGGGCCCAACCCGCCGGAGTCGTGCCCTGTTGCTCGTCGGCCGAAACGATCTCCAGCAGCCCATGTAGCGCATCGTTGTCGATCGAATTCGCGGCGAAGTAAACCCGCGGGCGCCCGCCGCGAGCGCCGCGCGAAAGCTCGTTGTGGTGCGGGTGCAAGCACGAGGAGAGCACCGCGCGAACCGCGGCCAGCGTCCCACCGTCGGCGACGATCACCACGCGATCGACCAACTCGCGCAGGCGAGCCGCGACCGCCAGCATGCGGCTCACTTCACTCGCGCGGCGATTGGCGCGATAGTCGATCAGCAGGCGCCGGGGCGCTTCGCCAAGATCTGCAACGGCTCGGTCTAACGCGCCGGAATTTCCCGCCGCGACAAGGTCCCGCGGTTCAGGAACCGGTGACTCCCCGTCCGAGTCCGAACTCAACCGGCGGATTCGCAACAGCGAGGGAGTTACTCCACCCACGGCACGATCCCACCCCGACTCGGCGCGCGCCTCATCAAGCCGAACTCCCGAGCGGCGTTCTGCCCACTCCTACCCGCGCCGGCAGATAATCCCGCACGTCCCATTCGATCCTAGAGGGCAATTGGCTGGCGTCGAACTCCAGATCGGCCTCGACGACGAGCATACTGCCGGGGGGCGCGAGCTGCGCGAGTCGTTCGATTTGTCCGAGCAGCTCGGTCGACTTCGAGCGAAAGAAGTCCCAGGGGGGCGATACGAACACGGTCCACTTGAGGTCGCCGGCAGGCGCTTCTCGCACCGGCCAGAGCAGGGCGCTCGCCATGACCACCTCGGACAGCTCCTCGACGCCCAGGTGAGCGACGTTCTGCACGATCAGCTTGGCCGTCGGCTGATGTTGTTCGACAAAGGTGGCGCGGACGGCTCCGCGACTGAGGGCTTCGAGCCCCAGGGCGCCGGTGCCGGCGAATAGGTCGATGGCGTGCGTGCCTACGATCGACGGCCCGACCAGGTTGAACACCGCTTCGCGCACGCGGTCTTTCATGGGCCGCGTGCGGGCATCGCCGGAGTACAGCAGCTTACGGCCGCGAAAGCGCCCGCCGACGATCCGCGGCGGGGCATCTAAGCGGGGTTCGGGATCGCTCGCGGGAGCAGGGCGGCGGGTACGCGGTTTCTTGGGCATGTTGGGCTGCGAATCGTGGTCGCGCGAGGGGAGGGTTTACCACTACCCCGCGCCGGCGGGACTAAGGTATGGTACGGTAGTCGCCCGCCGGCAACCATGCCGTGGAAGGGCCTATTTACGTCAATCCAATCGGCGGCTCACATATGTTGAAACGAATTCTTCTGGCTTGTCTCGTGGGGAGTGCAATGGCGGGTTCTGCAAAGTCTCAAGAGAAGCCGGCCGCCCCGAACGCCGCCGAAGCCGAGGCGCAGTTCCAGGCGAAGTTCGAGGAGTGGAAGAAGTTGTTGTCCGAACTGCGGCAGTTGGCCCAGCGTTACCGCGTGGCCCCGGCCGCCGAGCGCGAGCAGATCAAGGCGCGGTACGAAGGGCTCACCTCCAAGGGCGAGGAATTGCAGCCCCAACTGCGCGCGGCGGCCGAAACCGCCTTCGTGGCCGGCGCCCAGAACCGTGCTGAGCTCGTCGACTTCCTGCTCGAGCTCGGCCAAGACGACATGAACCGCGGCAAGCCCGCCGAGGGGCTGCGGATCGCCAAGCTGCTGATGGACAACGGCGTCAACGACAACCGGGCTCTAGTGCTCGCCGGCGCTGCCGCCTTCTATGCGGAAGACTACGCCGAAACCGATAAGTACTTCGCCGAGGCTGAAAAGGCGGGTCTGCTGAACGAAGAGGGCCGCGTCATTCTCGGCGAAGCCAAGCTCCGCGGGGCCGAAGCCAAGGCCGACGACCTTCCCCGCGTGGTACTGCGGACCGGCAAGGGAGACATCGAGCTCGAGCTTTACGAGAACCAAGCTCCTAACACGGTCGCCAACTTCATCTCGCTCGTCGAGCGCGGCTACTATAACGGCCTCACCTTCCACCGCGTGCTGCCAGGCTTCATGGCCCAGGGCGGCTGCCCCGAAGGCACCGGCGGCGGCGGGCCTGGCTACCGCATTCGCGATGAAGTAAAGCACCCGGATGCTCGCAAGCATCTGCGGGGCACGCTGAGCATGGCCAAGACGGCGGCGCCCGACACCGGGGGCTCGCAGTTCTTCATCAACTTTGCGCCCACGCCTCACCTCGACGGCCTGCACACCGCGTTCGGCCGCGTCATCAAGGGCATGGACGTGGTCGACAAGATCGCGCCCCGCAACCCCGACGATCCCAGCGCCGCCCCGGGCGAGAAAATTCTCGAGGCCCGCGTGGTCCGCAAGCGCGACCACGAGTACAAGCCGGAAACGCTGAAGGAATAAGCCGGATTCGGTTGCGGCCGGCTAGCTTAGCGAAGTTGGCCGGCGCCGGCGGGCTGTCGCACGGCAGTCCGCACGGGTTGCTGACCGGGCTGTGTTGCGCTGAACAAACGCGCGATCAACTGTTCCGCGCCGCGCTGATGCGTGCCGAGAGCGATCGTCACGTTGCGGCCAACGCACTCGATGGCGAACGCCTGAGGATCGTCTTGCGGGCGGGCCATGCCGCGCATCAGCCAGCCGCGAAAGATCGCCAGGGCCGAATGCGCGAGCGGCTCGAGCCGCTGGGCCGCCGCGGCGTCGCGGGCTTCGAGCGTGAGCAAGGCCAGCGGCAACTTCGTAGGATCGAGCCGCAACTCGACCGCCGATAGATACACCGGCAGCGCATCGAACTGATCGAACGGCGGAGGCATAGCCGGCGAGCGGGCCAACTCCTCTTGGATCAGCTCGCGAATCGGATCAAACGTCAGCAGCGCCGCCAGCGGCTGCTGGGCGTCGAGTTGTCGCAGCCGGTCGATCAGCGGACTGGGTTCGCCGGCTGCGCGCAGCATCCGCTCGAGTTGCACCTGCTGCGCGACCACGAGCGTGCGGTCGTCGACGAAGCAGATGCTCTGTCCGGAAAACTCTTGATTGCGTAGATAGGCCTTGTCGCCATACAGCACCTCATCGTGCGCAGGCGCGAGCGCCGCGATGACCTTGGCTTGATTCACCGGCGTTCGGCAGCGGAGCACCATGCCAACCGCCGGCCCAGTCTTGGCGTGAGGTGTGCCAGCCAGGATCAGGGCATGTTCCACCTGCCGTGGATCGAGGGCAAAGCCGGCCGCCCAAGCGGCCACTTTGTCGGCCGGGACGAAGCCGGCCATGAGCGGCGCTGCTAGCAACTCACGCGGCCGCAGAGCGACCGCGGCGACGAAATCGTCGGAGACGAACGACACATCGATCGTCTGAGCCGGCGCTCGCGGCAGGCTGAGGTCGGGAGGCGGAAGACGCCGATCCACCGCCGGGTTTGCTGCCGGTACGGTCGCCCGAACGGGCGTTGCCGTCTGCGACCCTGCCCGGCCTGTAGGCTCCGCAGTCACCGCCGGTTGAAGCTTGATCTGCTCCGCCAAGACCTCGGTCGAAGGCATTTCGACCTGTCCGCAGCCGGCCGCTAAGGCAACTACGAATGCGGCAGTGCTCCAGCTATTGCGATTCATCGGCGGCCCTCGAGATCCAGGCGAACGCCGCGCTCCCTGGCGGCGCGGGGCCGGATCATAGAATTCCGTCGCCAGCGCGGCAACGCCGGCCAAGTTCGCTGTGTTTCCTGAATATCCCCGCCACCTTATATGCCGTTCTCGCCGGGTGTCTTGGGACTTTGGCTCACTACCCCCGTAGCGGCGGCGGCAATTCAGCAAAGCCGATCGCTTCGCCGCACCAGGCCGCTAGCGAGAACAACCGCGGCTCGCTCCAAGGCTCGCCTACGCATTGCAGGCCAATGGGCAGACCGGCGGGACTTACGGCAATCGGGCACGACACCGTTGGCAGGCCGGCGTAACTCCAGGGCGAGTTGAACCGAGGGTCGCCTGTCGTGTCGAGCCCGGGCGCAGGCTTCGGAGTGGCCAGGCAGATCAAGGCATCGAACTGCTTTGCTAACTGCGTGAAGTCGTTGCGAAGGCGGCGGCGATGCGCTAGCGCTTCGGCGTAGTCGACGCTGCGAGTCTTGAGCCCCTTCTCGAGCAGCATGCCGAGCGAGTCGCTGAACTCGCCGCGTTGCCGCTCGAAGGACTCGCGATGATAGAGCGCCGCCTCGACCGCCATGATGCGGGCATGGAACTGATGCACGCGGGCAAATGACTCGGGCAGCGCAGTTTCGACAACGGTCGCCCCTGCTCTGCGCAGCAGGTCGCTGCTGTGATCCAACGCCTGGTTCGATTCCGCGTCGGCCTCGTCGCGAAAGAAACCGCCAAGGAGCCCCAATCGGGGAGGCGCTTTCTTGGCAGGATTCGCCTCGACAAAGCGGCGCCAGCGGGCCTTGGCGCCTCGGCCGGCCATGACGTAGGTGAGTTCTTGCAGGTCTGCCGCCGATTGGCCGATTGGGCCGGGATGATCGAGATGGAAGCTTACCGGCACCATGCCCCGCACATCGAGCGCGCCGAAGGTGGGCTTGGCGCCCCACACTCCGCAGTAGCTCGCCGGACGCGTGATCGAGCCGCCCGTCTGCGAGCCGATAGCCCCCAGGCACATGCCTAAGGCCACGCCGACGGCCGATCCGCTGCTCGAGCCACCAGGGGTATGAGACGGATTCCAAGGATTCCGGCTAGGCGGCGGATCGAAGCAGGCGAACTCGGTCGTCACGGTTTTGCCTAGAATGATCGCGCCGGCTCGGCGGAGCCGGGCAACGAGGGGAGCGTCGGCCGCGGCGACATGTCCGCTGCGCAGGGCCGAGCCGGCGAGCGTGGGAAAGCCTGCCACATCGAAGATGTCTTTGATGCCCAGCGGGGAGCCGTGCAAGGGGCCGGCGGATTGGCCGCTTTGGCGCAGTGCATCCAGTTCGGCGGCGCGGCGGAGAGCGCCCTCGGCGTCGACCACCACCCAGGCGCGATACTCAGATTCGAACCGTTCGATCTGCGTTAAGCAGCGCTCGACGAGTGCTACCGCGGAAATCGCGCCCCGCTCCTGAGCCGTTCGAGCGGCGTCGATCGTCCGTGGCCACAACACTTGGCAACTCCAGCGACAACGTAATACTCAGAGAATTCCCACGCCCAGCGATCGATTATCGCCATGCACGCCGGCCCATCCTACTCCACACCAAAGATCGATCCCAGCGCGTGGCTCGCGCCCAACAGCACGGTGCTGGGCGATGTCGTGATCGGCGCCGGCTCGAGCATCTGGTACGGGGCCGTGGTGCGGGCCGACTGCGCCCCGGTGCGCATCGGACGGCGCACCAACATTCAAGATCTGTGCGTGCTGCACGCGGACCCTGGGTATCCCTGCGTGATTGGCGATGAAGTGACGATTGGCCACGGCGCGATCGTTCACGGAGCGCAGGTCAGCGATCGCGTGATGATTGGTATGCGGGCCGTGGTGCTCAACGGCGCTCAGCTTGGCGAATGCTGCATCGTCGGCGCGGGGGCCGTCGTCACCGAAGGCATGGTCGTGCCGCCGAGATCGCTTGTACTCGGCGTGCCGGGCAAGATTCGCGGAGAGGCGACCGCCGAGCAGATTGCCCGGATCGAACACGCCGCGCGACACTATGCCGAGTTCGCGGCAAAGCACCTTGCTGGGGAGGCAGCTTAAAATCACTTGCCTTTCAGTGGACGAGTGATCGGCAACCTCTTCGGTCGATTAATCTTGCGTTGATCCTGCCGGCCGATCATCGGTAACGGCCTTCGCCGCTCGTACTCATCTCGCGAACGCTTTCGCAAGCGTCGCGCATCCTGTCTCGAACGGCGTAGCAGTGCCTCAAGAATCGCTACCCGAAGCGCGACAGGCGGCGTGCGAAAAGTTGTTAAATTCTTAAAAACTTGACAGGCCATGGCAACAGCCTTACATTGCGCCCAGTTTTGCCCTCCCCACACTTCCTGCCTTTACCGCTCTTGCGGCGGGAGAGTCGCTCGCCCCGCGCCGTTTCTGCCTTCCCCCGTTAGGCCCAGGCTCCGCGCTCCCTCTGGAGAACACGCCGATGAAACGTCAACCACGCTGGACCTCTGCCGCTGTACTCGCCCTGGTAGGAGCGATCACGCTCGCCGGGCGGGCAGGCTCAACCCCGGTGACCGACGGGTTGATGCTTTGGCTCGATGCGACCGATTCCTCAACGCTGTATGAAGACAGCGCGCTGACGAAACTGGCCACGGTCGGCAGTTCGATCGGCGGTTGGAAGGACAAGAGCGGCAACGACTATCACGCCACTCAAGAGACGGCGGCATCGCGGCCGGTCTACCTTAACGACGTAATGAACGGCAAGGCCGGCCTTCATTTCAACGCCGGCGAGTTGGATGGAATGCTGGTCGATCCGGCCCTCGAGGTCGTGCGGCCGTTCACGGCCTTCGTCGTCAACAAATACTCGGGACCGGCCAAGGGCCGCACGCTGCAAAGCACGAGCGGCAACTGGCTGCTAGGGCTTTGGTCGGGGCGTATTGCTCACTACGCCGAAGGCTGGGTCTCCAGTTCCTTGGCGCCCATCGCCTTCGAAGGCGAGGTCTATGTTTCGGATTCGGTGAGTGACACCGCCGAGACGTACTACACCGCCAACGGATACGACCTAACGCTCGATTCAGCTCCGGTTGGTGAACCGATGGGCCTGGCCCTCAACGGGGCCGGTTGGGCCAAAGAGTACAGCGATACCGACATCGCCGAGGTCTTGGTCTTCGATCGCACTTTGTCTGCGGGCGAACTCACCAGCGTTCGCAACTACCTGTATGACAAGTACGACGCCGCCTTGCTCGAGCCCGGAGAGCTGAACGACGTCAATTTCGGCAAGCTTGGTGTCTTCAATGGCGGCGACGCTGGCGAAGGCCTCGACCTGGATGGCACGTTCCAATACGCGGTTGACATCGGCGGCAACGGTGGCCATCAGGTGCGCGACGCCTTGTTCAGCTCGGATTCCCGGGGCGGTTTCACGGTCAGTGCCTCGGAGCGCAACAACCCGTGGGGCGCCGCTTCGACGTTCGGCGATTCGGAAGACGATATCGCGCTCGGCCAGGTGATGAACTCAATTCGCTGGTCGACCGGAGACGGCGTGGGGCTCGACACGGTTAAGGTGACGCTCGAGGGAATCATTCCCGACGCCGAATACAAGCTGCAACTCTTGTTCGCCGAGCGCTGCTGCGATCGCTCCTTCGACGTGTTCGTCGATGGCAAGGAGGCCGTCAACCGGCTGCACGTTCCCAGCTTGGTGGGCACGCCCGACGATCCCATCAACAACAGCACGACCGACGCGGCGGTTTACACCCTCGAGTTCATCGGGGGCGATTCCGGCGTGCTCGAGATCGAAGTCGATGGTCGTCGCGGCTTCCGCACCGATCCCAACGCCCTGATCCATGCACTGACTCTCGAGGTCGATCTCGAACTGCGGGGCGACTTCAACTTCGACGGGAAGATCGACGAGGCCGACTTCCAGGTGCTGGCCAACGGCATGTTCGAAGGCAACGGCTATCGGCAGGGAGACTTCAACCTCGATGGCCAAATCGACTTTACCGACTTTCGTGCGCTGAAATCGGCAGCGGCCGCCCAGGCCGTGCCGGAGCCTGGCACTTGGGTGTTGCTGGGCCTCGGCGGACTTCTGCTCGCGTTCCACCGCCGCCGGCTCGCGCTGTCGGCACAGCGGAACGCACGCTGAACGGGCCAACAAACCCTCCGCTTGACCGCCTGCTTCTACCTGCCTCCACTCCCTGTCCAACTCCTCTACCAACCTCGAAGGGACCACGCGCCATGAGAGGGAGTTTCCTCGCCGCCTTGCTCGTTGGATGCAATCTGTTTTGGGGCGCCGCTGACGCTCGCGCCCAAATTCGCACCCAAAGCTGGGCAAACATCAATTCCGGCAATTGGAACGAAGACGATAACTGGACCGGACCGATCGGGAACTACGTGCCCGACCTGTTTTCGGAAGAGAGCGCCGCCATCAACAACGGCGGAACGGCCCTGGTCACCGGCGACGTACCGGGTGTCTACGACCTCTCGATCGGAAACGGCCGAGTGGCGCTATCCGGCTCCGCGGGATTGCTCGTAGACCACAATCTTACGAACAACGGAACCTTGAGCCTCACGGGCGCCAACGTCGATCTCGAGGTCAACGGCGACTTCGTTCAGAACGGCCGTCTCGAGGCGGTCATCTCCGGCGCAACCCACAGCGCGATCCAGGTTCAGGGTACGGCCGACCTCGGAGGGGTTCTGGCAGTCCGGATCAACGGGGCAACTCCGGCGCTCGGCGCCAGTTGGAATCTGGTGAACGCCGGCGATATCGTCGATCGTTTTACCGAACTCGACACCTCGCTAGCGCCGTTGTTGCCGCGAGGCGCGCAGTACGAAGTTAGTCTGACAGACACCAAGGCTTCTCTCGAAGTCCGAAACAGTTTGCTGATTTCGGTCGACCGCACCACGGGCAACGTCGTGCTGGAAAACCCGCTCGGCAGCGCCATCAGCTTCGATGGCTATGCCATTCGGTCGGCCGGCGGGCTGCTGCGTCATGCGAACTGGAATTCGCTGAACGAATCTGGCTTGGGGGGCGCCGGTTGGCTCGCCTCGGACAGCAGCACGAACGGGCTCGTCGAAGTAAACCCCGACGGCCAATTCACGCTCGCCGTGGGTGGCAAGGCGGCGCTGGGGAATGCCTATGCAGGCGGCTACGTGCGCCCGGAGAACGAGGACTTGGTGTTGGAGTTCACCACTCCAGCAGGTGAAATCCGTCAGGGCATCGTCGAATTTACGGGACCCGCAAACGCGATCGTGCTCGCCGTAGACCCGGTCACCGGCGAGGCCGAGATCCGCAATCTCTCTCCCTTCGCCCAAGTGGCTGCGGCCGTTGACGGGTACACGGTCAAGTCGGCGAGTGGAGCGCTGACGCCCGCCACCTGGTCCGGCTTGACCGGCAATGCCGGCGCCGGCGCGGGCTGGTCTAAGAGCCCCGGCAACGTGAGCGGATTGGCGGAGTTGAACCTGGGCAACTCGGTCATGTTCGACGAGGGGACCGCTTTGCGAATCGGCAAGGTCTTCAACCCGGCCGGATTGCACGATCTGGTCTTCGAATATGCGGCGGCCGGAACCACATCGGCGCCGGGCGACGCCAACGGCGATACCAAGGTAGACCTGACCGACTTCGGCATTCTCAAGGAGAACTTTGGCACCGGGTCGTCGGCTGATCAGGGCGACTTCAACGGCGATGCCAAGATTGACCTCACCGACTTTGGCATTCTCAAGGAGAACTTCGGCAAGACCGTGGTTCCTGGCGAACCCGATGTCTTCGCTGGCGTGGTGGTCTATACGTCGCTCACGGCGGCCGCTACTCCGGTCCCTGAGCCGTCGACACTGTGTCTATCGGCCATCGCGCTGGTAGGTCTCGCCGTGCTCAAGCGCAACCGGAAAGCGCGTCTCGGTTCCTTCACGAGGTGGAAGAAGATGAACATTTCTTGCGTTCACCCGCTCGTGCTCGTCGGAGCGATGGGTCTAGTCTTGTTCGGCGCGGCTCCCGCTCGGGCGCAAGACAACGAAGTGTCGTTCGGCACCCTCACCGTCTTTACCGGCGGTGATCCCGGCGAAGGATTGGACCTGAGCGGCGTATTCCAGTACGCCCTCGATGCCGGCGGCGCCGGCGGCTACAAGGTGGGCGATGCCAGCTTCACGAGCGATTTTGGCCCCGGCCATTCGATCGAATCGCACCATATCGCCAATCCCTGGGGCACTGCCAGCAGTTTTGGCGACACCGTGAACGACAACAATCTCGAGCAGTTGATGGCGGGCATCCGCTGGTCCGAGGTCCGCGAGCCGCACTTCGGCGTCAAGGTGAACCTCGATCGCTTGGCGCCGAACGCCAACTATAAGCTGCAATTGCTCGTGGCCGAGAAGTGCTGCAACCGCGCTTTCGACGTGTTGATCGACGACGAGACGGCCGTTACAGAACTCTTCGCGCCCGGACTGATTGGCACGCCCGAAGTGCCGAACCTCAGCAATTTAAACGCTGGAGTCGTGTACACCCACGAGTTCAAGGCCGGCAGTGAGACGATGTCGATCCTGCTCACCGGGGAGAACGGCCTGCACGCTGACCGGAATGCAATTCTCCAGGGGCTGACCCTCGAGCTTGTCAGTCAAGTGGGGGACTTCAACCTCGACTCCAAGGTTGACCTCACCGATTTCGGCATCCTCCGCGACAACATGCTGACCGGGGATCGCTACACTCAGGGCGACATCGATTTCAACGGCGCTGTCGACCTGAGAGATTTCGTGAAGTTCAAGGGCGTCTTCGGCTCGCAGGCCGCCGCGGCTGTTCCAGAGCCTTCGTCGGCAGTCCTGTTGGGAATCGCCGCCATCTGCTTGGGATGGGCGGCGCGGCGCCGCGGCCGCTAGCGCGCCGAAACGCACGCAACCACTCGTTTTCGCTCGGCAGCCATCGACCCGTTGCCTCCGGTTTGCGGAGGTCGGGGGCCACGGAGTAGGCTGTGGGAGATATAGTCTCCCGTCATGCGCGGATCGGGCGAAGGAGTTGGTTTGTCACGAGCTAAGCTGGGTCTCGCCTTGGCGGCGGGCGTACTCGTATTGCTGTTCAGTCTGGCAATCCCTTCCGAGCGATTGCGAGTGGTGCTGCAACTCTCGACCTGTATGTCGCTGCTGGTGATCGCGATCTGGGCGACCTTCAACGCGCCCTCGCGCTGGCGACGCGGCTGAACCGGGCCAATCCATCCATTGCAATTCAAATGCGGTGGCTGGGCGCGTGCTCAGCCAGATCCCAGGGCCTCGACAGCGCATTACCAGAGTGGCGGATGCCCCAATTTCCGCCGTAGTAGTCCGATCTGGCCTGCGTGCAGCATCTCATGCTGCGGGCACCAGAGGAGCGAGCCGCGTTTGGTGTCGAACAGCCCATGGGGCTTGAGCGGCGGAGCTGCGAGGTCCTCATCCGTATACCCCGGCAGTTCGCTCTCTGCCTGGTCGTACACGCGGTCGAAGACGGCCAGCAGCTCCTGGGCGCTGGGCCAATTCTCCGGATTACAGCTCGGCGTAGAGCCTTTGCCGAAGCACCGGAGAAAGTCGCTGGAGATGAAGGCTTCGTCTGCGGGCCGGGCGCCACGCAAGCGTTCGAGCGCCAGGCGATACTGCGCCATCGCCAGATGCCCAACCTGCCAGGCGATGTTCGACACGCCGCCTGGCAGTTGGCGAAACCAGTCGCCCGGCGGTGTTTGGTCCAGCAGCCGACGAGTGTAGCTGTGGGTAAACCGGAATTGCTCGAGGGCGAGATCGACGAAGGCCATGGGAGTTTGCGAAGCCAAGGGGGGGAGGTCGGGCAACACACGCGCCCCATGAGTGCCCCACCAAAGCCCGCAGGTTCGGACTCAGAGCAGGCCGCTTAGATCAAATCCAGGCGGCGGCTCGGTCGGCGGCGGGCTTGCGCACAGTTCTCGCACAGGCCGGTGATGATCAGGCGATGCCCCGTGACGCGAAAGTGCCGCTCGCGGGCAACCGCGTCGCGAATACGGTCGACCTCGTCGCTGTGGAACTCGAACAGGCTGTGGCAGCGCTCGCAGTACAGATGGTCGTGCCGAGGGTAGCCGTAGTCGTGCTCGTAGACGGCGCGGCCGCCGAGGTCCATCTTCACGAGCAACCCGGCGTCGACCAATTCCGCCAGCGTGCGATAGACCGTGGGGCGGCTCACCTTGCGGCTACCTACCTCGCGGGCAAGATGCGCGAGCAAATCGTCGGCGTCGAAGTGCTGATGTTCGGCAAAGACCTGCTCGACGATGATCCGCCGCTGTTGCGTGATCCGCTTGCCGCGACTCTGCAGGAACTCTTCGAATCGCTGGATCGGCGTCAGAGCGACTTGAACCGCTCCCAGCGCAAAGTCTTCTGCCATGATGAGTTCTCTTACACGCCGTGGGCAGCCGCCCCAGGCCCTCCCGGCCCGAGAATCTTCGTGCGCGCTTCCGCAGTCTGCCTAGCAAAGATAAGCCGCGACAATTCAATAATCATTCTAGATAAGTTAGGCCACCGAACAAGCCGCCCGGTGGGCGGGAAAGAAGCGCCCGTGGCGACCTCATCTGACCGCGCAAACCAAAGGCCCGGGCAGAGGGCTGCCGGGCCTTTTGGTTTTGGTCGGGTTAGTGGGCCTGGTCGGCCTTAGCCAATCTCGTCGAGCAGCCGATCGAGGGCCATATCGAGCTTGGCGTCGGTCTCGTAAGTGCCCGAGGCGATGGCCTGGCGGAGCGCGGCGACACGGTCTTGCCGGATATCCGGCAGATCGTGGATGCGGGCGGCCATATCGGCCGCGTCGGAGAGCTGTAACTCGTCGACGTAGCTCTGGCCGGTGGGCGCCGCGGCGGGAGCCGAGCGCACCGCATGCGGCGGGTTCAGCGGCTGAGGGCCATGAATCTGCGCGGGGCCGTAAATCTGCATTCCTGCTTCTCCCGAGGGGCAGTCCGCTGGGCTCTGGCGGAACGGTCCGTGAGGATCGTCGTTCCGGGCGTTTTCCCGTCCAGTGGACATGCTGTCAAGTGTGACCGGAATCTTGCCGGGTGGTGGGGATGGACCTCGGAACCCGCGGCGCCAACTCGCTTGTCTCGCTCACCCCAGCCCTGATTGGCTGATTGCGGAAAAGAGGGTGAGCGGACCTCCTGGAGTCGGCACGCACCGCGTGCCCTAGTCATCCTATTTTATCTAGCCACGAATCAGCCGGCGCCGCATTCCATGTCAATCACTCGACCTCGCGAGCGCGGAGGCGTGAACACCTCCATCATCGTCCATTGGGCGGTCGGCCGATCAGCGAATTCGCGCTGCACCTCCTTGTGACAATCAACCGTGATGCAAATGTCTGTGCGGCCTTTGCCAAGGCCCTAGCTGTGAGCGATTGCGCGGCTCGCGCCGCCTCCGGGCGCGTTGCTTTCCGGCAACATCGTTGCCGTTTCGCAGTGCCAGCACCGGGGCCGCCCCTGGGGTCGCTCCGGAGAGCGCAAGCGGCGCGGGATTATAGGACTGGCCGCGATTTCGCTGCAAGGCCGAAGCATCGCGAAGACAGGGCGAATGCACAGATCCAGGCAAGGTCGGTGGCAGCGGTGCAAGCATCCGCGACCGGCGCGATCCTGCGGAATTACCCGGGCGCAAACCCAGCCTTGGCCACCGCCGCCTTCGTCTTCTCGAGCCCTTCGCGGGCGACCGCGAGCGGGTCGCGCTTGTAATAGTCTTGGTTGAAGAGTTCGAGCGAAAGCGCGCCGCGGAACCCCGCGGCGTGGAGAGTTTGCAGGATCTGACTGAGCGGCGCCACGCCGTCTCCGCAGAACACGCGGTGCGAGTCGTTGATCGTCGCCCGCGGTGGATCGGCCGGATAGTCGTTCACGTGGAAGGCGTGCATCTCCAGGCCGTTGAAGAGCCGCAGCCCCTCGAAGTCTGAGCCGCCCTTATAGATGTGGTACACGTCGGGCAGCACGCAGGCCAGCGGATGGCCGCTCTCGATGGCCACGAAGGCCACCTGGCCCAGCCGATGCAGGTTTTGCGAAAAGCCCCAGAGCTCGAGTTGCGGGGTCACGCCGATCTGGTCGCCTGCTTCGAGTAGTGCCCGATAGCGCCCGGCCGCTTGCTGCAGGTCGAGCCCGGGTTTGTCGGTCGCGCCGGCCGGGGGCGCCGCGATCCGCTGGCCGCCGATCGCCTTTACAAGCTCCATGTCGCGTTTGGCTTGCTCCAGCCCTTCGCGCCGCTCGTTTTCGTCGTCTGAAATCCAGCGGGCAAAGCCGATCGCGCTTTCGACCGTCAGCCCAAGGTCGGCAATCTTCTTCTGCATGTCCGGCAGCGAGCCGCCGCCCTGCTGATAAACGGCGATCTCCTCGATCCAGGGCTCGATGCCGGTGTAACCGGCCGCCGCGGCAATCTCGACCGCGCGGGCCAGGCCGACCTTCTGCCCGCGAATCGTGCCGGTGTTCAGACAGTGGCGGAACGGAGCGGCTGGCTTGGCTGTGCTTTCAGCGCGAGCCACGGCAGGCAGGCCCAAGCTCGCCACGGCGGCGCCCGTAGCGCCCAGCAAGCGGCGGCGGGAAATCTCAGTGCGGTCGTTCATCGAGTGTCCAACAGAGTGAATGCAGAGCTACGAGCAAACTACTTCTTCCCGATGCACACCAAGTGCCGATCGGTGCGCACGAACAACTGCCCCTGCGACACCGCCAGCGACGCCTGGCAGCGGGCATCGAGTGCGTTGCGGGCAAGCTCCTCGAACTTCTTGCCGGCGGCGAAGACCACCGTTTCGCCGTTCTCCGACAGCGAATAGATGCGGCCTTCGGCCCACACAGGCGAGGCCGAGTGGTTGCCGCCGATGCGCTTTTGCCACTGCACCTTGCCGGTTTCGCCGTCGAAGCAGGCGACAACGCCATTGTCGGTGATCGAATACAGATAGGGTTTCGCGTACAGCAGCGACGGTTGGTTCGGCACGCCCGTCTTCTGCTCCCAGACGATGTGCGTCTTGGTGACATCTCCTTCGCCATCGGGGCGAATGGCGCGGATCGTCGGCTCTTCGAAGCCGGAGCAACTGTAAACGAGGTCGTCTCCCAGCACGATCGACGGCACCACGCCTTCGCCCTGGCTGTAGACGCTCCAGATCAGCTTGCCCGAGTGCGGGTCGAAGCCCTGCACCACGTCGCCAGCGCCGCTGATGATTTGCGACTGGCCGTCGCGCGCGAGCAGGCTCGGCGTCACGTGCGCGATGCGCGACTTCCCGCGGTTGCCGCGCCACACTTCTTTTCCGTCGTGTTTGTTGACGGCCAGCAGCACGGCGTCTCCCCAGGGGATCTTCCAGCCGACCTGCTTGTCGGGCCCTTCGCTGCTGCCATCGAACGGCATGACGAGCAAGTCGCCGACCAGGATTGGCGACGCGCCCAGTCCATGCTGGCTATAGAACTTGATGTCGCGGTTAGTCCACTCCACCCGTCCGTCGAGCGTGAGGGCCACCATGCTGCCGTCGCCAAACACGGCGTACACCCGCTGGCCGTCGGTGATGGGGGTCGGCGTGGCGTAGGAGTTCTTGCCTTCCTTGCGGCGGGGCTGCTGCTGGAAGACCTCGTGGTTCCACTGCACGGCGCCGGTGCGGCGGTCGAGGCAGAGCACACGGCAGGAAACCCCTTCGTCGGTGGCCGTGGTGACGAACACGCGATCGCCCCACACGATCGGGCTCGACCAGCCTTCGCCCGGCAACTCGGCCCGCCAGGCGATGTTGTCGGTAGCGCTCCATTTGAGGGGGAGGTCGGTCTCGGCGGAGCGGCCTTGGCCATCCGGCCCGCGGAATTGGGGCCAGTTCTCGGCCAGAGCCGGCACGGACGCCAGCAGGAGCATGCCAATGAGTACGAAACGCAGGAAAGTGGTCATCGGCAGGCCGGGAAAACGTGGGGTGGAGCGGCGATTCCGAGCGCGCTCGCAAAGCGGGGGCGGTAGGAGTAGCTTCGTCTGCGGCGAGAGGTTGTGCAACCTTGGGCCGCCGGGCTCTCCTCCGCAGCCAGAACCCCGGCCGAACCGCCCCGGCCGGCCACGCGTAAATGCAGCAGGTTTCGTTGGGAGTTCCTCTCCAAGTGATCTCCTATGACATCGTCGCAGCCTCTCGTCGCACCGTGCCCTGCTGTTCCGCAACGAACGAGCATCGCGGACCTGCTGATCGGCCTTACGGCCATCGCCATCTTCTGCGGCTTATGGAACCATTGGTTTCCGCCGGCGCTCGCAGACGGCGCGATCGATGTTTTGGCGATGAACCTGCTGCTCACCGCGCCGATCCCCGCCGCGACGATCGTCGTGGCGCGTCGTGCAGGTTGGCTGCGCGGCTGGTTGGTGTCCTGCGGCGCGTCGACGCTGGCGTTCGCGGTCTACTTTGTGGCATTCCATGGTCACCGCGGAGCGCAGGCTCATCCGTGGCTGGCGCTCATCGTGGCCGTTTGGCTGGGCCTAAACCTCGGCACGTTGACCTGGGCTGTAGTCGGCGGCAGCGTCTGCACGCTGAACTGGCTGCGACGGGCCGTTGGTAACGTGCCATGCGCTGAGAGGGCGCCATGAAGACCGGCCTGCGCCGACTGCCTGTAATTCTGCTGGGCACAGGCATGCTCTGCGTGGCGACCGGTGTCCTGATGCCCGAACGGCCGCGATCCGCCGTGATGGCCCACAAGGAGCAGCAAGCCATGGTGTTTGCGGCCAAAAGCACGCTCGCATTCGCCGGCCTTGCGTTCATCGCAGTCGGCGCTGGCTCACTCGTCGCGGTTTGGATCGTCGGCGGCTGCAGGAGATGCAACTAGCAGTGCCGAACGGGCTGAACCCTTAGAACGCCTAACACAACCGCTTGATTCGGGAGCGCAAGCGTTGCGGTGCATTCCCCCCCGTCATTGACCTTAGGTTTGCCCACATTTTTTCCATCCGATGGCGAGCAGGGTTTCGGCCATGGGTTGGAGTTTGGTCCAGCCTCTCCAGAGGACGAGCCAGCCT
>JAESFN010000615.1_pt1 | contig 27615 bp, 23 predicted proteins | sample 9269411 | NCBI WGS metagenome assembly JAESFN01 (sample SAMN14505399, study PRJNA617100) | algae metagenome | isolation source: Iphinoe sp. HA4291-MV1 and co-occurring heterotrophs from trail next to... | place: USA: Maunawili Falls, Hawaii | collected 2009-07-25
ATGGAAACTTTTAACGCTTGTGGAGAGATGACCCTCTACCCAGATTTGGCGACAAGTCTAGGCAAGGTTGCTCAGTCAAACAAGAATCCCCGCACGTAGCGAAAGCGGAGTGCGTGGGAGCGTCAATGCTAATGGTCTGTTAAGATACTCCTTATTTGTCGCAAGGTCTCCAGGTCCTCCATCTACACAGCCAACTAAATCCCCCGCCGCTTCAAATACAGACATTGGCGTACCATCAGGATGCTTAAACTTTACCTTTGGTGACTTGCTTTGCAGAAACTCCACAAAGTCAAGTACCTGTTGCTGTTTTTCTGGGGAAAGGGTTTTCACCTTTTCCGCAATGATTTGGTCTATAGCAGAAGCATCCAAAACATAATTACTCACGCAAACTCTCCTGACGTCGTTCTGCTATGAGGGTACAATACAGGTTGTTTGTAGGGGCACGGCATGCCGTGCCCCTACCATATGGATGCATGTATTTTATGCAAGTGAGAATCGCTATTTCGGATCTAAGTGGGTGAACAAAACAAAATTCATGGTGGGCATTGCATATTAAAAGATTGTAACCTTTGCAGAGCAACTGTTTTAAGCAATGCCCACCCTACTGGCTAACGACTTCGTATTATTCGGATCTAACGACAACTTGTTGTGATCTAACGACAGCTTGTTGTGATCTAACGACAACTTGTGCATTCCTAACGACAGCTTCTTGTGACGTAACGACAGCTTGTGCATTCCTAACGACAGCTTCTTGTGATCTAACGACAACTTGTGCATTCCTAACGACAGCTTCTTGTGATCTAACGACAACTTGTGCATTCCTAACGACAACTTCTTGTGATGTGACGACAGCTTCTTGTGGAACTGCTCCTGAAAGAGCTGCCTTCGCGCAGCGTGTCGCAGACAAGAGCGATGGCGCAGAGTACCCGCGCCCAGGCGATCGCTCAAGGAGCAGGGGAGTGTCAACTACTCGTCAATTTGCCAAAAATCCTTTGTGACATTTTCATCCAAAATCTTCCTTGGTCGCACAATCACAATAATTTTCCCCAGCAGGGGAATTTCCGGTACCGTTTCAAACCATTGAAAATCTAATTCACCAGAATTATCAACCACAAAGTAACTACTCGCATCCCATTCTCGCTCTTGCCGATCTACGACAACCAAAACAGGTTCTATAGGATTTTGTGTTTGGTTGGGAAAGCGATCGCTCTTGCATAAAATCGCCACTGGATCTTCTGCACTTAACAAAATCTGCCAACCTGGTAAGGGTACCCAAGCTTGCTCTCCAGCAAACTTAACCATGCGAAATGGTTCTATCTCTTCAACTATGGGTACTGCTTTCAAATCTTGGGGTGTTAATGGTAACTCACCTGCCACAGGGATAATACGTGGTAATTCTGCCTCTGATTCCAAACGATAGAAGGGTAATAAAGGAATAGGACGTTTGGGAACTACCGTAAAATCTATTAACAATTGTTCGATTTGTTTCCTTGCTGTTGGTGAGTGAGCAAAACGCAAACCTTTGGCTATGAGGCGGGAGCGTTCTTGTAAGTCTGAGTTTTGACGAGCTAGTTTCCAGCATTGATAAGCGATCGCATCTCCCGGATGATTTTCAAACCCTTCCGGTAGAGTCCCCAGGCGAGAAAAATCTTTCGTCGCTTTGGCGATTTCCCGCGCCTCATCAACATCAAGTTTGTGTTGGAACGTCAGTTCTGCAGCAGCGGCGCGTTCTTCTTGGGTGAGCAGGCGCAGTTCGTACAAAACATCACTACCTCGCATGGTGTAGTGCGATCGCACTGCTTCGGATGCACCAGCCTTTTCTATAGAGTTGTACACCTGAGCGCCAACAATGACTTGATTTTGTTGTATCGGCTCAAATCCAGTTGCTTCAAAGATGGCTTGGGGATCGTAACCAAGTTTTTGCAGTTGGGCTATGGCAACTCCCCATTCCACCCAAGTGCCTTGCTTTTGTCTAAGCTTTCGCAGCAAATCTGGTGCCACATCATTATCAGAATTTTGAGCATTGGGTGGTAGGTCAGTCATAAATTTTGATTGAGAATAGCCACGACAGAATCACCGATTCTATAATCCGATTTTTGAGTGAGCGTGCTTTTTGAAAAAATGTGGGTCATGACAAGGACGGCTAGCCGGGGCTTGTTGACAATCCACTAACGAGCTTCAAGGGAAGGCACTTAATACGTATGCAACAAGTCTTATTGTATTGTCAAAAGGTCAACTCATACTCTACTGTAAAACCGATTTATACGTTTTCAATACAAAAGACAGTTTGTGATAATTTCAAATTACGTAATTATACTATTGTTAAAATTTTATGTAGTGTATTCTTTAGTATAAAAAAACTAGGATATTTTAAGTAGTTAACAGAAAGATATCCGAGTATTTACTACTTATGATTGTGCTATATTTTTAATCTAGTTAGTATTAAAAATAACAACAAATGAATAAATTTTTAAGGAATTGCTTTTTATGGATAATCAAATTCCTGAACTAGATAAGATTCGGCATCAATTAATGACTATAGAAAAACCGAAAAAGCAGAAAATCTTGGTAGTTGATGACGAGCAAGATAATTTGGATTTACTTTACCGCACCTTCCGCCGCGACTTTAATGTCCTAAAAGCAGACAGTGGTATGAATGCTCTGCAAGTGTTGGCAATTGAAGGAGAAGTCGCTGTCATTATATGCGATCAGCGAATGCCAGAAATGAAGGGAACTGAGTTTCTAAGCAAAACAGTGCCTCAGTTTCCGGATACCATAAGAATTATCCTTACAGGTTTTACTGATATTGAAGACTTAGTAGAAGCGATTAATGCAGGACAGGTCTACAGGTATATCACTAAGCCTTGGAATCCAGGAGAATTGAAGGTGGTAGTGCAACGAGCGGCTCAAACCTACGATTTGCTCAAGCAACGTACAGAAGAATTGCGCCGTGCTCATGCTCAAATAGCACTGCTGACTGTTTTAATGCAGGTCACTCAAGAATATACTTGTTTGGAGACAACTCTCAATTCCATCGCTAGGGCGTTTGGTGAAACTTTTACAGCTGATAGCTGTATACTGCAGCTAGTAGAGAGTAGTGCTTTAATTGGCAATCAAGGTACTTACACTACTACAGGTACAGTGGAAAACTGGCTAGCTCAAGAGCCACTCACAACCGAAGCGATCGCCCTTAAAGGTGCTGCACTCCTCGCAATCGCCACTCAGCAAATGCAAGTCTCGGTCAATTTACCTAATGACAAAAAGTTAGCTAGTGTTGAACACTACCCAGCTAAAGGAGTTCAAGTATATCTCATGATTCCGATAACCTATCGCAAAGAAGTATTGGCGGTGTTATCACTACAGTGGCTACAACCCTATACTTTGCACCAAGATGAACTGAAACTGATTCATTTATCATCTCAACTAGTAGCGATCGCACTAAGTGCAGTGCTGTGACATACTCCTACTCCGGGAGACGCGCAATGGGCAAGGGGCAAGGGGCAAGGGGCAAGGGGCAATGGGCAAGGAAGGGGCAATAGGGAATAACTTTTGACTAATGACTAATGACTAATGACTAATGACTAATGACTAATGACTAATGACTAATGACTAATGACTAATGACTAATGACTAATGACTAATGACTAATGACTAATGACTAATGACTAATGACTAATGAAATTCGTACTATTTTTAACCGCATTGCTCCTGTGTATGACCAGCTAAATGATTGGTTGAGTCTGGGACAACACCGTATATGGAAAGAAATGACGGTTAAATGGAGTGCAGCCAAACCAGGAGATACAAGTCTTGATTTGTGTTGTGGTAGTGGAGATTTATCTTTCCGGTTGGCGCGGCGTGTGGGAAGAACCGGACAGGTGTATGGAGTGGATTTTTCCCCACAATTGTTAGAAATTGCCAGAAAACGTTCTCAAGGTCAATATCCCCAATCTAGCATCAATTGGATAGAAGCTGACGTTTTAGACTTACCCTTTGAGGACAACCAATTTGATGCCGCAACGATGGGTTATGGTTTAAGAAATGTAACAGATATTTCCCGTAGTTTGAAGGAGTTACACCGCGTTGTGAAAACAGGTGCTAAAGCTGCAATTTTAGACTTTCATCGTCCCAGCAATCCTCAGCTACGAGCCTTTCAGCAGTGGTATCTGGACAATCTTGTTGTTCCAGTTGCCAATAGTTTAGGTTTAAAAGAAGAATACGCTTACATCAGTCCCAGCTTAGACCGCTTTCCTGGAGGAAAGGAACTCTTAGCGATAGCTCGTCAAGTTGGTTTTGCACAAGCAACACACTATCCCATTGCGAACGGTATGATGGGAGTGCTAGTGATAACGAAAGCTTAGTAGTTGTTAATTATTAGTTATTAGTAGTTTGCTAATGACTAATGACCCTTCTCCTGTCACCAGACGCACTCGCGTTCGGGAACGCCCGTCGCCTACGGTAGGGTTATCCTCCTACAGCGCTGGCTCACTAATGACTAATGACTAATGACTTTGGATTGGTCTCATCTTTGGCTTTATGTTTCTCCCCCAATAGTGGGTGGAATTATTGGCTATTTCACTAACGATATAGCCATCAAAATGTTATTTCGTCCCTACCGTGCGATTTATATTAGTGGACGAAAGCTACCCTTTACGCCTGGATTGATTCCCCGTAACCAAGAACGGCTTGCTAAGAACATCTCAGATACAATCATGGGGTCGCTGCTGACACCAGAGGAATTGCAAAATTTGGCGCGGCGACTTTTGCAAACAGAACGCGTACAAGGAGCAATTCTCTGGATATTGCGACTGGCAATTGACCAACTAAAATCTGATAAAGAGCAGAAAACTGCTAAGATTTTGTCGGGAATATTGCAGGATTTGTTGGGAGAATCCTTACCACGTCTTTTGAAGGTGTTGGCGCGGCGAGAAGACTTTTTAGAGGTGCAAGTCAACCAAGTTTTTGACCAGATATTACTGGACTTTCAACTCAGTGAAGAACAAGCCACTCGCCTTGCTGATTGGCTGTTACAAATCGTCATACCGCCTGATGTTTTGCGACTAGCAGTCATTGACTTTTTGACAGATCGCACAATCCAAGCTATTGATGAAAGCTTTCGGGAAAAAACCAGCGGTACTTATTGGGTAGTAGCAAATCTGTTTGGTTTACGCAATACTTTGACTCGTCTGAGAACTTATTGCTTGGATGAAAAAGACGCGACCAATGCTCGCTTGCAGGAATTGATTCAAGAGTTGCAAGTGCGCGATCGCATCAAGCGATTTCTACAAAGTTTATCTTTACAAAATTTACCAATAGGTACAGTACGTCAACTGCGAAAGACGACACGCGAAAGCGTCCGCCATTACGTGCAAACGCGCGGTAGTGACTTACTCCAAGGATTAAGTGGTTCCGTTGACTGGGAAAATATTGCCATGTTGTTGGTAAATCGCCTCAGCACTTCTGGTGTTGTCAGTGCTTCATTGGAAGTTGTCAGTAAAGAACTGGCTCTTGTTTTAGAGCGGTATTTGGAGAAAGACTTGGAAGTCATTGTAGCTCAGGCAATTCCCATCTTGGCAATTGACCAAGCGATTGTTGACCGCGTGAAATCAACTTCGCCTGCTGATTTAGAAGCCGCAATTGAGGGAATTGTCAAAAATGAATTGCAGGCAATTGTGAATTTAGGTGGTATTCTAGGCTTTATTGTAGGACTGGTGCAAACAACATTTCTATTCTTGAGTCAAAGAGTGTAATTGCGTAGCTTCACCTCCAGACACTTTTGCATCCAAGTTGGGTGTTGGAATATGCTTCATTTCCCAAACTTTTAGCAGAATCAGGTATTCATAGAAAGCTTGTAACGTACACCAAGCAAACCCAGCACGTCCATCTAAAAAGCCACCTAAGAGAAAATACATATACAAAAAACGTATGATTGGTCTTGCTGGTAAACGCAAGGACAAATTTTTTAAAGCGCGGCGTCGTTCGACTTCTGATTTCCCAAAAAATAGATGACGCCAGCTCATTGTTCCACTCTCTAATTGGTAAAGGGTTTCTCTGGCTTCATCTGTGGAGTAACGGTTATGCTTTTCAATCCAGCGGCTTAACCCCTTGCTACAAGTATAATGAGGATATGTTTCTTTCAAAAAGCCTGTTGGACCGTTACAAACTTCTCGCTCTGTGTGACCATAATCTGTAAACCAGACTTTACCGTGGCGGAAAAGGCGCAGTTGGTAACGGGGATACTGGGTACTGCGGCGAATCCAACGATTCATGAAAATGACGCGTTCAGCGACATAGTAGCCGATGTAGTTTGGATTCTGACTTGCTTTTTCGCATTCGGTGAACAGTTCTGGCGTCATGCGTTCGTCAGCTTCTAGAATGTAAACCCATTCATGCTTGGGAGATATATTTTCCAGCATCCAAGTACGCTGACGACCGTGGCTTTCAAAAGCGTGCTGAACCAAACGAACTGGATAGCAGCTGGCTATTTCCATAGTGCGATCGCTACTATATGAATCTACAACAATAATGTCATCCGATAGCATCGCCGATTCAATACAAGCGGCAATATCTATTTCTTCGTTATAAGTCAATATGTAAATTGAAAACATTCCCAATGTTACTCATATCGCTCCTCTTGTGCGGGATTATACTTTTTTCTGGGAATGCCTGCAAGAGAAGCAAAATGATTTTCATTACTGATTGATAAAAGTGGCAGTATGAGCCATTGAGAATGCTTGATGCGTCGTACTGCCTTAAAATACCTAAAAATAATAGACTACAGAGCTGCGGAAATAAGGCTACTATTTTCAATCAACGAAAAGCTTAGAGCATAAGCCTTTTGACTTTTGACTTTTGACTTTTGACTTTTGACTTCCGCGCAGCGGTGCTAGCGTGCAGGTACTTTACGTTTACCACCACTTTGGAAAGCACTCATACCCTTTAATCCTGACCAGCCGATAATGATATAAGCCACAGATAACAGCAAACTGCCAATGACAATTCTTAAACCAGGCTTCCAGTTATCTTCAGCTTGTTTTTCACGTTCTTCTCGTTGAGCGCGAATTTGGGCTAGTCTTTGATTTGCAACTTGCTGTGGATTGGTTTGTTGATCTATAAATTTGTCAATCTCTTGAGGATTTGCTTTGAACTTCTTGAGCAAATCTTTCTCAGCTGGGGAAATCTTTGGGTCATTTAGTGCTTCCTTGTAACGCTGCTCATTTTGAATACGTTCAGTTAACTGAGCTTTGATTTGGGTTTTCCGCTGTTCTATAGCTGCTCTGAATTGCTCGTTAGCCAGTTGAGCTTGTACTTGGTTAAGCTGATTTTGTAATTGATTTTCTTCTAGTTCTGCATTCTTGGTGATTTGTTCCACTGCTTGAGTTCTTTGATAAATAACATTCGTGGCATGGATAGGAGCAATCACTAAGAAGAGTAACCCCAACAGACTTGATATGATGAGAGCTGGCATTCTCAGGTCTATAGACTGTGGTTGATTGCCATCTTCAAAACTGTCAATCCAGTATCCAGCGAATAGCATACCTAAGCCTATCAGTGGCACGACCCCCCGTTCAACTACACTTATTGCCCATCTGAGTTGCAACAGCTTATCAGTTGGGCTGAAGTCAAGGCTCAGAATGAGAAAATCAACTAAAAAGGACAATATTAAAATTATCCCAATTATTTTGAGCGTGCGGGCGGCAAGCACAGCAGCAAAACGGTTATTCATAGTTTTTCGTCTCGTAGTTCAAAAAAGTGAATATTTTATATAAAGGTACTGGAATATTGTTCCTATGAGGCTACCTATTGTTTAGAATTAAGAAATTCTTTTTTGGTGACATATTTTATACCCTTTGATTTCATTTGCCTACGGTAGCTTATGTATTCTAGCTTGTCTTCAGAAAATCCTTATATTATAAAGTACTAAATATACATTCTCGCTACTGATAGCTGTCGGAAATACTCCATCAGAGGGATTTTGTATACACTTTTCTGGCGTAAAAACTAGCGTGTCAGGCAAGAAATCACTACACACTTAGTCACCACAAACCAGTTTAGTGCTGCGTGAGTCCGAGAATCTTTTCCCAAATTGGTAAATCTTCTGGACAGGCGATATCAGCCAAGTGAGGTAAGTCAGCGACTGATAGACTAAGCGACTGGGTAATATTTATAGTCTGATGCAACACTTGAGAGGTTCCCCAGTCTATATATTAATAGCAATACTTACCGCCGTTAGCTTCATCGTGTTCTTTTCCTGTCCGCATTGCGCCTAAAAACGTAGAAATATAGACACAACGTTTAGTTTTACCACCATACTTACTAGATAAAGTTACTCGTCCGAACGGTGGTTTTCTAATATTACCTCTGTCATCAAATTTGATTTGCCTAACACCATCATTTGCCTCTTGTAAAGTTGTTTCCGCATCTAAGCGCACATTCGTATCTAAATTATTCCAAATAGCGTCAGCTGGTTTTATTGCGTCAGGATGAACCGCCCATTGAACAATACCATTTTGTTCGCGAAAACTAACTTGCCAGGTTAATTTGTTTTTGGTAGCTTGACTCTGAGCTTGGCGTATAGCAAAATAAACCTCGTCTTGAGCAGTTTTGAGGCGCTGAGTATCGACAAAAGCGAGCCAACTTGGAGCTATTATGGCAGCTAAGATACTAATGATTACAATACTTACTAAAATCTCTAGCAGCGTGAAGCCACTGCTAGAACGATTATGAAATAGAAATTTTTTCATTATTGTTAATAATTTATAGCGGTTTGCATTTGCATTCAATGCAATTCTTGTGGAGTGGACATCTTGTCCGCCCCTAATCTTGGACGGTCGAGACACCCATCCCACAAGGAAATAAAATCAGACTGTAATCCATTCAATTGAAAACTGCTATATATCATTCCTACTGATTTTCCTTGAATTTATTTAGTAGATAAGAATCCATTTCCTTGAACTCGTATGCTTGCTTGAGGAAAATATGTTTTATTACTCCCATTGAAATCTATATTACTGTTTTGAATACGAGCGAGGGCATTACCACGCAAATAAATTTCTGCTACAGTGTTTTCTGAATCGACACAAACGTAAAACCCCCGCGTTCTAACATTGCTAGTGGCAACAGAATCTCCACTTCCAGAAAATTTTGGCACCAGTTGACCTATTTTACAATCAGGAGGTGCAGGATTGGTAGTATTATTTATTAGAGTTTGGTCAATATAATCAACTAAAGCTTCAATATTTTGTGTGTAAGATTCGTCTTTACCGCTCTTTTTTGTCCATTGATTCATCTTGCTCTTAAGATTACCTGAAGCTTGCAGATTAAACATCTGAAAACCTTTGTCTCGCCAGATTTTCTTATTATTTTTCTCCGTACGTTCATAGCCATCACTTATTTGAAATCTACCGATTCTAGCAGCATTAGACCATATAGAGTCATTGTCATCATCATTAATCAAATAATAAGCAACTAAAGAGTAAAATAAGGTATCATCTTGCATCTTAGAATCTTCTTTTGAAATGAACTGACGCTTCCAGAATACAAGAACAGGAAAGAAATTATTCTTATCACTATATCTTGGAAGTTGCTTCCTAATTGCATTAATACCATCAGCATCATATATATAAACTGACTGCTGTAAATCTCGCACAATATAGTCAAGTGCTGCTTTGATTTCTTGCTCAGTGTTTGCCTTTGCTTGCTCTTGTCGGTCAGTTGTCATAATATGAATCATGAATCCTAGCAAAGGCGTGATGACAAGAGTAGCGATGATAATGCCTACTAGCAACTCAATTAGGGTAAAGCCATCACATTTCTGTTTCACCCTCAAGAGTTTTAGCTGCTTAATGAAAAGCCATTTGAATGGACTCATAATATTGATTTGCTAGGAAGAGTTGGTAGATTTAGCAATTAGATTGAGGATTAGAATTCGTAGCAGGAGGTTTCAGGCGATCGCAGAAATCATTAAATGTTGTTACGTTATTTGATATTTCTGTTGTCATTTCTACTAGAGGTGCTTTGCGATCGCCTGCTTTCCCAGTGAAAGTTAGTTGTTTACTAGGTGCTATTTTTAGGTTTCCACCATCACTAGCAAACCCATCTGCCCTGTACACACGTATTCCCAACTGGTAACCGTCTTGAGGATCAGTGGAGCTTTTGTTATACCGAAATGCTTGAATGACGAAGTCTCTATTGCTAGTATTGCTACATCCACTTCCATCACCATCAATGCAGTACAAATTTGTTGAGGGTGCTGAGCAGTAAGGATTTGGGCTACAGCTCAAAGTTCCTAGCAACGGAGCAGGGTAGTTATCTAGAGTCAGTAGACCGAAAAGATTTCTAGAAGGCTTACCATTGGGGCATTCTGGCGGATTGTATACAATCCGCCAGAATGCCCGTATCATCTGCGTTTTGAGCAATAGGGTTGTAGATGAGTTCTCCTGCTAAGGTAAGCGATCGCTCGACCCTGTGCCCAAAACATCGCCCCAAACCCTCATTCTTGCGTTGACTGACAAAAGTTTTCGGTCTACTGAGAGTATAAGAAGTACCAGTTGTGGGTGGAGGGTCAATCGTTTTAGACCGAACACCATCAATGTAAGTTTGAGCAGCGTCAGTCGCCAACTCAACGCGCCTTGCTTGCACCCGTGTTGCGACAGATAAGATAATGACAGGTGCGATCGCAGTTAGTAAAATGCCAACAACAACGACTGCTACCAATGACTCGATGATGGTAAAACCTGACTGACTGGATGGAGATGCTTGCTGCTGTTTTTGGTGAATCATATTTCAGCAATCAAATAACGACGTTGGCTTGTTACATTAAGGACACGTACCGCGTTGGTCTTGGCTAACAGCGTAGCTACCATTAGCTTCTTGAGCACACAACAAAGTTTGCACCCAAGCATCGTCTCGCCCGACTTCTCTGTAAAACTCATTCGGCTCGTTCATCGTGGGTGTCGTAAAGTGTAGAGAGAACAAGTCAGGTGACTGACTCAGCAAGGCGACATCATAACTCCATTGACGAGCTGGTACTGTGTAAAAGGGTGACATACCTTCACCTGTATTGCCTCCTGGGGTGGTGTTGGTTCTGTAAAATTGTCGATAGTCAGATCCAAAAAGACTTGTACTTGCGGCGTTACCTCCTTTTAAGGACACAGTTTGCCAAGGTGCTGTTGCATAAGTACTGCGCTTGTACTGAATGATGGAACCACTAATGTTATGATTAAGGTCAGTGTTAACCTCTCTCCATTTTTCTAGGTAACGCACAAAGTTTTCTAAACCACCATTTGATTCTGTTGGGCGTCCTGGGGTATCACCACCAGCAATCACTAAATTTGTTGTGGTTTCTATGGCTTGCTGCAACCAGTTTTTGTCTTTTGCTTGACCTCTTTGTTCATCTGTAGGTAAATCCGGTCTGTCATCTCCAGGGTCATGACTTGAACTAGTCCACTTATCATATGGCATATGAATTTGTAGAACTGGTACTAAAAGTGGCTGCTCATAAGTACCCAGTTGATAATCAGACTCTGCAGGAGCAGGCTTTGATACTGATAATTTATTTAAATAAAACAGCGGAAATTTTTTGCCGTAATTAGTTTCTTCTGTTGGATTATTCGAAAAACTGGTATCATTGGTGGTTCTAAACCATAACGCATTGTTTTTGTATCTAGGACGTTTATTTGCATCATTAGGGTTGTAGGCAAGGAAAGTTTCTATGGTACTGCTACTATCGTCGAAATTTCTTGTTTCTTTGTTGAAAGGAATTTTTAACTCGTTATATGGGTAGTAAGCTAACTTACCATCTTTATCGACTCCAATAGGTACTGGCGCACCTTTTTTATCTAGTATTAATTTATTACTGGGTTCACGCAGGAAAGCGACTCTGCGTGCATAGCGTTGCTCTTCAGCGTTATTTGCAACTCTGGCTGTTGTACCAGATACAAGGTATTTTTCCTCAGTTCCTACTGGAATTTGGTTTGCCTTTTTGTATTGTTCTACTGTAGTCAAATCGCTATCAGTGCTAAAACCAATCTTCCAATCATCAGGTATACACTCAGAGACAGGTGCTTTGCGGCAAATTTCCATAACATACTCGCCAAAGTACACCCGTCGCTGAATTGGCGTTACAAAGTTATTGACATAAGAACTGCCCTGTATTCCGTTAGCATTTGTATCAAAGTCTTTAGGATATCCTCTGTTGTTGTCACTGCTAGTGTCAAACCAAGAACTACTAGTGAGGAAGTTATTGTCAAAGAAGCCTTGTTGTCTATAATCGGCAGATTTTATATTTCCCTGATTATTTCTTAAGTCATAGTCTCCTTCATTACGGAAACCGAAGCGAAAATTATCAGATAAAACTGTAATTGCATCAGCAATAACTACCGCCGATCGCCAAGTTTCACCAATGTTACAAGCAGGAAACTGATTCTTGCGACAGGCGAAGTCAGGATTCGGTGATTGACGTGCATAGAATTTACCACTCCAGTCCTTTTCCCCTTTCAAAGAAATGTCTGTGAACTCTTCTTGAGTGTGAACATTGAAATTTCCTTTGATGTAAACTGGCAGGTTGGATACTAAAATTAGACCCTTTTCATTTTCCTCTGGCTTTTTTGAATTGTAGTCAGTGTTACGACTTAAGTCACTACCATTAATTAGCATGATGGCGTTAGGTCGTCGAGTTGGATCTAGTTTGAAGTCAGTAGCACTAACATCTCTACTTCCAGCATGACTTTTGTCTTCGAGCGCATCATCACGGGTTGCATAGATAATCCCACTGTTTGCTATCAGATACTCTTGTGGGGTGTTAGTACCAATCTTTGTCTTACGCAGTTTGTCTAAATCTAAGACTGTAACCCGAATTTCTAAAGGTTGACGCTCTTCTACACTGCGGGTGTTTTCCTGTAATGTAAAAGTGGACACGTTAGGTGTGTTTTCAATTGCTTTAATTTGTCGAGCATCCAAAAATGTTGTTTCGTAGATTGCTCGATGAGGTACAGGTGGACTAGGGTTGGGTGTCAAGCTACCATTGAGAATTTGAATAGCACAAACCGCTGTATCAATTGCCGAATTATCAGCCATTGATAGAGGTTTACCTGCGCTATAGTGTTCCAAAGCGTTTCTTAAAAGTTCATTGACAAAACGTCCATCAGGAAATACTAATCTTGCTTGTTGTTGTAGTTGACTGTTGTAAGTAGATATGGCACTTGCTCTAGTTCCAGAATACGGAGGATAGACAACACCATTATTGGATTTGCCAGAGGTTGTTGGATCAGCGTCAGGATTGTTCACAGTCGATAATAATGTATTCTGGTTTTGGGCTGTGATAGCATTTGTAGGATCGTAGAAGCTGCTGATACAGGCGATAGGCATCTGATCCTTTCCAGAATTATCCTTGTCAGAAGGAACTTTATAGAAGTAAACAGCTGTAGCTCTCATGAGCAGATCACCTTTGACCTTAGGATTCGCTGCGAGATTACCACCACCTGTCATAGGCATGGAATCAGACCAGACAATTATTGGGTTTTTACCTTTAAACTGGAGACTGTTAACTTTGATTCTGTTTGGATCAGTATTACTGGGATCTACAAAGTTTGTGTCCCAACTAGGACGTGAAGCACTAAAGAAAGACCTGGGCTGAATGTCCGGAGTCATAGGATCGACATCAGTATCCCACGGATAGTAAGCAATTGGATCTGAACTGGAACCGTCAACATAAATTCCTGCGCCCGTGACGACTCGCAAACCTCCAACGACATCCAAAGGAGCTTGAGGTTTTTGTGCTGCTGACTTTTCCCAAAACCCGTCTCGGTTCGTCGCTCCTAAATCCTCTAATTGATATGCTTGGGAGAAGCGCTTACGAGTCACAGTGCTATTGTTTCCTCTCTTATCAACATCCCATTCTTTACCAGTAATGGTTTGTCCTTCGTCTGGTGAACTTACAAATTTGCCTTTGGTTGTGTCAAACCACAATTGAGGTAAATTATTACCAACCAAAATGCGATCGCCTATTTTTTGCTCTTTATCTGCTTTTGCTTGTTCTACTGGATCTGTTGCAGGTAGATAAAGTTTATTACCGTTTTCTTTAATTCCTATCTCGGCATAATTCGTAGCAGTTTTCCCATCAGCAGGATTGAAGGGAAATACCCATGCATCTACTGGTTTTAGAGAGTTACCACTTCCCTGAAGAGGACTGTTTGTTTCATAGTCGTAACCTCCATATTTCAGTGGATCAAAACCTTGTGCAATTTCGGCATATGGAACGCGACGTGTTCGTTTTTTAAAGTAAATTCTGAGCTTTTCATCGCGAACTTTAACAGGAACAGGATCTAAGTCTCGCTCTATTTCCTGTTTAACTTCATCTGGTAAGTCCGTGTTATTTGGATATGCATTATTTGTTGCGTCAACTAAGCGATTAATTCTTTTTGCATATGCTTCATCGTTATAAGCTGCTGTATTTCCGTAAACAGATGTCGGTACAGTTTGATTTGTGTTGTTTATAAAGTCACTTCTAATTGTGCTATTTTTTTCATAAAATTGGTCGTCGAACAAATCTACCTGTACATCACCGCCACCAAAATTTTCTGTACCCCTACTATTTATGACATTTCCAGCAACAATAATTTTGCTACTTTCTTCTTTGAAATAGCAAGATTTTGGACTACTAACTAGATAGAATCTGATAGGCTTAGTAGCTGCTTTTGTTAGCAAATTACCATTGGTTAAGATACGACCATTCAGACTGATACCTTCTTCAGAAGCAATTTCTAAATCATCCTCATAGACAACAGCATTGTTACTAAGAGGTATTCTTGCTCGGTCTTGCTGATATTCTAGAGCTGCAAAGCCTTTATTACCTGTAAATGTTTCATATTTATTAGTATTTAGTCCTGTTAGATTTGTGATAGGTACAGTCGTGGTATAAACAAAAATACTTTTTTTTAGCTTATCGCCGACTTTATACCAACCTTGAGTACTTACCAAGTTTGCACTAGTAGTAACCAAGCTCGGACATTCAGTACCTTCGTCCATCGGTTGTGTTCTTGCTCTCAAGAAACTTTTCGGCTTGTTATTAATTGGAGTGCGAAAGTAAATACCATAAAGAGTGTAACTATCAAATTTACCGTTATTGTCTGTATCTACAGGATATTTCCAAGCAGTTTTTAGAGTCTCTTCGTCTTGAATATTACTTTTACCGTTAAATTCCTTAACCAGTTTTAACTGAGTCTCATCACCAAAAGTAAATTGGTTAAGGTTGTCATTGATAACTTGCTCAAGTGAAAAGTCTGAAGGAGTCGAATTTGGTAACCTAGAGTCTCCAAATAACTGTTCTATTTTTGCTTTTGCTCTTTCAAGAGCTGGTAATGCTGCGCTAAGTACAGCCTCATTCACTCGGACATTACTGGCATGTTTTGACCTTTCAAAAGACCGAAATAAAATAGCAGTTGTCAGCAGCACAACTACCAATGCTACCATTGCCACTGTCGGTAAAACAAAACCAGAATTTGCACTGACTCGTCGTTTTCTCTTATTGACAAACCAACTCCGTAGTAGCCAAAGAATTTGCTTTTTAATTGCAGATACAGACTTTTTTCTAATTTGTCTATAAAATTTATTTATTTTCTTTAATATCCAACGATAGTGAGACATGGCTGCATAATTTGGAGTCATATATTTCACAACTTTAGGGAACTTTGTGAAAATACTATGAGAATAGGTTTATAGTACCCACTTATGAGATAAAACATATCAATCTGTTAACGCTAATGGGCTCTGCGTACCTTTGCGCCAACCTCCGCGTACCTTTGCGTTGAAAAAAGCTAGGATTTTGCGCATCGCTTTGCTGTCAAACTAGAAAGCGCCCTTCTTGAGTAAGAAGGGCGCTTTGCATTTGTGGAGGCGCGATGTATTATCGCGTCTGGTGTATTATTTAAGAATTAACCGTTGATAGCAGGAGCGCTCACAGCAACAGGAGCAATCTCGCCGCTAGCCAAGTCAAGGGGGAAGTTGTGAGCATTACGCTCGTGCATTACTTCAAAACCCAGGTTGGCACGGTTGAGCACATCTGCCCAGGTGTTAATCACACGACCTTGAGAATCAATCAGCGACTGGTTGAAGTTGAAACCGTTGAGGTTGAACGCCATTGTGCTGATACCCAACGCGGTAAACCAGATTCCGATCACAGGCCATGCTGCGAGGAAGAAGTGCAAGCTACGGCTGTTGTTGAAGCTGGCGTATTGGAAGATAAGTCTTCCGAAATAACCATGTGCTGCAACGATGTTGTAGGTTTCTTCTTCTTGACCGAACTTGTAACCGTAGTTCTGAGACTCGCTTTCGGTTGTTTCACGAACCAACGAAGAGGTGACTAGTGAACCGTGCATTGCACTGAACAGTGAACCTCCGAACACACCTGCTACACCCAACATGTGGAAGGGGTGCATCAGGATGTTATGCTCTGCTTGGAACACAAACATGAAGTTGAATGTTCCAGAGATACCCAAGGGCATTCCATCAGAGAAGGAACCTTGTCCTAGAGGATAAATCAGGAATACAGAGGTTGCTGCTGCTACTGGTGCAGAGTAAGCCACACAAATCCAAGGACGCATCCCTAAACGGAAGCTTAGCTCCCACTGACGACCTAACCAGCAGAAAATACCAATCAGGAAGTGGAAGATTACTAGCTGGTATGGACCACCGTTGTACAACCACTCATCTAAGGAAGCAGCTTCCCAGATGGGGTAGAAGTGCAAGCCTATAGCATTAGAAGAAGGAACAATAGCACCAGAAATGATGTTATTGCCGTAGATTAAAGAACCTGCAACAGGCTCGCGAATACCATCGATATCAACTGGAGGTGCAGCGATGAATCCGATGATAAAGCAGGTTGTAGCAGCAAGCAGGTTTGGAACCATTAATACGCCAAACCAGCCGATATACACACGGTTTTCGGTGGAGGTTATCCACTCGCAGAACCGCTCCCATACGCTGCCGCTTTCACGACGTTGTACTGTTGTGGACATTGTTGTTATGAGTGCTGTGGACTTTTTAACTGTTATTAATCAGGTAGTTCATTGAATTACCTGTAATAGTTACTTTACATGAATTCACTTAAGCTGAAGTATTTGCTTAATGATTTGTTATATTTTATGTTTTTTGTTAAGAAGGTTAAACTTATTTCTTTAAATGTAAATTTAACTTGTTCTAAGGTATTTTTGTTTGTTTGTTCTTGCTCAATCGATAGCTACTAGAACAAGTCGATATATATAATGGAGTACACTTTTGTTGCAAATTCCTCCACATCCAAATATACCTCACTAAAAGTCAAAATATATGTAAGGCAAGCTGCCTTCAGGAGCAAGTAGCCAAACACTGTAGAAACACAAAGGTACGAAAACAAGTTTTACAGGCCAATTGAACTGTAACTTGAGTATTCGATTAAAAATGTAGGCTCCAGCCATCACAACAGTTAAAATGATTAGCGACATTGCCAGTTGGTATTGACTTGTACTTAAGGCATGGATGTACACCTTTTGAGCAAATTGCTCATCGGCAGAAAAACCCCAAAGACGCTGAAATACCAAAGAAGAATCTTCGAGATTTGGTAGGCGGAACCAAATCCAAGAGGTGAAAACCATAAACTGCGTAAGTAACCAAGCCAACACTATACCCAATGGCTGTTGCCAGAAATTTTCCAGATCCTCAAAGCGATCGCTGATAGCATCAGTGAAACGATGAACTGCCAAAGCTATCCCGTGGTACACACCCCAAACCACAAAACCTAATGCAGCACCGTGCCAAATACCTGCAATCAGCATAACAATCATCAAATTCAGACAAGTCCGATCCAATCCTTGGCGGGAACCACCCAAAGGGAAGTACAGGTAATTACGCAGCCAATCTCCCAGCGTAATATGCCAGCGCCTCCAAAAATCGGCAATACTAGTGCTGAAGTAGGGAAAGTCGAAATTTTCAGGTAAAACCAACCCAAAGAGCAAGGCACTACCACGAGCAATGTCTACGTAACCGCTGAAATCCAAATATAACTGGAAGCCATAAGCAAAAGTTGCCAACCACAAATCTGTACTACCCGCCCTTTGCAAGTTACCAAAACATAAATCAACAAAAACTCCCAAATGGTCTGCAAAAATACCTTTTTTGACTGCACCTCTAGCAATCAGCCATAGTCCCTCTGCCACAATGTCAGGAGTGAGCACACGGAGATTTTTAAATTGATTGGCTAAGTTGTGGAAACGAGTAATTGGACCTGAAATCAGTTTGGCAAAGAAAAATTTGTATGTAGCAAACAGGAGAAACTCTTGAGTAGGAGGTGCACCACGGTAGACATCAACTAAATATGCAATACACTCAAAGGTGAAAAATGAAATTCCCAAAGGCGCAATCAATGTAAAAGAGTCAGTAAATGAGGTAACAAGACTGGGTAAAAAAAACCTTAATAAAGGCAGTAAATATTTAAACCCTAGTAGTAAAAAAATATTCAAAACTATACCCAGCCACAAAAGTTTGAGACGGCGGCGATTCCAATCAATAGCAAACTGCCACTCTTCGTTAGAAAGCTCCCAATCTAAAGTCTGGGGTTCTGATGTTGTTTTTTTACCGAGTTCTTGTCCTAGACGAAAGTTAATAAAAACGAGTGCTAATAGCAATGGGATGTAATGAACTTGAAAAGATGCATAAAACACAAGGCTAGCGATCAGCAATGTCCATAATCGCAACTTTTGTTGTGTCACAGACCAATAAATTCCCAGCACACTCAGCAAGAATAGCCCATATAGAATTGATATAAAGTTCATGTTTTAGTCATTAGTCATTAGTCATTAGTCATTAGTCATTAGTCATTAGTCATTAGTCATTAGTCATTAGTCATTAGTCATTAGTCAAGTATTTTTGGCTTTCTCTCTACTTCTCATTTTTTGTTGGGCCAAGGAATCATAGGATCGTTAGCAAGCTTTTTCGAGACTTTGTAGGCACCGTAGCGGTTGAGATGGCTGGGGTCGGAAAAGTAGTCACTTGTCTTGGGCCATAATTGACTTAAGTCTCGGTAAATGAAGTTTGGGTTGTCAGTCAGATTGAGCATATACTGCTGAAATTCTTGCTCATATTTTGAGCGTACTGAGTCTAAATAATATGCTGTAAGAGGCATATTAACAAAGACTAGGGTAATTTTTTGAGACTGAGTAAATTCAAGTAGTGCTTGTAAAGCAGTATCTTGGTCACCTTGGAGTCGAAAAGATTTGTAGTTGTTGTCGTTGTTCCCAGAAACTTGAGAATGTTTCTGATAGTATGTAGTAGGATCGAAGCGAATTGAAAGAGCAAGGAATCCATCAAAGTCAACGACTTGCTGTGAAGCATCTTCTTCTGGATTTATGCTATGTGATTTTTTAGTACCTGCTTGGTTAGTGTCACCAATAACAAGCAAAGATTTTAACTGTTGGTTCAAAAGATTTTTGAGATTGTCACGCTTTTGATAGCTAGCAGATAAAGCAGCTAGACCTTTATTCAACCAACTATCTACAGTTTGATAGCTATTGTTACCTTGCTGGGTTTTCTTTTTTGCTGTTTCTTGCTCTGTAGTATTAGTTGTGCCAGTATGACTTATTTTTTCTGGTGCTTTTCCCAATATGTTTTTATATCCTGGTGATGCAGCGATCGCGCTAAAGGTCATATCCTCTCGACCGCTATTAAAAGCACGAGCACCATCTGCCCAAATTATAAGTTTTGGCAGTTCCGATGGCTTGAGAACTCGACGCACAATAAAATCGACGACTTTTGCTGTGGCACCATTAATGCCAAAGTTAAAAATATCGATACTAGGAGAACCTTGAGTCGCCAAAGATTTGGAAAGAGCTACAGGATCTATTCCCCTAAGAGCGCGGGAAGAGCCAATAATCAACACATCCGGCGGATGCCCAGTTTCTGCCAAACGCTGTTTGTACAGTACGAGTTGCTCATCTAATTGCCGAGCATTGAAACTTGGTTTCTGGGTTAGCAATGCTTCCGATTTGTGAGAACGTGCTGCAAAAAAAATGGCAGTTGGTGTTGCTTTTAGTTTCAACGGTGAGGCTGGCAAATTTCCTGGCTGATTATCATTTGCAGCTGTGAGTCGAGAAACATTAGAGACACTATTCTCACCTTTAGGAGATTTTTCTCCAGAAGCACTCGTCAAGAAAGCAGTTTTTGCTTTCTTGTCAGTCTCAGAAGTATACGATGTTCCAACACTAGAGGATGATTTGGGGGAAACGTTGGCAACCGTGGGGGTTGAGGATATGGTATCGGCTAAAATTTTCCCCAAAATCCAATCTATTTGTAAAGTTAGCAGTAATCCCAACGTACCCCAGACCAACGCAACTCTTAGTCTTTGATGATGATCTGTAGTTTGTTCCTGTGATTGGTCGTTATCCGTAAATAACTGCGTTCTTAAAAAAAACTTTCTGACTGTTGCGCTCCAATCTTGAGTCACTTGTGTGACAAAAGTGTAAATTTCCTCAGTCAATAAGTCAGGGCGCAGCACAGGCTCGTCAGTCTCAGGAAGTAGAAGCTCGCGAACGTCAACAGAGGTTGCGGCAAATTCTGGAGTTGCTTCTGGTACAAAGCGTTGATGGTGCTTATAATCGACGCCATAGTGCCAAAAAGGTTCCTTATTGCCAGAACGACGACCATAGACACGCACACCCGCGATTCCAGGGATTTCTAATTGACGCACAAACTGAGTTACTTCTGAAGAAACTTGTGTGCGTGCTGGACAAACGGGTGCTTCACACATTATATGTAATAAATCCCCTTTGCGAAGCAGGAGTACGCGAATACCTCCTGTTTTGAGACGCGAATCTAGATCAGGGTTAAGTAAATGCTCAAGTAAGAATACAATAGCAGGTTCATCGCCAGAAGTCCCTAGCTTTAGGGCTGATGTTGCTAAAGCTGGATGTTCGTTAGCAGGTAAGGACAGCCAATCAACCCATACTGGTTTGCTATCTGTTGTTTTTTGTCCATACACTGTGGCTGCAACAATGCCTTGGGGTGCTATTTTTTCTAAAAGGGGTCTTATGGCTTCTACACACAGTATCTTATCTGGTACTGGAGTTGTTCCCAACGGGTCAGAAGCTGTGGTACAAAATATATGTAGTGTTGATTCTTTGAGTGTTGCCCCTACTGTTACTTTTGACTCTAACAACGCTTCACCTAACAAGCGTAACAGCGCTTGCACATCTCCCCAGCGTGCCCATTCCTTAAGCATGACCTCGGATGGCGTTAAATCCACCCTGAGTAGCCAATATACCCTGTTTTCACCCCTGACACCCGAAGCAATAACAGCATCTTGGTAACCAGAAAGTTTAAGATGGCGTAATTTCTGGGCGACTGGTTCAGCAATTGAGGATAAATCGGGGCTGTAACTCGATTCACAAAATATCCACAACCGACTTGCATTTTTCCGATTATTTTCTGTGGATTTCTGCTTAATGACTTTAACCTGTACAGCAACACCAAAGGTACTTAACGTTTCACTGAGATAACGGGCGATCGCCTCTGGGTCTCCTTGGCGTGCCAAACTTTCATTAGAAACAATGAGCGCCCCACTAGGTTTTTTGTATTTTTCCTCGTCTTCTAGCAGCGCTTGCTCCACCTGTTCTAAATGCCACTGAAGTTGATTGAGATAAACTTTATGACACCATTTGGGTCGAATTTCCCCTTTTTTCCGTCCGTAAACGAAAACTTGGAAAATTGCAGGTTGCTCCTGGCTTGTCAGGATATCCAAGTCTGTTTGTTGTAGTGCTCGCAGCAAGTCAGACAGAGTTCGCCAACGCTGAGGACATTCTCGACCTTCACAAAGAATGTGTAGGTTGTTTCCCTGCAACCGGACTTTCACCCCGAAAGTGCTAATCCCTGTTGCTTGGCTTACCCACTGCACTAGAGATTTTTGGCGATCTGGTAATTCTGTTTTCATGGAAAGTTGACTTTACAGAAAGCTAGTGTTGGGCAAGGGGCAAGGGGCAAGCTCGCAAGGGGCAAGCTCGCAAGGGGCAAGGGAGGGGCAAGCTCGCAATGGGCAAGCTCGCAATGGGGAACAGAGAAAGAAATATTTTCATGCCCTCGTTGTGCCTGAACCAAGCGTGAGGGTCTGTCTTGAAAATGGACAAGGGGACGCCCCTCCGCTTAATTCAAAATTCAAAAAAAGAATTCTTAATGCCCATTGCCCAATGCCCAATGCCCAATTCCCAATGCCCCATGCCCAATTCCCAATTCCTAATGGTTATTCGGTGAATCACCAATCCCCAATCCCTTGTAAACTAGAACCATAGAATTATCACACTATGTCGTTTTTTTTAAAACTTTTGTTACCTTATAACTTTGCAAAATCAGCGAAGATAGTTGTGTATACTCACAAGGCTTACTTTTGTTTGGTTTTGTGTTTTGTCCCTCTCATTCTTGAACTCCCAGGAAATAGCAATGCCACCTGTGACCCCCAGTTCTTCATCTGATTCTGAGCGAAATCGGGTTTTATTTACCATTCCTCAGTCTTTCCTTTTGCAAGTTGGTACCGCGTCTATACTACTGTTGCTAATAGCAGAAAAAGCTACCTTAGAAAGTTTACAAGCATTTGGGGAAGCTACTGAAGAATTGTTTCGAGGCGATCGCCTGCCCATTCTCAACTTTCCCGACCACAACGAATCATAAACACTGCTAAAAAATATACTTTGGAGCGTTAACCAGTTATCAGTTATCAATTATCAGTTGCCAGTGTTTATTGCAAACTTTCACTGTTTAAAATCCCGTTACCAAACCTTGATAACTGTTCACTGTTAACTGTTTTAATGATTCTATGACAATTGCCATAACTAATCAGTCCATAGAATCATAAATCTTCACCTGCTTAACCAGCATAAAGAATATGAGTTCTCTTTTATACTCTTTTACTCAGGCAGTAAATATCTACCCCGCCTCCGATTTATTTTTACGCCATCGCCTCCAAGTCGTGGAGGAATTGTGGGAGTCCGTTCTCCGGCAAGAATGTGGTCAAAAGATGGTAGACTTGCTGCAGCAACTACGGGATTTGTGCTCGAGCGAGGGACAAGCAACTAATGACCAAGCTTCCTCTGTCTTCAAGTTGATAGAACAGCTTAATATCAACGAAACAATTCGAGTAGCTCGTGCTTTCGCTTTGTACTTCCAGTTGATTAACATCATAGAGCAGGACTACGAACAACGGCAGCAGTTAATTCGTTATGAGGTAGAAACAGAGTCACCGAACCAAGAAACTCTACCAGATTTCATATGTTCATCAAACCAGGAAGAAGCAGAAAATCCTGTTAACAGTGGACTAGGAGCAGACTTGTTAACAAAAAGTTGGCAAGCAAACTCTCACAATGTCAAACAAAGAAGAACTTTTGCCAGTTTGTTCCCTCATTTATTCCAATTAAACGTTCCACCACAGCAAATTCAACGTCTCATTGCACAGTTGGACGTGCAGCTTGTGTTTACAGCTCACCCAACGGAAATTGTTCGGCATACAATCCGTGATAAGCAGCGGCGAGTGGTTCAACTGTTGCAACAGTTAGATGTGGTGGAAAAGCCACCTACTAATAGTAGTTCTTCCTGGGAAGTTGAGGAAGTGCGAGAAGAATTGCTCGAAGAAATCCGCCTGTGGTGGCGTACCGACGAACTACACCAGTTTAAACCTTCGGTATTAGATGAAGTAGACCATACCTTGCACTACTTCCAAGAAGTATTATTTGATGCCATTCCCCAGTTGTACAAACGCTTCAAATATGCACTTGCTAGCACTTTTCCCTGGTTAGAACCTCCCAGAAAAAACTTCTGTAAATTTGGTTCTTGGGTAGGAGCAGACAGAGACGGGAACCCATCGGTGACACCAGAAATTACCTGGCAAACAGCTTGCTATCAACGCAACATCGTGCTGGAAAAATATATCAAGTCGGTAAAGCAGTTGATTAACTTGTTGAGTCTATCGCTGCACTGGAGTGATATCTTACCAGACTTGTTGGAATCTCTGGAGTTGGAGCAGTCTCAGTTGAGTGAAGTTTACGACAAACTAGCTTTGCGCTTTCGACAAGAACCATATCGGCTCAAGCTATCTTATGTCCTCAAGCGGCTGGAAAATACTCGCGATCGCAACCTGGCTCTGTACAAACGAGAAACCCTAAAGAATGATAGTATCCCTATCTACCGCTCAGGAGCAGAGTTTTTAGCAGAATTACGTTTGATTGAACGCAACTTGACAGAAACAGGTTTAAGTTGTAAGGAATTGGAAAATCTTATCTGTCAGGTAGAAATTTTTGGTTTTAATTTAACGCATCTCGACATCCGCCAAGAATCATCTCGTCACTCGGATACTTTAAATGAAGTCTTGGAATACCTGGGAATTTTAAAAGTCCCTTACGATGAACTATCAGAGGAGCAGAGAGTTGCTTGGTTGGTTGAAGAACTACAAACACGCCGTCCGTTAATTCCAGCAGATCTGCCATTTTCTGAAAAAACGAACGATGTCATTCAAACTTTACGAGTCGTGCGATCGCTACAACAAGAGTTTAGTAATAATGTTTGCCAAACCTATATTATCAGCATGTGTCGCCAAGTTAGCGACGTGCTGGAAGTGTTGCTCCTCGCTAAAGAAGCTGGACTTTATGATCCTGGGACTGCTGTTGGAACCATTCAAGTCGTTCCCCTGTTTGAAACAGTAGAAGACTTGCGACGTTCCACAAGCGTGATGCGACAGTTATTTGGATTACCCTTGTATCGCGCTTTACTAGCAGGAGGGTATCAAGCAGGGGTAGCAGGGGAAGTTTCTTCCTCGCAATTCAGATCATCCCTCACCCCAAACTTGCAGGAAGTGATGCTGGGGTATTCAGACAGCAACAAAGACTCTGGCTTTTTAAGCAGTAACTGGGAAATCCACAAAGCTCAAAAATCACTACAGCAAGTCGCAGAAGAATACGGCTTAAATTTACGAATTTTTCATGGACGGGGTGGTTCTGTTGGACGCGGTGGTGGTCCATCTTATGAAGCTATTTTGGCTCAGCCTGGTCACAGTATCAATGGACGAATTAAAATTACCGAACAAGGAGAAGTTCTGGCTTCTAAATACTCCTTGCGGGACTTAGCGCTGTATAATCTGGAAACAATCGCCTCTGCTGTCATTCAAGCAAGCTTGCTGCGGACGGGGTTCGATGATATAGAACCTTGGAATGAAATTATGGAAGAGTTAGCAGCGCGATCGCGTGCTCACTACCGCAACCTCATCTATGAACAACCTGATTTTATCGACTTCTTCCATCAAGTCACCCCAATTGAGGAAATTAGTCAGCTGCAAATTAGCTCTCGTCCTGCACGTCGTCCATCTGGTAAAAAAGATTTAAGCAGCTTGCGGGCAATTCCTTGGGTATTTAGCTGGACGCAAACCCGGTTCTTACTACCTTCTTGGTACGGTGTCGGTACAGCTTTGCAAGAATTCTTAAACGAAGAACCAGAAGAACATCTGAAGTTACTGCGTTATTTTTATATCAAGTGGCCCTTTTTCAAAATGGTGATTTCTAAGGCAGAAATGACCTTAGCTAAAGTAGACTTGCAAATGGCGCAACAGTATGTTCAGCAATTGTCTAATCCTGAAGATAAATCTCGTCTTGAGAAAGTTTTTGAACAAATTGCCAATGAATTCTACCTGACACGGGGTTTGGTTTTGCAAATTACAGGTCACCAACAACTTTTGGATGGCGACCCCGTATTGCAGCGCTCAGTACAGTTACGTAATGGTACAATTGTGCCGCTAGGCTTCATACAAATTTCCCTACTCAAGCGTCTGCGCCAAGCTCGCACTCAAGTGACATCAGGAGTCATTCACTCTCGTTACAGCAAGGGCGAGTTGTTGCGAGGAGCATTGTTAACCATCAACGGTATTGCTGCAGGTATGAGAAATACTGGTTGATTCGCTACGCTGAATTAAGAGTCATTAGTCCAAAGTCCTGAAGCATTGACTAATGACCAATGACTAATAACTAATGACTAATGACAAAAAATCGAACTCTCATTTGCACCTTTTTAGCCCTCCTGGCAGGATTTTCTGGAGGTTATATTGGAGGGCAAATAACCTTAAGTCTCCACAATCAAAAGTGTCAAAACCAAGCTTGGGGCTTAAAGGAGATGTGTCACGCCTGGGTAACACCAGGAGCAGTTTGGCAAGGTAGCACAACAGGACTTTGGACAGGAACTGTTTTAGGTGCATTTGTTGGGGGCTTAGTCACACGTCAAAATCGGGAATAAGGAGTGAGGTAGAGTGGGAGAGTGAGAGAACTTCACCCCATCCCCCCCTGCTCCCCCTGCTCCTCTACTTCCCCTGCTTTCCCTGCTTTACAAGCCGTCAGTCGGGGCTGTTGGCGTTTGAGGGTGACTCAAAGTTCTCCAGGAATTTGTGCTGGTATCAAAACAACGCCAATTTCCCTCAGAACACTCCCGGTAGCAAAACAGAGAGCGATCGCCTGCGTTAAAATTGTCAGTTAAATAGTAGACAATTCCTCTAAAAGGATAAGTTTTTCGACTCAACCGCTTCGCTACTGCTTGATTGGGACATTCTACAACAAATATAGGTTGTCCATCTAAATGACCCAAGGAAAAGAGACACATCCGCAAAATGGCTCGCAGCCAGCTTTCTGAGTTATCAAAATAATCATCAATGATTTTGTTTGTTAGAGCTTTTTCTAGGGCACGGTCTTTTTTACGAGGAGTGTGAGGGTCTGACATAGCGCAACTATCATCCTTTACCGCTGGTTTGAGATTAAACCAAAAGCTCCAAAAGTGACAAGCGTATGTCGAAACATACACTCAGAAATCTCAAGGGGAGTCAAATCTTGTGATGCTCTACTACCTTTGTGTTCACAATGCTTGGTAAAATTCTCTAGTAAGGTTAATACCAAACTGCCATGACTGCTGAAATTAACCAAGAAAGCCAAACAACCAAAGGTGCTGATGCAGTTGATGAAGCAATTGCAAGCGGAATAGATTTTGATGGTTCCCCTATTCCTTCCACCAAGCTAGAACTTTATCACAAAGTCATGGCGCTAGAAGCAAACAGACAGCGCAGTGGCGTTAGCAACACAATGCGTTCCCGCATTGTCCGAATTGGAGCAAAACACATTCCTCAAGCAGAACTCAACCAAATGTTGACAGATGCCGGTTTTGCTCCGTTAAAAGAAAAAGAAATTGCTTTTTTCTACAGCGGAAAGTGATACAACAAGCGCGATCGCTGTATCTTCACTTGAGGTGTGAGGGATGAAAGTTAAACAAGCTCTTCTTGTAGTGTTGCTTGTTGTCATGCTTGGAGTTGGGTACTGGAGCATATCGTTTGCACAGACTCCTTCAAAGCAATTTACACCAGAGCCAACCAAAGTTCTCAACGTAAAGACGAGCGATATACCAAAAGTATCGGTGTTGGAAAGCGAAATTCTGACGGCAACGATGGCACCAGGAGAGCTTGACTAAATAGCCAAATACTTTACTAAACTTTTTCATAATTAGTCAGAAAGAGAAGTTTGACACAGTTGTAGTTTTCTGATACTTTAGTTTAGTGGCTGAAAACCAAAGCCCAAAATCATC
>JAESFN010000616.1_pt1 | contig 27610 bp, 27 predicted proteins | sample 9269411 | NCBI WGS metagenome assembly JAESFN01 (sample SAMN14505399, study PRJNA617100) | algae metagenome | isolation source: Iphinoe sp. HA4291-MV1 and co-occurring heterotrophs from trail next to... | place: USA: Maunawili Falls, Hawaii | collected 2009-07-25
CGTGTCGTTAGCAGTCACCGCTGACTGCTAACGTGGTCGCGGCGAGGAAGCCCCCACCACGGACACGAGGAGCACGGCGCATGCAGCGGGACCTGTACGAGGCCGACCACGAGGCGTTCCGCGACTCGGTGCGGGCCTTCCTGGACAAGGAGGTCGTGCCGAACATCGAGCAGTGGGAGCGCGACGGCATCGTCCCCCGCGAGGTGTTCCAGGTCGCCGGCCGCAACGGTTTCCTCGGCATGGCGGTGCCCGAGGAGTACGGCGGCGTCGGGGTCGACGACTTCCGGTTCAACGCGGTGATCGGTGAGGAGTCCATCCGGGTCGGCGCCACGGCGGCCGGGCTCGGCATCACCCTGCACAACGACATCCTGCTGCCGTACTTCCTCGAGCTGTGCACCGACGAGCAGAAGCAGCGGTGGCTGCCCGGGATCGTCTCCGGTGAGCTGATCACCGCGATCGCGATGACCGAGCCCGGCATCGGCTCCGACCTGGCCTCGATGTCCACCACCGCGATCCGCGACGGCGACCACTACGTGGTCAACGGGGCCAAGACGTTCATCACCAACGGGATCAACGCCGACCTGGTGGTCACCGCCGTGAAGACCGACCCGAAGCAGCGGCACAAGGGCATGAGCCTGCTGGTGCTGGAGCGGGGCATGGAGGGCTTCGAGCGCGGTCGCAACCTGGACAAGCTGGGGCTGCACGCCCAGGACACCGCCGAGCTGGCCTTCACCGACGTCCGGGTGCCGGTGGAGAACCTGCTGGGCGGCGAGGGCAAGGGCTTCCTGCACCTGGTGCAGAACCTGCCCCAGGAGCGGCTGTCGATCGCCGTCGCCGCCGTGGCCTCGGCCCGGACCGCGTTCGACCAGACGCTGGAGTACGTCAAGGAGCGCAAGGCCTTCGGGCAGCCGGTCGGCTCGTTCCAGAACAGCAAGTTCGTGCTGGCCGAGATCGCCACCGAGGTCGACATCGCGCAGAACTACGTCGACCGGGGCATCCGGCTACTCAACGAGGGCCGGCTGACCGCCGAGGACGCCTCGATGGCCAAGTGGTGGTGCACCGAGCTGCAAGGCAAGGTCGTCGACCGCTGCCTGCAGCTGCACGGCGGGTACGGCTACATGAGCGAGTACCCGATCTCCCGGGCCTTCGCCGACGCGAGGATCACGAGGATCTACGGCGGCACCACCGAGATCATGAAAGAGGTCGTCGGCCGCGGCCTGGGCCTGTAGACCCCGCACGCACGACGGCCCGCCCGGGAGCTCCGGGCGGGCCGTCGCGGCGTTTCGGGCGGTCAGGAGACGCCGGCGAACTCCAGGGCGGCGGTCCAGCTGCCGGACTGCATGATCTGCCGGCGGAACTTCATGATCTGGGCGGGGCGGTCGATGGAGATGCACCCGGTGATCCGGTCGCCCCGGCGGTAGAGCGCGAGGAACTTCTCCTCGCCGAGCTCCTGGCTGACCACCCGGATCTCGTCCGCCTGCGGGATGCCGACGAACTGGATGCGGTGCCCGTACCAGTCCGACCAGAAGTAGGGCACCGCCGCTGACGGCTGCGCCTCGTCCGGGTTCAGCGCGTTCTTCGCGGCGAGGGTGCCCTGCTCGTTGGCGTTCGTCCACTGCTCGACGCGCATCAGCTCACCGTCGAACAGCCGGTTCGGGAAGTACGCGACGTCACCGGCCGCGTACACCCCCGGCAGGCCGACGTTCAGCGTCTCGTCGCAGATGATGGCGCCGTCCCGCTCGTTCAGGGTGATCCCGGAGCCCTTCAGCCACCCGGTGTTCGGGGAGACCCCGATACCGACGACGACCAGGTCGGCCGGGATGGTGCTGCCGTCGTCCAGGGTCACCCCGGTGACCTTGCCGTCCGCGCTCTCCAGGCCGGTGACCTTCACGCCGCAGCGCAGGTCGGTGCCGTTGGCCCGGTGCAGCTCGGCGCAGGCGTGGCCCATCTCCTCGCCCACCGACCGCACCAGCGGGACCGGGAGCGCCTCCAGGATGGTCGCCGGCAGGCCGCGCTTGCGGGCGCCGGAGGCCACCTCGGAGCCGATGAAGCCGGCCCCGATCACCACGGTGCGGGCCCCGGCCGCGAGCGCGTCCCGGATGGCGATGGCGTCGTCCAGGGTGCGCAGGCAGTGCACGCCCTCGAGGTCGTCGGTGCCCGGCAGGGTGCGCGGGGTGGCCCCGGTGGCGATGATCAGCGCCCGGTAGCCGAGCTCTTCGCCGGTGCTCAAGCCCACGACCCGGCGCTCACCGTCCAGCGAGGTGGCCCAGGTGCCGGTCCGCACGTCCACCCCGAGCTCGTCGGCCAGGTTCTGCGCGGCCGGGAACTCCGGATGGGTGGGCTCCTCGTCGTCCAGGTAGGCCTTGGACAGCGGAGGACGGTCGTAGGGCAGGTGGATCTCACCACCCACCAGGGTGATGGGCCCCTCGTGACCGGCCTTGCGCGCGGTCTGCACCGCGCGCATGCCGGCGAGTGAGGCTCCGACGACGACGAGCCGGTCCGGCTGGTCTGCCGCCACCCCTCAGTCCTCGACGATCGACAGGGCCTCGGTGGGGCAGGACTCCACCGCCGCCTCGGCCGCCGCCCGCTGGTCCTCACCAGGGGTTTCGTCCAGCACCGTCAGTGAGCCGTCGTCCTGGACCTCGAACAGATCGGGTGCCTCGGCCTCGCACATGCCCAGCCCGGTGCACTTGTCGTAGTCGACCACGATGCGCATCTGCGCGCTCCTCTACTTCTCCGGAGTGAACTTGAAGGGCATCCGCTTCGCCGCACGCATGAAGTTCGTGCCCAGCAGCTCGGGCTCGCCCGCCTCGAACTCCGGAATCCTAGTCAAAAGCTCCCTGAAAAGCGCGCGCAGCATGCTCTTGGCGAGCTGGTTGCCCAGGCAGAAGTGACCGCCACCACCGCCGAAGCCGACGTGCGGGTTGGGGTCGCGGGAGAGGTCGAACTTGTCCGGGTCGGCGAACACGTCGGCGTCCCGGTTGCCCGACGGGTAGAACATCACCACCTTGTCGCCCGGCATGATCTTCTTGCCGCCCAGCTCGACCTCCCGGGTCGCGGTGCGGCGGAAGGTCATCACCGGCGAGGCGAACCGGACGAACTCCTCGATGGCGTTGTCGATCCGGCCGTCGTAGTCCTCCATCAGCCAGTGCTGCTGCTCGCGGAACTGGGTGAACGCCCGCACGGTGAAGCTGGAGGTGTGCTTGGTGGTGTCCGTCCCGGCCACCGAGAGCAGAACGAAGAACGCGCCGATCTCCGCGTCGGTCAGCTTCTGGCCGTCCACCTCGGCCTCCATCAGCCCGGTGAACAGGTCGTCCTTCGGGCTCTCCCGCCGCTCGGCGATCATCTGGGCGGCGATGCCGTGCAGGTTCTGGCAGGCCACCATGCCGACCTCGGCCGGGTGCCGGTCGCCGATCCGCTCCGGGTCGGCCCAGGCCACCACGTCACCGGCCGACTCGGAGGTCTGCGCGCGCAGATGCTCCGGCACCCCGAACATGTCGCAGAACATCCGCACCGGGAGCACCTCGGCGCACCGCTCGACGAAGTCGATCTCGCCGGACGGCTCGGACGCGAAGCCGTCCACCACCTCGCGGGCGGCGACCCTGATCTGGTCCTCGATGACCTTGATCCGGCGGGGGGTGAACGCCGAGGCGATCAGCTTGCGCAACGCCGGCTGGCGGGGGGCGTCCATGGCCATGAACGACTGGGACATCTCCAGGAACTCGACCGGGAGCAGGTCGAACAGCACGCCCTGGCCGTTGATGAAGGTCTTGTTGTCCCGGCTCATCGTGACGATGTCGGCGTGCTTGGTCACCGCCCAGTAGCCCGGGTCGTTGGGGTCCGGGGCGACCGCGTCCTCCACCGGGCGCTGCCAGGACACCGGGTCCTCGGCGCGGAGCCGGGCGAACGTCTTCTCCCGCTCCTCGGAGGTCTGGTCCCAGAACGCCTTGGAGGAGACCTCGATCGGCGAGTGCTCGGGCTTGCCCTCCGCGGTGGCCGGGATGAACTCAGCGGTGGTGGTCATGGAGGCCTCTCGGGAGGTTGCAGATGTCAGCCGACCCAGTCTGGCCGAGCTCGAGGGCCGATCACATCTCCCCGACAGTGGGTCCTTGTGCCCCCATCGAGAGACCCGCTCAGAAGCGGTTGGCCGCCAGCCAGCGGTGCAGCTCCGCGCGCCAGAGCGGGGCGGTCCGGCCGAAGGCCACGGCGTGGCCGGTGTCGGCCAGCTCGACCGTGGTGACCTTCGGGCTGGAGCGGAAGGTGGCGGCCTGGGCGCGGGCGTCGCCGGAGAAGAACGCGTCGTCCTGGCCGATCAGGAACAGCACCGGGACGCCGATCGTGGCGTTGCGGGCCGGGTCGGCCCCGATCGCCGTGGGCGCATTGCGCAGTCCCCCGCAGGCGTCGTCGGTGCGCCGCGCGGCGAGCTGGTCGGCGATGCCGGCGTCCATGTTGTGGAAGTGGTCGGCGCGGAACTGTGCCTCGTTCGCCTCCAGCGGGGCGTATCCGTCGGCCGAGCCGTTGCCCGGCAGCCGCATCCCGAGCAGCGACATCTCGTCGGCGCAGCGCACGTTGAACTCGGCGGCCCGCTGCAGCACGACCGGCCCGGAGTTGAGCTCACCGGAGGACAGCACGGCCAGCGCGTCGACGTCGGAGAACCCGGCGGCCTCCTGCTCGACGATGAGGCCACCGGCGGAGTGGCCGAGCAGGGCGATCCGGTCGAACCTCGGCGTGCGGTCGCCCTGGTAGTCGCCGCTGCGCAGCCGGCCGATGATCTGGTGCATGACGTCGGCCTCGGTACCGAAGCAGACGTCGTTGCCGTCGGGCTTGTCGGTGGCGCCGTAGCCCAGGCGGTCCACGGTGACCGAGACGTGCCCCTGGCGGGCCAGCTTGCCCACCACGTCGTAGGAGTCGTCGCCGCCCTCGACCGAGCCGTACCGCCAGAAGAACTCGCCGTAGCCGTTGCCGTGCACGTACAGCGCCCCGCTCACGCCGTCCCGCAGCTCGTCGGCCGGCCCGGTGAGGTGCCCACGCACGGTGACCCGCCGCTCCGCCGGGGAGGTCGCGCACGGCACCCCGGACCGGTTGGCGGTGACCACGTCGAAGGACACGGGGGTGGAGACCACCCGGTCACCGTCCGGGTCGGCGGCCGCCGTCGGAGCGGCCAACCCGGTCACCAGGGCCGCCCCGAGCAGCGGCACCAGCACCGCCGCCGTCCGGAACCGCCGCACACCTCGAAGCCGCATCGTGTCCCCCCGTTGTAGTTCCTGTTGGACACAACGAGATCGAGCACGATCAGTGATGGAGCGATGACGACCGGTTACCCCCGGACCACGACCTCGCCGCTGCCGGGGTGCAGCGCCAGCACCTCCTCGAAGCCCTCCTTGATGCTGCGCCGCAGGATCTCCTCCTCGGTGAAGGAGGCGGGGTCGAAGTTCACCCCCAGGCAGCCCGTGCTGCCGTGGCTGACGAAGGTGATCATCGCGGCGCAGCCGGGCAGCGGGGCGTACCCGTAGATCCGCTCCACCTTGGCGCCGGCCAGGTACACGTCCTCGCGCAGGCCGGGCACGTTGCTGGCCTGCAGGTCGTTGCCCTTGGTCATCGGCCCGGCGATCTGCGCGATGACCGGCCCGGGCAGCCGGGCCAGGGCCGGGGAGAACGTGCCGATGATGTCGCCGGCGATCTCACCCTTGGCCATCAGCACCATCGACCGGATCTCCTCGATCCGGGCCACCGGGTCGGTCACCGCCAGCGGGGCGGCCAGCCGCGCCGAGGAGATCCGGTTGCCGCCCTCCGGGTCGTCCGGCTTGCGCACCGAGATCGGGATGGCGATCGGGATGGCGTCGGGCACCGGGGCGGCCATCGCCTCGTGGTAGCGCCGGTAGCCGCCGAGCAGGGCGGCCAGGAAGGCGTCGTTGATCGACCCGCCGGCCGCTTTCCCGGCCGCCTTGAGGTCGGCCACCGGGATGTCCATGGCCAGGAACCGCCAGGTCAGGCTGCGCTTGGCGAGCAGCGGCGAACCCGACGCATCCGGCGGGGTGAGCACCCGGCGCAGCGACTGCCCGTAGCGCAACGCGCCCTTCGGGTCGCGCACCGCCCCGAGCAACCGGGAGCCGATGCCGCCCAGTGCCCCGGGCACCCCCGCGACGTCCGAGAGCACCTGGTTGACCAGGGTGTCCACCGGGTTGGCGCTGTTCTGCTCGGGCAGCGGCGGGCGGGGCTTGTCCGGGGTCGGCTCGCGCCGCCGCGAGTGCATCTGGCCGAACAGCTGGACCGCGCCCATGCCGTCGGTGGCCGAGTGGTGCATCTTCAGCAGGTACGCCGCCCGGCCGTCCGGCAGCCCCTCGAACAGCACCACCTCCCAGGGCGGGCGGCTGCGGTCGAACGGGGTCATCGCCACCGCCGCCGCGGCCTCCAGCAGCTCGCTCCAGCCGCCGTTCCCGGGCACCGCCATCCGCCGGATGTGGTAGCGCATGTCGAACTCGGGGTCGACCTCCCAGCGCGGCGCCCCGACCCCCAGCGGCGGCTCGACCACCCGCTGGCGGAACCGGGGCACCATCCGCAGCGCCCACTCGTGCGCGGCCATGAACCGGTCCCAGTCCGGGACCACGTCCAGCTCCTCCAGCCCGATGATGGTCGAGCTCAGCGCCCGGTCGGCCTCCGCGCGCCACATGAGCACCTCGAAGGCGCCCATGGTGTCGCTGCCACCCCAGCCCAGGGGCATGTCGGTGGTCTTGGCCGCGTCCTGCTGCTCGGTCATGTCAGGCCCCTCCGCGCTGATCGGAACCGCTGCCGTCCGGCCAGTGCGCGAGCGTGTCCAGGTACATCCCGCGCACCTCCGCGACGTGCTCGCTGATCGTCTTGACCGTCCACTTGCTGGTGTCCACCGGGGGCAGCACCACGGTCTCCACGGTGCCCGAGCGGATGGCCTGCGCCCCGCGCCACTGGACCTCGCCGGCGTTGCGGAACACCACCGGCACGATCGGCGCCTGGGCCTGCATGGCGATGTGGAAGGCGCCCTTCTTGAACTCCCCCAGCGCCGGCGTGGCCGACCGGGTGCCCTCCGGGGACATCGCGATGGAGATGCCCTCGTCGCGCAGCTTGGCCACCGCCGGGGCCAGCGCCGCCTTGGCCTGCGAGAGGTTGCCCCGGTCGATGAACGCCACGTCGGCGAACTGGAACAGCTGGCCGAAGCCGGGCACGTTCTTCGCCTCGGCCTTCATCACCCCGGTGAACTCGCTGCGCACGATCTTGGCGAACAGGAAGGGGTCCAGCTTGCTCTGGTGGTTGATCAGGAACAGGCAGGGCCGGGCCGACCACAGGTTCTCCGCGCCCCGGACCACCTTGACGTCCACCCCGGCCAGCCCCAGGCCGATGTCCGCGCCCAGGGCCATGCACAGGTCGATGGCCTGGCGCTTGGACCGGTTGACCAGCCCGAGGCCCAGCCCGGCGCCGACCCCGGCCGCGACCCCGCCGTAGAACGCGGCGGTGCGCACGACGTCCTTCCAGCCCGGGCCCTGGCCGCGCGGGGTACAGCGCAGCACCGGCCAGCCCCGCTGCGCGGCCTCGGCGGCCAGCCCGCGCCCGGGGGATACCGCGGTCGGGTTGCCCACCGACTCCAGGAACAGCAGGTCCTCGTCGCCGTTGGCGTAGCCGAACGACGCGCGCAGGTCGATGTCGTGCGCCTTGGCCAGCGTGCGCACCGCCCGGGCCTTGCCCAGCCCCCACAGCGGCTCGCCGTCCGCCCGGCCGGTGAGCTTGCCGTCCACCACCTCGAGCCGGGTGTACAGCAGGTGGTCGGCGCGCAGGTCGCGGGCGATCGGCTCCAGCTGGTAGCGGGTGGCCGAGGAGGCCAGCACCACGGTGTGCCCGGCCTGCCGGTGCGCCTCGACGATCTGCCAGATCTCGGTGTGCAGCCCGGCCGCCACCTCGTCGCGGAACAGCTCGGCGCCGAGGCGCTCGATCTCCTCCTCCGGGCGGCCCCGCCAGGACTGCAGGGTCACCTCCAGCATCTGGGCGAACTCCTTCTCGCTGCGCACCCCCATCAGCTGCGCCCAGAGCGTCTCGGCCAGCTCGACCGGGCCGATGTCCCGTTCCCGGAAGCGCTTGTTGTAGAACGCCGAGGCGGAGTAGCCGGAGATGACCGTGCCGTCGTAGTCGAAGAACGCGGCGATCTTCGGGCCGCGCGGGGCGGCGGCGATCCGCTCCAGGTGGTCGGCGAGGCCGGTCATGACACGGCCTCTTCGGTGTAGCGCTTCTTGAGCACGTGCTTCACCAGCTTCCCGGTCTGGCTGCGCGGCAGCTTGTCGACGAAGTCGATGCTGCGCGGGGCCTTGTAGCGCGCGATGCGGGCGCGGACGAAATCGAGTAGTTCGGCGGCCAGCTCCGGGCTGGGCTCGGTGCCCGGGGCCGGCTCGACGACGGCCTTGACCTGCTCCCCCATCTCCGGGTCGGGGATGCCGATGACGGCCACATCCAGCACCTTCGGATGCAGGGTGAGGCAGTCCTCCACCTCTTGCGGGTAGATGTTGACCCCGCCGGAGATGATCATAAACGCCTTGCGGTCGGTGAGGAAGAGATAGCCGTCGGTGTCGAGGTGCCCGATGTCGCCGGTGGTGCTCCACAGCGGGTGGTCGGGGTGCTGCGCCTCCCGGGTCTTCTCCGGGTCGTTGTGGTACTCGAACGGCTGCTCCTCGCGCTCGAAGTAGACCACGCCGTCCTCGCCGACCGGCAGCTCCTCGCCGCTCTCCGCGTCGCAGACGTGGATCACGCCGAGCGCGCCCCGGCCCACCGAGCCCGGCTTCTTCGCCCAGTCGTCGGGGCCGATGATGGTCAGTCCGTTGCCCTCGGTGGAGCCGTAGTACTCGTGCAGCACCGGGCCCCACCAGTCCAGCATCTTCTGCTTGACCTCCACCGGGCACGGCGCGGCGGCGTGGATGGCGATCTTCAGCGTGTCGTGGGTGTAGCGCAGCCTGACGTCGTCCTCCAGCTTGAGCATCCGGACGAACATGGTCGGCACCCACTGGCTGTGCGTGACGCCGTGCTCCTGAATGATCTTCAGGGACTGCTCGGCGTCGAACCGCTTGGTGAGCACCAGGGTGCCGCCCAGGGCGTTGATCATCCCGCCGAAGCGCAGCGGCGCGGCGTGGTAGGTCGGGGCCGGCGAGTAGTAGACGGTGTCCGGGCCGAAGCCGAAGAGCTTGCCGAAGACCGTGGTCATCACGTCCCCGGGCTCGCCGACCTGGCGGTCCGGCAGCACCCCCTTGATGCCCTTGGGCCGGCCGGTGGTGCCCGAGGAGTAGAGCATGTCGGTGCCCCGGGGCTGGTCGGCCGGCACCTCGCCGGACACCCCGGCCAGCGCGTCCTCGTAGGAGCCGTAGCCGGGCACGTCACCACCGAACGCCAGCCGCAGCTCCACCTTCGGCGTCTGCTCGACGATCTGCTCCGCGAGCTCACCGAGCGAGGCGGCCACGACCAGCACCCGGGCGCCGCAGTCGTCGACGATGTAGGCCGTCTCGGCGGCGGACAGGTGGTTGTTCACCGCGGTCACGTACAGCCCGGAGCGCAGCCCGGCCCAGTAGAACTCGTACACCTCGGGGCTGTTGTCGGACAGGATCGCCACGTGGTCGCCCCGACGCAGCCCGGCCTCGGCGAACACCCGGGCCAGCCGGACCGAGTGGTCCTCCAGCTCGGCGTAGGTGAGGCTCCGGCCGGTGTCGGCCATGATGATCGCGGGCTTGTCCGGCTGCGTCGCCACGTGAGTTCCCGGATACACGGTTCTCCCTGTCTGTATCAGCGCAATGCGGTTTCGGGACGATCCTGCCTCGTATCCGCGCCGACCGGGCAGCGGCGAGCGGAAAAGCCGGCGAAATCCGCCGATCGGCGCGACGCACGGAAACAGTCAGAGTTGACTGTATACGGTCGATGCGGCCACACTCAGCATCTCGGGGGTGACATCACATGGAATGGGAGTTCGACGGCCAGGCGTCGAGCACGTTCCCGTTCTACTCGCGCGCCGTCGTCGGGGACCTCTGCCCGGAGCCGGTGACCCCGCTGACCGCGACCGCCGGGGTCGGCGCCGAGCTGGGTCCGGCCTGGTCGCACGTCTACGCCGACCTCGGCCTGATGCGTGATCCGTTCCCGGCGCCGGAGGCCGACCCGGGCGGGCACGCGGTGGCCGTGTTCGGCGCCCAGCTGTACCTGAACACCTCGCTGCTGCGGCTGTTCGGCGCCACCGCCGCCGGGGCCGACCCGCACGCCTGGGTCCGCCAGTACCTGGGCAACGGGCCGGCGGTGCCCCGCCAGCGCACCGAGCCCGACCTGCCCGACACCGCCCCGGAGCAGCTGCGCCACTGGACCGAGCAGGCGCTCGGCCCCGACGCCGGCGGGCCCGACCCGGCCGAGCTGGACCACCTGGTCCGGCGGGTCGGCCAGCTGCGGGCCGGCCGCCCGGATCCGGCCGGGAGCACCGGCCCGGAGCTGGCCGCGCGGATCACCGCCGCCCGGGGCGAGCTGCGCCGGGCCCTGCGGTTGCACGCCCGGGCCGAGCTGGCCACCGCCCTGACCACCGAGCTGCTCACCCGCACCGCGGAGGAGGCCGGGCACCCGACCCGCAGCGGTGACCTGATCGCCGGCCTGGGCGGCGGGTTCCGCGCCGAGCCGATGGCCACGCTGTGGCGGATGAGCCGGCAGGTCCGCGACTCCGACCGGTTGCGGCGGCTGTTCGACCAGGGTGTCCCGCACGCCGCCGGGCAGTTGGCGAACGCGGGCCACAACAACGAGGTCGGTCGGCTGCGCACGGCGCTGGCGCCGCTGCTGGCCGAGCACGGCCACCACGGTCCGGGCGGTTGGGAGATCGGCGGCCAGGTGTGGGCCGGCGAACCCCGGCTGCTGCTCACCCTGCTCAACACGCTGCGGCACTGCCCGGACGACCTGGAACCCGCCGTCCGGGCCGCCCGGCGCGTGGAGGCGGGCGCGGAGGCGGTCGCCGCCGTGCGCGGGTCGCTGGCCGGGGCGCCGGACGCGTCGACCCGGTTCGAGTCCGCGCTGGCCGCCGCGCCGCGCTGGCTGCGGGCCCGGCGGCGGCTGGTCGAGCTGGTGTCGGCGGTGGTGCACGAGCAGCGGCTGGCCGCGCGGGAGCTGGGGCGCCGCCAGGTGGAGGCCGGCCGGCTGGACGGTGTCGACCAGGTGTTCATGCTGCTCGCCGGCGAGCTGGAGGAGTTCGCCCGGCAGCCGGAGCCGCTGGCCGAGGCCCTGCGGATGCGCGCCTACGACTACTACGCGCTGGGCACCTACCGCCCCCCGTTCATCACCCTGGGGCAGCCGCCGCCGGCGGTGCGCTGGCCCCGGCTGGTCGGTACCCCGGGAGCCGCCGGCCCGAACGGCGCGGCGAGCCCGAACGGCGCGGCCGGCTCGAACGGCTCGACCGGTGCCGGCGGGCTGACCCGGCGCGGGATCACCGGTACCGGCGCGGCGCCGGGGGTGGTGACCGGGCCGGCCCGGGTGTCGCGCTCGCCGGGGGCCGCCGCCGGGCTGCGCCCCGGGGAGGTCCTGGTGGTGCCGAGCGCCGGGCTGGAGTGGCTGCCGCTGCTGCCCGGGGCGGCGGCGGTGGTGGTGGACGCGGGCGGGCCGCTGTCCGAGGTGGCGGCGGCCGCCCGCGACCTCGGGCTGCCCTGTGTGGTGGGCTGTGAGGACGCCACGCAGCGGATGGTGGCCGGACAGGAGGTGGTCGTGGACGGCTGGCTGGGCACCGTGCGCCCGGAGCAGACCCGCGCGGACGAGCCGCCCGCCGACGCCTCGCTGCACATGGATGAGGTCACATGAGTGCCGCGGCCCCGAGGCGGACCCGCAGCGAGCGCAGCGCGGACAGCCGCCAGCTGATCCTGGACGCCACGCTGGCCTGCCTGTTCGAGCAGGGCTACGCGCGCACCACCACGCTCACCATCCAGGCCCGGGCCGGGGTGTCCCGGGGCCGGCTGCTGCACCACTTCCCCAGCCGGGACGGTCTGCTGGTGGCCGCCTGCCAGCACCTGGCCACCCACCACCTGGCCGAGATGGAGACCTGGATCGCCTCCTCCATGGACCGGGCCGGACCCACCGCCGACCGGCTGGACCGGGCCACCGACACCCTCTGGTCGACCTTCCGGCAGGCGTACTTCTGGGGCGCGATCGAGCTGTGGACCGCCGCCCGCACCGACGACGCCCTGCGCGCCACCCTGCTGCCCGAGGAGCGGCGGCTGGGCGCGGCCGTCCGGCACGTGATCGATGTGCTGTACGGCCCGGACATCGCCGCCCACCCGCGCTACCCGATGGTCCGGGAGCTGCTGTTCACCAGCATGCGCGGGGTGGCGATGACCTACGCGTTCGACCAGCGCGACCCGGAGCGGGACCCGCACCGGCCGCTGTGGCGGGACACCGCCCGGCTGCTGCTCACCGACGACCCGGGCGCGACGGCGCCCTGACCCCGCGCCCTGACCCAGCGCCCGGTCACGGGCGACCGGGGCGCGTCCGGAGAGCGGTCGGGTCGTCGTCGGCGTCCAGATAGGCGTCGTCCCGCTCCATCGTGCGGAGCAGGTGCCGCATCGCGCCGTCGAGGAACCTCCGATGCTCCGGCCGTAGCGAGGCCAGGAGACCTCGAGCCAGGCTCTCCGCCTCCCGCTCGGCCTCCTCGAGCGCCTCCATACCCCTGTCCGTCACCGACAGCGCCAGCTGCCGACCCGCCGCCGGGGAGCTGCGGGCGACCATGCCCAGCCGCTGCAGCTGGGTCAGCGCACCACCGACCGCCTGCGGGCTGACGTGTACGCCCCGCGCGACCTCGGCGCGACCCGAGCGGGGCCGACGGGCGATCTGCCCGAGTACGAGTGAGTGGCTCGCGGTCAGACCGTCGGGACTGCCCACGCGGTTGACCTCACGTTCCAGGATCCGGCCGAGCTTGATCAGAACGAAGACCATCGACTCGGTCCCCGTCACGGATCCTTCGTCGTTCATCGGCGGCTCCGACGTCGCGGCGGTCACGGGCATCCGGCGAGGGGCCGTCGGCAGCGGAGGCCGCCGAGCCGGCGGCGTCGCGGCCACCGACGCGCGCCGCACGTCGTCGACCCGGCGTATCCGCTCCGACGCGGTGATCGTCATAGGTGCCCCTTTGAACCTCAGACGCCATCGCGGCATCTTGGTCCGGCACCATACAGTCAAGTCTGACTGTTTCTCACCTAGGATTCACCCAAAAGCATGGTCCGGGCCAGCCGGCGCCAGATCGGCAGCCGGGGGTCCGTCGCGGGATCGTCGGACCGCAGGGCGTAGGTGAGCGCCGCGCCGCGCATGCTGGTGAACAGCAGCTCCCACAGCTCGCCGAACCGGTCGTTGCTGCTCAGCGCGGGTCCGTACAGGGTGGCGACGACGTGGCTGATCGCCCGGCCCAGCTGCCGCTCGGTGTCGACCAGCTCACGCCGGATGTCGGGATCCGTCCGCGCGGCGATCCACAACTCCATGGCCGCCCAGAAGTACGGCTGCCGGAACGTCGTCCACAGCAGGTCCGTCGCCTGGTCGCAGCGTTCCCGCCGGTCCTTCAACGGCAGATCGGAGCCGATCGCCCAGGCCTCCATCTCGCCGATCCGGGTCTTGGCGAGGTGCTGGGCGGCGGCGACGAGCAGCGCGGCCCGGGACGGGAAGTGGTGCAGCAGGCGGCCCCGGGACACCCCGGCCCGGGTCTGCACGCCGACCGTGGTGGTCCGCTCGTACCCGTCGACCACGAGACACTCGACGGCGGCGTCGAGGATCAACGCGCGGGTAGCACTCCCCCGCCCGTTCACCGTCCGCCTCGGTTCCGTCACCGGGCAACCCTATCGACCGGGCCGGGACCGCGGCGTCGCCTCGGCACCGCCCGGTCCCCGCGATCCTCGAGGACTTCAACCAGTCAGTTCTGACTGTTATGCTCACCCGATCTCGACGCGAGGAGCGCTTGCATGGCCGAGGTCGCCCGCACCCAGGAGCAGATGAGCCACGACGTGTGGCTGCCGGCGGAGATCATCGAGCTGCGCGCGAAGGCCCGGGCGGCGGTGGAGAAGCGGTTGGTGCCGCACGCCCGGGAGATCGGGTCCCGGGAGGAGACGCCGGACAGCTTCCCGTGGGAGGCCTTCCGGGGGCTGGCCGACGAGGGGCTGTTCGCGGTGCCGTTCGGCAGCGAGTACGGCGCCGGCCTGGAGCATCCGATGCTGGGCACCTGCACGGTCACCGAGGAGATCGCCTACCACTCCTCGTCGATGGCCGGGGTGTACGACGGCCAGTGCATCCTGGTGCCGCAGACCCTGACGTTCGCCTCCGACGAGCTGCGGGCCCGGCTGATCCCGGAGCTGGTCAGCGGGCGGACCGCGTTCTCCTTCGCCACCACCGAGCCGGAGACCAGCTCGGACCTGACCGCCGAGCGGATGCGGACCTACGCGGAGCCGGCCCCGGACGGCGGGTACCTGCTCAACGGGCGCAAGCGGTGGATCACCAACAGCGTGGTGGCCGGCTGGGTGTCGGTACTGGTCCGGGCGGGCGCCGACGGCTCCCGGGCGGCGATGTTCCTGGTCGACCTGTCCTCCCCCGGGGTCCGGATCGGCACCCCCGACCTGAAGATGGGCCACCGCGGCCAGATCACCGCCGACATCGTGTTCACCGACGTGCACGTGCCGGCGGCCAACCTGCTCGGCGACTGGGGCAACGGATTGGCCGTCGCCCTGTCCGCGCTGGTCCGGGGCCGGATCGGGATCGGCGCCGCCGGCGTCGGCGTGGCCCAGGCCGCGCTCGACCTGGCCGTGCACCGGCTGCGCACCCGGCAGGTGTTCGGCGGTCCGCTCGGGGCGATGCAGCACTGGCAGTTCACCATGGCCCAGCGGGCCACCGAGATCGAGTGCGCCCGGAGCCTCTACCAGAAGGCGGCCACCCTGCTCGACCGCGGCGACCGCACCGCCGAGCCGGAGGCGGCCATGGCCAAGGCCTACGCCACGAAGCTGGCCAACGACCTGGTCCGCGAGGCCATCCAGATCCACGGCGCCCTCGGTTTCGCCCGCCAGGTCGGGGAGAGCGGCGAATCCGTCCGGCTGGAGGAGATGTACCGGGACGCCAAGATCCTGGAGATCTTCGAAGGGGCCAACGAGCTGCAGCAGTGGATCGTGGCCCGGCGGCTGATCGGCCGCGACATCACCGGCTGACCAGCGTGTTCTACGGGTCCGTTCGACTCAGTTGCGGGCCATGGGCGGCCACGGCGTCGTCCACGGTCGCGTAGTGCTGGATGACCTGGTCCACGCCGATCAGGGCGGCGGTCCGGGCGAACTGCCGCGTCGGCGCGGCGATGGCCAATCCACCGTCATCGGGGCCGTGCGCGTGCGCGCGGAGCAGGGCAGTGAAGCCGCTCGACGCGCAGAAGGTCGTGTGACTCATATCGACGATCACGGTGGCCGCCCCGTCCGCGAACAGGTCCAGGAGCGTGCGGCCGAGGTCGTCGGCATTCGTCATGTCGATCTCTTCGGGGAACCGCACGATCGCGCAGGTTCCGACGCGTCGTACAGGTGGTTCTTCGGGCACGGACGGGTCCTCTCCACACATGTGGGTGCTCACCTGGTCAGACACCGTGTCCCCGGCAAAGCTCACGGAAGCGGCTCGGTGATCCGCGGCACGTGGGCCGCCGGCTGACCCCGGGTCAGTTCGGGGAGTCGGCACGGAGCCAGGCGGACACCGCCTGGGTCCGGCTGGCCGCGTCGACCTTTCGCAGGATCTTCGATACGTGGGTCTTCACCGTGCCCTCGGAGATGCTCAGCCGCCGGGCGATGCGGTAGTTGGTCTCGCCGGCCGCCATCAGCCGCATCACTTCGAGCTCCCGGTCGGTCAACCCGGCCCGGGCCCCGGTCGTCCGGGTGGGCGCGGCCGGTTCCGGATCGGCGGTGGGCATGGCCCAGGACGGTGCGGCGGCGGCCCGCCGGAGCGCGTCCAACTGCTCGCGCAGCAGCAGCCGGGCCAGGTGCGCGGCCAGGTTCTCCGCCGCCACGGCCAGCGTGTGGCAGGCGTCGCGGTGGACCGGGCGGCGTTGCAGGTAGCAGTCGGCGTGCACCATCCCGACCACCGTCCGGTCGATGACGATCGGTGCCACCCCGTAGTTCTCCGACCGGGACACCGCGGCGATCGGCCGGCACACCCGGGGATGGGTCTGCACGTCGTCGACGACCAGGATCCGGGCCGCGTCCACCACATCGGTCTCGACCACCGAGTCCAGGGTGGTGATCTCCTCGCGGCCGGCCCGGACGATCGCCGCCGCCCACTGCGGATCGCGCCGCACGAACATCGACTCGGGCAACCAGACCCCGTCGTCCACCCGGGAGATGAGCACCCGGTCGAACCCGATGCGGGCGATCACCTCGGGCGCCTGCTCGACCAGGGCCCGGGCCGAACCGGCGGTGCGGAACTCGGCGAGCGCCTCCAGGAGGCCGTCGGCGCGGCCCGTGGCTGAGCGGGGCGACGGTGCGGGCTCTGCGTCCATGGGTCCGTCCCACCTGCTGGTTCGGCCGGTTCCCGCATCCTGCCGTACCCGGGCGACGTAGGCGAAACGAGTACCCGGGCCGTCAGCCGCCGCGCGTCCGGCGGGCTCCGGGGGTGAAGCCGACCGGCATCGAGACCACGCTCTGCAGCCAGTTCCCGGTCAGCCGGCGGATCGGCGCGGTCAGCTCGATGTCCGGCATCCGGGTCAGGATCTCGGTGAACGCGACCTGCAGCTCCAGCCGGGCCAGTGGCGCGCCCAGGCAGTGATGACGCCCGCCGGCGCCGAACGCCTGGTGCGGGCACCGCACCCGGCGCACGTCGAACGCCTCGGGCGAGTCGAAGGCCGCGGGATCGCGGTTGGCCGCCGCGTGCCACATGACCACCCCGTCGCCGGCCCGCACCGGTTGCCCGCCGATCTCGGTGTCGACCACCGCCGTGCGCCGCATGTACTGCACCACCGACGTCCAGCGGTTGATCTCCTCCAGCGCCGTGGGCAGCAACCCGGGCAGGTCGGCCAGCAGCGCCGCCCGCTGGTCGGGGTGCTCGGTGAGCGCCTGGACCCCGAGGGCGAGGGTGGCCCGGGTGGTGTCCACCCCGGCCGCGAAGAGCTGGATGAACAGCCCGGCCCGCTGGTCGGCGGCCAGCCGCTGCCCGTCCACCTCGGCGTTGCCGATCACCGTGATCAGGTCGTCCGCCGGATACCGGCGCCGGTGGGCGTCGAGCTCGGTGAGGTACTCCGCCGCCTCGGCGATCGCCCGCTCGGCCGGCAGCTCGGCCTGCAGCGCGACGTCCCCGCCGGCCACGATGCTGTCCGTCCAGCGGAACAGCCGCGCCCGGTCCTCCTCCGGCACCCCGAGCAGGTCGGCGACCATCTGCATGGGCAGCGGGCCGGCGATGTCGGCCACGAAGTCACACTCGCCCCGCTCGATCACCTCGTCGATCAACCGGCCGACCCGTTCGCGCATCACCGGTTCCAACGCCTGCACCCGGGCCCTGGTGAACACCGACGTCACGACCTTGCGCTGGTTCGTGTGCTCCGGGTGGTCCTTGCCGATCATCATCGCGCGGATGGCGTCCAGCCCACCGACCGCGTCACCGGGGAAGGTGACCCCGGCCGCCCAGGACGAGAAGACCTCCGGGTGGCGGGACACCTGGACGATGTCCCGGGCGCGGGTCAGGCTCCAGTAGCCGGGCCCCTCGAAGTCGGGCCATCCGGCGGGCGCGCTGCTCCAGCAGACCGGGGCCCGCTCGCGCATCTCCCGGAACAGCTCGTAGGGCGGCCCGTCGACGAACAGCGACATGTCCGAGAAGTCGATGTCCCGGAACGGGTGGGCGAGGGTGGTGGGCACCGGTGGCCTCCAGCCGGGTCTCCTGGTGCCGGTCAGGATGGGTCCGGCGGAGGCCTCCGGGGTATCCGTCGTTCGGCGTCCGCGGATGGACGGATGTACGGGTGCCGGTGGATCCGCGATCGTGGGCGCGGTCGTCCCCGGGAGGAGTGTCCGCATGAAGATCGCCACCGAGGTGCCGTGGCAGGACCGGCGGTTCACCGTCCCGGTCGAGCGGATCCGGCGCTGCGAGCGGTTCGGGTTCGACGCGGTGTTCACCGCCGAGGGCGTCGGCAACGACGCGCTCACCCCGCTGGGCTACCTGGCCGCGGTCACCGAGCGGATGAGCCTCGGCACGCACATCGCCACGCTCACCGCGCGCCCGCCGACCGTGCTCGCCCAGGCCCTGCAGACGATCGACGCCATGGCCGGCGGCGGCCGGGTGATCGCCGGGGTCGGCGGCGGGTTCCCCAGCTCCTGCGAGGGCTGGCACGGCCGGCCGTGGGGTAAGCCGGTGCGCCGGATGCGCGACTACGTCGACGTGCTGCGCCAGGTGTTCCGCACCGCCGGGTCCTACGACGCCGGGGGCGACCCGATCGAGACCACCGAGCTGTTCGCCGAGACCACCCGGGCCCGGCTCGGCGCGGGGGTGGTGCGGCACAGCCCGGAGATCAGCATCCCGTACGCCGGGGACGGCGCGCTCGGGGTGCGGCCGTGGGTGAGCGCGCTGGAGCGCGGCCCGGAACCGCCGATCGTGCTGGCCGCCGTCGGACCACAGATGATCACGTTGACCGCCGAGATCGCCGACGGCTGGTTCCCGTGGGGGTTCGCGCCGGGGATGATGCCCGCGTACGAGCCGTGGCTGAAGGCCGGGTTCGAACGCGGTGGCCGGCGGCCCGAGGACTTCGACATCTGGGCCATCGTCGACCTGGTGGTCAGCGACGACGTGCGGGCCGGGCTGGACCGGTTCCGGCCCTACGTCGTGGAGTGGGCCGAGCCGATGCGGTTCCAGACCGAGACGCTGGGCTTCCCGGGCCTGACCGACCGGCTGATCGAGCTGACCACCGCCGGCCGCTACGACGAGGCGCTGGCCGCCGTGCCCGACGAGCTGGTCGACACGCTGTACCTGGTCGGCTCGCACCGGCGGATCGCCCAGCGGCTGACACCGTGGTTCGAGTCCGGGGCGACCGGGCTGGTCTTCCGCTACGGCCCGCAGGTGCAGGTGGGCCGGCACACCGACCTGGTCGAGGATCTCGACGTGTGGGAGACCATCGGCCGGGCGGCGGGCCGGTTGTAGGCCGGTCTCATCCCGGCGGCAGCGGGAGGTGGAGCGCGCTGTCGACCAGGTGCACGAGCATGTGGTCGACGTCGGCGGGTCGGGTCGGATCGAACTTCATCAGCGCGACGATGTGCGAGGCGCCGTTGAAGATGCGGGCGGCGGCGTCGACGTCGATGTCCGGATCCACCGAACCCGCGCGGACCCCGTCGCTGATCTTCTCCCGGATTCGGGCCAGCGTGCGCCGCTGGAAGTCCAGCCAACCCGGCCACGTCTGGTCGCGCACCGCCGTGCTCCAGTCCAGCCACACGAGCACGTGGTCGGGATGGCTGTCGATCGAGCCGGCGAAGGCGCGGGCCAACGCGAGCAACGCCGCACGCGCATCGGATCGGGAGTCGAGCACCTCGCGGATCATCGCCGAGAAGTAGCCGTCGACGACGTCGAGCACATCGCGCACGAGCGCCTCCCGGTTGGGGAAGTGCACGAACACCGTGGCGACCGAGACGCCGGCGTCCTCGGCGATGGCGGCGTGCGTGGCCCGGCCGATCCCGTCCCGGGCGAACACGCCGATGGCGCACTCGACCAGCTGCGCCCGCCGGTCGGCGGTCCGCATCCACTGGCGCTTGACCACTCCAGCCTCTCGATCTCCGGTCGCGCCCTTGACCTGGGCTCCGGACGAGCCTAATTTCCCGAAAGTGAGAGATCTATCAAAACTTTGAGCGGTGTGCCGAGCGGGAGGAAGCGTCATGACAGAGCTGTCAACCGACCAGCTGTCGAGTGACCTGCCCACCGACCCCTGGAAAGGGGTCAACCCGCTCGACCCGGCGTGGCGGGACGACCCCTACCCCGCGATGAAGGCGGTCCGCGAGGCCGACCCGGTGAACTACGTGCCCGGCGCGGACCTGTGGCGGCTGTTCCGCTACGACGACATCGTCCGGCTCTACCGCGACGTCCCGGCCGGAAACGTCGGCGAGCACGGGGACAACCCGGGCCGGGAGAAGGACTCCCGGCGCGGCGGGTTCATCGACTTCATGCTGGAGAAGGAGGGCGACGAGCACCGCCGGCTGCGGCGGTTGGTGGTCAGCGCGTTCACCACCAAGCGGGTCGCGGGCATGCGCGCGGAGATCCAGCGGACCGTCGACGAGTTCCTCGAACCACACTGGGCGAACGGTCGTATGGACTGGATGCGGGAGCTCGGCGGTCTGCTGCCCGGCGAGGTGACCTGCCGGATGATGGGCGTCCCGGCCGGCGACCGGGACCGGTTCAACGACTGGACCGCCGCGCGGACGAACGCCTTCTTCGTCGACCTGCTGCCGCCCGAGGTGCTGGCGAAAGCCAACGCCGCCGCCGAGGAGATGGCCGACTACTTCGAGGCGCTGGTCGAGCGGCGCCGCGCGGACCCGGGCGATGACCTGCTGTCCGCGCTGATCCGGGTGGAGGAGCAGGGCGACCGGCTCACCCTGCACGAGCTGATCGTCCAGGTCATCGGCCTGATGGTGGCCGGCTACGAGACGACGATCGGGCTGCTGGGCAACGGGATGCGGCTGCTGATCGAGAACCCCGATGCGGTCGACGCGCTGCGCGCGGATCCCGAGAAGTGGCCGCTCGCGGTGCAGGAGTGCCTGCGGATGGGGCCGCCGATCCTGTTCAACTGGCGGATCCTGAACGAGGACTGCGAGTTCGGCGGCCGGACGATCCCGGCCGGGGCGCAGGTGTGGGCGATGATGGCCTCGGGCAACCGCGACCCCGAGCGCTTCGCCGAGCCCGACCGGTTCGACGTCTCCCGGACCGACACCAACCACCTCGCGTTCGGCGGCGGCCGGCACCTGTGCCTGGGGCAGCAGCTCGCCCGGCTGGAGGCCGAGATCGCCTTCCGGACGTTCTTCGACCGGGCCCGCGACGTGCGGATGGACCACCCCGATCAGGTCGAGTGGTCGGCGTCGTTCTTCCGGGTCCCGGCCAGCCTGCCGATCAGCTTCGAGCCGATCCCGTGAGCGTGCGGTTCGGGCTGTACTACGACTTCCGCAACCCGCCCGATCGACGCCAGGACCCGGCCCGGCTCTACGCCGGGATCCTCGACCAGATCGCCCGGGCCGAGGAGCTCGGCTGGGACGACGTGTGGATCTCCGAGCACCACTTCTGCGATGACGACTACCTGCCGTCGGTGTTCCCGGTGGCCGCCGCGATCGCCGCACGCACCCGGCGGATCAGGATCGGCACCGCGATCCTGGTCCTGCCGTTCCACGATCCGCTGCGGGTCGCCGAGGATGCCGCCGTGGTCGACATCCTGTCCGGCGGCCGGCTGGAGCTCGGCGTCGGCGCCGGGTACCGGATCGAGGAGTTCGCCGGGTTCGGCATCGACCCCAGGGAGCGGGGGGCCCGGCTCGACGAGGCGCTCCCGCTGCTGCGCCGGCTGTTCGCCGGGGAGACGGTCACCCACGAGGGCCGGTTCTACCGGTACCGGGAGGCCGCGCTGCGACCGCTGCCGGTGCAGGGGGCGGGGCTGCCGCTGTGGGCCGGGGGGACGACGCTGCCGGCGATCAGGCGGGCCGCCCGGCATTGCGACGGCTACCTCGGGCTGGGCCCGATCGCCTCGATGCTGCCGGCCTACCGGGACGAGCTGCGCAAGGCCGGGAAGGCGCCCGACGGGGCGGAGGTCGCGTCGGCGCTGATGTGGCTGCTGGTCTCCGAGGACCCCGACAAGCGGTGGCGTGAGGCCGAGGCGTCGCTGTCCGACCAGATCACCCGGTACGCGAAGTGGACCAGCGACGCCGGGCTGGACTTCTTCCAGCCGGCCGCTGACCGCGCGGCCCTGGAGCGGCAGGGCTGCCTGATCGTGACCCCCGAGCAGGCCTGCGAGATCCTCCGGGCCTTCGTGGCGGAGAACGAGCTGACCCGGTTCTACAGCTGGACGCTGCCCCCGGGACTTCCGCCGGAGTGGAGCGACGAGCACATCGAGCTGTTCGCCTCCGAGGTCGCCCCGAACTTCCGGTAGCTCGTCTCGGGTTGGATGCGACGATCACGACAACAGGCCCGACACGGGAGCTGCGCCATGCCGACGACGAAGCTGGACACCGACTACCTGGTCATCGGGGCGGGGGCCATGAGCCTGGCGTTCGCCGACGTGATCCTGGCCGAGGACCCCGATGCGCAGCTGGTGATCGTGGACCGGCGGGCGAGCCCGGGCGGTCACTGGAACGACGCCTACCCCTTCGTCAGGTTGCACCAGCCCTCGGCCTACTACGGCCTCAACTCCGCTCGCCTGGGGCCGGGTGGCGGTGATCGTGCCTCCGGCCCGGAGGTCGTGGCCTACTACGCCCGCGCGATGGAGCGGTTCACGGCCACCGGCCGGGTGCGGTTCCTGCCGATGAGCGAGTACCGGGGCGACGGACGCGTGGCCTCCGTTCTCGACGACGGCGCGGTCACCGAGATCACCGCGCGGCGCCGGATCGTGGACGGCAGCTACATGGCGGTGGAGGTCCCCAGCCGGCGCCCACCGGCGTTCCCGGTCGACCCCGGCGTCCAGCTGATCCCACCCAACGGGCTGCCGAGGGTCACCGGCGCCGCGGCCCGCTACGTGGTCATCGGGGCCGGCAAGACGGCCCTCGACGCGCTGGTGTTCCTGGTCGACCACGGCGTCACCCCGGACCGGATCCGCTGGGTCGTCCCGGGGGACGCCTGGCTGATCAACCGCGATCACATGCAGCCCCGCGTCGTGCTGGACACCTTCACCGCCATGCACGCCGACATCGCCGCCGGCACGGACATCGACGACGTGTTTCTCCGCCTGGAACGCCGGGGGATCCTCTTCCGCACCGACCCCGGCACCCTGCCCTCGAAGTGGCGATGCGCCGTGGTCGACCGGCGGGAACTGGCGGCGCTCCGGACGATCGACGACGTGGTGCGGCTGGGCCGGGTCACCCGGATCGGCACCCGCCGGCTCGAGCTCGAGCGGGGGACGCTGGACGTCGACGAGGGCACCTTGTTCGTCGACTGCACCGCCAACGGGCTGGCCCGGCACGAGCCGCGACCGGTGTTCGCCGACGGCCGGGTCACCCTGCAGTCGGTCGTCATGTGCCAGCAGTCCCTCGGCGCGGCGCTGATCGGCCGCCTGGAGCTGCTGGACATGACCGACCGGAAGCGCAACGAGCTCTGCGCCGCCAACCCGCACCCGGAGCGCAAGGAGGATCTCCTCCCGGCGGTGATCGGCAGCACCCAGAACCTGATGCGGATCACCCCGCACCTGCCGCTGTGGCTACGCCGCAGCCGGGTCAACATCGCCCACCACGCGCCGCTGCACCGCTACCTGCTCAACCTCGGCAAGCTGGCCGTCCAGCATCCGAAGGCCGCGGCTTCGATGAACCGGCTGCTCGCCGCGTCGGGGACGACGAGCGGCTGAGCCGCTGTTCCCGTCGTCCGCAACACAGTTGTGGCGGTGGACGTTCGGCCCGTTCGGGGGTGTGCTTAGGCTGCCGAGTCCGCTCGGGACGACACCACCCCCCGGGTCGTCTCGAGCGGGCGCTCCGCGGCCCGGGTGAGGGCGACGCCGGCTCTCCCATCTGCCGCCGCTCTTGCCCGGGCTGCGCGCGTGCCGAGCCACCCGAGCCGCCGCCCGAGATCCGCGCTCACCTGGATAGCATGATCGCAGACCGGCCAGGACGGCCCGGACCGCTCGAACGTGATTGGTGGCGCATCGTGTCAGTACCGGCTCGCCCGCTGCGGACGTTGCTGTCCGTGCTCATGATCGCGGCCGTCGCCTCGGCGTGCGGCGGCTCGACCGGCGGCTCCGGCTCCACCGGCGCGGCACCGGCCGGCCCTCCCCCGGCGATGCAGGCCTCGCCGCTCACCGGGCCGCTGACCGTGCTGGCCACCGACCCGCTCAGCGCGGCGTTCCAGGACGCGAAGGGCAAGCTGGCGAGCACCAACCCGGGGTTGTCGCTGACCATCCAGTTCGGCGCCGGTCCGGCCCTGGTCGAGCAGCTGCGGCAGGGCGAGGTCGACGTGATCGCCGCCGACGCCGCGACCATGCGGTCGGCGGTCGGTTCCGGTCTGATCGAGGCGCCGACGGTGATCGCCCGCAAGGCCGAGGGCGGCGCCACGGTCATCTACTCGGCCGCGGCGGTGACGAAGTCCCGCAACCAGGCCGCTGCCCAGGCGTTCGTCGGCTACCTGGCCACCGGGCGCGGGCAGCGAATCCTGCAGACCCACGGGTTCACCGCGCCCTGAGCCGCGCCCTGGCCCGGCCGGGCGCGGCCGGTCAGCCGGCGTTGACCAGCGCCGGCTGCGCCCGGTACATGTCGGGGAAGACCACCTGCAGGTCCTGCAGCTTGGGCAGGTCGAAGGCCACGATGTAGGGCTGGGACGGGTTCCGCGTCAGGTAGTCCTGGTGGTAGGGCTCGGCCGGGAAGAACTGGCCGCTCTCCATCCTGGTGACGATCTTGGTGTGGAAGGTCTTGGCCTGGTCGAGCTGGGCGATGTAGGCCTCGGCGATCCGCTGCTGGTCCGGGTTCTGCGCGAAGATCGCCGAGCGGTACTGCGGGCCCCGGTCCGGGCCCTGGGCGTCGAGCTGGGTGGGGTCGTGCACCACCGCGAAGAAGATCCGCAGCAGCTGCCCGTAGCTGACCTGGGCCGGGTCATAGGTGATCTTGACGGCCTCGGCATGCCCGGTCGTACCGGTGCCGACCTCCTCGTAGATCGCGGTGTCCGGCTGCCCGCCGGCGTACCCCGACACCGCCTGGGTGACGCCCTTGACGTGCTGGAACACCCCCTGGACACCCCAGAAGCAGCCGCCGGCGAACACCGCGGTCTCGGTCCCACCCGGCTGGGCGGGCGCATCCACCGAGGGCGCCGGAACCGCCCGGGCCTGGTCCGCCGTGCTCGGCCCGCTCGGCCGCCCGTGCAGCACCGCCGCCACCAGGCCCACCACGCCGAGCGCGATCACCAGCAGGATCCAGCGACCTCGGGGGCGTCGCTTCGCCGAGGAATCGTTCATGGGTTCGTGTCCTTCCCTCTCGGTCACGCGGCGCGGAAGACCATGGCGACGCCGTTCATGCAGTAGCGCAGCCCGGTCGGTTTGGGCCCGTCCGGGAAGACGTGCCCGAGGTGGCCGCCGCAGCGCCGGCACAGCACCTCGGTGCGGACCATGCCGAAGCCGGCGTCGGTCTGCTCCCGCACGGCGTCCGGCAGCGGCTGCCAGAAGCTGGGCCAGCCGGTGCCGCTGTCGAACTTGGTGTCCGACGAGTACAGGTCCAGCGCGCACCCGGCGCAGCCGAACACGCCGCGCCGCTTCTCCTCGTCCAGCGGGCTGCTGTACGGCCGCTCGGTGCCGGCCTCGCGGAGCACCTGGTACTGCTCGGGCGACAGCCGGCGGCGCCACTCGTCGTCGCTGAACTCCACCTCGAAGGTCCCCGGCGGCGCCGCCGCGGCCCGGGGACTCCCGGCGCACCCGGCCAGTACCCCCACCGAAGCGAGAGCCGCCCCGCCGAGCAGCAGCCCCCGCCGGGTGACCGGACGTCTATCGCGTGTCATGTGCACCACCGTAAATCGATCGGGCCCGACTGAACCGCGGTTGTCCGGTTCCGTCAGCGGCCGGTAAGGGATGGGCCGGGAACATCACCCGAAATTGTTCCGTTAGCCCTGGCCAGACCCTAGCCTGGTTGCCCGTTCGACAATCGGCCGAACCGGCCGCGGCCGTCGCGTGATCGTCGATCTGGGGGGCCGACGGAGCCGGCGCAGGCCGCGCGCCGGCGGTACCGGCCTGCTCTCTGACTCCCTGGTCGATCTCGCCGAGCGCGCCGGACACGACCTGCCTGGTGGGCAGTTCGACCTCCGAGTGGCCACTCACCTGCGCGAGCACCTGCTCTACATGCGCCTGAACGGCCGGTCCTGGCGCGCGATGTACTGCCGACGCCGCGGGGTGGTCCTGCTGGCCGAATGCCTCGGCGACGACCCGGCGACCGCGACCTACGAGCGGCTGCTCGCCTGGCAGCTGCACCGTCTGCAGTCGGTGTCGCTGACGACCGTCTCCTGGGACACCGGCATCATCCGGCCCTACTACCGCTGGCTGCACGAGCACGGCCTGCGCCCGGACAACCCGGCCGCCCGGCTGCCCAAGGCCCCCGTGCCCCGGGGCGTGCCGCGCCCGATGCCCGAGGACCGCGTCGCGCTGGCGATCGCCAACGCCCCGCGCCGGGTGCTGCCCTGGCTGCTGCTGGCCGGCTGGTCCGGCCTGCGCGCCAAGGAGATCGCCGCGCTCGAGGTCACCGACTTCACCGTCGATGAGACCGGCGCGGTCTGGGTGCGCGTGGTCGGCAAGGGCAGCCATGTCCGAGTGGCCCCGGTCCCGGCGTGGGCCTGGGACTGGATCGGCCCGCTGCTGCCGGCGTCCGGGCCGTGCTGGGCCCGCGAACGCGGCACGGGCCCGGTCACCCCGCGCATCGTGTCCGGCGCGTCGAACGACTACCTGCACAAGCTCGGCATCCCGGACACCCTGCACTCGCTGCGCCACCGCGCCGGCACCCTGACCTACCGCGCCACCCGGGACATCCGACTGACCCAGGAGCTGCTCGGGCACGCCACCGCGCGCACCACCGAGCTCTACACCCGCGTCGAGCCCGGCGACATCGCCGCCGCCGTGGGCGCGCTGCCGCCCCCGCCGACCACCCCGCGCGCCGCGCGCCACCTGCACGCCGTGCCCGACACCACCGCCGGAGGAACCGCATGACGACCGCACGCGCCACCAACCCGCCGCCCGGGTCCGGCAACCCGACCCAGGACTGGGACGCCAACCTGACGAGCGCGCGCAACCACCTGCGCCGCTCCCCGCACACCCGCGCCTGGAGCGACGAGGAGATCGACCGCGCCGCCGCCGAGGCCGTGCGCCGGCGCAGGGATCGGGCGGGCCGGTGAGCACCTCGCGGCAGTGCGCCGACCCCCGCGAGCTCGGCTTCCGGGTGTCGGCGACGGAGATGGTCCAGGTGCAGTCCGAGGCGATCCTGCGGCTGGCCGGCGCCCAGTGCGCCGGCCGGGCGCCGGACCCGATGGACGTGCTCACCGTGCTGGCCGCCGGCCACGCCGCCGCCGAGGCCGTGACCGCGTCGCGCTGGTGCTACGTCCGCGACGGGCTGCGCCTGGGCTTGAGCGTCGCCCAGCTGGCCCGCGCGCTGGACCTCACCGAGACCGAGCTGGCCGCCGGCTACCGGAGCTGGGTCGCCGGACAGCGCCGGCTGCGCGACGCCGAGGGCCGCTGGGGGATGACCGAGAGCGAGGCCGAGGAGTCCCTCGAGCTGCTCGGCCCGCACCGCGAGTTACGCGCGTGCGGCACCGACGACAACGTGACGCCGCTGCGCCGGCGCTGAGGCCGGTCACGTCGTGTATGGCCGGCCGCGCGACCGCGCGACCGGAGGAGATCCGAAGTACCGGCCCGCCCGGGCCGGGAAGCACACGGAGGCAAGTAGATGGCGCGAGTGCATGTGGTGGCCAACCAGAAGGGCGGGGTCGG
>JAESFN010000617.1_pt1 | contig 27578 bp, 26 predicted proteins | sample 9269411 | NCBI WGS metagenome assembly JAESFN01 (sample SAMN14505399, study PRJNA617100) | algae metagenome | isolation source: Iphinoe sp. HA4291-MV1 and co-occurring heterotrophs from trail next to... | place: USA: Maunawili Falls, Hawaii | collected 2009-07-25
TCACCTATAACGAGCTGCTCGACAAGTTCCGCACCTCGCTGCTCGGCAACTCGGCTCCGGCCGTCATCCGCCTGCAGATCCTGGGTGGCGTCGAATTCGCCGCCAAGGGCTACCTGCAGCCGATCACCCCGGAATTCGCCGGCTACACCGCCGCAGATTTCTGGCCGGGCGCGCTGAAGTCGGTGACCTACGAGGGCCAGACCTACGGCCTGCCGACCAACAACGAGACCATGGCGCTGATCTGGAACGCCAAGGTGTTCAAGGACGCCGGGCTCGACCCCGAGAATCCGCCGGCCACCTGGGACGACGTCGTTTCCTACTCCAAGACCATCCACGAAAAGCTGGGCATCCCGGGTTACGGCCTCGTTGCCAAGCAGAACGCCGGCAACACGCCGTTCCGCTTCATGCCGCTGATGTGGGCCATGGGCGGCGGTGCCCTCGACGAAGCTTCGGCCGAGCCGGGCTACAAGACCGTCGAGATCAACAATGCCGGCTCGAAGGCCGCGCTGCAGGCCGCCTACCAGATGTATGCGGTCGACAAGTCGGTCCCGACTTCGGCGCTGACCAACACGCAGGGTGAAAACCAGGCGCCGTTCATCGCCGGCAAGCTCGGCATGATGATCGCCCACCCGGCCGAATACGCCAAGATGAACGACCTCGCCTCCAAGGCGACCGGGTCGGACAAGGCAGTTGCCGACGAAGTGGTCGCCAACATGCGTTACGGCCTGATCCCGACCGGTCCCGACGGCAAGCGCGCCGTGGTGTTCGGCGGCTCCAACATCCACGTCGTGAAGCCCGAGTTCGTGCAGGGCGGCAAGGTGGACGAGCAGGCCGTCAAGGCACTGATCTGCTTCTGGGACAGCCCGGAGTGGTCGACCAAGCTGGCCTGGGTCGGCTCGAACCCCGGTAACATCAATGGCTTCCTGACCGACGCCATGAAGGAACGCCTCGACACCATCAAGTTCCTCGATGTCACCACCTCGATGCTGCCCAACGGTATCCCGTTCCCGGTGATCCCGCAGGCTCCGGAAATCATGAACATCATCGTTCCGGACATGCTGCAGAACGCCCTGACCGGCGCCATGACGGTCGACCAGGCGGCTGATGACGCGGCCACCAAGGTGCAGGCCATCGTCGACGGCGGCGGCGGCATCTGATCGCCTGCTGAAACACTCCCGGACCGGCGGCGCGTGCCGCCGGTCTGTCACTTTCACAACCAGGGTTATGCGCTGTGAGCACTGTTCCGGGACAAGCCATCTTTCGCGACGTACCCGAGCCGAAGCGCGTCGGCCTGAGCCAGAAGGTGTGGAACAGCCGTTTCGACTATCTCTATGTGGCGCCCGCCATCCTCGTGATGCTGATCGTCATCGGCTACCCGATCTACTACACGATCGAGCTGAGCTTCTTTAATACCCCGGCGAGCCTGGCGCTGAGCGCCAAGCAGTTCAACGGCCTCGACAATTACATCACCATCCTCACCAGCCCGGTGTTCTGGAAAGTCACCTGGCAGACGGTGCTGTGGACGGTGCTCTCCACCTTCTTTGCCTTCATGATCGGCCTCGGCGCCGCGCTGGCGCTGCATCGCGAGTTCGTCGGCCGCGGCTTCCTCAGGGCGCTGCTGCTCATCCCGTGGGTGGTGAGCGCGGTCGCGGCCTCCTATGTGTGGAAGTGGCTCTATCACTCCGATTTCGGCGCCATCAGCGCCATGCTGACCGGGGTCGGCCTGATCGACAAGCCGATCAACTTCGTCGACAACACCAACACCTCGCTCTACGCGCTGATCGTCGTGAACGTGTGGAAGGAATTCTCCTTCGCCATGATCATGCTGATGGCGGGCCTGCAGACCGTGCCCGACACGCTGCTGCGCGCCGCGCAGGTCGATGGTGCGAGCCCCTGGCAGCGCTTCTGGCATGTGACGTTCCCGCATCTGTCGGGCGTCTCGATGGTCACCCTGCTGCTGCTCGCGGTGCAGAACTTCAACTCCTTCATCATCCCCTGGATCATGACCGGCGGCGGCCCGGCCGGCTCGTCGGACATCTGGATCACCCACATCTACCAGCTCGCCTTCGGGCGGCAGCGCTGGGGCGTCGCCTCGGCCTACGCGGTGATCCTGTTCATCGTGATGATGGTGCTCGGCTACTTCTATGTCCGCGCATTGACCAAGGGTGACGACGCGAGGGCCGGCGCATGACCATGGAACTGAGTGCGGGCGCCGCCAAGCGCAAGGGTGCAGGCGGCTGGCGCTGGAGCGGGCGGATTTTCCTCGTCCTGCTGCTCGGCTTCACCGTGATGCCGATGATCTGGATGTTCATCACCTCGCTGAAGACGGGCTTTGCCGCGATGCAATACCCGCCGCAGTGGTGGCCGGCCGAGCCGACGCTGGAGAACTACTGGCGGCTGATGGACCCCTCGGGCACCGTCGGGCGCGACTTCATCCAGTATTTCTGGAACAGCATCTGGGTCTCGACCCTCACCACCATCCTCGCGGTGGTGGTGGCGGTGCCGGCGGCCTACGCGTTCTCGCGCTTCCGCTTCCCGGGCCGCAACTTCCTGTTCTTTGCGGTGCTGCTCAGGAACATGTTCCCGGCAGTGGTGTTCCTCGTGCCGCTGTTCATCCTGATGAAGGCGCTGGGGTTGGTGAACACCCACGGCTCGCTGATCCTCACCTACCTGACCTTCGGGCTGCCGCTCGCCATCTGGCTGCTCAAGGGCTTTTACGACAACATCCCGGTGCAGCTGGAACAGGCCGCCCGCATCGACGGCGCGACGCGCTTCCAGGCGTTCCTGCTGATCGTCATGCCGCTCTCGACCCCGGGCATCATCGCCACCTCGATCTACAGCTTCATCGGCGCGTGGAACGAATACATCTACGCCTACACCTTCCTCACCCGGCACGATCAGATGACCTTGCCGGTCGGCATCCAGCGCTTCTTCTCGGAGAACGCGACGGACTGGCCCGGGCTGATGGCCGCCACCTTCATGATGAGCATCCCCGTCGTGGTGCTGTTCCTCGTCCTGCAACGCTACTTCGTGCGCGCCCTGACCGAGGGCGCCGTGAAGCACTAACGGAAAGCTCAAGGAAACCCATATGGCTCAGGTTATCCTCAAGGACGTGGTCAAGAACTACGGCGACGTCTACGCCGTGAACCACGTGTCGCTGACCGTCGAGGACGGGGAGTTCGTCGCGCTGGTCGGCCCGTCCGGCTGCGGCAAGACCACGACGCTCAACCTCGTCGCCGGCCTCATCCCGATGTCGGGCGGTTCGATCCACATCGGCGACCGCGACGTCACCGATCTCGATCCCAAGGATCGGGACATCGCCATGGTGTTCCAGAACTACGCGCTCTACCCGCAGAAGTCGGTCTACAAGAACCTCGCCTTCCCGCTGCAGATGCGGAAGATGAATCCGGCCGAGATCGACAAGCGGGTAAAGGCGGCGGCCAAGACGCTGGACATCACTCACCTGCTCGAGCGCAAGCCGCGCGAGCTGTCGGGTGGCCAGCAGCAGCGCGTCGCCCTTGGGCGTGCCCTGGTGCGCGAGCCGCGCGCCTTCCTGATGGACGAGCCGCTGTCGAACCTCGACGCCAAGCTGCGCGTGCAGATGCGCTCGGAGATCAAGCGCTTCCACCAGGACCTCGGCGCCACCATCATCTACGTGACGCACGACCAGCTCGAAGCCGTCACCATGAGTGACAAGATGGCGGTGATGAATGGCGGCTTCCTACAGCAGTACGACAGCCCGGCCAATGTCTTCGCCAACCCGGTAAACATGTTCGTCGCGAGCTTTGTCGGTTCGCCCGCCATGAGCCTCGTGCCGCTGACTGCGGCATCGAAGGACGGCAGGGTCGTGCTGACGAGCCCCGAGGGCTGGGAGCTGCCGCTGTCCGACGCCAATGGCCGGAAGGCGCTGAGCGCCAAATCCAGCAAGGTGGTGCTGGGCGGCCGGCACTCGACCATCAAGGTGCACAAGTCGCAGGTGCCGGGTTCGGTGCCGGGCAAGGTCTATACCGTCGAGCCGACCGGCGACGTGACCTTCGCGCAGGTGTTCGTTTCGGGCGCGACCGTCAATGTCAGCGTCGAGCCGAGCTTCCAGCTTCGCCCCGACGAGCCGGTGTTCATCGAGTTCGACCAGGAGCGGCTGCACCTGTTCGACGGCGAAACCGAGATGGCGCTCAAGCTCGCATAGTCTAGCCAGCCGATTTGTCCTTCCATCGGGCGGCCGGGGTGCGGACCGCTCCCAAGCCGAGGCCTGTCCCATCATGACCACTGCCGACGACGCGCTCAATCGCGTCAACACCAGCTCCAAGCCGTCCGATCTGCGCATCACCGACATTCGGGTGGCGGAGATCACCGGCGCGCCATTCCGCTCGGCGCTCCTGAAAATCTACACCAACCAGGGGATCGTCGGCCTCGGCGAAGTCCGTGACGGCGCCAGCGCCACCTATGCGCTGATGCTGAAGTCCCGCCTGCTCGGCGAGAACCCCTGCGACATCGACCGGCTGTTCCGTCGCATCAAGCAGTTCGGCGGCCACGGCCGGCAGGGCGGCGGCGTCTCGGCGATCGAGATCGCGCTGTGGGATCTCGCCGGCAAGGCCTATGGCGTGCCGATCTACCAGATGCTGGGCGGCAAGTTCCGCGACAAGGTCCGCGTCTATTGCGACACCGACGCCGACCGTCCGAGCGGCACCGAGATGGGCAAGCGCCTGAAGGAGCGCATGGACATCGGCTTCACCTTCTTGAAGATGGACCTGGGCCTTACCGAGATCGCCCACATCCCCGGCGCCGTGGTCGGCCCGGCGGGCGTGCTCGAAGGCTTCAAGCAGCATGCCGGTTCCATCCGCGCCAAGACCAACGAGGAGCGCAAGGCGCGCAACCTCGTCTATGACGCGCAGAACGTCATGCACCCGTTCACCGGGCTGCATTTCAGTGAGAAGGGGCTCGACCTGCTCGAGCAGTACATCGCTGAAGTGCGCGCGGTGATCGGCGACGAGATCCCGCTCGCCATCGACCATCTCGGCCACATCTCGCTGCAGGATGGTATCAGGCTGGCGCAGCGTATCGAAAAGTACACCCCGGCCTGGCTCGAGGACGTGATCCCCTGGCAGCATACCGAGAGCTATCGGCGCCTGCAGGAATCGACCTCGGTGCCGATCTGCACCGGCGAGGATATCTACCTGAAGGAAGGTTTTGAGCCGCTGCTCAAGGCCGGCATCTCGGTGATCCACCCGGACCTCTTGACCACCGGCGGTATCCTCGAGACCAAGAAGATCGGCGATGCGGCGCAGGACCATGGCGTCGCCATGGCCATCCATATGGCCGAGAGCCCGATCGCGGCGCTCGCCGCGGCGCATGTGGCGACGGCGACCGAGAACTTCCTGGCGCTCGAGTATCACACGGTCGAAGTGCCGTGGTGGGGCGATATCGTCACCGGCCGCGACACGCCGATCCTCGAGAACGGCTTCATCACGCTGACCGACAAGCCGGGCCTCGGCATCGACGACACCAACGACGAGCTGCTCATGCAGCACCTGCAGCCGGGTGTCACCGGCATCTGGCAGCCAACCGACCAGTGGGACGACGACACGTCCTGGGACCGTACCTGGTCCTGATCATCCGGAGCTGAGCGTCAAAAATGAAGATCACAGACATCAAGGTCATCGTCTGCTCGCCCGGGCGGAACTTCACCACGGTGAAGATCATGACCGACGAGGGCGTCTACGGCATCGGCGACGGCACGGTGAACGGCCGCGAGCTGTCGGTCGTTTCGTACCTCCAGGACCACATCGCCCCCACGCTGATCGGCAAGGACCCGCTCCGCACCGAGGACATCTGGCAGTATCTCTACAAGGGCGCCTACTGGCGCCGCGGCCCGATCACCATGGCCGCGATCGCCGCTATCGACATGGCGCTGTGGGACATCAAGGCCAAGGTCGCCAACATGCCGCTCTACCAGCTGCTCGGCGGCCGGTCGCGCGACAAGGTGATGGTCTACAAGCATGTCGGCGGCCTCGACATCGCCGAGGTGACCGAGGGCGTGATCAAGATGCGCGAGCAGGGCCTCGACGCTATCCGCGCCCAGGTCTCGATCCCCGGCCTGCCGCCGATCTACGGCACCGGCCCTTCCACCGACCAGTCCGCCGGCGGCATGATCAAGCCGATGGTGACCGAAGAGGTCTGGGCCACCCACAAGTACATGCCGCTGGTTCCCAAGCTGTTCGACAAGCTTCGCGATGCTGTCGGCTGGGATGTGCATCTGCTGCACGACGTGCACCATCGCCTGACCCCCATCGAGGCCGCCCGCCTCGGCAAGGACCTCGAGCCTTACCGCCTGTTCTGGCTCGAGGACGCGATCCCCGCCGAGCTGCAGGAGGGTTTCCGCCTGATCCGTCAGCACACCACCCAGCCGCTGGCGGTGGGCGAGGTGTTCAACTCGGTCTACGACACGACGACGTTGATCTCCGAGCAGCTGATCGACTACATCCGCGTCACTGCCGTCCACGCCGGTGGCGTCACTGGCATCAAGAAGATCTTCGACTACGCCTCGATCTACCACGTGAAGTCGGCCTGCCACGGTCCGATGGACATGTCGCCCGCCACCATGGGTGCCAACATCCATGTCGATACGGCCATTTCGAACTTCGGCATCCAGGAGTTCACCGGCTATACCAAGGAGACCTACGACGTCTTCAAGTGCGACTGGCGCTACGAGCGGGGCTACCTCTATCCCAACGAGACGCCGGGACACGGCACCGACATCGATGAAGATCTCGCCGCCAAATATCCCTACAAGGCTGCCTACCTGCCGGTCGCCCGGCTCGAAGACGGCTCCATGACCAGCTGGTAACATCCGAGACACGAGATGAAGATCACCGACATCAAGCCGTTTCCCGTCTGGGTCGGCCATCGCAACCAGCTGATCGTCAAGGTGGAAACCGACGAGGGCATTTTTGGCTGGGGCGAAAGCGGGCTGAGTGGCCGCGAGAAGGCGGTGGTCGGGGCGCTCGAGCACTTCCGCGAGTTCCTGATCGGCAAGGACCCGTTCAAGATCGGCGCCATCTGGCAGGAACTCTATCGCAGCCAGTATTTCGAGGGCGGGCGCGTGCTGACCGCGGCGCAGTCGGCGCTCGACATCGCGCTCTACGACATCAAGGGCAAGGCACTGGGTGTGCCGGTGTACGAACTGCTGGGCGGCAAGCACCGGAACGTCATCCCGACCTTCGCCTCCACCGGCTCGATCACCGGCGACGAGACCATCGAGGATGCGAAAAAGCTGATGGATCGCGGCTGGTCGACCATTCGCTTCTTCCCGGCGGAATGGAACGACGCGCAGGGCATTTTCGAGCCGCGGGAATCGATCGGCAAGACCGCGAAGTTCCTGGTGAAGGCGCGCGAGGCGCTGGGCGAGACCGTGGTGCTGGGCATCGACTATCATCACCGGCTGTCGGTCGCCGAGGCCGCCAGCTTCTGCCAGAAGATGCCGTCGGGGACGATCGACTTCCTCGAGGAGCCGATCCGCGACGAGACGCCGGAAGCCTACGAGAACCTGCGGAAGCTCACCGACGTGCAGTTCGCCATCGGCGAGGAGTTCGCGTCGAAGTGGCAGTTCCTGCCCTACATCGAGCGCGGCATCCACCAGTACAACCGGCTGGACCTCTGCAACGTCGGCGGCTTTACCGAGGCGATGAAGGTCGCCGGCTGGAGTGAGGCGCATTATGTCGACCTGATGCCGCACAACCCGCTGGGGCCGATCTGCACCGCGGCGACGATCCATTTCTCGGCAGGGACGCCCAACTTCTTCGCGCTCGAAGTGCGCGCCAATGCCACCGATCTCTATGCCGGCACGCCCACGGCGGAACTGTTCCCCAAGATGCCGATGCTTGATGGCGCGGTGTTCCAGGTGCCCGACGCACCGGGTCTCGGCATCGAGATCAACGAAAAGCTGCTCGACAAGGACAGTTTCAAATTCTGGGAGGCGCCCCACCTGCGCCGCCGCGACGGTTCGGTTACGAACTGGTAAGACCGCATCTCATTGGAGGAGACATTTATGGTCCACGTCATGCAAAGCCCGATCCCGGCGTTCAAGCGTCCGAGCAAGGACGTCATTGCCGCGCTGAAGGATATCGGCACCGCCACCGTCGCCGGCTCGCTCGGCCATGCCGGCTTCCGCAACCCGCACATGATCGGCCCGGTGAGCCAGTACAAGGGCAAGTCCATCGTCGGCACGGCGCTGACGCTGCAGTTCATGCCGCAGCGCCCCGACCTGTTCAGCGAGGGCGAGTATTCGGATCCCGAAAAGCAGCTGCACCGCCACGTGCTGTATGAAGTCGAGGAGAACGACGTCGTCGTGGTCGACGCGCGCGGCGACCTGAGCTCGGGCGTGTTCGGCGACATGATGTCGACCTACTTCAAGGGCCGCAAAGGCGCCGGCATCGTCATCGACGGCGTGATGCGCGACAAGCCGAACGTCGACAAGCTCGACCTCGCCATCTGGATGCGCGGCTGGACCCCGAACTACCACGTGCAGGTCTCGATCTGGCCGTCGGCGGTGAACGTGCCGATCTCCTGCGGCGGCGTCATGGTCATCCCGGGCGACATCATCATGGCCGACGACGATGGCGTGGTCGTGCTGCCCCAGTCGATGGCCGAAAAGGTCATCGAGGATTCCAAGAAACACGCCGAGTGGGAAGTGTTCAGCCGCGAGAAGCTGACGGCCGGTGAGTCGCTCCGCCGCTACTACCCGCTGCACCCCGACGCCGAGGAAGAGTACCAGGCCTGGCGCAAGGCCAAGGGCCTGCCGCCGAGCCCGAGCCACTGAGGCCCGCGATACCATCGATGAGAGAAGGGCGCCCGAGTGGCGCCCTTTGCCTTTGAGGGAGGCGACGATGAAGAGCGACACGACCAAGGGCCTGCGCCAGTTTCTGACCCCGGAGCAGCAGAGCGATTGGCTGGACGGCAAGGCAGACCTGCCTGACGCCGAGGAGCGTCAGGAGTCGCTGGAACTGCGGTTCAAGTACCTGCCGCGGTTCGAGAAGTTCCTCGCTCGCCCACAGGCGCCGGACGTTCTCGACATCCTGCATCGTTATGGCCAGAGCTGCATCCCCATCCCGCGTACCACCGAGCGCTTCTACTGGTCGGTCTCCTGCCTGCCGTCGACCAACGACAAGCCGCTGGTGCGCGTCAATGCGAGCTGGATGGAGCTGTTCACCCTCTACGCCGATGGCGAGGGCGTGCGCTCGCGGTTCATCCTCCACCTCTCCGATTTCACCACGGACCACTCCCTCGATGAGGCCCGCGTCGACGAGGAGCTGCTCGAGCAGAGCGTCGAGCGGCCCGAGGATTTCGGCTATTTCTTCCCGCGCGGCGAGGACATGTTCGGCGTCACCGTGCGCGGCGCGACCTCGATCCGGCGGTTCCTCTCGGACCCAGTGGCGTTGCGGGCCATCCGACGGTTCAACCTGACCCACATGAACCGCGGCCGGAACGCGTATCAGGCGAGCCACAGCTACAGCGTGGCCGATCGGATGCTGGGGTGAGGGGCAGCGGAGGCGGTCACATGGTTCCCGACATCCTCTCGCATTACTACGCTCGCGAGCGTGGACCGTTCCGGTCGCTTTCGGATTTGCCGCACGGCGAGGCCGAGAGCGTGCTCGAGGCTATCCGCCGGCGCGGCGACGGCTTTGCCAGCCAACGGCGGCCGGACTACCTAGTCATCCGGCGCGAACTGGAAGGGCTGATCCGGCAGCGCTTCATCGACAAGGGGGGCCGCCCGACCCGCGGCACACCGCGCTACATGATCCTGGGGCAATGCGACTGGGTGCGGGATTGGTATCCTGATGGGTGCTCGCTGGAGGTGCCGCTTCAGCGCTTCGACCCGTGGACCGTCAGCTTCACCTACGGTGACAGCTTTCCCGCCATGCGGCACAACGACGGCAAGCCGCACCGCGGACAGGTGTTTACCCTCGGCGAACTGCCCGCGCTGGTCGAGCAATTCGGCCTCCCCCAGCAGCGTGCCGAAACGACGGGGCCGGACCGCTACATCGAAGCGCAGGTCTGGGACGATGGGCCGCTGGGCGAGTGGCTGGCCTAGCGAGGCAACGAAAAGGGCGGCCCGCTGGACCGCCCTTGATGCTGCTACGGCGTGTTGGATCAAGCCTTCCCCAAAAACTCGGCCATCCTGATCAGGCCCTGCATGTAGCCGATGGCGTGGGAGCGGCCGCGGTGGTTCCAGTCGCTGTCGCCGTCCATCTTGGGGACGTGATCGTCGAGCAGGAAGCCGTCGAAGCCGTTCTTGGCGAGGAGCACGATCACCTCGGCCGGATCGAAATTGCCGTCGCCGATGAAGCACTCGACGAAATTCGGCACCGAGCCCTTCACGTCGCGGAAGTGGATGTAGGAGATGCGGCCCTTGGGGGCGAAATACTCGATCATCTCGTTGACGTTGGCTTTGCCGCCTTCCATTTCGGAGCAGCAGCCGAGGCAGAGGTCCAGCGACCAGGCTTCCGAGCGGCCGACGAGGTCGTAGGCCTTCTTGAAGTTCTCGGGCTTGTAGAACAGGCGCGCGACACCACCCAGCATCGGCACCGGCGGATCATCGGGGTGGAGGGCGAGCTTCAGCCCCTCTTGTTCGGCGACCGGCAGCACCGCCTTCATGAAGTACTCGTAGTTGCTCCACATCTGCTCTTCGGTGATCAGCGGGCCGTCCTTGCCAAACAGCGGCATCGAGCTGGCGCGACCGAGCGTCGTCGGCATGAACGAGCGGAGCAGCTCGAGATTGTCGATATTGGCTTCGACCACGGCCATGTCGAACTGGCGGGCCACGGCGCCGCCGCGGGTCGCGGCATCGCGCTTGGTGGTCCACACCGAGTTGGGCATGAAATGGAGGCCGAGCACCGGTATACCGGCGCGGGCCACGGCGCGGATGGTCGCCTGATAGTTCTCGATCTGTTCGTCGCGGCCGTCGAGGCCCATCATCGCCTTGTGGTAGAAATGCGTGGGGACGTTCTCGATCGCCTCGAACTTGAGGCCGGCGGCTTCCACCTGATCGACCAGCGCGCGCACATCCTTCTGCTCCCAGCGGCTGTCGCCGGGGAGCGTGGGATTGTTCATCTGCAACCCGGTGGCGCCGATCTGCGACGCAAAGCGGAGCCTCTCCTCGCTCAGTTCGTGGAACTGGCCTACCGCAACCCTGATACCCATCGTCGTATGTTCCTGTTGGCTTGAGACTTCTCGCCGGGGGCTAACCCTTGACCGATCCTTCGGTCATGCCCGCAACCATGAAGCGCTGGGCGACGAAATAGAGGATCATCAGCGGCACCGACGAGATGGCGGCGCCCGCCATCAGCGGCCCCCACGGGAGCACGTCGGAGGTGATGAGATAGTTGAGGGCGAGCGGCGCGGTGCGGACGCTCTCGGAGGTGGTGAGGACCAGCGCGAACAGCAGCTCGTTCCAGGCGCCGGTGAAGGTGAAGATGGCGACCGCCGCGAGGCCGGGGGCCGAGAGCGGCAGCGTGATCCGCAGTAGCGCGCCGAAGCGGGTCAGCCCGTCGATCATCCCCTGTTCCTCGAGTTCGCGCGGCACGCCGCGGAAATAGCCCTGCAGCAGCCAGGTGGAGAGCGGCAGCGAGAAGGTGAGGTAGACGAGGATCAGGCCCTGCAGCGAGTTGCCGAGCTTCAGCTGCGCCATGACGATCGACAGCGGGATGAACAGCAGCGAGCCAGGGGTGAGATAGGCGAAAAGGATCAGCCGGCCGATGACGCCGCGGAAGCGGTAGCGGAACCGCACCATCGAGTAGGCGGCGAACGACGAGATGATCACCGAGATCACCGTGACGGTCGAGGCGACGATGAAGCTGTTGCGGATGGCGAGCAGGAACTTGCCGTCGGCGAGGAGTTTGCCGAAATTGTCGAGCGTGAAGGTCTTCGGCCAGAGCGAGGGCACGCGATAGATGTCGCGCGGCAGCTTCAGCGAGGTGACGAGCATCCAGTAGATCGGGAACAGCACGAGGATCACCGCGACGATCAGCAGGGCGTAGCTGATCACCCGGCCGGTGATGAAGCGGCGGCGCGCCGAGGCGCCGGTATTGGTGGGCGCCGCGCTGGCGACGTCAGCGAGGCTGGCCATTATTCCTCCCTCCGCATCATCAGCGAGGTGGCGAGGATGACGAGGATGCCGAGCACCGGCAGCATGTAGACGGACACGGCCGCGGCCTCGCCGATGCGCTGCGTCTGCATACCGAAATAGGCGAGCACGGGGAACACCATGGTGGCGTCGGACGGGCCGCCGGCGGTGAGCAGCCAGACGTGCTCGAAGCCGTTGGCGGTCCAGATCGAACTCAGCAGCGTCGTGACGATGATCACCGGCAGGATCGAGGGGATGGTGACGTTCCAGAAGCGCTGCCAGGTGTTGGCGCCGTCGACGATCGCCGCCTCGTAGAGCTCCTTGGGCACCGATTGCAGCGCCGCGAGGATCGAGATGAACCAGAACGGGAAGCCGCGCCACACCGAGGCGATGATCACCGAGGCCATGGCGGTCTGCCGGGTGCCGAGGAAGTCGATGACTTCGGGGTAGAGCCCGGTCTGGGTGAGGATGAGATTAATGCCGCCGCCGATCGGCTGGTACAGCACACGCCAGGTGAGGAAGGCGACGAAGGCGGGCATCGCCCAGGGCAGCATCAGGAACGAGCGGAAGATGCCGCGGCCGGGGAGGTTCTGATGCACCAGGATCGCGAGGCCGAGGCCGATCACCAGCTTCAGCACGTCCGAGACGAGGACGATGGTGACGGTGTTCCAGATGGCGCTCCAGAAGGTGGAGGTGCCGGCGAGATACTCGAAGTTCTTCAAGCCGATGAAGTGGCCGGCGCTGCCGACCACCATGTCGGTGAACGACACCCAGATGGCGAACAGGAACGGGTAGGCGACAAGGCCGAGGATCAGCAGCACGACCGGCGCGACGAGCGCGTAGGCGAAGAGCTTGAGGCGGAAGCCGCCACCGAAGCGGCGGCGCGGGGGCTCTTGAGTCGCAATGGTCATAGTTGGTGCTCTTGGCTACCCCTCACCCTAGCCCTCTCCCCAGAGGGGCGAGGGGACGCACTTTGCGCGGGCAGTGCCACAACGCCCCCTCGCCCCCCTGGGGAGAGGGTTGGGGTGAGGGGTCGCCAAGCACGCGTATCGTTCAATGGATCACCCCTTCCAAAACACCCGCGGATGGTCCCGGGAGAGACCATCCGCGGGAGGGAGGAACGTGTCTCAGTACTTGTCGTAGATCGCCTGGCCCTGGGTCTGCGCCTCGGCGATCGCCTTGTCGAAGTCCCAGCCATCCACCACCACGCGCTGCGCCAGTTTGGGGATCAGGAAGTTCGAGGCGAGATCGGCATAGGCGGCGTTGTTGACGTCAGGATAGGCCGGTGCAGTGCCGTTCTTGGCGAGGCCCAGCAGGCCGACGAGGATGGAGTTGGTGCCATCGAACGCCTGCAGCTTTTCCTGCGCCTGCAGCACCGGGCCATAGATCGCCACGTTGAAGTAGGCGTTCATGTACTCGGGGCTGCTCAGGTGCTCGAGCAGCGCCTTGGCCTCGTCCTGCATCGGACTGCCCTTGGTGATGGTGCGCAACTGCACGTCGATCGGCGAGATGATGCCCTTCGGCCCGCCCGGGAGGGGCGAGAACGCGCTGGATGCGAACAGGTCCGGGTCGTCCTTCCGCGCCGCGATACCGACCGAGCCGGTATTGGCGATGAAGCCGGCCTGGCCCGAGAGATAGGCCTGGTTGTCGCCAGCACCGTCCCAGGTGGTATTGCCGGGCGAGAACAGGCCCTTGTCCCAGGCGTTCTTCAGCCAGGTGAGCCACAGGCGGGTCTCGGGCGAGTCGATGGTCACCTTCTTGCCGGCATCGTCGGCGATGCGGCCGCCGAACGACTGCAGCACCGCGACCTGGAGGTTGGCGTCGCCGACGTTGGAGAGGGCGAGGCCAAGACCGGAGACCGGCGCCTTGTTGATGGCTTCGGCCTGCGTCACCAGCTCGTCCCAGGTCTTGGGCGCCTCGGTGAAGCCGGCGGGCTCGAGCAGGTCCTTGCGGCGGAGCAGCAGGTTACCGTTGACGCCGAACGGAATGCCGACGCGGGCAATGCCGCCGTCAGCGGTAAGATCCGAGGCGGTATCGGGACCGGCGAACCAGCCGCCCTGCGCGTCGCCGATCTTCTTGTAGAGGTCGCCGACATCGGAGAACTGGCTCTGCCGGGCGAGCAGCCGGGCGAGGCCGAGCCCCATGTCGAGGGCATCCGGCATGGTGTTGGACGAGACCGCCGCCGAGACCTTCTGGGTGGTCTCGTTCTGGTTGATCATCACCACTTCGGTGGCAACGCCATTGGCCGCACCCCAGGCGTTGATGGTGTCGGTCAAGAGCTTGTTGGCGTCATCCGAGAAGATCAGGCCGCCCCAGTAGGTGAGCTTCTTGCCCTGCGCGATGGCGGGCATCGGGAAGCCACCGGCGGCGGCCAGCGCCAGGCCGCTCGCGGCGGTTGCCAGCACGCGGCGGCGCGACCAGCCGGCCTTGGTCTGGGTGTCGGTTGTCTTGGTCATGGGCTCTCCTCCAAGATGAGCTCGTTTGCGGCTTGGCAAATGCAGCGACGACGCCGGACTGATCGCCAGGGCGATCGAATGCTCGGTGGGCCACACCGCCTCCCCGCGGGGTCCCGATTGAGTCGGAGCGGGAGGGCTCAAACAGCCGGCCGCTCACAGTTTTCTCGCAGCGCCACTTTTTAAATATATTTATTAGCGCTATTAAGAGCGTATTATGGGGCTGGAATGGCTGTCAATGCGCGATTGGCTAGGAGAAAAGGATGAGGGGTGAAATCGAGAATGTCGGTTACGCCGCGTTCTTTGACGCTCTCATCGATGGCAGGCTGAAGCTCGGCCAGACCCTGACGCAGGACGAACTGTGCAAGGTGCTGGGGCTGTCGCTGTCGCCGATGCGCGAAACCACGACCCTGCTGGAGGCGGAGGGGCTGATCACCGTCCGCCGCAAGGTCGGGATCACCATCTTCTATCCGGACGTGAAATTCGTAGGGAACTGCTTCCAGTTTCGCGGGCTCTTGGAGCGCGAGGGGCTGAGGAAATTCGCCCAGGTGGTGACCCCGGCCTGGATCAAGGCCATGCGCCAGGAGCATGTCGAGATCATCGACTTCGTGCGCCAGACCAACGATATGGAGCGCTACCGGGTGCCGGTGAAGCTGCTCGAGCGGAAGTTCCACGACACCTTCGTTGCGGCATTCGACAACGACCAGATCCGGGTGAACTACGCCCGCCTGACCCAGAAGATGTACCTGCTGCGGCTGCACAATCTCAACGCGGTGGGGCCGGCCAACACCGTGACCTCGATGGAGGAGCACCTGGTGATCATCGACGCGCTGAAGGCGGGCGATATTGAGGCCGCGTGCGATGGGCTCGACCGGCATCTGCAGGGCGTGCTGCACCGGGTGCTGACGACTTAGTTCTGATCCGTCGAAACTTCCCGCCGCCCCTCCACCAGCTTTGCTGGTCCCCCTCCCACCGCCCGGCGGAGGGTCATCGCGCCGTCGGCGCTACGCCGCACCCAGCCTCATCCCCTCCTGAAGTCGAATCTGCTCGCCCGTTGACAAGAGCCGGCCCCGGCGATTAGCTGTTCCTCAATTGAAACGCTCGTTCCAGATGCGGAACGCACGACGGGCGATCGGGAGGAAGCTCATGAGTGACGAGGCGCTCTCGCCTGTCCTTGAGGCACGCAATATTTCGCGGCATTTCGGTGCGGTGGTGGCGCTCGCCGATGCGTCGCTGACGCTCAGGCCGCGTGAGGTGGTTGGGCTGGTCGGCGACAACGGCGCCGGCAAGTCGACGCTGCTCAAGATCCTCTCCGGCATCGTCAGCCCGTCGGGCGGCGACATCGTCATCGACGGCAAGCCGGTGGCGCTGAAGCGGGCCCAGGACGCCATGGATGCGGGGATCGAGACGGTCTACCAGGACCTGGCGCTGGTCGACACCATGTCGGCCTACCAGAACGTCTATCTCGGCCGCGAGGAACTCTCGAAGAACCCGCTGGCCCGGCTGTTCAACCTCGTCGACGATCGCCAGATGCGCGAGCGGGCCCGTGAAGTGCTCGACATGCTGAAGGTGAAGATCCCCTCGATCAACGTCTCGGTGAAGGGGATGTCGGGCGGCCAGCGCCAGTGTCTCGCCATCGCCCGCGCGCTGCTCTGGGGCCGTCGCATCGTCATCCTCGACGAGCCGACCGCGGCACTCGGCGTGCGCGAGACCGGGCAGGTGCTCGAGGTGATCCGCGACCTCCGCCAGCACGACGTCTCGGTGATCATCGTCAGCCACAACATGCAGCAGCTGATGAGCGTCGCCGACCGCATCACGGTGATGCGGCTGGGGCGCTCGATCGCCACCCGCACCGTCAAGGACACCGAGGTCAACGAGATCGTCGGCCTGATTACCGGCGCCATCCCGGGCGACTCGCCCGAGGCGCGCGCCGCCCAAGCTGCGGCCTGAGGCAAACGCCTCGGAGCCACAAGACTACGTTCGCAAAGGGAGGAGACCTATCTTGCGCAACTCAGTACGTGCATTCGCCGTTATGGCGCTTTCGGTTCCCGCGATCATCGGCCTCGCCGGCGTCGCGGAAGCCCAGGACAAGTTCAAGCTCGGCATGGCGGTGGGTGGCAACACCTGCTGCGAGTGGATGAAGGCCCAGGGCGACGTCGCCCGCGCCCTCGCCGAGAAGGAGGGCTGGGACTATGTCGAGCTCAGCAACAACAACGACCCGGCGACGGCACTGAAGAACGTGCAGATCTTCGCCCAGGAAGGCGTTGACGCGATCATCCAGTTCAACGGCCAGGCCGCGTCCAACCCGGCCATCTCGGCCGTCGCCAAGCAGGCCAACATCCCGATCGTCACCTATGACATCGCCGACCCCGGCATGTATTTCGTCGGTATCGACAACCTCGGTGCGGGCATTGCCGGTGGCGAGGGCCTCGGCGCCATCGTCAAGGAAAAGTGGCAGTGCAACCCGGACCTGGTGATCTCGGCTGAAGGCGCCGGCGCCGGCATCGTCAACGAGTGGCGTACCGGCGGCATGCGCACCGGCCTCGGCAATGTCTGCCCGGACATTCCGAAGGAAAAGTATGTGAGCTTCGAGAGCCAGGGTGATGCCGCTGTCGGCCTGCCAGCCGCTCGCGACCTGCTCGCTGCGCATCCCGATGCCAAGAAGATCGCCGTGGTCGGCCTCAATGACGGTGGCGTGCTCGCCCTCATCAACGCCGCCGAGCAGCTCGGCCGCGCCGATGAAGTGATCGGCTGGGGCCAGGACGGCGCCTTCATCACCGGCGACAACGTCAACCCGCACCTCGTCGGCTCGGTGTTCTACTTCCTCGAAGGCTACGCCGTGTACGCCATCAAGGACGTGATCAAGCCGATCGCCGACGGCAACACCCCGGCGCTGAAGGCCGATGCCGGCGATCCGGCGTCGAAGGTCCAGCCGTGCCCAGTGACGGCCGAGCAGGCCAAGGCCGTGCCCGATATGCCGGAACGCGTGAAGCAGCTGCTTGCCGCCCCCGCCGGGACGACCGAGTACGAGCTGTTCTGCCCGAACAAGGGCTGATCGACCCCAATGACTGCCCCTCTCCCCCATGTGAGAGAGGGGTACGACTGCCTGATCTGAACCACTCGGAACCTGCCGATGTCCCTCAACCAAGCCATCGAGACCGCCCCGCCGGCCGTACCGCTCAAGGTGCGTTTCGGTGGTTGGGGCACCGGCATCATGCTGCTGGCCGTGTGGCTGCTGCTGATTGCAGCCACCGGCCTCTACCGGCCAGATTTTCTCTCCCAGCAGACGCTGCTGGCAGTCGCCTTCACCATGTCGATCGTCGGCGTGCTGGCGATCGGGCAGGGGCTTGTCGCCATCTCGGGCGGCTTCATCGACCTGAGCCAGCCGGCCGGAATGATCACCGCCAGCCTGGTGGCCGTGCGGTTGTCGGAAGCCGGCATGCCGCTCGCGGTGGTGATCGTCGGCGCCATCCTCACCGGCATGGTGTGGGGCGCCTTCAACGCCGCAATCATCGTCTTCGCCAAGCTCAATCCGGTGATCGTGACGCTGGCGACCAACTTCATCGGTCTCGCCGCGCTGTTCCTGGTGTTCCAGCTCGCCGAAGTGCCGCTCAACTCCGACATCTACCATTTCGGCCGCGCCAGCTTCCTCGGCCTGCCGGCGATCTTCTGGCCGATGCTGGCGCTGGTGCTGGTGGTGGGGTTCCTGCTGCCGCGGACCAAGTACGGCCGTCGCGCCACCGCCGTCGGCGGCAACCGGGCCGCAGCGAAGGCCCGCGGCATTTCGCTGAGGGCGACCCGCTTCGCCATCTTCATGGCCGCCGGCGGTTTCGTCGGCTTTGCCGCGGTGCTGTTCGCGGCGACCGCCGGGCCGTTCAACCCGGGCTCCGGCAATGCCATGCAGCTCAATATCATCGCCGGGGTGATCCTCGCGGGTATCTCGCTGGCCGGCGGACGCGGCAATTTCTGGATGCTGCTGCTGAGCGTTGGCTTCCTCTCGACCATTCCGACGTCGCTGGTGTTCTTCGGGCTGAGCTCGGATACCCAGTCGATCTTCCAGGGCCTGATCCTCGTCATCGCGGTCGCCATCGACGGCTATCGCGCGCGGAAGGGAACGCCATGACCGACTCTGCCGCTGCTTCCGCCCTGCCGCCCGCGCCGCACAATCCCTGGCGCGAACTGCTGACCGGGTCGGTCGCCTCGATCACCTTCACCTTCATCGCCGTGGTGGCGGTGGGCTGGTTCTGGGTCGGGCCAAAATTCCTGTCGTTCGGCAACATCTCGATCATGGGCACCTTCCTGATCGTGCCGCTGATCGTCGGGGCCTTCTCCGGCATGGCGCTGCTCTCGGGCGTGGTCGACCTGTCGATCGGCTCGATGGTCGGCTTCTCCTCGGCGGTGTTCGCGCTGCTGATCTCGCTCGGCTGGGATCCGGCGAGCGCAGCGGCCGTGACGCTGGTCGCGTGCCTCTGCTTCGGCGGTATCAACGCCATTGCCATTGTCGGGTTCGGGGCTGAGCCGATCGCCGCGACGCTCGGCATGCTGGTGGCGCTGCGTGGCATCGCCTGGGTGCTGCTGGGCTCGCAGGGCGCGATCTTTGCGTTCAACATCGACATGTTCAACCTGGTCAGCACCACGGTGTTCGGGCTGCCCCTGTTCTTCCTCATCGCCATCGGACTCACCGCCATCGCCGCGGTGATCGTGACCAAGACCCGTGTCGGCCGGCATGTGCAGGCGGTGGGCGGCGACGACCGTGGCGCGGCGCGCGCCGGTATCTCGGTGAAGAAGGTGCGGGTGGCGGCGCTGCTGCTCTCGGCGTTCGGTGCCGGGCTCGGCGGTATCGTCTATGCGGCGCAGCTCGGCAGCGCGGCGCGGGCGACAGGTGTCGGCCTCGAATTCCAGGTCTACGCGGCGCTGATGATCGGCGGCTATTCGATCCTGCGCGGCGGCGTCGGCAATCCGATCGGTGGGGCGCTGGGCCTGCTGGCGGTGGCCGGGGTTTCCAACATCCTCGATCTCAAGGCCATCAGCCCGTACTACGTAAACATCATTGTCGGCCTGCTGCTGCTTGCCGCAGTCTTGCTCGACCGCCTGCGTGGCGGCGACGCCTACGAATAATAACCAGTTATCACCCGTTCCAAGGATAAGTGCCGTGAAGATCTCGGACATCACCATCAAGACGTTCCGCACGTATGCCGACCGCTGGGATGTCGGCCACGCGCTGCCGCTGCCCAACACGCAGATGATGCAGACGGTGCTGACCATCCACACCGACGAAGGCGTGGTCGGGCACTATTTCGGCGGCGGCTCGCACGGTGACAACGAGGGCCTGAACGTCGTCGACCAGCAGCAGATCCTGTGGCGCATCAAGGACCTGCTGGTCGGGCAGGATCCGATGGACCGCGAGATGATCTGGAAGTGGATGTGGGTCGCCAACGTCCAGGAGAACGTCGCCTCGGTGATCGACAACGCGCTGTGGGACCTCGCGGGCCGCTATGCCAACCTGCCGGTCTACAAGCTGATGGGCGGCGCCGGACGCGAGAAGGTGAAGGCCTACGCCTCGACCTATCCCAATATCGGCAAGCCGCACGTCTATGCCGAGCATGCGCTGGCCTGCAAGAACGAGGGTTACATCGCCTACAAGATCCACCCGCACTATTTCTGGAACCCCGAGACCGGCCAGCCGACGCCCGGCCGCCCGTCCAACATTAAGGCCGACATCGAGACCTGCCACCTGGTGCGCGAGGCGGTGGGGCCGGACTACGTGCTGATGTTCGATCCGTGGGGCACCTACATGACCATGGAAGAGGCGATCCAGGTCGGCCGCGAGCTCGAAAAGCTCAACTTCTACTGGTACGAGCACCCGATGCCGGAATACCGGACCGAGAGCTACGTGCGGCTTTCCCGTGAACTGTCGATCCCGATCCTGTCGCCCGAGATCATCGCCGGTGGCGTGTTCTCGCGCGCCGAATGGATCCTCCGCGGCGCCGGAGACATGAGCCGTATCGACGTGGTCCGCGGCGGTATCACCGGAGCACGCAAGACCGCGATCGTCGCCGAGGCCTATGGCCTGCGTTGCGAGATGCACATGGCCGGCTGGGGCAACCTGCAGGTGATCGGCGCGACTTCGGAAGATACGTCGGAGTATTACGAGAAGGGCCTCCTCGCGCCGGGCGTCGATTACGACGCGCCGCACCCGTACCTCAAGAACACTGTCGATAAGATCGACTCCGAGGGCTTTGTGCACATGCCCAAGGGCCCCGGCATGGGGTACGAAATCGAGTGGGACTACATCGATGACAACCTCATCGAGCCCAACGCGACCACCAAGAAGACGCACTGGTAACAGGCAAACGAGGGCCCATGTCGAGCATCACCCGGTCAGTCCAGGCTATGGACCTGCTTGCACGCAAGGGTCCGCTGGGGGTCCGCGCCGTCGCGCAGCAATTGCAGCTGCCGCTCGGCTCGGTGCACCGGATGCTGCTCGATCTCGCCGAGGAGGGGGTGGTCGACCGTACCCCCTCGGGCGAGTGGGAGCTGAGTTTCCGCCTGCTTGAGATCACCGGGCTGCAGCTCGAACGCATCGACCTGCCGCGGCTCTGCCGGCCGTTCGCCGAACAGATCGCCGAGGCGACCAAGGAGACGGTGAACGTCAACGCGCTGAGCGGCTTTTTCGGGGTGTGCATCGACAAAGTACGGGGCAACGAGGGCATGCAGCTCGACATGCGGATCGGCTCGCGCGGGCCGCTCAACTGCGGCGGCGCCGGCAAGGCGATGCTCAGCTACATGCCCGAGGCCCGGCAGGAGGAGGTTTACACCCACCCGCTGCCGGCACTCACCAGCCACACGATCGTCGATGCGACAAAGCTGCGCGACGAGATCGGCCGTATCCGCAGCCGCTTCTACTCGATCGACGACCAGGAGGTGGTGATGGGCGTCTATTGCGTCGCGGTGCCGCTGCTCGATCGCTCCGGTCACTCGGTGGGCGCGTTGAGCGTCACGGGCCCGTCGGTGAAGAAGCCCGGCGCCGACAACGTCATGCCGGTGGTCGCCATGCTGTGGGACGCCTGCGAGCACGTGAGCCGCCGCCTCGGTTACGCCGGTGAGTGGCCGCCGGCCGCGGCGTCCGCTGCTGCCCGCCGCGCAGGCTAGGGAGAAGACTGTGGTTCGTATCGCCTGGATGATGAAGCTGAAGCCCGGCAACGAGGCGATCTACAAACAGAAGCACGACGAGATCTGGCCCGAGATGCTCGCGGCGATGAAGCGCGACGGCGTCCGCACCTTCTCGATCTACCGCAACGGGCTCGACCTCTTTGCCTACATGGAGCGCGACAGCGAGCCGGTTCCCGGCACGCCGATCAGCGACCTCACCTGGCGCTGGTGGGAGATGATGGCGCCCTACATGGAAACCAATTCCGACTTCTCGCCGGTGCAACGTCCGGTCGAGGAAATGTTCAACTTCGAAAATCGCTAGAGAGCTATTGCCCATGACGTCTACCGCCATCAGGGGCGTAGTGCCCATTCTCGTCACGCCCTTTCACCGCGATGGCAGCATCGACGAAGAGAGCCTCAAGCGCCTGATCGACTTCAACATCGAGGCGGGGGTGCATGGGCTCGGCGTGGCGCTGGGCAGCGAGGTGTTCAAGTTCAACGAGGCCGAGCGGGCGCAGATCACCCGCGCGACGATCAAGGCCGTGAATGGCCGCGTACCGGTGATCATCAACTCGGGCGCCGCCGGCACCGACCTCGCAGTGTTCTACTCGAAGGCGGCGGAAGCGGCTGGCGCCGACGCGCTGATGGTGATCCCGCCCTCGTTCATGCCGGTCAGTTCGGACGAGATCTTCGACTACTACAAGGCGATCGACGCCGCGGTCGGCATCCCGATCATCCTGCAGGATGTGCCGCAGGGGCCGATCTCGCCCGGACTGGCGCTGCGCATCGCCGACGCCTGCAGGAACGTCACCTACATCAAGGTCGAGACCCAGCCGGTGACCGGCAAGGTGGAGGCGATGGCCCAGGCGGTGGGCGAACGGCTGACCATCTTCGGCGGCGCCGGCGGCAGCTACTTCATCGAGGAACTGCGGCGTGGCGCACATGGCACCATGCCGTTCTGCAGCCAGCCGGCCGACTTCGTCGCGGTGTGGGATGCGTTCCAGGCCGGCGACGAGAAGGCGGCGCGGCTGCGCTTCGACGCGACGATCATGGCGGTGAACCGGCTCGGCAACCAGGGCGGCGACATCTTCTACGCCATCCACAAGCAGCTGCTGGTGCGGCGCGGTATCATCCGCAACGCGCTGGTGCGGAGCCCGACCACGGCGGTCGACCCGATCACCCAGCGCGAGATCGACGAGCTGCTCGCCACCATCGTGCCGACGCCGGTGGCCTTCGGGGGCTGAGATGGACCCATTCCAGCTGCGCCGGCTCGGCCGGACCAACCTCGAGCTGCCGCAGCTCGGTCTTGGTGGCGCGGCGTTCGGCAACATCTTCAACGTGATCCCGGATAGTCAGGCCGACGCCACCATGGAGGCGGCGTGGGAGGCCGGAGTGCGGTTCTACGACACCTCGCCCTGGTACGGTCGCGGGCTGAGCGAGCACCGCATCGGGCGCGGGCTGTATCTTCGCCCACCGGGTGAGGCGATCGTTTCGACCAAGGTTGGCCGGGTGCTGTTCGCGCCCGACGATGTCCAGGCGTTTGAGGCGAGCGAGCGCAGCTGGCCCAACGGGCTCAAATTCCAGCACCGGCACGACTACACCTATGCCGGGGTGATGCGGAGCTATGAGGACAGCCTGCAGCGGCTACGGCTTAATCGCGTCGACGTGCTGGTGATCCACGATCTCGACCTCGCCAATCTCGGCTCCGAGGAGCTGGTGGCAAAGCACCTCGACGAGCTCGATGCCGGCGGCGGTATGCGGGCGTTGCAGGAGCTGAAAGCGGCGGGGCTGATCCAGGCGATTGGCGCCGGGGTCAACCGCATGGGGACGATCCCCCGCTTCCTCGAGCGGTTCGACCTCGATTTCTTCCTCGTGGCGCTGCCCTACACGCTGGCCGAGCAGCCGGTGCTCGATGCGGAGTTCCCGCTCTGTGAGCAGCGCGGTGTCGGGGTGATCATCGGCGGCGTTTTCGCCTCGGGCATCCTGGCAACGGGGCCGGTCGCGGGCGCGCGATACAACTACGCCATCGCCAATGAGGAGCAGTTGGGGCGCATCGGTCGCATGCAGGCGGTGTGCGAACGCCAAGGCGTTCCGCTGGCGGCCGCGGCGCTGCAGTTCACGCTGCATCACCCGATCGTCGCCTCGGTGATCCCGGGTGCGTTCCACCCCGATCATCCCCGGCGCAATGTCGAGAGCATGCGGGTGGAGGTTCCGGCCGACCTGTGGGCCGAGCTGAAGCACGAGGGGCTGCTGCGCCCGGACGCACCGACGCCCTAGGCGAGGCGGGGGAGGTAGGGGACAGCCTGGGCGCCCTTCAGCTTCTGCGCCAGTCGCGCCACGTAGAGTTCGGAGGCGTGGTTGGCGATCGAGAGCCCATGGCTCTCGCGCCAGATCTCGCCGATCGAGATGGCGTTGGCGTCCTGGTGGGTCAGGTAGACGAAGTCGGCGCCCGGATGGAGGATGACCTCCTCGCCGAAGTGCTCGAACGGGAAGGTCGGCACCATCGAGACGAAGTCGTCGACATTGACCACGCGGGTGATCGGCAGGCTCGCGAGTTTGGCGGCGCCGACCGCGTTGGTGACGCGTGGCTGGCCGTAGGTGGTGGTACGGACGAGGTTGTAGCCATCGTCGCGGAGGTAGAGCGACAGCACCGCGGCGATGCCGGCGCCCATCGAGTAGCCGGTGACATAGGTGCGGTAGTCGCGGCGGAGCTGCGGCGTCACCTCGGCGCGGACGGCCAGAGCACTGTCCTCGAAGCCGCGATGCAGCGGGATACCGTGCCGCGCCTCGGGCTTGAGGAAGAGGTCGAAGTCTTCCAGCCAGTCCTTCAGGTTGAGCGAGCCGGGCATCGACAGGTACTGCGCCTTCTTGCCGTGATCCTGCTCGATCACGTAGCGCACCCCCACGGACTGGATCATTGCCACCTTGGTGACATTGGGCCATTTGGCCCGGATCTCGGCCTCGCTGCGCTGCGAGTCATCGGCGCGCCGGGCCATCTGATGCAGCAGCGGAAAGTCGACCTTGGCCTTGTCGACCTTGCTGCCGAGGCTGTTGAGGGCTTGCGGCGCAATCGAGGTGCAGGCGGCGATGGGCAGCGCCAGCATGCCGCCCAGCACGGCGCGCCGGCCGATTGCCGGCGCCGTCAGTCTGTCGTTCCGTTCCCTGGCCAAAGTCGCCCCGCTGGTTTGCCGCGAGGCGATATTGGCACAGGTCGGGAGCGGTTGTCAGGTGGCCGGGCGGACGTCGTCCGGCTTGGCGTTCGACTTGCGCGCGTCCTCGCGGAACTCGAACCACATGGCGTTGAGGATGCCGAAGCTGCAGGCGAGCCCGACGCCGAGGATCCAGGAAAAGTACCACATCTGTTTGTCTCCTCAGTAGGCGTTGGGGTTCTTGCCGAGGCTCTCGGCCGTCACCGGGCCGCGCATCACGCGGAACACGAAGGCGGTGTAGATGAGGATGATCGGCAGGAAGACGATGCTGGCGCAGAGCATCACGAACAGCGTCAGCTGGCTGGACGAAGCGTCCCACACCGTCAGGCTCGATTCCGGGTGGATCGAGGATGGGAGCAGGAACGGGAACAGCGACAGCCCGGCCGTAGCGATGACGCCGACGATGGCGGCGCTGGAGGCGAGCAGGCCGAGCAGCCTGGCGCGTGCCCCGAGGCTCCACCACGCGACGATGCTGCCGACGATGGCCAGCGCCGGGGCGGCGATCATCCACGGGATGTTGCCATAGTTGGCACCCCAGGCACCAACCTCGCGCACCACTTCCTTGCCGAGCGGGTTCGACGGCGCGATGGTCATCGGCGGGCCGATCAGGCGGTAGCCTTCGAGCACGTAGAGCACCAGCACGCCACCGAGCGCGAACAGCACGATGGTGGCGAGCGCCGACCAGCGCCCGTACTTGCGGGCCCGCTCGGCGATGACGCCCTCGGTGCGGCCGGCGATCAGCGTGGCGCCCTGCGTCACGATCATCGCGAGGCTGACGAGGCCGGCGAGCAGTGCGAACGGCGTCAGCAGCCCGAAGAAGTTGCCGGTGTAGGTGATGCGCTGCGTGACATCGAGCTGGAACGGCGCGCCGAGGAAGACGTTGCCGACGGCGACACCGAACACCACCGACGGAATGAAGCCGCCGATGAACAGGGCCCAGTCCCACGTGGCGCGCCAGCGCGGATCGCTGACCTTGCCGCGGAACTTGAAGCCCACGGGCCGGATGATCAGCGCCAGGAGGATGGCGATCATCGCGATGTAGAAGCCGGAGAAGCTGACGGCGTAGAGCTGCGGCCAGGCGGCAAAGATCGCACCGCCGCCGAGGATCAACCACACCTGGTTGCCTTCCCAGGTGGGGCCGACGAGGTTGATCAGCACCCGGCGCTCTTCATCGGTCTTGGCGACGAACGGCAGCAGGGTACCGACGCCCAGGTCGCGCCCGCCCATGACGGCGAAGCCGATGAGGAGGATGCCCAGGAGCGCCCACCACAGGATGCGCAGCGTTTCGTAGTCGAGAGGGATCGTGCTCATGCTGCTGCTCCTTACTTGGCGGGGGCGATGGTGGCCGTGTCGACCGGCTCGACCGACTGGTCGAAGTTCAGCTTGTCGGATGGGCCGTGCTTGATGGTGCGGACCATCAGCCAGACCATGACGATGAGCAGCGCCGTGTAGAGCACCATGAAGAAGCTAAGCGAGATCACGAGGTCCCAGAAGTTGAGCCCCGAGGCGGCGTAGAAGGTGGGCAACACGCCCTCCACCACCCATGGCTGTCGCCCGTACTCGGCGATGAACCAGCCCGCCTCGATGGCGATCCAGGGCAGCGGCAACGCTGCCACCGCGATCCACAGCAGCCAGCGCGGATTCTCGAGCCGGTGCGTCGAGGCCTTCCAGAACCACAGCGCGAAGAAGGCGATGAAGAAGAAGCCGGCGCCGACCATGACGCGGAAGCTCCAGAACAGCGGCCAGACGTCGGGTACGGTGTCGAGCGCCGCCTTGGCGATCTCCTCGCCCGTGGCGTTCTCGACGTCGGGCCGGTACTTCTTGAGCAGCAGCGCATAGCCGAGGTCGGCCTTGGCACCGTCGAAGGCGGCTCGGGCGGTCACGTCATCGCGGTCCACCTGCAGGGCGTTGAGCGCCTTGTAGGCCTCGATGCCGTTGGCGATGCGGATCGCCGCGTGCTCGGTGAGTTCGGTGATCCCCGGCAGGTCGCGATCGAGCGAGCGGGTGGTGATGAGGCCCAGCACCCAGGGGAACTTCACCTCGAAGGCCGGACGGCCGTCGCTGCCCGGAATGGCGAAGAGGGTAAGCGCGGCCGGGGCCGGCTCGGTGTGGTACATCGCCTCCATGGCGGCGATCTTCATCTTCTGGTGCTCGGTCGCCACATAGCCCGACTCGTCGCCGAGGACGACGACGCTGAGCGCCGAGGCGAGACCGAAGCTCGCCGCCACCACCATCGAGCGCTTGGCGAGTTCGACGTGCTTGCCCCAGAGCAGGAACAGCGCGCTGATCGCGAGGACGAAGATCGCGCCGCAGACATAGCCGGCCGACACGGTGTGGACGAACTTCGCCTGCGCCACCGGGTTGAACAGCACAGCCATGAAGTCGGTGACTTCCATGCGCATGGTATCGGGGTTGAAGGCGGCGCCGACCGGGTTCTGCATCCAGCCATTGGCAATGAGGATCCACAGCGCCGAGAAGTTGGCGCCGAGCGCCACCAGCCAGGTGACGGCGAGGTGGGTCACCGGCTTCAGCCGGTCCCAGCCGAAGAAGAACAGCCCGACCAGCGTCGCCTCGAGGAAGAAGGCCATCAGCCCTTCCATGGCGAGCGGCGCGCCGAACACGTCGCCGACATAGTGGCTGTAATAG